>JAAUYK010039883.1_pt1 | contig 13785 bp, 10 predicted proteins | sample 7278021 | NCBI WGS metagenome assembly JAAUYK01 (sample SAMN14350223, study PRJNA611818) | marine sediment metagenome | isolation source: surface marine sediment (1.8m) | place: French Polynesia: Moorea | collected 2018-08
GGCTTCGCGGTAGGTCGACTGGGAATGGAAGTGCCAGTGGATCGCGTCGCCGGCCTGTTGCTGCTCGACGAGGGCCCGGTAGAAGTCGAGCACGCGGTGCATGCCCATGTCCCGGCCGCGCGCGTTGTCGGTCGAACCCAGGTGGTCCATGCAGAACCAGTTGTAGACCCAGCCGCCGCCCGCGCTGTCGGGCAGGCGGTTGCGGAACTCCGGGCTGGCGCAGTGACGCAGCATGTCGCCGATCATCTCCCAGGAGCCCATGGTCCTGGCCCGGTGCTCGGTGATCGCCGCCCAGAAGTCCCGCTCAAGGGCCCCGGGATCGAGCTCGGCCGGTTCGAAGCGGCGCTCGCCCAGCGCGTGGGCCCAGGCGTACTCGTCGAGCGGGCCTTCGGTGTCGATGCAGTGAACCAGGTAGACGGTCGTCATGGCTGTCGTTCCGCGAGCTGTTGGCGAAGGGCGTGCTTCTGAACCTTGCCGGTGCCGGCCCGGGGGAAGGAGTCCAGGGCCACGATGCGATCGGGTCGCAGGCTGGGGTCCAGGGTCCGGCCGCAGTGGGCGAAGAGCTTGCGGGTCACGGCCTCGGGGTCGGCCGAGGGCGCCGGGATCACGCAGGCGACCACGATCTCGCCCCAGAACGCGTCCGGCAGGCCGACCACGGCGACGTCCTGGATCTCGGTGCATTCGCCCAGGCGGTTCTCGATCAGGACCGGCGCGACATTGACGCCGCCGCGCACGATCGAGTCCTTGCTGCGCCCCGTGATGTGGATCTTGCCGTCCTCGATCCGCGCCAGGTCGCCGGTCGCCATGAAGCCCTCCGCGTCGAAGGGCGAGACTAGGCCGTCCTCGGTCAGATAGCCTTCCATGGCGAAGGGCGAGCGGATCCAGAGCTCGGGATCGCCGAGGGCGCCCGGCACCAGGCGCGTCTCCAGCCCGGCGACCGGCCGGCCGACGTGCTCCTCGGTGAGCGCCTCGGCGGGGCTCTGCGTGGTCAGCGGGCCGCCCAGCTCGGTCAGGCCGTAGCAGTCCTGCAGCGGCCGCCCGAAGGCCTCGAGAAAGCGCCGGCGGGTCGCGCTCTGCAGCTGCCCGGCGGTGCACTGGATCTGGGCGAGGCCCGAGACGGCGCCGCGCGCGGCCTCCCGGTCCCGGCTCAGCTGCGCCAGGGCGGCGGCGGCGGACGGCACCAGGGTCAGGAAATTGGCCTCGGTCTCGACCGGCCGCGGCCAGAAATCCATGGCGCGCGCGGCCGAGAAGGCCGGGCCCTCGATGATCGTGCCGCCAACGGCGAGCGGCGCCAGCATGGTGTTCAACAGGCCGGCCATGTAGCCCATGGGCAGCACGTGATAGAGCCGGGTCGCGCGGTCCATGGCCGAGAGCGCGGCGAACGCGCGGGCGCTGTCGAGCATGGCCTGGAGGGAGTGGCAGATCCCCTTGGGCCGGCCCGTCGTGCCCGAGGTCAGGAGCACCATGAAGCGCTCGTCGCTGGCCATGGCGCAGCTTAGGTCGGCGGGCCGCGGTGCCGCCAGGTCCGGGTCGAGCGGCGGCGCGTCGCGCACCACCAGGGCTGGCGCGATGAGCCGCAGCATGGCTTCGACGACGCCGCGGCCGTGGCTCGGGATGATCGGGCAGGCGACGTGGCCGCCGATGGCGCAGGCCAGGTAGCAGGCCAGCACCGAGGGTCCGTTCGGCAGCAGGAAGGCGATCGCCGCCCCGCGCGGGACCCCGGCCTTGCGCCAGGTCTCCGCAATCGCCCGGGCATTGGCCCAATACTGGCCATAGCTGAAGCGCCGGCCGTCCAGCGCGTGCAGCAGGATGTCGTCTGCGCTGTCGCGGAAGCGGGTCTCGAGGAAGCCGGCGGCATCCATATTGAATAGTCCGAGAAGATCGGTTGGGCCGCCGAAAGACTGTCTAGTTATGCTTAACAAAGCCTTTGCGCGCCCGCTTCGTGACGCTAGCCTCCGGCCATGAGCGATGGGGCGATTCGCGTTCACGAGTTCGGCGGTCCCGAGCAGTTGGCCTGGGAGCGCCGTTCTATTGCGGAGCCGGGACCGGGCGAGGTCCTGGTCGCGCAGGAGGCGGTCGGCCTCAACTTCATCGACGTCTACCACCGCAAGGGCGCGGCGCCGCTCGACCTGCCCTTCACGCCCGGCATGGAGGCGGCCGGGACCGTTCAGGCGGTCGGACCCGGGGTCGCGGACTTCCGGCCGGGCGACCGGGTCGGCTACTGCACCGGCGCGCCCGGGGCCTATGCCGAAGCCCGCGTGATCGCCGCCGACCTGCTGATCCCCCTGCCCGATCACTGTTCCTTCGAACTGGCCGCGGCCATCCTGCTGAAGGGCCTGACCGTGGAGTATCTGATCCGGCGCACCCACCGTGTCGAGGCCGGCCAGACGGTGCTGTTTCACGCCGCCGCCGGCGGCGTCGGCCTGATCGCCTGCCAGTGGCTGAAGCGCCTCGGCGCGACCGTGATCGGCACCGCGGGATCGGAGGAGAAGGCGGCGCTGGCGAGGGCCCACGGCTGCGACCACGTCATTCTCTACGACCGCGTGGACGTCGCGGCGCGGGTGCGCGACCTGACCGGTGGCAAGGGCGTGCCGGTGGTCTACGACTCGGTCGGCGCTGCCACCCTCGAGGCCTCGCTCGACTGCCTGGCGCCGCGCGGCCTGCTGGCCTCATTCGGCGCGTCTTCCGGGCCGCCGCGGCCGGTCTCCGCTCAGGACCTGCAGAGCCGGGGCTCGCTGTTCTTCAGCCGGCCGAGCCTGGCGCACTACGCCGCGACCCGGGACGAGCTCCTGGCGGGCGCCGACGCGCTCTTCGCCGTCGTGACCGACGGGCTCGAGGTCGAGATCAACCAGCGCTTTCCGCTCCGCGACGCCGCCCAGGCGCACCGCGCGCTGGAAGGGCGGCGCACGACGGGGTCTAGCCTCCTGCTGCCCTGACCTTCGCCCGGTAACAACTCCTTAACCAAGAGTCGACTAACTCGGAAGTTCTAGCTCGTCTTTACTTGGCGCGGGGTTCTCCCATGGGCGACACGATCCGCTGGGGCATGATCGGCTGCGGCAACGTGACCGAGGTCAAGTCGGGCCCGGCCCTGCAGCAGGCCGAGGGCTCGTCCCTGGTGATGGTCGCCTCGCGGCGGCGCAACGAGGTCGCCGATTGGGCGAAGCGCCACGGCGTGGCGCGCTGGACCGACGACGCGGCGGCGCTGATCGCCGACCCCGAGATCGACGCGGTCTACATCGCCACCACCCCCGACTCCCACCGTAGCTTTACCGAGCAGGCCGCGGCGGCCGGCAAGCCGGTGTTCTGCGAGAAGCCCATGGCCTGCACCCTGGCCGACGCCCAGGCCATGAAGCAGGCCTGCGCGCGCGCCGGCGTGCCGCTCTACACGGCCTATTACCGCCGGGCGCTGCCGCGCTTTCTCAAGGTCAAGGAATGGCTCGACCAGGGACGCATCGGCACGCCGCTCACCGTCACCATGGAGCTGGCGCTCCGGCCCGAGAGCCACCCGGTGGCGCCGGTCACCCGGGTGATGGCGGCGCGTGGCCAGATCCCCTGGCGCTTCAGGCCTGAGATCGGCGGCGGCGGCAACTTCGCCGACATGGGCACCCACATGCTCGACCTGATGGACTTCTACCTGGCGCCCTTCGCCCAGGTCGAGGGGCGCGCCGCCAACCGCGCCGGCTTCTACGACGCCGAAGACACGGTCACCGCCAGCTTCCAGCTGGAGAACGGCGTGTTCGGCACCGGCCAATGGTGCGCCGTCGCCGGGGTCAACCGGGACCGCACCGAGATCGTCGGCACCGAGGGGGCGATCCGCTACGCCACCTTCAACAGCGCGGTGCTCGAACTGGATACCCGGGAAGGGCTCGAGACCGCGGACATCCCGATACCGGGCCACGCCCACCTGCCGATCGTGCAGGCCGTCACAGACGCGCTGCGCGGCCGCGGCACGGCGCCGAGCGACGCCGAGAACGGCATTCGGGCGCTGGGCGTCCAGGAGGAGATCCTCGGCGGCTACTATGCCGAGCGGGGGCGGAAGCGGCTGAGCGCGTAATGTCGCCCAGGCCGAATAATGAAAAGAAGCTAACCATTTATCATTAATCTCTTCTTCATAGGCCGCTTGTTAACCTCGCCCTAACGGACGGTCTGAGACGGGGATCCCCGCGCATGCTGGAGTTGGAGAACGGCGCGACCGCGCCGCGTGTCACCGATAGCGACTGGCCGATGCCGCCGCGGCAGCGGCCCGAGGGCGAAGGTCCCGAAAAGGATCGCAGCCACGGCGCCCAGCTCCATCTGGCGCGCAAGCTGCTGCAGGAGTCGGTCGTCGAGCGGCTCCGCGAGGTCGGCGAGACGGGCCGTTCCTCGGCGCCCTGGGTGGTCGAGCTCGACCCGACCACGGCCTGCAACCTGGCTTGCCCCGACTGCATCAGCGGCAGCCTGTTGAACCAGGGCGGCTTCACGCGCGAGCGCCTGCGCGAGATCACCAAGGAGATCGTCGAGGCCGGCGTGCGCGCGGTGATCCTGATCGGCGGCGGCGAACCCCTGGCCCACCCGGAGACCCGCTGGGTGATCGACTACCTGGGCGACCACGACGTCCACGTCGGCGTCACGACCAACGGCATCCTGATCAACCGCCACCTCAAGGTGCTGGCGGAGAAGACCCGCTGGGTCCGCATCTCCATGGACGCCGCGACCCCGGAGACCTTCCAGTACTTCCGCCCCAGCCCGACCGGCCGGTCGATGTTCGGCCGGATCGTGGACAACATGCGCACCCTGGCCGAGGTCAAGCGGGGCAAGCTCGGCTACTCCTTCCTGCTGCTCTCCGACGTGGCCGAGGACGGCACGGTAAAGCGCAGCAACCTGCACGAGGTCTACCAGGGCGCCCTGGTGGCCAAGGAAGCCGGCTGCGACTACTTCGAGGTCAAGCCGTCCTACGACATGGGCCACTTCCTGATCAAACAGCCGGAGCGTGAGCTGGCCGAAGCGCGGCGGCAGATCGCCGCGATCAAGGAGCTGGAGACCGAGAATTTCCGCATCCTGGCGCCGGTCAACCTGCAGCACGTGCTCGACAACAAGCCCATGGTCGAGCCCAAGGACTACAAGCGCTGCGTCGTTTCCGAGATGCGCACCCTGGTCGCCCCCTCGGGCGCCTACGTCTGCCCCTACTTCCGCGGCTGCGGCGACAAGAACATCGGCGATCCGAACACCCAGAGCTTCGCCGAGATCTGGCACGGCCAGCAGCGCGCGGCGATCATGGATCAGACCGACCCGAGCCGGGACTGCCGCTTCCACTGCATCCGCCATCGCTCCAACCTGCTGATGGAGGAGATCCTGGACGGCGCCGAGGTCGACACCGTCGCCGATTTCGACCGCTTTATCTAGCGGCGCCCATGCCGGCGGAGACGACCGAGGCCGCAATCGCTGACGGCATCCTGGGCTACATCCGGGACGAGATCGCCTATCCGGGCACCGAGGTCACGCAGACTACCGATCTTTTCGAGAGCGGCGTCCTCGATTCCCTGGCGGTGCTGCGCCTGGTGCTCCATCTCGAGACTACCCACGGAATCACCTTCGCGCCCGAGGACCTCGATCCCTGCGTGTTCGGGCGGATCCCCGCCATCGCGGCGCTGGTCCAGCGCCGCATCGGGGCGGCGGCGTGAAGCTCCGCCCGATCGTCGACGGCGACTGGCCGCGCCTCGAGGACTTCGTGCGCCGCCACTTCGGCTTCTCGCACATTCCCGACCGCCGGTTTCACGAGCACTGGTTCCGTTATCCCTTCGCCGCGAAGGGCGAGGCCTGGGGCGGCCGGCTGCTCGAACGACCCGACGGCTCCCTCGCCGGCGCGCTGACGGTCATCGTGTTGCCCGCCTGGTTCGCCGGCCGCGAGACCCGGCTCGGCTACCTCTCGACCGGCGTCGTCGAGGAGGACGCCCGCAAGGAAGGCCAGGGCGCGGCGCTCTATCTCTGGGCCTATCGGGCCTATCCCCTGGTCCTGGCGATGGCCGGCAACGCGCTCTCGTCGCCGCTCAACGCTCTGATGGGGCGCGACATCCCCGGGGTCGCCATGCGCCGCTTCCTGCGGTTGAACCGGCCCGAGGCCCTGACGCTCTGCCCGGCGGGCGAGGCCGGCAAGGTGGCCGTTCTCCCGGCGCCGCCGCCTGCCCCGCCGCGCAGCCTCTCGGCCGACTGGGTCCCACAGGCCCCGGACGACTACGACCCGCTCTGGCGCGCGGTTCGCGACGGTTTGACCTGCTCGGTCGACAAGACCGCCGCCTATCTCCGTTGGCGCTGCGGCGCGCCCTATACCGACTACCGGACGCTCGCCCTGCGTTCTGCCGGCCGGTTGATCGGACTCGCCGTCTGCCGCTACCAGGAAACGCCGGCGGGTCCCGTGGCGCGGGTCACCGAGATGATCGCCCGGCCCGGTGACGCCGCGGGCGTCTGGGCGGCCGTGGCCGAGGCCACCCGGGACGCCGTGATGACCGACTTCCTGGTGGTCGGCACGGTCCACGACACGGGCCTGGCCGAAGGCGGATTCACCGAAGCGACCGCGGGCAACGGGCTCGATCGCCTGCCGCATCTGCTTTCGCCGGTCGAGCACCGGCAGTGGACCTCGGTCTTCACCCTGGGCGGCCCGCTCGCGCTGGCCGATCAGAGCTGGCGCTCGGCCGAGGCCGTCTACTTCACCAAAGGCGACGGCGACCGCGATTGGCCGACCCAGTGGGACCTGGAGCGCCTGCGCGTACCCGATAAGGCGGCCGCGAACTAGATCCTAGAAGTGCAGCGAGATGTCGCGGTGGCTGGAATTGCAGCCGGCGACGTAGAGCGCCTGGCTCTCGGACATCTTGGTCTGCAGCCGGGCGCCGATCGTGTCGCGGATCGCGGCTTCGTAGTCGCGCAGGCCGGGCGCCAGGTCGAGGGCCGCGCGGTCGCGCCAGACGATCTGCGCGTTGTAGGCCGCCAGCGCCTTGTCCATCTCGGCGTTCGCCTTCTCCGGATCGGGCGTCTTGGCCCGGACCGCGCGCCGTGCCTGGGTCAGCGCCGACTTGATGTCTGAGGCGCCGTCGACATCGCCGAAGCGCTTGGCCAGCGCGGCCAGGATGGCGGCCGCCTCTTCCTTCTCGGCGGCGGCGACCTTCGCCTTGATGCCATCCAGCTCGGGCCCGAGTTCCTTGAACTCCGGCGTGGCTTCGAGGACCGCGAGCAGGGCCCTGACCGGCTCGTAGCCGCGATCGGCGCTCCGGCGGTAGAGATTGTGCGCCTTGGTCTGTTCCTTGAGCAGCGCCGAGAACGCCATGTAGGTCTCGGGCCAGGTTTCGGGGATCTCGCCCGCCAAGGCCTCGCGCTCCTCGGTGAGTTCCTCGAGCTGCGCCTTGAGCCTGGCCTCGCGCGCGCCCTCGGTCGCGCTATCGAGGCGTCGCAGGGTCGTGTTCAATTCCTTGATCTCGGCGTCGAGCTTGCGCAACGCGCTCTCGATCGCGCGCACCTTGCGCTGCACCGGACGGAAGGCGTCGGCGTTCGCCTGAACTTCTTGCTCGGCCCGGCGCGCCGCCTCGAGCAAGCCGAAGGTCTCCTCGGCCAGGTCGAAGCTTCCCTGCAGGTTCTTGGCCAGCCGCTCGGGCAGATAGTCGAGGTTGAGGCCGCGGGCCTCGGCGATGCTGGCCGGGATCGCGTCGCCGTCGGCAGTGAAGCGTTGCCAGACGTACTCCTCCAGGCACCGCTGGAGCTTGGGATTGCGCGGCGGCGGCGCCGTCTCAGAAGTCAGCGAAACGCGCTGCGGCAGATAGTTGACCAGGTTCGGATAGAGGCCGACGACGACCAGGGCGAAGAGCTGAAGCGCGATAAAGGCGACAACGCCCTTGTACATGGAGATCGTCTTGACGATCGCCGGCGCAACCCCGCGAAGGTAGAACAGCGCGAAGCCGAAGGGCGGCGTCAGGAAGGAGGTCTGGATGTTCAGCCCGATCATGACGCCGAGCCAGACCGCGGTGACGTTGGCCGAGGGGTCGGCCAGCAGGATCGGCGCGACGATCGGGACCACGACGACGGCGATCTCGATGAAATCCAGGAAGAACCCCAGGACGAAGATCACCAGCATGACGATGACGAACTGGGACCAGAAGCCGCCGGGCAGGCTGCCGAGAAACTCGCGGACCAGCTCCTCACCGCCGAAGGCGCGGAACGCGGCGGTCAGCATGGCGGCGCCGAGCAGGATGATGAAGACCAGCGAGGTGGTCTTGGCGGTATCGATCATCACGCCCTGCAGCGTGTCCTCGATCTTGAGCGCGCGCCAGCCGCTCCAAGCCAGCGCCGTCAGCAGGCCGGCCACCGCGACCGCCGCAACGGCGACGGCGATGGCGTCCTCGCCGGTGCGTATCTTCTTGACGTTGATGTCGTAGAGCGACAGCACGATGCCGATCACGGCCAAGGAAACGATCGCCAGGATCGCCGGGTGGAAGGTCCGGGGGCGGCCCTCGCTCAGGCGGTAGCCGGCCATGATCAGGGCGCCGGCAGCGCCGATGGCGCCGGCCTGGTTGACCGTAGCGATGCCGGTCAGAATCGAGCCGAGCACCAGGAAGATCAGAGTCAGCGGCGGGATCAGGATCAGCGCCACCCTGCCGAAGAACTTGCCGTCGAAGCGGCCCTCGTAGGCCACGGTCGGGGCCAGATGCGGCCGGAACAGCGCGAAGCCCAGGATGAAGACCATGTAGAGCCCGACCAGCACGAGGCCGGGCAAGAAGGCGCCCAGGAACATCTCGCCGGCGCTGGTCGAGGCGACGTCGAAGGCCGAGGGCATGGTCAGCTCGCCGGTCGACTCCTTGTACAGCGCCTTGCGCGACGCGCTCGCCTGGTCGGTGGCGCTGGCCAGCTGGTCGGCCAGGATGATCAGCACGATAGAGGGCGGGATGATCTGACCCAGGGTGCCGGAGGCGGCGATTGTGCCGGTCGCCACCGAGTGCGAGTAGTTGTTGCGCAGCATGGCGGGCAGGGAGATCAGGCCCATGGCGACAACCGTGGCGCCGACGATGCCGGTCGTGGCGGCCAGGAGCGCGCCGACGAAGACGACCGAGATCCCGAGGCCGCCGGGGATCGGGCCGAACAGCTGGGCCATGGTGACCAGCAGGTCCTCGGCGATCTTCGAGCGCTGCAGCATGATGCCCATGAAGATGAAGAGCGGAATCGCGATCAGCGTGTCGCGCTCCACCTCCCAGTAGACGCCGCGCAGATTGGTGACGCCGGCGCTCAGCCACTGCCCGGGCCCGCCCTGGGCAAAGTAGGCGTCCATGTCGCCGGCGAAGAGATAGCCGGCCCCGGCGGCCAGGCTGATGGTGAGGATCGCCGAGCCGGGCAGGGCGAAGGCGACCGGATAACCCATGCCGAGCGCCGCGGCCATGAGCAGGATGAGCAAGGCGAGAAAGAGCAGTTCCATGGGGCTGGCCGGCCGCTACATCGTGGCTTCGTGGTGGACCCGGCCGCCGGGATCGCCCCGGTAGTCGGCGACCGCGTCCAGGAAGTAGCTAACGAACTGGATCATCATGGAGATCGCGAAGAGCCCGAGGAAGCCGGCCATCAGATACTTGACGTACATGCCGAAGCCCGACTGGGAGACCTCGAAGTTCAGCAGCGGGCTGTTGATGATCGCGGACTTGCTGCCCATGCCGACCAGGAGGATCGCCCAGCAGAAGGTTATGCCGAGCAGCAGCGTGCCGATCGCGTTGACCACGCCCTTGGTCTTGGGCCGCATCCCGGCGTAGAGCACGTCCACACGTACGTGTCCCTCGTCCCAGAGAGTGTACGCGCTAGCGAAGAGGAACAGGGCCGCGTACCAGAAGCGAACGAGGTCGCCCATGAAGGCCTGCTCGTAGGAGAAGATGAAACGTGCCAGCACGATCTGCAGCTCCGCGACGACGACCAGGAGCGCGAGCCAGGTGAAGCCCAGCGTGCGGGTGAAGATCGCGACCAGGAAACCGAGCGCGATCAGCGGAATGTGGACATAGGGGCCGCGCGAGCGGGGCCGGCCGAGCACCTTGGTCAGCTCCTCGCCAACCACCGCCTCGAGCAGGCCCTCGACCCGCAGGAAGGATATGGTCATGTCGGCCAGTCCGACGAAGACGATCGCCCAGAAGGCGCCGCGGATCAGGTAGTTGTTGATCGCGGCGATGCGGCTCGCGTCGGTGCGCAGCGCCGTCGAGCGGGAGCGCAACACGTAGACCAGGGCGAGCGCGAGCCCGGCGCCATAGAGTCCCAGCTGGATCAGCGAGAGCGGGCCGCCGGCACCGGGGCCCGGCCAGTCGAGGCCGAAGCTGAGGTAGTTGTTGATCAGGAAGGCGGCGAGGACGGCGAGGAGGCACCAGCCGAGGCAGCGTGCCGCGACGGTCAGGCCGTCGCCGAGCGCTTCACCGTTGCCCTGTCCAGTTGTCATTCGGATTCCCGGCGCCGCGCGGGACGGGGCCGCAGCCCTGTCCCGTCACGTCCCCAAGCCTAGTCGCCGGGGTTTAGATCCCGAGGACGCGGTTGCGTTGTACCGAGAAGCCCACTTCGGCGATCTTCTGCCAGCCGCCGAGCTCGCGCAGCGCCGCCTGGAAGTCGTCGTTGACCTTCTTGGCAAGCGGGCTGTGGTCGCGGGTTTCCTCGAACACGGCCATGGAGGCCTCGCCGAAGCTGTCGTAGATCTCTTCCGAGAACTGCTTCAGCACCACGCCGTGCTCCTCGACCATTCTCTTGAGGAAGGCGCCGTTGTTGGCCTGGGTTTCCTCGTACTGGGCCGCGTGTTCCTCCAGGGAGGCCGCGGTCAGGAGCGCCCGCTCGTAGTCGGAGAGACCTTCCCACCAGGCCTTGTTGAAGCCGAAGGACAGGCCCCCGCCCGGCTCGTGCATGCCCGGGTAGTAGTAGAACTTGGCGGCCTCGAAGAACTTCATGAAGTAGTCGTTGTAGGGGCCGACCCATTCGGTTGCGTCGATCGCGCCGGACACCAGGTTCTCGTAGATCTGCCCACCGGGCAGGGAGACCGGCGAGGCGCCGAGCTTGGCCATGACGTCACCGCCGAGGCCCGGAATGCGCATCTTCAGGCCCTTGAGGTCGTCGGCCGTCTCCAGGTCCTTGTTGAACCAGCCGCCCATCTGGGTACCGGTCGCGCCGCACGGCAGACACTTCAGGCCGAACTCGCCGGCCACCTCGTCCCACAACGCCTGACCGCCCTTGAACTTGATCCAGGCGTTCCACTCGATCGTGGTCATGCCGAAGGGCACGGAGGTGAAGTAGGCCCAGGCCGGGTGCTTGCCCTTCCAGTAGTAGTCGGCCGCGATATAGGCCTGCGCGTTGCCCGAGGCCACTTCGTCGAAGGAGTCGAAGGCGCCGACCCGCTCGCCGGCGGCGAAGTACTGGGTCGTAATCTTGCCCTCGCTGAGCTCGGTGATGCGCTTGGCCAGCCGCTGGGCGCTCAGACCCAGGCCCGGGAAGTCGCGCGGCCAAGTCGAGACGATCACAAGGTCCCGTCTGCCCTGCGCGACCGCTGGCGCGGCGAGGGTGCTGGCGGCCGCGCCCGCGACGGCGGCGCCCTTGAGAAATCCACGACGTTTCATGTTTTGTCTCCCTGTACGTGGACGTCGCTCACTTGCGACGACTTTCGTGGCGGGGTTCGACATCGCTGCGAACCTGGCGAGGAATAAAACAGAAGCGAGTGGGGGATACAAGGTGCCACGCGAGCCGGGTCGACCGCGTTGAAGAGCTTCGCGCAGACTTTTAGAAACGCGGTCTTGGTCGTGCTACTTCGAGTAGCTCGTCGTGGCGATGTCGGTTCCCTGCCCCGCGGTGCGGCCGCGCGTAGAGTCGGTTGGCGGGCCGCTGGCCAGGCCGAGGAGCGGAGCCGGGTCGGATCGAATCGCCGCGGACGATCCATCGACCCGGATAATCCGCGCTGCATCCGCTCTAGAACACGATCGTGCGGCCCTGCGCCCTGACCTGTCCCTTGGAGTAACTCACCCTGTGCACGGCCCTGCCGTCGGCATTAAACAAGCCAATCTCACCGCCTTTGTTGGAGAGCTGTACGCCCTGCGGCTCGAGCCTGAGCCGCAGCGTATCGCCGGCGCCGATCGAGCGGTCGTTCAGGACCTGCCGTCGCTGGTTCTTGTCGACCAGCGCCCAACCGTGGAGGCTGCGCGCTTCCGTGCCCAGGTTTATCAGGGTGACGGTCTCGGAGCCGGGGTCGTGGCCTTCTGGATTGACCAAGGCGGCGACGATGCGGACGTCGTCGGCCACTGGCCCCGGTAGCTCGCCTCCGTTCGGCGGCGGCGCGCTCCCCTCCGCGGGACCCAGGAAGACCGGGTAGAAGGTCCGGACGTGTCGCCCGTTGTTGCTGCGGAAGAGTTTCAGGTTGTAGCGCGCGCCCTCGATCGTCGCCTCCTTAGGCGCCCGCGCGCCCAGGTGGGCGCGCACCGTGCCGAGCGCGAGCAGCCCCTCCACGCTGCAGCCGACGAAGAAGCCGCCGATCTTCTTGGTCAGCGGACGCAGCGCCTGCGCGTCGTAGTCGGGCGCCTGCCATCTGTAGGAAATCGTCACCGATTGCGGGAACTGCTTCTGCCCGGCGGCCTGCCTGGAGCCCAGATAGGTCACCAGGTCGCTCGGCAGATTCGGGAAGCGGCGCCGGGAATCCGCGACCTGCCGGGTGAAACCGTCGTCCAGGTAGTACTTGTACCAGAAGTGATATCCCTGCGCCTTGGGACCCTCCTGTTCGCCGACCACGACGTGCTCGAAGCCGGTCAGATGCGGGTCACCGCCCATGGCGAAGCGGCGGAACCACATGTCCATGATGGTGTTGTACCAACGCTCCCGGGTCAGGCTCGTGCCGGTCGCCCTTGCGATGAAGTCGCGAGCGACCTGCATCGGCGCAGTGTCGGCGACCGCGTGGACCAGGTCGTGAACCTCCTCGCGTTCCTCGGGGGTGTCGATCTCTTCGGCTCTTTCGGCCAGCGCATAGTTGTCGAACAGCTCGCGGCACAGCGCATAGGTCGGCATCTTGTGCTCCGGGATGAATACCTCCGGCAACACCCGGGCCGAGGGGTCGGACTCCTCCAGCTTGCTGTTCACTTTCACGAACCCGAGGGCCCTGTCGCCCGCCTCGCTGTCGAGCATTGCCGGTAAGCCGGCGCCGGACTGGTCTGCGTTCCAAATCTCTTGATAGACATCGCTCATCTCAAGTTCCTTCCCGTTCTCCGCTTCTCTTGGAGGTCCCCATAGTGGCGGATTGTATCGCGATCCGGATTACAATTCTGACCAGAAATGGCAGATCGCTGTTCGGCGGCAGGAATCATTCTTGTTTCCCTCAAATAGAGCGGCAGCAGATGACAAGACCTTTTCAGGTGCTAGACTGAGACAAAGAATTCAGTTCGTTCAGGGACCAAACAGAGGAGGCTCAGTCTTATGCATAAGAAGAGTATTTCGGGGGCGGTCGCGGCCGCGGTTGTCCTCTCACTGGGGCTCGCGGCGGGCAGCGCCGAAGCCGCGAACGATCGTTTCAAGAAGGTGCTGGAGCGCGGCGTGGTCGTGGTCGGCGTCAAGGCCGATTACCGGCCCTGGGGCTTCCGCGACTCCGACGGCAATTTGGTCGGCATGGAGATCGATATGGCCCAGGACGTGGCCGACGCCCTGGGCGTCAAGCTCGAGCTGGTGCCGGTCCAGTCGTCCAACCGCATGCAGTTCCTGCAGCAGGGCAAGATCGATCTGATGATCGCGACCATGTCGGACCGCAGCGACCGCCGCAAGGTGGTCGGCTCGGGAATGCCGACC
>JAAUYK010150481.1_pt1 | contig 13784 bp, 13 predicted proteins | sample 7278021 | NCBI WGS metagenome assembly JAAUYK01 (sample SAMN14350223, study PRJNA611818) | marine sediment metagenome | isolation source: surface marine sediment (1.8m) | place: French Polynesia: Moorea | collected 2018-08
TCCCTCTCCCAGTCCAACTCCTCCCACTACAAAACCTTAGATTAATCCTAGGTTGGGTTGAAAGAGAGTGAAACCAAATAAAAACGCCATTTAGTTTAATTTTCTCCTAACTTCAACACACCCATTTATACCGACTACCAACCAATAAAAAGCAAATAACTGGAGACAAAGAATATGCGATAGTAATTTCTTCACCTCCCAAGACTGGTATCGCGAATTCTCGCTCTTCAAAACTGACAGTACCTTGGTAGAGATTAAAGCTTGCATATCCTCTTGCTGTTTGCATTTCATGTTTGCGGAGAAATGACCATCCCAAACTCTCTACATCCTGAGTATTTATCGCTAGCCAATCAGTAAAACCAGTATCTAGCAACGCCTCAACTGTCAGCATATCTCCATCAGCAGCGATCAATTCAATCTCGAAAAATAGCTCTCCTTTGTCACCAAAATAATACCAATTTGAAAAAGAATGCGACAGATGGATTCACAGAACCCAGACGGAGAAGGCGATTTCCAATCCAAAATCCCGCTGCGACAGCAGGGACGGAGTCTAAATCCAAAATCCAAAATGGTATAACCTTGCATCAGATTCTGCCACAAGTGCCAGTCTCATTCAGACGCATGTCTAAAATTCTGGCAGTAGGATGCTTTTCCTTAGACTTTTGGAAAGCAACTTCTGGATCGGGATCGATAAAGTAATCTCCGCTTTCAGGTTCAATCATAATTGCCCAGTTGTAATGATCCTTGACTAAATCAGGATACACTCGCCAAAAAATTTCCCGACAGCGAGCGCCAAATGCTTCATCTTCAGCTTTGCGCCTAGCTAATTCTTCTTGGGTAAGACGGAGGCGATCGGGGAATAAGGGTTGTCCTCTTGATACTTTTCTTCGTGTTTTTTGAGTCATTTTGAAATCTCTATTAGTGATATATAACCTTACAGATTTATATTAGAACATCTTTAGAGCTTCTAATAATCAGACAACAATAATTAATCTACAATCTGCAATCTGCAATCTGCAATAGAGCTTCTATTCCAAACCTGGAAAAGCTTTTCCTCCTGCCCATTCCCCCCTTGGGGGGATAAAGGTTTGCTATCTGCTATAACGCTTTAATTTTAACGATCAATCCTTCACCAATACCCCATTGAGAAAAATATCCGCAATTCCTTCTGCCATTTCTTGGAGAGCTTTAGGAGATGCTTGGGGGTTCATAATGGTTTGATCGGAGAACCCGGCGATCGCAAACATCCCTAAAAAGACCTGGGCAACAATTTTCGGATTCATGGGGCGATAAATGCCCCGATCCATCGCCGTTTGAAAAAAGGCTTCAGCCACATCAGTCATTTTGGCGATCACTTCTGATTGGATGCGATCGCGCAATTCGGGGTGGAACTGGGCCTCGATGAAGCAAACTCGCATTAAATCGCTATTTTGATGCATGTGCAGCATCCGCCGCCGCATTACCTGATCTACAGCTTTGTAGCTACTCATTTCGCTGAGTTCTGTGAGCAAATCAGTGAGAATCTCTACCCAGCCTAAAGACGCCAATTCAATTAAAATTGCTTTTTTGTTAGCGAAGTGGCGAAATAGAGTTCCTTCGGCTACATTAGCTGCTGAGGCTAAATCTCGAGTCGTTGTCCCATCGTAGCCCTTACAAGCAAATAAGCGCAGTGCCGCTTGTAAGATACGGGTGCGGGTATCATCCTCTGTGCGAGTGGCTTTTTTTGCCTCCTCCAAAGGTTGCTGACGAAAAATTTGCATAGCAGTTTGATCGGCAGATTGCCATTAAATCAGTGAACAGTCATCAGTCATCAGTCATCAGTCATCAGTGCTCAAGGTTTCTCTGATGGATAATGACCACGAGAGAAACATCCGAACTATAGAGATAGGGGACTCTGACTCCCAGAGAAAAAATATAACTGATGACTGTTTACTGATCACTGATGACTGAAGTTGACACTATAGGGTTATTCTCTAACAGTAACTCCCCAATCTCAGCTTATCTTCATAGTCTTCATAGATCGTTATCCATAACACGAGACAACTTGAAATGGATATTCTGGAGAAAGAACTTTAACTGCAACTTCTTATGAGTCATTTTTCCCTGTTGATTCTGCTGCCAATCGCGGCAATTAGAAAAATATTTATCAAGTCTGCAAGATGCTCTCGCTGGCGTAGAGAGTTAATTTGCTGTCTGAGCATTGTCTTACTGACTTGGAGTTTCCTCCCAGCCGCAGTACAAGCCCGCAGCGAAACTCCGGCTGTTTCTGGGTCGATTCAGCCCTACTTGGAACGAGCGATCGAGCGAGTCAGCGAGTTTCGCCTGGACAATGGGATGAAGTTTATCATCCTCGAAAATCACCAGGCTCCCGTGATCTCTTTTGTCACCTATGCTGATGTAGGCGGTACTAATGAACCGGATGGAAAAACTGGCGTTGCTCACTTTCTCGAGCATTTAGCCTTCAAAGGCACTAAACAAATTGGGACAGAGAATTACCAAGCAGAAAAGCCACTGTTAGACCGCTTGGATCAATTATCTGACCAAATCAAAGCAGCTAAAACAGCAGGTCAAGAAGAAAAAGTAGCTCAACTCACAAGAGAATTTACTAAAGTTGAAGCACAAGCCAACAAATATACCAAGCAAAATGAATTCGGCGAAATCGTCGAAACTGCTGGGGGAGTGGGCTTAAATGCGGCAACTTCTGCTGACTATACGATGTACTTCTACAGCTTCCCCTCCAATAAGTTAGAACTGTGGATGTCTCTGGAATCAGAACGATTCCTAGAGCCAGTATTTCGCGAATTCTACAAAGAAAAGCAAGTCATCCTAGAAGAGAGACGCCTGCGAACTGATAACTCGCCCGTTGGTAAAATGATTGAAGCGTTTTTGGGTACGGCTTTTACAAAACATCCCTACAAGCGCCCAGTGATTGGCTATAACGAAGACATTCGCAATCTGACGCGCGAGGACGTTCAGCAGTTTTTCGATACCTACTACCCCCCCAATAACTTGACCGTCGCCATTGTCGGAGATGCGAATCCAGAACAGGTGAAGCAACTAGCTGAAGTTTACTTTGGTCGCTACCAAGCCAAACCCGCACCGCCAAAGGTGACAAAGGTAGAACCAGTGCAGACTAAAACGCGAGAAGTCACTTTAAAACTGCCATCCGAGCCTTGGTATTTAGAGGGATACCACCGTCCAGCACTCAACCATCCTGACCATGCAGTCTATGAGATTATCTCTGGATTGCTCAGTAATGGTCGCACCTCTCGCCTCTACAAGTCTTTGGTAGAAGAAAAGCAAGTGGCGCTGTCTGCTCAGGGCTTTAGCGGTTTTCCAGGAGATAAGTATCCGAATTTATTGCTTTTCTACGCGCTGACGGCTCCCGGTCACGCCGTGGATGAGGTGGCAGCGGCGCTGCATAGGGAAATTGAGCTGCTCAAAACAGAACCAGTTTCGGAGCAAGATTTAGAGCGAGTGAAGACCCAAGCACGGGCTGGTTTGCTGCGAACCCTCGATTCCAATATGGGAATGGCACGGTTATTGGTGGAGTATGAAGCAAAAACTGGTAGTTGGCGGAATTTATTTAGACAATTGGAGGCAATCTCCTCTGTGACGGCTGCTGACGTGCAACGGGTAGCGCAGAAAACTTTCACCCCTGAAAACCGAACCATTGGGCTTTTATTATCCTCAAACAACAAATAACAAACAAAGATTATCAAAGGTGAAAGATGTCTACTCGCAGACTGACTTTGGATTTGCCCGTATCAGTATTTCGACAGTTAGCTAAGATGGCTCAGTTGAGCAATCAATCTATTGAAAAAGTTGCTGTTAAGACGCTTGCTCGCAATCTTCCACCTAGTCAGAAACGAGCCATAAAACGGGATGAGGTACTGGCAATTATTGCTGCACATCGAGAGGAGTTGCGAGCTATGGGTGTGAAGTCTTTGGACTTATTTGGTTCAGTCGCCAGAGATGAAGCTACTTCAGATAGCGATGTAGACTTCTTAGTAGAGTTTGAGCGACCAGTCGGACTAGAATTCTTTAAAGTTCAGCACTATTTAGAGGATATACTCGGTTACCCTGTAGATTTGGGAACTCAGGAGACTTTAAAGGAACATTTGCGAGAGCCTCTCTTAGAGGACGTAATTCATGCCCTATAGAGATTGGCGACTATGTATTCAGGATATTCTCCAATCTATTGCGACCATCCAACACCGTACAGCAGGGATGACTTTTGAGGAATTTCAAAGGGACGAAACCATAATCAAAGCCGTTCTATACGACTTGATTATCATTGGTGAAGCTTCCAGTAATGTCCCCGATCAGATCCAGTTTCGCTATCTCGATATTCCCTGGCGATTGATGGGGGATGCCCGGAATGTAATTGCTCACGAATATTTTCAGGTCAATCTGGAGATAATTTGGGATATTATCACCAATGATTTTCCCCCCCTGATACCAAAACTACAAGATTTACTGCAACGGCACTAACAACTGACAACTGACAACTGACAAATGACAAAAAACAAACATCACAGAGGAATAGGCTGGCTGGGATTGGTTCTGGTAGCAATGCTGTTAGTATTTGTCTTTCGCCACCCAGCAGTAGCAGGAACGGCAAGACATTACACTGAACTTGAGTTTCCGCCTCTACCAGAAGTTCAGCTTCCCGAATACGAACGCTACACCCTCGACAACGGCATGGTGGTATATCTAGTAGAAGACCATCAACTGCCCCTGGTAAGTGGCACTGCCATGATTCGCACTGGTTCCCGCTTAGAACCCTCAGAAAAAGTGGGTTTAGCTGAGTTAGTCGGGACAGTGATGCGCAGCGGCGGGACCGAACAACACCCTGCGGACCAGTTAAACGAGATGCTCGAACAGCGAGCAGCGATCGTCGAAACTGGGGCCAATACCAGCTCAGGCAGTGCTGGCTTTAGTGCTCTGAGCGAAGACCTGGAGACGGTATTTAATTTATTTGCAGAGGTGATTCGCTACCCTGCCTTTGCCGCCGATAAGCTGGAGTTAGCCAAAACCCAACAGCGGGGTGAGGTTGCCCGCCGCAATGACGATCCAGGTGATATTGCCAGCCGGGAATTCCGAAAGTTGATTTACGGTGAAAGTAGCCCTTATGCCCGCACGGTGGAGTATGGGACTCTCGAGAGTATTTCCCGAGAGGATGTTGTGAACTTTTACCAAAAGTATATCCGCCCCGATCGAATGATTTTGGGGATTGTCGGGGATTTTGACCCCAAGACAATGAAGTCGCTGATTGAGGCAGCATTTGGTGATTGGCAATCTCCTGTCAGTCAATCAGAGCCATCAGTACCCTCAGCCTCCCAGAAATTTCAGAGCGGAATCTTTTTTGTCGATCAGCCTCAGTTGACTCAAAGTAATATCTTACTCGGTCATCTCGGCGGTCAGTTAAATAATCCTGACTATCCCGCACTCAGCGTTTTAAATGGCATCCTCAATGGCTTTGGGGGACGTCTCTTTAACGGGTTGCGATCGCGCCAGGGTCTTGCTTACTCTGTCTATAGCTTTTGGAGTCCCCAATATGATTATCCTGGACTGTTCATTGCTGGCGGACAAACTCGCTCCGAGGCGACTGTTCCTTTTATTCAAGCTCTTTTAGGAGAAATTGAGCGGCTGCGCACCACGCCGATCGCGCCCGAAGAACTCGCCTACGCCAAAGAATCTATTCTCAACTCCTTCGTCTTCAAATTTGAGAATCCCAGTCAAACCCTGTCGCGGCTGATGCTCTATGAGTACTTTGGCTATCCAGAAGATTTCATCTTTCAATACCAGCGCGGTGTTAAAGCAACTACAATTAAAGACGTACAGCGAGTTGCTCAAAAGTATCTACAGCCCGAGCAAATTGTCACTTTGGTAGTCGGTAATGGGGATGATATTCAACCACCTCTGACCAGCCTTGGTACAGAAGTAAAAACGGTTGATATTACAATTCCCCAGCCCCAGAGGAGTTAAATAAGCTGGCGATCGCAGTTGCCCCGCTTGGGTTGGCGTAGCTATCACTTCGATTATCCACTCTAACTTACGGACTTGATATCATTAGTCTAAACTCCAGTTAAGAGAAAGTAAGCGTAAGCATGAGATATGCCCTATTTAATCTACGCTCCCAGAACTCCTAAAGAAAGAATTTATCAGTTGAAGTTTGGGAGGAACACTATCGGACGCAGCAGGGATAACAGTATCGCGATCGCCGATGAGAGTCTGTCCCGTCAACACGCGGAGATTACGCTTGCCGACGATCGAGTTACGATCAAGGATTTGCAAAGCCTCAATCACACTTTCGTCAACAAGGTCAAAATCGATCAATTGGAACTCGGGGACGGAGACTTGATTTGTTGTGGGAGCGCGGAGTTCAAATTTGTTGAGGCGATCGCCAATTCCAAACAAGAATCTTTAGGGGATCGAGACTCTCAGATATCTATCCCTGATACAATCATCAGACAATTTTCCCCTGAGCAGACCCGCTTCGGGATGCCGGACTTAGTGGCTTTCCAAGGGACAGAGGGTTCAGTCCTCAGGCTACAGCAGCAGGATACTAATCAACGGACGGTGGACAAGTTGAAAATCTTGCTAGAGGTGAGCAAGCAGCTTTCCTCCCCTGAGGAGCTTGAACGACTGTTAGAGAAAATTCTCGAGCTGCTATTCGAGATTATCAATCTAGACCGAGGGGCAATCCTGATGGTCAATCAAACAACTGGGCAGCTCGAATGCAAGGCAGTTAAGTTGCGCTCGGGAATTCCCAATGAAGACCAATTCTACAGTACAAAGATTGCCAATTTTGTTTGCCGTCATGGAGATGCGGTTTTAACTGCCGATGCTGGTCTCGATCAGCGGTTTAATCATTCAGATTCTATTGTCGCACAAGCAATTCGCGCTTCAATGTGCATTCCTCTCAAACCCAGAGCAGAAGTGATTGGAGTATTATACGTTGATAATTTGTCCATGTCGGATATCTACTCTGACGAAGATGTAGAATTCCTAGCTGCTCTTGGCAACCAAGCCGCGATCGCCATTGACAACGCCCAGCTTTACAAAAAGACTCAAGCCGAAGCAGTGATGCGCGATAAACTTGAGCGCTTCTTTCCCCGAGCCGTCACTAAAAAGCTTAGAGAAGAAGATAATTTCGGGATTGTGGATACCGAAGTGACAGCTCTGTTTTCCGACATTAGTAGCTTCACGAAAATGTCTTCTACCATGGAGCCGCGCCAACTGATTTCGATGCTCAATGAGTACTTCCAGGTGATGGTGGAGGAAATTGTCTTTTGCTATGAAGGCACTTTAGAGAAGTACATTGGGGATGCCTTGTTCGCTATTTGGGGCGCTCCTTATCAAAAACCTGACGATCCAGAGCGAGCTGTAAAAGCAGCGATTGATATGCAGTGGGCGGTGCTGCGCCTAAATGAAAAGTGGGTGCGCCAAGGCAAGCAACCGATTCAAATCCACATTGGCATCAATACGGGAAAAGTGGCAGCGGGCAACATTGGCTCAGAGAAACTGATTCAGTACGCTGCCATTGGCGATACGACGAATGTGACCAGTCGAATCTGCGATGTTGCCCAGGCTGGGGAGATATTGGTATCTCAAAGCACCTGCGATCGACTCAAGGCTCTGAGTCTGCCCTTTAAAAAAATGCCTCCTGTTAAAGTTAAAGGGAAGGAACAGCCCTTACAACTTTATCACCTCCTCTGGAAACAATTGCCATCAAAGACCGCCTGAGCTTCACCAAGTTCAGTCAACAGTCAACAGTCAACAGTCAACAGTCAACAGTGACTAACTGTTGACTGGTCAGTGGTCACTAGTCACTGTTAATCTAGTGCAGTTGAGCAGAATTTTCTCACCAGTTTCTCCTAGAAGAGGAGGGAGATCGTCTCTAACAGGGGGATTAGTAGGATGGAAAACATACTGGCAGGTCGTTACCAGGTTGTCAAATACCTAAGCGGTGGCGGATTTGGTCAGACGTTTATGGCTAGAGATAGTCATTTACCCGGTCATCCCTTCTGTGTAGTGAAAAAACTCAAGCCGATAGTGAGCAATCGAGCAACTCTGCAAACGGCAAAACGCTTATTTAACCGCGAAGCGGAAACTTTGTATAAATTGGGCAATCATGACCAGATTCCTCGCCTGTTAGCTCACTTTGAGCAAGATGAAGAGTTTTATCTAGTTCAAGAGTTGATCGAGGGTCAGACCCTTGACCAAGAACTGATTCCTGGCAATCAGTTGAGCGAAGAGTATGTGATCGGGCTTTTGAAAGATATCTTGCAGGTACTTTCTTTTGTCCACCAGCAGCATGTCATACACCGGGATATCAAACCCGCTAATCTGATCAGGCGAAACAAAGATAGCAAAATTGTCCTAATTGATTTTGGCGCAGTTAAAGAAGTTAGTATGAGCGCTAATGCTCAGGGACAAACCGGCTTAACAGTTGCGATTGGTTCCCCTGGCTATATGCCCAGCGAACAGCTATCATTCAAGCCGCGCTTCAGCAGCGATATCTATACAGTGGGGATGGTGGGGATTCAGGCATTGACTGGGTTATTGCCCAGACAGTTACATCCAGATCCTTACACTGGCGAACTTTCTTGTGCTTCATTTAGCGCTCTGGCTCCAGTCAGCGCTAGTTTAGCAGCAATTCTAGACAAAATGGTGCGATATGACTATCGCCAGCGCTACCAGAATGCCACAGAAGCCCTGCACGCCCTAGAGCGACTGAGGGTCCAAGTGCCACCACTCAATTTTGAAACAGCAAACAGCGAACTCCCGCCAACCGAGTCTCCTCCAGCTTTGAGTGCGGATGAATGGTCGGCGATTGAAACAGTTTCTGGATCTCCGCCTGAAGCAGAAATCCCTTGCTCTCTCAACCCAGAGTTTCTCAAACGCTGTCAGCAAGAACTGGCTCGTTGTATTGGACCGTTTGCCAGTTTTCTGATCGACGATACCCTGGCTGAACAGCCGCAGATTGCTCCCCAGAAACTGATTGAAGTGCTAGCTGCTGAAATTCCCAACCCTGAACAGGCAAAACAATTTAAGGAACATCTAACCGAAGTTGCTAGAACATTAATTCAGTAATAAAAATAATGTACTTGCGAAGCGTTGAAATAGTGACTCCGCCACAGGACGCAAGGAAGTAACTACTGTTCCAAACTACCTTTTTTTGATAGTAAGTTTTCTCTAATTCGGGTAGGAACTCCTGTCTTAATTTTCTCCTAGATTGGCAAAAACATGTTAATATCAGTGTAGCAGAAAAATTAACACCAATTGTGTTTTCCAACTACCAGTATCGATTAAAACCGACTACAGAGCAGAAGCTAATTCTTAATGATTGGCTTCGGATTTGTCGCTATTGGTATAATCGTCAACTCGGAGAAAGATTTGATTGGTGGGAACGAAATCGCAGTTACACTGATAGATGCTCTTTGGTTTGTCATCTCCCAGAATTAAAAGATAAACCAGATTACTACAGTCAAAAAAAGCAGTTGCCAGTAATTAAAGAGGACTTGGTTCAAGTTGATTGGAGTGGTGAATTACTGGATTTTACTTCTGTGCCCTCTCAGACGTTACAAGAGGTATGCAAAAGAGTAAAATTGGCGTTCAACAGGTTTGTGTCTGGAGATGGCAACGGGAAGCGTAGCGGTAAGCCAAGATTTAAAAACACGGCTCGTTTTAGATCGATGGTGTTTGAGGGAGTAAAATTACACTCTTGTTCAGTTGGAGGTAAATTTCTCTATCTTTCTTTGCCCAAGCTAGGCTTAATCAAAGCGCGCCATCATCGACCTATCCCAGATGGTGCAATTCTCAAATCAGTTCAGATAATCAAAAAAGCTGATGGTTGGTATATCAATTTAAGGTTACAAGATAACTCTGTACCAGATTTCAAGCCAGATATAACACCTAGTTGGGATAATTCACTAGGAATGGATGCAGTTTTGCATGAAGATGATTATCTCGCTACGTCAGAGGGGTTTAAATTGCCTTCTCTCAAGTCTTTTCGTAAATCTCAAAAAAAACTAGCTAAAGTATCAAAACGCAAGTCTACCAAGAAAAAAGGAAGCAAAGCTAGGCGCAAACTGGCAAAATGGGAAGCGTTGTTGCATCAGCGTATAGCTAGAGCGAGAAAAGATCACGCTTACAAAACAGCCCAAAAGCTCCTCGAAACTGGCAAAAAAGTTTTCTTTCATGAGAAACTTAACCTTTCTGGGTTAAGCAGAAAGAATAAACCCAAGCAGGACGAAAAAGGAAAATATCTTCCTAATGGACAATCAGCTAAATCTGGTTTGAATCTCTCCTGGGCAGATGCAGCGTTTGGTCAATTTTTTGAGATCCTAGCGTTCAAAGCCGAGAAAGCTGGAGCGCTCCTCATCCCAGTTAATCCTCAATATACTTCAATGCTGCTATCTTACAAAGACGAATTCGTTTTTACTGATTGCAGTATCAGAGAATATTGGGATAAAGAATTAAACCTCTTGGTAGATCGTGATATCAATTCTGGAGTCAACACCAAGAGACTTGGGCTGGGCTTGTTCCCAAGTATAAAACGCCGTAAAGGGAAAAAACCTGTAGTAGTCGCTTCTACTACTAATAGTACCTTGAAGGAAGTTCTGCTAGTCCATAAAATGTGGGCTACTCAGAAGCCCACGTCTGTACCGTCAGGTCAGCGTGGGTAAGTCACAAAGTCTCTTAATCTTTGTTTTATTTACAGATGGCAGGGAAAAGGCATAATTGTTCAAATTCTAATCACTTAACAAGGCGTCGGCTTTTGCAACTTGCTGGCATAACGGGTGCTGGAGGGACAATAGTCCTGGTGATGCGAACTGCACGGGGTCTAGAATCTAAGGGAAAAACTGCTAGGTCGAGTTCAGGCGAACTAAAATTAACCGAGTTCACATTTGAAACAGTAACTGTCAATGCCAGAGGTGAGGAAGCAAAAAGAGAGACTGGCAAGGTAAAATTTTACGCTGAAGACCTAGATGACTGGCTCAAACTGGAAATGGTAGCGATTCCTGGCGGCAAGTTGGCGATGGGGTCTCCAGAGGGAGAAGGGAGCGATGAAGAACGTCCCCAGCACGGAGTAACAATTCAGCCCTTTTTCCTCGGTAAGTTTCCGGTGACCCAAATCCAGTGGCAAGCGATCGCGGCTTTGCCGAAAGTGAAGCGCGACCTCAAGCCAAAGCCATCCTCTTTCCGAGGGGATGCCCTGCCGGTAGAACGAGTCAACTGGTACGATGCCGAGGAGTTCTGCGCGAGGTTAGGGAAAAAGACAGGTAGAGACTATCGGCTGCCCAGTGAGGCGGAGTGGGAATATGCTTGTCGTGCTGGCAAAACGACACCGTTTCATTTTGGCGAGACGATAACCAGTGATTTAGCCAACTATCGTGGTAATTTCATCTATGCTAAAGAACCCAGAGGAGATTATCGAAAAGAGACAACATTAGTTGGCAGTTTTCCCCCCAACGCCTTTGGCTTATACGACATGCACGGAAACCTGTGGGAATGGTGTGCGGATCATTGGCATGAGAATTACGAGGGAGCGCCAAGCAATGGCAGCCCGTGGCTGTCTGAGCGAGAGAATCAATCTCGGCTGCTGCGTGGCGGTTCTTGGTTTATCAACCCTCAATACTGCCGTTCAGCGTATCGCTACGGCTACCGCCCGTTTTACTACAGCAACTCTATCGGATTTCGAGTAGCAGTTTCATGAAATTATCTCTTTTCAAACACTGGCTGATAGTCCTCTTTTGTTTGGCGCTAATTTATCGAATATATGCCTGCTTTCAGGTTCCTCTCGTCACTACGGATGTCCTTCGACATCTCGGATATGCCAGCCATGCACTGGATAATAATTTTGCGATCTACAAAACCAGTGCAATGGAATTTGAACCAGAAGTTTGGACTAGCCTAGCTTGGAGCGATCAAACCTATATTTATCCTCCCGTAACTCTCCTATTCTTTTATCTATTTTCAATTTTCCACCTCGGTATATTTTGGGTTAAACTGACCCTCACTCTGGTGGATTTAACTTGTGCCTATCTCTTTTACAAGCGGATATCGATGGTGGCGGCAATCCTTTTTTTTGCGCTCCAGTCTCTCTGTGGTACACCTCTGGCGAGGGACAGTTTGAAGCCCTGCAAACTCTAATGATAATCCTAACTGCTGTCACCGTAAAGGATAAGCATTGGCGGGTTGCTGGTTTTTTCTTTGCCATATCTATTCAGGTCAAACAACTAGGTTTGTTGCTCGCTCCCTGGATCCTGTATCAGATGTGGAAAGAAAAAGAAACAAATTCGTTTCACTCCATATTGGGAAAAGTCAGCCAAGGTCTAATTCTTGGATTTCTCCCTTTTTTGGGATACTACATCCAAAAACCCGATCTATTACTCTTACCATTAACAGGCGGATCGCCATCGATATATAATCCCTTTGCCTGGAATTTTTTGGATTTAAAACTTTTTGGCTGGAATCCCCAATGGTTAATCTATTGGAATTCATTTTTTACCTACGCCCAGCTAATTGCTATAGGAATAGCGATCGCAGTGATAGCGAGGAGGGAAAAACTAGAATTTATTATCTCTTCTATTCCCCTAGCGTCTTTTTGGTATATTGTTAAATCTTTAAAATGGGGACAATTTTGGTACTCAATTGTCAGTCCTGGCTTTACCTTCTGCTTTTCACAGAGGAAAATACTTATCTGCCTGCTATTAGTTCTTCATCTAATGCAGGGTTTGCGCAGCACAAGGTTAATCTTAAATAAGCCTTTTGGCAGGTTAGAAGAAAAACAATACCGGACGCTGATGGCATCTTGCATGTTCGCTTGTAATCTGAAACAGACCAGCTCACTTATTCAGGAGAAAATAGAAAATTAACAATTTATTGCTTTAGTAAAATATCAACTGGTCCCGTAGAAAATCTGCGGTGGTAAACTTCTTTATTAGTTAGCATTTTATCTGGTCGATCATCTGGATCAATGTTGAACACAAAAATAGCACAGGGGATAAAATTTTCTGGCTCGTGTTTTCCCGATTGTGCTTTTGAAGTATTATCTACATTGACGTGTTTTATTCTTACTTTCTCTGACTCCCTATCTTGTAATAGCAGCCAGATCGGATATTCTAAAATATCTTGATCTTTAGTATATAAGCCAATATTTAAACATTCCCGAGTTTTCAAAAAATTTATTGCTTGCATATATGGTTCCAACAAGTCATTTCTATCTTTAAAGTATTGCTCTATTCTCGGAACGATAAAGATATTCTTGCCACCACCAAAAAACTCCTCCATACTAGGATTTTTCAATAAACCTATTACTGTCCTAGGATTATTCAATATATCATAGGTGTCAAGAGTTATTATTAGTTTATATGCATTGCAAAATAAATAGAGAAAAGATATCAACAATAATATTATTAATATATTTCTGGCAATTGATTGCTTTAGGGTAGATAACATCAAACCTATTAAAGGGGAAAATATCACAAAAAAAGGTAAGTGTAATCGGCTATGCCAAGGCTGCCATTTAATCAAGAAACAAAATAATAAAAACGTAGATATAGCACATATAAGATAGATAATAATGTACTTTCGCGCTTCCAATTTTTTGTAAAATAAACAAAAAATAGTACTGGCTATTATCAGTAATGTGTGAATAAAGTTACCAGTATAGTTTTCACTAAATGCATTTTTTGCAGTCAGATAAAATTGGTGACCTGAAAATGTTGTGCGACTATCATTAACATCCAGAGATAATATTTGGTGAACAA
>JAAUYK010071458.1_pt1 | contig 13774 bp, 12 predicted proteins | sample 7278021 | NCBI WGS metagenome assembly JAAUYK01 (sample SAMN14350223, study PRJNA611818) | marine sediment metagenome | isolation source: surface marine sediment (1.8m) | place: French Polynesia: Moorea | collected 2018-08
GCTGCCTGCTCCAAGCTTGGCGGTCTTTATGAATTGAGACTGGCCTGTCCCTAAGCGGCCGGGAGCAACACGGAAAGCGATGCCGACCCACGCCGAGAAGCGCCTCTTGCCCTACGAGCCCGAACAGCTGTTCGAGCTGGTCGCGGACGTCGAGCGCTATCCGGAGTTCCTGCCCTGGTGCCTGGCAGCGCGGGTCACCCGCCGTCAGGGTAACGTGATCCACGCCGACCTGATCATCGGCTTCAAGATGTTCCGCGAAGGCTTCACCAGCCGGGTCACCCTCGACCGGCCGGCCAGCCGGATCGACGTCGCCTATACCCGCGGTCCCTTCAGGTATCTGAACAACCACTGGATCTTCGACAATCATCCGGACGGTTGCCTGATCGACTTCTACGTCGACTTCGAGTTCCGCTCCCGCCTGTTGAAGCGGGCCATGGCGCCGCTCTTCAATGAAGCCGTCGGCCGCATGGTCGCCGCCTTCGAGGCCCGCGCCGACGATCTCTATCGCGGTGGCGCCAAGACCTCCGTGGCGGGCTGATCCCTGCCTATCGGATCGTCAGCGCGAGCAAGACCAGATTGATCGCGTTGTAGCTTCCGTGGGCGACTACGGCCGGCCAAAGCGACCCGCTGCGCTCGTAGAGCAGGGCCAGGACCATGCCGATCGCAAAGAACGAAGGGATCAGCCAGGGGATCGCGTGCACCGAGGCGAAGATCAGGGCAGAGAGCGTGGCCGAAGCCAAAACGCCCAGATAGCGCCGCATCCAGGCGTAGACCAGGCCTCGAAACAGGAGTTCCTCGGCGAGCGGCCCGAGCCCGGCGGCGACCAGCAGCAATGCCAGGAAGGACCCGGCCGACATGGTGTCGGCGGCGAGTGCCGCCTCCTGCGGATTGTCCAGAGGGCTACCGACAAGGCGCTGCACCAGGGCGCTCAGCACCAGGGCGAGGCCGAAAGTCAGCAAAGTGGCATAGAGGGTCCGCCGATACCATTGCGGCGGAGCGGGTCGCAAACCAAGGTCCCGCCAGGTCAGTCCCCGTCGGCGCAGAACGATGACCTGGATCGCCGCCAGCAGGCCGAGGGATTGAACGGCGAGGAAGACGACGACGAGCGTCTGTCTGGAAACACCGGTTCCGCCCAGAATCGTCTGCAGCGGCCGTGCCAGGATCGCGCCGAGACCTGCCGTCCCGAAAAGGATCACGCCGCTTGCCACCAGCACGAGGAGGATGTCGATGCTGGTAGGAGGCTGTCGCGGCCGCAGCTTGGGTGATCCGATCCGCGGCGGCGGCTGGTTCATGGCTTGGCCGCGGGCACTTCCCCGGACAGCAGCTCGAAGGCGGCGGCGAGGGAGGCGGCGCGCACAGCGCTTCGATCGCCGGGAAAGACGAAGCGGCGGTGCGACGGCGCGTGGCCGCCGCGACAAAGGCCGAGATAGACCAGGCCCACCGGCTTGGTATTGGTTGCCCCCCCTGGCCCGGCGATCCCGGTGACCGAAATCGCGACCTCGGCGTGAGACCGGGCCAGGGCACCTTTGGCCATGGCCTCGGCGACCTCGGCGCTGACTGCGCCCTTGCTGCGCAGGAGCTCCTCCGGCACGCCGAGCTGCTCCTGCTTGGCCTCGTTCGAATAGGTCACGAAGCCGCGTTCGACCACGTCCGAGGAGCCGGGGATCTCGGTGAGGCAGGCGGCGATCAGGCCACCGGTGCAGCTCTCAGCGGTGACGACCCTGAGCCCGGCCCGGCGGTAGCGGGCCAGCAGGTCCTCTGCGGCGGCGGCGAGCTCTAGGGGAAACATGGCGGAACTCCGAAGGCAGCCAGCAGGCCGTAGGCCACCGCCCCGGCGAAGAGGCCGGCGACCATGTCGTCGGCCATGATACCCAAAGCACCGGAGAGTCGCCGCTCGGCAAGGCTGATCGGCCAGAGCTTGGCGATGTCGAAAAAGCGGAACAGGACGAAGCCCAGGGCGAAGCTCTCGACCGTCAGGCAGAGCGGCGCCAGGGTCAGCCATTGCCCGGCAACCTCGTCAATGACCACCGCGCCGGGATCGGGATCGCCGCCGGCCTGGGCGTAGCGACCGCTGACCGCGAGGCCGAGCCCGAAGACGGCGATAGCGGCAGCCAACAGAGAAAGATTGCCGCCGGCCCAATGGATCAGGGCGGCGAAGGGCAGGGCGGCCAGGGAGCCGAAGGTGCCGGGCGCCTTGCGGAGCAGCCCGCTGCCGAACCAGGTGGCCAGCAAGGTCACGGGCGACAGGAAGGGCAGGGCAGGCCGGCGGAACATCAGCCGCCAGGCAGTTCCAGGCTAGCGATGGCCTGGGCCGCGATGCCTTCGCGCCGGCCGGTGAAGCCGAGGCTCTCCGTGGTCGTGGCCTTGACGCTGATCCGGCCGGGATCGAGCTCGAGGATCTCGGCGATCCTTGCGACCATGGCCTCGCGTAGGGGGCCGATCTTGGGCGCCTCGCAAATCAAGGTCACGTCGAGGTGGACGATCCGGCCGTCCCGGGCGGCGGCAAGCTCGCCGGCGGCGCATAGGAAGACCGCAGAATCCGCACCCTTCCACTGTGGGTCGGAGGGCGGGAAATGGCTGCCGATATCGCCTTGTCCCAGCGCTCCGAGGATTGCGTCGGTGATCGCGTGAAGCCCGACGTCGGCATCGGAATGGCCGAGCAGCGCCCGGTCGTGCGGCACCGCAAGGCCACAGAGCTGGATGGTGAGGCCGCCGGGGACCGGCGGGCCGAAGCGATGGACGTCGAAGCCGGTGCCGCAGCGGGTCTCCCGCCGGCCGCCGGCCAGCAGGCCTTCTGCGCGTTCCATGTCGTCCTTGCTGGTGATCTTGAAGTTGCGCTCCGCGCCCTCGACGATGCCGACCGTCAGGCCCGCGGCCTCGAGCAGGGCCGCGTCGTCGGTCATTTCGCGACCGGCAAAGTCGGCGTGGGCCGCCAGGATATCGGCGTAGCGGAAGCCCTGCGGGGTCTGCGCCCGCCACAACCCACTGCGGTCGACGGTGCCGGAGACCGATCCGTCCTCGACCCGCTTCAAGGTGTCGGCCACGGGCACGGCCGGGATGACCCCGGGATGGCTTTCGAGGCCCGCCAGGACTCGGTCGATGATCTCGCCGGAGACGAAGGGCCGCGCCCCGTCGTGGATCAGCACTCGTTTCGGCGCAAGGTCGGCGAGGGCGGCAAGGCCCAGGCGCACCGAATCCTGACGGGTCGCACCGCCGTCGGCGGGCGGCCGGAGATCGAGCCCCGCGGCAGCCGTGTCGTAGAGATCCCGGTCGTCCGGATGAATCACTGTCTGGACCGCGGCAACCGCGGGGTGGGTTGCAAAGGCCTCCAGTGAGTGGCGCAACACCGGCTTGCCGGCGAGGGAGAGGAACTGCTTCGGCATTTCGGCGCCGAAGCGATGGCCGCGTCCGGCGGCAACCACCAGGGCAGCGGCTTCGGACATGGGCTCTCCCTCGGTTTCGTGGCAACGGTTGCCCGTCGAATTCCGGGCAGACCCTAGAGCGCGATGGCGGTCCGGCCAAGAGGTGATATATAGGGGCCATGTGGCAAGCCTCCGCGATGAGTCTCGCAGCCCTGGTCGCTCTGCTGCCGGGGGCGATCCTGCCGTTCCGGCGCCCGCTGGAACGTCCCGACACGGTCTACTGGCTTCTCCTGGCGGTCGCCCTGGCCGGCAGCAGCGCGGTCGCTGTGGTCGGCTTCAGGGGCGTATGGGACGCCGGCTTCAGTGCCACCATCTGGCTGTCGATCGCGACTACGCTCGCGCTCTTCATCCTGCTTTCGGCCGCCCTGCGCGCAGCCTGGCGTCTGGCTCCGCTGGTGCTGCCCTACCTCTTGCTGCTCGGCCTTCTGGCGACCGTCTGGGCGCAGGCGTCGTCTCAGGGGAACCCGGACCTGGCCTTTGACGCCTGGCTCAGGATCCACATCGCCGCGGCGCTCGTGACCTATGCCCTGGCGACCTTGGCCGCGGTCGCCGCGACGGCGGTCCTTATTCAGGACCGCGCGCTCAAGCGGAAGCGCGAAAGCGGCCTGTCGCGCCTCCTTCCGGCCCTGGCCGACGCCGAGCGGTTGGAGGTCGGCTTGCTGCGCTGGTCGGTTTTGGTCATGGCGGCGGGGCTGACCACCGGAATGGCCGTGCAGTACATCAGCAGCGGTTTGCTACTGATCCTCGACCACAAGATCCTTTTGTCCTTCCTCGCCTTTGGCGTTCTGCTCATGCTCCTGGGTTTTCACCACATGACCGGCCTGAGGGGCCGTACGGCCGTGCGCCTGGCGCTTCTGGGCTACTTACTGCTGACCCTGGCCTTCCTCGGGGTGAAGTTTGTGACGGACGTGCTTGCGGCCTGATTTGCGGGCCGAAGCACGCCACGAAAGGACGTGCATCTCCGGCGCCGCCGGAGTACAAAGCCCAAAATTTCAGCACCCAGCATGAGTGGCTAAATTTTGGGCATTCAGGTCGACCGCCTCCACATCGAGACTCCTGTGATCCTGGCGCCCATGTCGGGGATCAGCGACCTGCCGTTCCGCCGCCTGGCCAAGGCCGGTGGCGCTGGCCTCGTGGTCTCCGAGATGATCGCCTCGCAGTCAGCCATCCGCGAGACCCGGGAGAGCCTGAGCCTGACCCGCAGCAGTCCGGAAGAAGCGCCCCTGGCGGTGCAATTGGCCGGCTGCGAACCGGAGGTCATGGCCGAGGCCGCGCGTCTGACCGAGGACCGTGGCGCGGCCCTGATCGACATCAACTTCGGCTGTCCGGTGAAGAAGATCGTCAACAAGCAGGGCGGCTCCGCCCTGATGCGCGACGAGCCGCTGGCCGCCCGAATCCTGGAGGCCACGGTCAAGGCAGTCAGCCTTCCGGTCACCCTCAAGATGCGGCTCGGCTGGGACGAGGACTCCCGCAACGCCCCGCGCCTGGCCCGCATCGCCGAGGACTGCGGAATCCGAATGATCACCGTGCACGGCCGAACCCGGATGCAGATGTTCGATGGCCGGGCGGACTGGGCCTTCGTGCGCCGGGTCAAGGAGGCGGTCTCGGTCCCGTTGATCGTCAACGGCGACATCGTCGACCCGGCCTCCGCCCGCCGGGCCCTGGAAGCCTCGGGTGCCGATGGGGTCATGGTCGGACGGGCGGCCCGCGGCCGGCCCTGGCTGCTCGGCGAGATCGCGGCCACCCTGGCCGGCACTGGGGCGCCGGCGCTGCCGGACCTGGAAGCGCGCCGCCGCTTGGTGCTGGCCCACTACGAGGACATGCTGTCGCACTACGGCGTGGCCCGGGGTCTGAGGATCGCCCGCAAGCATCTGGCGTGGTACGGCGAGGCTCTCGGCGCGGGGGAGGGCTTCCGGGCGCGGATCAACGTCGAGAGCGAACCGGCGCGGGTCCGCTCGGCGATCGGGGCGCTTTTCGATGCTGCCAGCGCAAGGGCAGCGGCAGCCTGATGACCGGTACCTCCGCAAAACTCGCCACGGCCGGCGAACTACCCGCCGAGGTCATCCTCAACACCCTGGCCCAGCCTCTGGTCGTGGTCGACGGCGAGGACCGCCTGACCTACGTCAACCAGGCGGCCGAGCAGTTCTTCGCCGCCAGCGCCAACGCCCTCTTGGGCCGGCCGCTGCGGAGCTTCGTTCAAGCCGACAGCCCGCTCTTCGACAGCCTGCGCCAAGCCCGGGACTCCGGGCACAGCCTGTTCGGTCACGAGGTCGCGCTCGCCTCGCCGCGCCTGGGACAGCGCCTGGTCTCTCTCAGCGTGACCGCGATTCCCGAGTCCCAAGGCAATGGCCCGCCAGGCCAGGTCATCGTCAGCTTCGACGAACGCTCGATCGCCCGCAAGATGGGCGACCAGCTTGTCCATCGCAACGCCGCCCGCTCGGTCACCGCCATGGCGGCTATCCTGGCGCACGAGGTCAAGAATCCCCTGTCCGGGATCCGCGGTGCCGCCCAGCTTCTCGAGGGCAGCGTCGCCGAGCCGGATCAGGAGCTGACGCGGCTGATCTGCAGCGAGGCGGATCGGATCGTCCATCTGGTCAACCGCATGGAGATGTTCTCCAGCGACCAGCCGATCGAGCGCGAGCCGGTGAACATTCATGAGGTCCTGGAATACGTCCGTCGGGTCTCGCAGAGCGGCATCGCCCAGGGTCACCGGATCGTCGAGCGCTACGACCCTTCGCTGCCGCCGGTCCACGGCAACCGCGACATGTTGATCCAGGCGCTGCTCAACCTGGTCAAGAACGCGGCCGAGGCGGCCCAGCCGGAGGGCGGAGAGATCGTCATGACGACCCGCTACAAGCAGGGCCTTCGCCTGACCGCGCCGGCCGGCGGTGACCGCCTGGACCTGCCGCTGGTGGTCACCGTCCAGGACAACGGACCGGGGATTCCAGAGGAGCTGCGCCGACATCTCTTCGATCCTTTCGTTACCACCAAGCCCGGAGGCAGGGGGCTGGGCCTGGCCCTGGTGGCCAAGGTCGTAAGCGACCATGGCGGCGTGATCGAGTGCGACAGCGAGCCCGGACGGACGCTGTTCAGGCTCCAGCTGCCGCTCTACCGTGGGGAGGCGCCCTGATGGCAGACGCGACGATCCTGGTCGCCGACGACGACCGCGCGATCCGTACGGTCCTGACGCAGGCCTTGGCGAGGCAGGGTCACCGGGTTCGGACCACCGGCTTCGCCGCGACGCTTTGGGACTGGGTCGAACGGGGCGAGGGCGACCTGGTGATCACCGACGTCGTGATGCCGGACGAGAACGGCCTCGACCTGATCCCGCGGATCCGCCGCCTGCGGCCGAACCTGCGGGTCATCGTCATGAGCGCGCAGAACACGCTGCTGACGGCCGTGCGCGCGACCGAGCGCGGCGCCTTTGAGTACCTGGCCAAACCCTTCGACCTGCGCGAGCTGATCTCGACGGTCGATCGGGCCCTGGCATCGCCCTGCAAGCCGGCAGACCCGGAGTCCACCGCGCCTTCAGCCGCTGAAGAGCGTCTGCCGCTGATCGGCCGCTCGCCGGCGATGCAGGAGATCTACCGGGTCTTGGCCCGGCTTATGGGGACCGACCTGACCGCGATCATCTACGGTGAATCCGGCACCGGGAAGGAGCTGGTCGCCCGCGCGCTGCATGACTACGGCCGCCGGCGAAAGGGGCCCTTCGTTGCGGTCAACATGGCGGCGATCCCGCGGGAGCTGATCGAGAGCGAGCTTTTCGGCCACGAGAAGGGTGCCTTCACCGGGGCGACCGCCCGCTATGCCGGACGCTTCGAGCAGGCCGCCGGCGGCACCTTGTTCCTGGACGAGATCGGCGACATGCCGCTGGAGGCGCAGACCCGGCTGTTGCGGGTCCTGCAGGAAGGCATCTTTACGACGGTCGGCGGCCAGATGCCGATTTCCGCCGACGCGCGGATCGTCGCCGCGACCCATCGCAACCTCCTGCAGCTGGTCCGCCAGGGACTGTTCCGCGAGGATCTCTACTACCGCCTCAACGTGGTGCCGATCCGCTTGCCGCCGCTACGCGAGCGCAGTGAAGACATTCCCGAGCTGGTTCACCACTTCCTGGCCGAGGGCGAGAAGCTCGGCTTGCCGCGCAAGGCCCTGAACGTGGAGGCAATCGAGGCGCTCAAGTCCCACGACTGGCCGGGCAACGTACGAGAGCTGGAGAACTTGGTCAGGCGGCTGGCCGCCCTCTACAGCCAGGAGGTCATCGGCCGGCCCGACATCCTGGCCGAGATCAGCGATCCGGCCCCGACGGCGGGCGGCCAGGCCCGGGACGACGAGTGCCTGGGCGACGCGGTGGAACGGCATCTGAACGAATACTTCGCCGCTCACAGGGACGGCTTGCCCGCGGCCGGCCTCTACCAACGGGTCCTGAAGGAGATCGAGCGCCCTCTAATCCAGATCTCGCTGGCGGCTACGCGCGGCAATCAGATCAAGGCGGCCGCCCTTCTTGGCCTGAATCGCAACACTTTGCGCAAGAAGATCAAAGAGTTGGACATTCGGGTTTTCCGTAGCTAAGAATGCTGTTGCAGATCGGCAACAGAGCGGCCTTCCTGCAACGACCTTGAACGACGCACGAAGCCAATTGATGTCAGGAAATGACGCGGGCTCGGCAATCCGCCAGGCCTTGAAGGAATTCCTCGACTGGGCGCGCCGGATCAATCTCGAGCGCAAGCTCGCTCTCGGTCTGATGATCGCGGCGATCTTTTCGGGCATCGCGACCTATTGGGCGATGACCGGCGATTCGGCCAAGACCACCGGCCCGCGCGCGATCCTGATTCTGCTGAACCTGGATCTGGTCCTGCTATTGGGGCTGGGCATCCTGGTCCTGCGCCGCATGGTCGCCCTTTGGACCGCACGCCGTCGGGGAATCGCCGGCGCCCGCCTGCACAGCCGCCTGGCGGTGCTTTTCGGCCTGGTCGCGGTGACCCCGACCATCGTGGTTTCCGTCTTCTCCGTGCTGTATTTCAGCTTCGCCCTCCAGGGCTGGTTCTCGGACCGGGTCAGCACTGCCGTCGAGGAGTCCTTTGCGGTCGCCGAGGCCTATCTCGAGGAGCACCGCCAGAGCATCGCGGGCGATGCTCTGGCCATGGCGCAGGACCTGAATCGGGAAGGCCAGGTGCTGCTGTTCAATCGCTCCCGCTTCACCCAGTTCCTGGCCGCTCACGCGGCGCTGCGCTCCCTGACCGAGGCCGTGGTCTTCGACGCCAACGGCCGGGTGCTGGGCCGGGCAGGGATCGGCCTGCTGCTCGACTTCGACCCGGCGATCCCGGACTGGGCCTTTCAGCGGAGCCGCGAGGGCGAGGTGGTGATCCTCACCGCGGACACCGACGACCGGGTCCGAGCCCTGGTCCGCCTCGACGCTTTTGAAGAGACCTTCCTGGTCGTCGGTCGTTTGGTCGACCCGCGAGTTCTGGCCCACACCGAGCAGGTCACCGATGCCGCGGTCATCTACAAGGCTCTGGAAAAGCAACGCGAGGGCTTCCAGATCACCTTCGCAGCGATTTTCCTGGTCGTCGCTCTGCTTCTGTTGCTGGCCGCCACCTGGGTCGGCCTGGCCTTCGCCAACCAGCTGTCGCGTCCGATCCAGGACTTGATCTCGGCAGCCAACCAGGTGCGCCAGGGCGACCTTGCTGCCCGCGTGCCGGAGCCCGACAGCGGCGACGAGATCGGCTGGCTGTCGCGCGCCTTCAACCGCATGACCGGCCAGCTAGAAAGCCAGCAGCGGGCCCTGATCGACGCCAACAAGGAACTCGACCAGCGCGGCCGCTTCACCGAGGCGGTGCTATCGGGGGTGAGCGCCGGCGTGATCGGCCTGGACCACCAGGGCCGGATCACCCTGCCCAATCGCTCGGCCTGCGCGCTGCTCTCCATGGAACCGGAAGAGCTGCGGGGCAAGCCGCTCGGCGAGGTGGTTCCAGAGCTGCGCGAGCTGCTGGACAAGGCCGACAACGTGCGCCGCGACGCCCAGCACCAGATCACCCTCAATCAGCCGGACGGCACGACCCGCACCCTTCTGGTCCGGATCACCACCGAGCGCGGCGGCCATGGGATCCTCGGCTTCGTCGTCACCTTCGACGACATTTCCGAGCTGATGTCGGCGCAGCGCAAGGCGGCCTGGGCCGATATCGCGCGGCGGATCGCCCATGAGATCAAGAACCCGCTGACCCCGATTCAGCTCTCGGCGGAGCGCCTGAAGCGCAAGTACCTGAACGAGATCGAAAGCGACAAGGAGACCTTCGAGATCTGCACCGACACCATCGTGCGCCATGTCGGCGACATCGGTCGGATGGTCAACGAGTTCTCCAACTTCGCACGCATGCCGGCACCGGTGATGCAGGAGGAGAACCTGACCGATGTCATCCGTCAGTCGGTCTTCCTGCAGCGTTCGGCCCATCCGGGGATCCGCTTCGACACCGCTTTGCCCGAGGTGGCGGTGACGGCGAACTTCGATCGCCAGCAGATCAGCCAGGCGCTCACCAATTTGCTGCAGAACGCCGTCGAGTCCATCGAGGAGCGGACCGCCACCGACGGCGAAGCCGACGACGGCGAGATCCGTGTCTCCCTGGAACGCATGGACGAGGCCGTGGAAATACGGGTCGAGGACAACGGCAGGGGCCTGCCGAAGAAGGACCGCGATCGTCTGACCGAGCCCTACATCACGACCCGAAAGCATGGCACCGGTCTGGGTCTGGCGATCGTCAAGAAAATCATGGAGGACCACGGGGGCGACCTGCGGATGGCCGACCGGGAGGGCGGGGGCGCGACGGTCTGCCTGTTCCTGCGCGCGAGCGAGGGACCAGGCATCCGGCGTCAGGCGCCCGCCGCCGAGTGAGCTCAGAAGCAGAGTTTGGCAAAGGCAAGAAGCCATGGCGCGTGAGATTCTGATCGTCGACGACGAAGCCGATATCCGGATGCTGATCACCGGCATTCTGGACGACGAAGGCTATGAGACCCGCGAAGCTTCGAACAGCACCGAGACCCTGGATGAAATCCGCAAGCGCCGCCCGGACCTGGTGATCCTGGACGTTTGGCTGCAGAACAGCGAACTTGACGGGATCGAGGTCCTGACCAAGCTGAAGCGCGTCGACCCGACCTTGCCGGTGGTGATCATCAGCGGCCACGGCACCATCGGAACCGCGGTCCAGGCGATCAAGCTCGGCGCCTATGACTTCATCGAGAAACCCTTCAAGTCCGATCGCTTGCTCCTGGTCGTCGAACGGGCCCTGGAGGCTGCGGAACTGCGCAGCGAAAACGAGGAACTGCGCCTGCGGGTCGGACCCGACAGCGAGCTGATCGGTACCTCGGCCGTGGTCAACCACTTGAAGCAGGCGATAGACAAGGTGGCGCGCACCGGCAGCCGCGTGCTGATCACCGGCCCGGCAGGCGCCGGTAAGGAGGTCGTCGCACGGCTGATCCACCAGAGTTCGGCGCGCGCCAACGAGGCCTTTGTCGCTCTCAACTGTGCCGCCATGCATCCCGACCGGCTGGAAAGCGAGCTCTTCGGGGCCGAGTCCGGCGCCGAGGGCGCCGAATCGCCGCGCAAGCTGGGCACTTTCGAGCGCGCTCACCGGGGCACGCTCCTTCTGGACGAGGTCGCCGACATGCCGCTCGAAACCCAGGGCAAGATCGTCCGGGTCCTGCAGGAGCAAACCTTCCGGCGCCTGGGCGGCGAGGGCGTGGTTCAGGTCGATGTTCGGGTCATCGCCTCGACGAACCGGGACTTGGCAAGCTTGATGCGCGAGGGCCGCTTCCGGGAAGACCTCTTTTACCGGCTGAACGTCGTTCCCCTTTCCGTGCCGGCCCTGGCCGACCGGCGAGAGGACATCCCGCTGCTCGCCAGGCACTTCATCGAGCGCTCGGCCGACGCGACCGGCCTGCCACCGCGCCGCCTGACCAGCGACTCTCTGGCCGTGCTGCAGGGCTATAACTGGCCCGGCAACGTGCGGCAGTTGCGCAACGTTCTGGACTGGATCCTGATCATGGCCCCGGGCGACCCCGGCGAGCCCGTGGGCGCAGATATGCTGCCCTCCGATATCGGCGAGATCGCGCCGGCCGCCCTACGCGGCGGCAATGGCGGCGAGATCATGTCCCTGCCGCTTCGCGAGGCGCGGGAAGTCTTCGAGCGGCAGTACCTCGAGGCCCAGGTGACCCGCTTCGGCGGCAACATTTCCCGGACCGCCGGCTTTATCGGCATGGAGCGCTCGGCGCTGCACCGCAAGCTCCGCTCCCTCGGCATCTCGACTTCGCAAGACCGTCCGCCGCCGAGCAACGGTGGCGCTACATGAAGGTCATCATTTGCGGGGCCGGCCAGGTCGGCTTCAACATCGCGCGCTACCTGTCGAGCGAGGGGGCCGATATCACCCTGATCGACCAGTCCGAGGCGCTGGTCACGAAGATCGCCGACTCCCTGGATGTCCAGGGGATGGTCGGCTTCGCCTCCCACCCGGATATCCTTGAACGGGCCGGCGCGCCCGACGCCGACATGGTGATCGCGGTGACCTATGCCGACGAGGTCAACATGGTGGCCTGCCAGATCTGCCACTCCCTCTTCGACGTCACCACCAAGATCGCCCGGGTGCGCCATCAGAGCTACCTGAACCCCTTGTGGTCGGATCTCTTCAGCCGGGACCACCTGCCGATCGACGTGATCATCTCGCCCGAGATCGAGGTGGCGCGGGCAGTGAGCCGGCGGTTGGAGGTGCCGGGCGCCTTCGACGTGATTCCCCTGGCCGACGGAAAGGTGAGCCTGATCGGCGTCCATTGCACCTCCGAGACGCCGATCCTCGACACGCCGCTGCGCCAACTCACCGGCCTCTTTCCGGATCTGCACATCCTGGTCATCGGTCTGCAGCGCGATGGCCGCGCCGTGGTGGTGACGCCCGAGGATGTGATGCTCGACGGCGACGACGTCTACTTCGTCGCAGAGACCGCGCACTTGACCCGGGCCATGGTCGCCTTCGGCCACGAGGAGAAGGAGGCTCGCCGGGTCATCATCGTTGGCGGCGGCAACATCGGGCTCAGCCTGGCGGAAATCGTAGAGGAGAAATATCCGCACGTCGCGCTCAAGCTGATCGAGATCAACAAGGAGCGCGCCGAGTACGTCGCCCAGCAGTTGAAGCGAACGGTGGTGATCCACGGCGACGCGCTGGATCAGGAGATCCTGGAGGAGGCCAATGTCAAGGCGACCGAGACCGTGATCGCGGTCTCCAACGACGACGAGGTCAACATCCTGACGTCCTTGCTGGCCAAGCGGTTCGGCACGCAGCGTGCGGTCACTCTGGTCAACTCGACGACCTACAGCCCCCTGATCGGAACCCTGGGCATCGACACCGTGGTCAGTCCGCGCGAGATCACGGTCTCGACCATCCTGCAGCACGTCCGCCAGGGCCGGATACGATCGGTGCATTCCCTGTCCGAGGGCTTCGGCGAGATCATCGAGGCGGAGGCGCTGGAAACCTCGAGCCTGGTCGGGGTGCCGCTCCGCGAAGCCGACCTGCCGGAGGGCGTTCTGGTCGGCGCCATCGTACGTGGCGACGAAGTGATCATTCCGCGCGGCGACACCGTAATCAAACCCAAGGACCAGGTCGTGATCTTTGCGGCGGCCAGTGCCGTCAAGTCGGTCGAAAAGCTCTTTGCCGTCCGGCTCGAGTTCTTCTAGCGGCGCAGGAAAAGGGGGAGGGCATGGCTAGACAGGCCTACGTGAACGGGCGCTATGTGCCGCAGGGCGAGGCGTCGGTACATATCGAGGATCGCGGCTACCAGTTCGCCGACGGGGTCTACGAGGTGGTCCCGGTGGTCCAGGGCACGCTGGTCGACGAGGACCCGCACCTCGACCGGCTGGAGCGCTCCCTCGACGAGTTGCGGATCGCAATGCCGATGTCGCGGGCGGCGCTGAAGCTGGTCAGCCACGAGTTGATGCGGCGCAACGGACTGAGCAACGGCTTCCTCTACATGCAGGTGACCCGCGGGGTCGCGCCCCGCGACCACAAGTTTCCGAAGGCGGCAGCGCCGGCCCTGGTCATGACCACCCGCCAGACCAAACCGCACAGCGCCAAGCAGCTGGCCGAGGGCGTGGCCGTGATCACGCTCCCGGACATTCGCTGGAAACGCTGTGACATCAAATCTGTATCCTTGCTTCCTAATGTGCTGGGCAAGCAAGCTGCGGTGGAAGCCGGCGCCTTCGAAGCCTGGATGGTCGGGGAGGACGGCCGGGTGACCGAGGGCACCTCCACCAACGCCTGGATCGTCACCGGGGACAACAAGCTGGTGACCCGGGAAGCCAGCAACGCCATCCTCAA
>JAAUYK010124860.1_pt1 | contig 13773 bp, 13 predicted proteins | sample 7278021 | NCBI WGS metagenome assembly JAAUYK01 (sample SAMN14350223, study PRJNA611818) | marine sediment metagenome | isolation source: surface marine sediment (1.8m) | place: French Polynesia: Moorea | collected 2018-08
ATAGCAGTCGCCAAAGCTATTAGGACATTTTTCTGTTCCCTGTTCCCTGTTCCCTGTTCCCTTAAAATATAATTTATGTGTCCTAACTAGCCTGTCTATTGCTATAATTTGAATTTCAACAGTTTGAGTCATACTTAATTGTACTCTAAACTGATGCGTGGGTGGGAGAAAAATGGACAACAAGGGTATCTTGCCTCCTGCGGTAAATAACGAGCGCGGCATTCTACTATAACCATTAGTTTTATTTATAATTTATAGGGAAAATTAATGATTATATGATGAACAATTCAGTTAAATTTTGGGACAAAACGGCAGAAAGTTATTCACAACAACCTATTGCGGATGAGGCAGCTTATCAGAAAAAACTGCAAGTTACGCAGGAATACTTTAAGCCAGAGATGGAAGTGTTGGAGTTTGGTTGCGGAACAGGATCGACCGCTATCATTCACGCACCCTATGTTAAACATATCCGGGCAATAGATTTCTCGTCGAACATGATTAAAATTGCTCAGGGTAAAGCCGAGGCAAAAAACATCAACAACATCACCTTTGAACAATTGACTATCGAAGAATTAACTGTAGGTGATGAAACCTTTGATGTAGTTTTAGGGCTTGGTATTTTACACTTACTTGAAAACAAGAAAGAAGTAATTAGCAATGTTCACAAGATACTCAAAACAGGCGGAGTTTTCGTCACCAGTACGGTATGTTTGGGAGATACGATGAAGTGGTTTAAGGGTATAGCGTCAATTGGAATATTTTTGGGTTTGATCCCGTTAGTTAAAGTTTTTACCAGGAAAGAATTGGAAAATAATTTGATTGATGCTGGTTTTACAATTGACTACCATTGGCAGCCGAACAAAAGCAGACGCAAAGGGGTGTTTAAATTAAAAGGAGTGTTTATTGTTGCAAAGAAAGCGTAAGAAATTACAAAAATTTATTCCCATAAGTTAAACTGCGATCGCCTGAACTTTCAAAAACTATTCGTTAAAGCGATCGCACTTATTTACAATTGTGTTGGGTTCGGAGCATCACCATACACCGTTTTCGGGTCAAAAGTTTTCTCCGTTTCGGTAAAAATTAACTGAATTGGTTCCTGGGATTCACTTGCATTTTTTCCCGTAGGAATACTGCGATAAAAACAAGAACGATAACCGACGTGACAACTAGCTCCCGAACCAGCTACTTTAACCTGCATCCACAGACAATCTTGGTCGTCATCAATTGTTAAGTGGGCTACTTTTTGCACAAGTCCACTGGATTGACCTTTATGCCATAATTGCTGACGACTGCGACTGTAATAGTGAGCTTCTCCCGTTTCAATGGTTTTAAGTAACGCCTCTTCATTCATATAAGCGTGCATCAGCACATCACCCGTGTTGACATCGGTGGTAACCACTGGAATCAAACCATTGCAGTCGAATTTGGGAGCAAGAAACAAACCTTCTTCTACTTGTTCTACTGAAATTCTGGCACTAAATAGGGGATTCATATTGGCTCAACTTTTCAATTTTGATAATCATTATCCTGTGAAGTACCCCAACTAATTGCAAAGCAATATAGTTGGACGGTCGCTCCAATCACTCTGAGGTGTCCTCAGAATGCTCAACCTTGCTTTCTACCCTCAAGAACTACTGCCCTTGATATATGGTGTTTCAACCATCTGCTTAGGGGTAGATTTGGACACTTCCTGCCCTATATATCCATTAGAAGATTGTAGCAGATTTTCACTTTAATGTCGCAAGGAGGCTGACGCTATACTAATGTTAGCGATAGAGAGGAATTGCGACCGATATATTAACACGAAGTACAATGAATAATATAATGATTAATAATCATCATCAGCAACACAAATTCCTTTACATTTAATCCCATTACTGGCTGTTCGTTTACAATGAGGACATAAAATAGGGTCTTGCTTAGAGGAAGTTTCTAATATCTGTTTTTTCGTCGTTTTTTGCGACTTTTTTTGAGTGTTTTCTAAGGATGATATCATAATTTTAAATTTAATTAAATGGTCAATATTTAATGGTTGTATGTCGAACAAAAAGACTATTATTTCTGTATTATAATAAAAAATCACCACACATCAATGTCAAGTTTTCTGAGTAACTCTGAATATAGAACCCAAGCACATCACAGCACAAAATACTATCCACAATGGCTTCTCGCCAAGGTAAGATATTGATTGAATGAACTATGATCCTCTAAGCTTAGGATAATAATATTTAGGAGATAAATAATTATGGCTACCCAAAAAACCGAAACCAACGGCACTCCAAGCGCAGAAACCGCAAAAACCACCACTACTAGCAAAACCACCACTCGTAGTAGTCGTTCTACAGCGACAGCAGAAAAGCAGAGTAGTGCCTTATCTGTTAAAGAAAAAACCAGTACAACTGCTCAGGGTATTCAACTCATTACCGAACCTGGCCTTCTTCCTGGAAACCGTCCAGTAGAAGCTAGTCATCTGAAGATAGTCAGTACCTATAAATCTGTTGGTGCTGCTCGTCCCGTTGCTGCTGGTGATATGGAAATCTCGAATACCTTAACCATCTCTGGACAAAGACCAATCATGGTCAGTCATTTACAAGTCAGTGAAACCTATACAGTTATGGGTGATCGTCCCGTTGCTCCTAACGATATCGATGATCCAGCTTTATTAATGGGCTATCTTGATTAATGATAGAAAATCCCCAGGTGTTATGAAAATACCTGGGTTTATTCTTTAATCTTTCACTTTAAACACCGATATTTCCGTTTGTAAACTTTGTGCTGCATCGTTTAATCTTTCTAAGACAAGATGAGTATCGTGGAGAGAATAAGCGGTTTGTTCCGATCCTTCGCTTAACTGTTCCATCGCTTCACGGATATGTTGCGCGCTGCGAGATTGTTCTTCCATGCTTTTACTAACTAATTCAAAACGAGGAGTAATACTTTGCACTTGTTCGATCACTTGGGCAATTTGATGACTAATATTGCCCACATCTTGCACACTACTACTCACTTCTTTATTAAATTTATCCATTTCCATAACCCCCGTAGAAACGGCAGACTGCATTTCTTTGACCATCTGTTCAATTTCTAAGGTTGCTACTGCCGTTTGATCAGCTAAACGACGAATTTCTCTGGCAACCACCGCAAAACCAGCCCCATATTCCCCAGCTTTTTCCGCTTCAATTGCAGCATTTAAAGATAATAAATTGGTTTGATCGGCTACTTTGGTAATAGTTAAGACCACACTGTTAATATTGTGAGCTTTTTCGCTCATAATTCCCAATTTAGAAGCAATAGAAGTAGTTGCTTCTGCCAGTTGACGCATGGTAGTTTCCATCCTCCCCAAATCATCTTGACCTTGATTTGCTGCGGTGGCCGTACTTTGGGACAGTTCCGTAATTTGCTCCATAGTATTAACTAATTCTTCAGAAGTATTAGCAATTTCTTGTGCCGTTGTTGTTACCTCATTAGTGGAAGCAATTTGTTCCGTTAAAGTAGCTTCTAATTCTTTCCGAGAAGCAGCCATTTGTGTGGTTGAACTGGTAATAGCAATACCCGATTGTTGCACCTTAGAAATCAAAGAATTAAGGTTAAAAATCATGATTTTTAAAGCTTCTAGAAGTTGTCCTATTTCATCATCAGAAACTACCTCGACTTCTCCGGTAAGATTACCATTAGAAACCTCCTCTGCCAGTTGAACCGCGTGTCCTAAAGAGCGAGTAATGGTTCGAGTAATCCAGTAGCCTAAACTGATAATTGTAATAATACTAATGACGAACGTAACAGAAACAATATTAACAGTATTTTGTTGATGTTGCTTCGCTATTTTGGCAGAATCTTGTGATAAACCAACCACCTGGTTAACGAGAGCAATATTTTTATCTTTGAGTCCATCTTGAGAAGACTGAACTCTGCTGCCAATATTTCTAGCAGAAGCGATGTTATTCCTATTAATTAAACTAAACACCTCCTCAGCCCCAGTATTATAATTAATATGAGCTTGTTCGTAATCGTTCAAACTATTGGCGATCGCTTGAAAATCACTTCTATCTTGTGGATTATTAGCAAGATCTATTTGTTTACGAATGAGACTTTGTGAAGATTCGATCGCAGTACGAACACGACTTTGATTATTAAGAAAGTTAGTACGAGATTGATTAAAATTAGTTTTATTAGACGGGTTATCAACACTATTTAGTCCAGCGATATAAGCTTTCTCAAAGTTAAGCACTTGTTCTAGTTGATTTTCCTGCATTAAAATCAAATTTTGAATCAAAGACAAATCCTCTTCTGACATTTGCCTAACTTCGGCGTACAACTTAGACATTCCCACCCAAGTAACGATGGCACCGACTCCCATAATAAAAGCAGAAAATACCAACAGTCCCAATAACTTGGATTCGATAGTCATCGATTTATAAAATTTAATCATGTCAACCTTGAAGATTATTTAATCGTTGAATGCGATTTTTTAGTATAGCTGCCCCTTGTTTATCTCCTTTACTTTCTAGTAGTAAGGCTAAATGAACTAAAGCTTTGCGATAATTTGGCCGCAGGTAGAGTGCTTTTTGGAAACATCGTTGAGCTTCTTCTTGGTTATCTTGCGCCTGAGAAATTTCCCCCAACAAGACATAACCCTCAGCATCAACCGGATTTCGTTGGAGATAAGTTTGACAAGATTGGGTTGCTTCTTTTAATTTTCCCTGATTAGCGAATTTTTGGGCCATTTCTAGAGAAGAAACTTGGATTTTTTGTTTTGGGGATGTTGAAAGAGGAGGTGATAATATTTTTTTTGTTGTCGATGGCCTGAGAGGTTTACGAGTTTGGCGTAAGTTTAAAGGAACTTTGGCCCTAGGGAGAGAAAGTTTTTCATAGGCAAAAGCCGAAGGATTGGACATAAAGCGAAAATTAGGACTTTTAATTAAGTTGGTTTCTACAGCACCAACGAATAATAATCCTCCTTCCCAGAGAATACTGTCTAAGGTTTTGAGAACGCGATCGCGGGAAACCTGATCTAAATAAATCAATAAATGACGACAAAAAATGACATGATACGGAGGATGATTCGCTGGCCAAGCAGACAGTAAGTTTTTATTAGAGAACTTAACTTGACGGCGAATTGAAGGGGCAATTTGATAACGGTTTTCCTCAACCTCAAAGAAATGTTGATAATCCACTTGATCGTGAGAACGAAAAGAGTTTTTCCCATAAATCCCTTTTTTAGCAATGGCTAATGCTTCTTGACTAATATCCATCCCTTCAACGCTAAATTGTCGTGAGGTTAAAGGCGAATTTAGTAATGTCATGGCAATGGAGTAGGGTTCTTCTCCTGTTGAACAAGGAACACTGAGTATTCTTAGGGTTTGTTGGGAAGCCGATGGAAGCCATTGAGTTTTAACATAGTGACTTAATAAAGAAAATGCCCCTCGATGGCGAAAAAACCAAGTTTCTCCAATGACGATTTCTTCAACCAATTCTTGAAATTCATAGGCTGAAGATTGTAATCGTTGTAAATAATTTGATAGCTGATTGACACCACAAGCTTGTTGACGGATATTGACCGCCCTAATTAACTGATGCTGACCAATTTTATCTGGGCCTAAACCGATTTTTTCTGCCAGTAACTTCTTAATCCCTTGATAGTCTTGGTTCATCATTTTTGTCAGTGTGGGCGATTTTCTGATAACAACCAGTTTCTTTGGGTATTTGAGAGTAATTGATCAACCCGTAACGTTTGAATCATACCGTCCTTTTCAGGAATAATCTCTCCAAAGTAAGCTGCTATCTCAGAGGTGACTTCTTTGGATCTCCATTCGTTTTCTGATTTATAGAGGGTGTCTGTTACTCGTTCTGCCATTAGTCCAAGGTAGCGACTGGTGCCATCAGCCATAGGATAATTTACTATGATAATCCTTGTACTCAGACAATGACGACAGGGATATTCCCCAATTAAATAACATAAATCGATGGCTGGTACTATTTTACTACGATAGTTAAACACCCCGGCTACGTATTTTGGGGCTTGGTAGAGTTTTCTCAGTAGTACTTGTGGAATGATTTCCACGACCTTTTTACTATCGATGGCGTATCTTTCATCACCTAGATGAAATAACAGTAAGAGCATTTGGTGGTTATATCTCGGGTTTTATATTATCTATTATCCATATTATCCATTATTTTTTAATAATAAAAAATCTCTCTAGAAGAACTAGAGAGATAATCTTAAAATAAATTCCAATTGTCTTTAAAACAAGTTTTAGAAGTAAATTGATCCACCCCAGTAAGAATCTAATTTAGGTGCTACTAGAATGTAACCCGAGACATCATAAACATCATCTTCGGTGAAATCTTTTAACTCTGGATAAATGTCAGGACGCGTGACGTTAACATGGAATTCAGTATAGTCGTCCTCTCCATCGTAACTGGTAGGATACTTTAAATAATCTACGATGGCTAAAAGATTATCACGAGGAGGTTCGGCCCCTTCTAAGTCCTCTACCCCCAGACTCACGTTATTATTGGTTTTGGTTTTGCCTTGTAAGTGACACTGGGTACATTCGCGAATAAACAATCTGTTACCATTGGCAATTTGTTGATCACTTAGAGTAATAGGTTGTCCGTCTTCATTTAAAGGGATAGTGCGAGTGGCTTCGTCTAGTTCTAAGGCACTGGCATTATGGATGGGAAATTGTAAAAAGAAGAAGACAGCAGCGATCGCTGTCAGGATGAGTCGTTTTACCATTGTTCTCCTGCAAATTATAATTTTGTGGGTATATTAATCTTTGCGCGCATTACGGCTTTATCAACAATACCATAATTCTACTGTTTCAAATCCCCATTGATATTTTCAGAGGAGGGATAAAGTCGGAGTTATAGAGAACAAAGGGGTTTTTGGCTTGGGAAAAGACCTTGTCTCTCAGAGAAATTAACAGGTCTGATCTTAATTTGACAACAGAGACAGTTTTTTTAACTGTTGCGCAACAGTAGAGAGCCAGCGATGTCCTTCTAAATGACTATAGGTATTTTTCTACAGTTTCAATTTATGGGAACTCTTTATAGTGAACTTGGTTCGGATATTGTGATGTGGTACATACTGAAGACGAGTGTCTTAATGACCAACGAGTCAGTTTTTGATATCATAACCCGTAAAATCATAATTAGTTGATTTCACTTTAGTGGTGTGTGAGGAGAAGTAATGGTGAAAACCGTAGATTTTAGTGGACGGCCGTTTCATTTTATTGGTATTGGTGGCATCGGTATGTCAGCTTTAGCCTATGTCTTAGCAAAACGGCAATTACCTGTATCGGGGTCTGATTTGCGTTCAACCCATATTACTGAACGATTACAAGGGGTTGGGGCGCACATTTTCAGTCGACAAGAAGCGACCAATTTAGAATTATTTAGCAATAGTCCAGAACAAATATTAGAAACCGTATCGGTGGCAGCCAATGGTAACGATTTAAGCTACCGCAACGGTCATACTGAAACGTTTGGGGACTCTAATATTTTATCTTTTAATAAAACGTTACCTCAAGTTATCTGTTCAACTGCCATCAGCAACAGCAACTCAGAATATGCTGCAGCTAGGGAAAAAGGTTGTCCTATTTTCCATCGTTCCGATGTTTTAGCTGCTTTAATTCGAGATTATCAAAGTATTGCGGTGGCTGGAACCCACGGCAAAACCACCACCAGTAGTTTAATTGGTTATATGCTGCTCAAAGCAGGGGTTGATCCCACTATTATTGTTGGGGGTGAAGTGGATGCTTGGGAAGGAAATGCTCGTATTGGTGCCAGAGGAGGTTATCTCGTGGCAGAAGCGGATGAGTCCGATGGTTCTCTCACTAAGCATTATCCTAACATTGGTATTGTTACTAATATTGAATTAGATCATCCCGATCACTATCAAACCCTGGATGATGTAGTTAAAACCTTCCAAATTTTTGAAACCCAGTGTGATATTTTAATCGGTTGTCTCGACTGTGAAACCGTCGCAACTCAACTTACTCCTTCCATTACTTACAGTTTAGATAGCAATAAAGGAGCAGATTACACCGTTAAAGAACTAAAGAGCGATCATAACGGTACAACAGCACAAGTATGGGAAAAAGGGCATTATTTAGGGGAAATGCGCCTAACTATCCCTGGAAATCATAATTTTAGTAATGCTTTAGCTGCAATCGCTGTCGGACGAAAATTAGGCTTAGAATTTTCTGTCATTGCTGATGCTTTATTGACCTTTGCAGGAGCAAAACGACGCTTTGAGCAACGTGGCCATTGTAACGGTGTCACCTTTATCGATGATTATGCCCATCATCCTAGCGAAATTGAGGCCACCCTTTCTGCTGCTCGTTCTAAAGTAGATGGTAAGAATATTTCTCGTGTTGTAGCTATTTTTCAACCCCACCGCTATAGTCGAACAGCGACCTTTTTAAAGGAATTTTCTGCTTGTTTCAACCATGCTGATCTCGTATTTTTAACCGACATCTACAGTGCCGGAGAGGTCAACCTACATAACATCAGTGGCCAAGACTTAGCGATCGCAGTACAAGATAATCATGCTCAAGTCATCTATGAGCCATGCCTAAAGGCTTTAAATGAAGCCTTACCTAGTTTACTGCAACCAGGAGATTTAGTGCTGTTTTTAGGTGCAGGCAATCTCAATCAGATTATTCCTCAAGTCATTTCCCAATATCAAGCAGCTTAGTTCAGTTCACAGTTATCAGTTATCAGATCAAAAGCATCTTACTGTTAACTTGTACCTAATAAGCAAAAACAGTATAAAAACTCACAAAATAGCTAATTATTCTTAATTTTAAGCCAAAATTAGAAACAATTAGTTTAATCTTTAGTCGTCTTTCTCAGATTACCCTCATTAACTGCCAATAGCCATGATTAATGCTTTTAACCCTTCGTCTGAACCCATAATCTACCCCAATGTTTCCCTTGCCTCTCATACATCTTATCGAGTTGGTGGACAAGCTCAATGGTATGCTGCTCCTAGAGACTTCGAGCAGTTACAAGAAACCTTTGAATGGTTCCAAAAACAAGATATTCCCTTGATGTTATTGGGAGCCGGTTCTAATCTCTTGATCAGCGATCGCGGAATCGAGGGATTAGTCTTAAGTACCCGTTATCTACGTCATCGTCGCTTCGATGAGGCCACAGGACAAGTTACCGTAGCAGCAGGACAACCCATTGTTAGTGTCGCTTGGCAAGCAGCCAAACGGGGTTGGAGTGGCTTAGAATGGGCTGTGGGTATCCCTGGAACCGTTGGCGGAGCAGTGGTAATGAATGCAGGGGCGCATAATCAATGTACGGCTGACTGTTTAGTGAGTGCGGTGGTAGCATCTCCAGATGGCAAAGTAGAAACCTTGACCCCAGAAGATTTAAACTATAGTTATCGTACCTCTGCTTTACAAGGAGGCAAACGGTTAGTTATCGAAGCCACTTTTCAACTACAACCTGGCTTTACTCGCGAAGAAATAACCGCTAAGACACAAGAAAACCTTTGGAAGCGTAAAAGTTCTCAACCCTACGATAAACCCAGTTGTGGCAGCGTTTTCCGTAACCCTAGCCCTTATGCAGCCGGTTGGTTAATCGAACAATTGGGATTAAAAGGCTATCGGGTGGGAGATGCAGAGGTTTCTCAACGTCATGCCAATTTTATCTTAAATTGCGGTCAAGCCAAAGCTCAGGATATTTTCCGTCTCATTAATCATATTCAAGAAAAAGTCCAGTCTCATTGGTCTTTATTGTTAGAACCAGAAGTGAAAATTTTAGGGGAATTTTCTGCTCTTTAGGGAGACACCGGAGACGGGGAGACGGGGAGACTGGGAGACTGGGAGACTGGAAGATGGGGGAGCAGAATATTGATATTGTTCTAGTATTCCCTGTTGCTGAGGTTGTCGAAGTACACTTCCCTCACTTCCCACACTCCCCACACTCCCCACACTCTAATCAATTTCGGGTTAACCATTTCTGCCCGTTGAGGCGTTGTAAAGTATATAAAACCATCAAATCGAGGGTAACTTTACGCTCATCGATCATAAAAGATTCAATGGTACTTGGAGGTTTGCCATTAACGGCGTAGGAAAAGGCTTTTGGTCCTTTTATATCCTCTTTGGGGAAGTAGATGTTAAATTGTCGTTTTCCCTGATTCCAAATACCAATGACTTGCCAACAAGCTTCATCAGACATTGCTCCGGGAATAGAAACAGGAGCTTTGGTAAAGGATAATTCAAGATCGTTTAGTCCTTCTTTGGTTAAACTTTCTTTGAGAGTAGGGGTAAAATGCTCCTCCATGAACTCGGTGAAGGGTTTTTTCTCGATCGCAGGGGGTTTTTCTTTTTTTGCGGCTGGTTTTGTTTCTTCTGCCATAGTTGTGCCTCTAATTTTTCCATTACTTATTCTATCGCTAGAATAACTACTGACTCGCAACACCATCTTCACGGGCAGCTAATTCCACCGCACTAGCTACAGCATGAGAGACCCGCTCATCAAACACAGAAGGGATAATATGTTGCCCATCCAACTGACTGGAATTAACCAAAGAAGCGATCGCTTTAGCAGCTTCTAAATACATACGCTCGGTAATATTTTTGGCACGACAATCTAATGCCCCTCTAAATACTCCAGGAAAGGCTAAAACGTTGTTAATTTGGTTCGGATAGTCACTGCGTCCTGTGGCCATCACCGCTACATCATTCATGACTAACTCGGGTTGAATTTCGGGGATGGGGTTAGCCATAGCAAAAACAATAGGATCTTTGTTCATTGATCTCACCATTTCTGGGGTTACCACTCCCGGCGCACTCACCCCTAAAAAGACATCGGCCCCTTGCATGGCATCTTCTAAGGTACCACTGGCACTAACTGCGTAAGCTTGTTTTTGGGGATTCAAATCGTTGCGAGAGTGAGAAATTAAGCCTTTGGAGTCGCATAACCAAATGGTGGTAGCCCCAGCAGTTCGCAATAGGGAGGCGATAGCCACACCAGCAGCCCCGGCTCCATTAATGACGATTCGTACCTCTTCTAGGGGCTTACGGACTAATTTCAGGGCATTAAATAAAGCGGCTAGGGTAACGATGGCTGTTCCGTGTTGATCGTCGTGGAATACGGGTATATCTAATTCTTGGCGTAATCGTTTTTCAATTTCAAAGCAACGGGGGGCGGCAATATCTTCTAAATTAATTCCCCCAAACACCGGGGCGATGCGTTTGACGGTTTCGATAATTTCTTCTGTGTCTTGGGTGGCTAAACAGATGGGAAAAGCATCCACGCTGGCAAACTCTTTAAATAACATGGCTTTTCCTTCCATGACCGGTAATGCTGCTTCGGGTCCGAGGTTGCCTAACCCTAACACTGCACTGCCATCGGTTACCACTGCCACCGTGTTATGTTTAATGGTGAGATTATAGACTTCTGAAGGTTCACGAGCGATGGCTTTACAGATACGGCCTACTCCTGGAGTGTAGGCCATAGCCAAGTCTCCTTGAGAATGAAGCGGGAGACGACTTTCTACGGTAATTTTGCCTTTACGGTGTAGTTCAAAGGTGCGATCTGATACTTTTAATATTTTGACGTTGGGAATTTCTCTAACGGCTGCAACAATTTCCTCAGCGTGTTCTTCACTGGATGCTTCGATGGTTATTTCCCGTTGGGTAATTTCGAGATTATGCTCAATTAAAGAAATTTCTCCTAAATTTCCTTTGGCCCCTGCAATGGACTGGGTAACGTTGGCTAGGGTTCCTGCAATATTGGGTAATTCGATGGTCAATGCAAGGCTATAACTTGCGTTTGGGTTGAGGTCTGGCATGTAACTCCTTAGCTGCATTAGTAGTCATTCGGTCTGAGATGGATGCGATCGCCTGACTATCATTTCTTTTGTTTCCTTCTTAGTTTATCCCCTAAATTGGGCTATTCTAATTCTTTGAATAATAGTTTAATTTCTTCTCCCTCATGGCAATTTTCAATTGAGTGTATTAATATTTTGTTTGAGTGAGTGTGGGGAGTCTCGCGAATGTTGACATTTTAATGTTTAATCTATCTATAGCATTACAAAAAATGGTTAGGATACATATATTTTTGTTTTGGGAAACAGGGAATAGAGAAACAGGCAACAGAAATAAATAAAATCTTCTGACATTAATGCGTAGGGCTATATGCAAGTAAAAACTTTCTTTTCTCAAAGGAAGTTCTCTGTGTACTAAAATATCGGAAATTTTATCCTATTATAGTCTCTATGGCAGTCAGTAATGATATGTGATAACCGAGAATATATAAGGACATGATAGTATAATATCCGTAATAATTATGCCCCTATAGGGGTAAACTACATTGTGTTTTACCCAGCAAGCTCATTTTCTCATAAGTGAAACCTGATTGCTTTAGCTCTCTTAATTGTTTTGTTATCCAATTACCCTATGTCTATTACTAAAGAAATTAATAGTTGTCCTCAAGTTAACAGTTCAGATAATTTTTTAGATAGTATAGAATCCTATTTACAAGAATTTATTGCTCCTGTTGCTTTTGATATTGATCAATCACCTACTGCTTTAAAAAAGGCTTTACAAGGATTAATCAAACTCTCTTTATTATCTGTCAGAATTCCTCAATCTTGGGGTGGTTTAGGATTAGAACCAGAAAGGTTTTATTTATTGCAACAATTATTATCCCAATATTCAGGGGCATTAGCTTTTTTACAACTGCAACATCAAGGGTCTATAAATGCTCTTGTGAACAGTAAAAATGAGCCTTTAAAAAAACAATATTTATCAAAAATTGTTGAAAATAATTTATTGTGTGGTCTGGGTTTTTCTCAACTCAGACGGGAGGGTAAACCCATGATTACGGCAACTCCTATTCAGGGGGGATATAACATCATAGGAAAAGTTCCTTGGATTACAGGGTTTAATTTTTTTGATGTCTTTATTTTAGGTGCTAATTTGCCCGATGGTCGAGAAATTAGAGGAATTATTCCTTTTACTCCCTCGTCTCAAGTTAGGTTTAGTGCGCCGATGAAATTAGGAGCAATGCAGTCTACTAATACTGTAGAAGCTATCTTTGAAAACTATTTTTTGTCTTCAGAAAGTGTGGTTTCTATTGCTCCTGCTGGAGCAATTCATGATAATGACAAAAAGGTTGTTCTCTATCCCAGTTTTTTAGTTTTGGGTTGTGCTAAAGCTGGTCTAGATATTGTTAAAAAGGCAGCAGAAATAAAACAAATTAGTTTTATTGAAAAATCCTATGATATTTTGAGTAAAGAATTGCATGATTGTCAAGATAAAATTAGACAAAAAATGCAAGTTGATAACCGTTTTTTTGAAGATGATTTAAAGTTAAGAGTTTGGGCGATTAATTTAGCTCAAAAATGCTCAAAAGCTGCGTTAATTGTTTCTAGTGGTGCTGCCAACTATTATAATCATCCTGCTCAAAGGGTGTACAAAGAAGCTCTTGTTTTTAGTGTTTTTACTCAAACTACTGATATTATGAAAGCGAGTTTAGAACAATTAATTATCGATAGTGTATAATTATTTTTGGGGTTTAAAATTTCTTAAAAAGCAATAAAAAACCTCAGTATACTTGAGGTTTTTCGGAGACAAGATGAAATCAAATAGCAAAGTAACAACAGCAAAAAGTTAAATGATACATCTTCAGAGTATTTTCAAACAGCAAGTCTTTATGACAGAGTGACTTGTTCTTGTCTATATCTAGTCTTCCCAAAAATGAATCGTTTCCTATCACCCATTAGAAAATTAATTCTTAAAGAAAAAAACC
>JAAUYK010038861.1_pt1 | contig 13770 bp, 15 predicted proteins | sample 7278021 | NCBI WGS metagenome assembly JAAUYK01 (sample SAMN14350223, study PRJNA611818) | marine sediment metagenome | isolation source: surface marine sediment (1.8m) | place: French Polynesia: Moorea | collected 2018-08
AACCTCACTATCCGTTTCTTCACCCTGGTAAATTAATACGATACCGAAGGGTTTGGTTTCGCGCATGCATTCAGCAATCATGTCACTGTATCGCGGCTCAAATATTTTTAACGGTAGGGAGTTACCCGGGAGTAAAACAGTTTTTAATGGGAATAGCGGCAATTGCATCAGGTCTAGGACTCTGTCGGGTCACCCCAGCGTGGTGACAGATTATTTTCTATATCCAGTTGATCCAGAATTCGACTGATGACAAAGTCAACCAGGTCTTGAACGGACGTTACGCCCTGATAAAAGGCTGGATTAGGTGGTAGGATCACTACGCCTTGATTGGATAATCGCAGCATATTCTCCAGGTGTAAACTTGAAAATGGAGTTTCTCTTGGCACGAGAATGAGACGCTTGCGCTCCTTGATAACGACGTCTGCAGCACGATGAATCAAGTTATTACTCAAGCCCTGGGAAATGGCTGCAAGCGTACCCATGGAGCATGGGCACACCACCATGGCATCGGCGACGGATGAACCGCTGGCGATAGGTGCTGTCCATTGATCCTTGCCATATACCGTCAATTTATCTGGATCACAATTGAAATATTGGCACAATTGACTGTGCATTTGTTGGGGGTTTGCACCCGGCTTTAAGTCAGATTCCATAGCCAGTACTATTTGCCCCGGTTTGGAGCTGACAAATTGAACTTGAACCTCAGCCAGAAGTAGCTGTTCCAAAAGGCGCAAGGTAAAGGGTGCACCGGAAGCACCGGTCATGGCCACAGTGATACGTTTCATGTTTGAGCCTTTAATTTTTCCTGTTCCGTAAGTTGTGCTGTGGCGCTGGATAACCGGGCAATAAGATTTTCCAGAAAGATGCGGTAATACTGCAATTGAGTCTCAACAGAGGCTTTTTCCAGCAAGGTGCCGCTGACTACCATCAACGAAACATCCGTTCGAGCCCTTATCGATGCCTGGCGGGGTTCGCGAGTAATGAAAGCGATTTCTCCAAAACAATCTCCTTGATACATACGACCAATAACTACATCCTCTTTCATGACCTCAACACCACCCTTGGTGATGATATAGAAAGAGGTTTCTATTTCACCCTCGGAAACGATAAGTTCACCTTTTTTATAATCATACCATTCACTGGCATCGACAACTTCAGTGATCTGCTCATCGCTGAAATCTTTGAAAAATTTCAGATAACGCAACGTGGCCCATTTTTCCTTCATATCAATGCGTTGTCCCACACCACGAAGGCGACCATAAGCCTTGGACAACTCGGTGGCCAGTTGTTGCGCACTTTCATATCGATCATCGATCTTCTTTTTAAGACACTTTTCACAGATATCGATGACCTGCTGAGGGACATCAGGCCTGAGTACAGATAATGGATCGGGTTCCAGGTTGGTAATCTGGTACATCAGTGATTCCAGATTGCTGGCTTTAAACAGGGGGCGTCGAGCGAGTAGGGCGTACATGACCGCTCCCAGGGAGTAGATATCTGATTGCTCAACGAGGATTTTTTCCTCGGTCAATTGTTCCGGGGGTAGGTACATGGGACTACCCTGCACCTGGGAAACCTCACTATCTCCCATATCAAAGTGAGCAATACTGAAGTCCATGATTTTCACTTCACCCTCTATGCTCAGCATTATATTACCGGGTTTTAAGTCTCTATGAATCACCCCCTGTCGATGCACATAGTCCAGACCCTTAGCACATTGATACATGACATCGATAATCTGGTTGGTATTTAAAACGCGATCACCCGTCACGTATTCTTGCAGGGTTTCTCCATCCACGTATTCCATGACAATATAGTTCCATTTGTCCTGTTGTCCGGCATCATAAACTGCAGTTACCGAAGGATGATGCATCCGTCCTGCTGAATAGACTTCCCCAAAGAACCCTTCTCGCATCTGTTGTGCCTGTTGGGCATTGACACCATCGAATTCATGGGCCAATTTTATGGCCACAGGGCGTTGGACAAATGGGTCATAAGCCTCATAAACGACACCCATGGAACCCTTACCGATGGTACGTTTGATCAGGTATTTAGAAATTTTTTTGGGGCGAGGCGTTTTTTTTACCATCTTTTTAACGTTGCAGTGCTTCAATTAATTTTTGATGAAGTCCATCAAAACTACCATTACTTAATATAATGATCTGATCATCCGCTTGTGCCATTTGGGCTAAATAAAGGACAATTTCATCAATATTACCCTTTATTATAAAACGTTCTGACTGTAAGTCTGCGATAGCTTGCATGTTCCACTGCAGTGATTGATTGTCATATAAAACAACCACATCAGCAGAGTGAAACGCATCGGCCAGTGAGTCTGCGTGAACACCCATTTTCATGGTATTTGAGCGGGGCTCAAATACTGCAATTAATCGTCCCTTTCGTAAAGGTTTAAGTGCTGCCAAAGTTTGCCGGATCGCTGTGGGATGATGCGCAAAATCATCCACAATCGTAATGTCGTTAATCTTGGCAATCACTTCCTGGCGTCTTTTTACCCCTTTAAACTCGGCAAGGGCTTCAAGGCCTATTTTTAAGGGTACACCCGCATGCTGGGCGGCGAGCAAGGCTGCACTGGCATTAAGCTGGTTGAATAATCCGGTTTGATGAGTACCTTCAACGTAATGCTTATGATCGCGTTGATCGGTCAATTGACCGGAATCTACATCGACGGTTAAATCTGCACTTTTTACACCAAAGCTCTGGGTTTCGCTCCAGCAGCCGATGGCTAAAACTTCGTCAAGTTGTGAATCCTGATGATTATGAATGATAAGCCCGTTGGCAGGCACGATACGGACCAGATGATGAAATTGTTTCTTGATCGCGTCGAGATTTTCAAATATATCAGCATGATCAAACTCCAAGTTATTCAGTACCAGCGTACGGGGATGGTAATGAACAAACTTGCTGCGTTTATCAAAAAAGGCGGTATCGTATTCATCGGCTTCGATCACAAAAAAGGGAGCCGCTCCCAGTCGTGCTGAACGGTTGAAATTTTGTGTCAATCCTCCAATAAGAAAGCCGGGATTGAGTCCGGCATATTCCAAAATCCATGCCAACATACCACTGGTCGTGGTTTTTCCATGAGTACCTGCCACAGCCAACACCCAGCGATCCTTTAACAAGTGTTCATACAGCCATTGTGGTCCTGAAATATAAGGCAAGTTTTCATTGAGAATAAATTCAATCTGTTCATTTCCACGAGAGATGGCATTACCAATCACAAACAGGTCTGCTTCAAGATCCAGGTTCTCGCAAGTGTAGCCCTCGCGTAACTCGATGCCAGCATCTTGTAGCTGGGTACTCATAGGTGGATACACGTTCGCATCAGAACCCATAACCTCATAACCTCGCTCACGCGCTAACATGGCAATGCCAGCCATAAAGGTGCCGCAGATGCCCAGGATATAAATCTTCATCTTAGAAAAAATTTAGTAATATCAGTTCGTATAACAGAAAATAATTGAAGGCGATGAAGCCTGCGGCCAGGGTATTGATTTCAAACGAGCGTTTAAATATTAATGATATTACGGCAAGATTCCATAACAGCAGCAATAAATTAATCTGCAAAGTGACAGGATTGATTTCATTATCACTGATGGGTTCGGGTAAAACGAACAATATAGGAATACTGACGATGCTTATGATTAGACTGACCCCGCTCAAGGCCGTCATGGTCTGTAATAGACGCTCGATTTTTGATCCTATACTTAACGTAACAAAACTGATCGTCAATAGAATAATAAATTCCAGCGCAATTTGTGCCAGTATGGATAAAAAGCTTCTCTGATCCCCCAGTAAAATCTGTCCAGCGATCAGGTAGGCTACTAATGTTAGTATTAAGCAGGCCGGGCTATAAGGTAAACGCGCCGGGGTCGCATTGAACAGGGTCATTTGCACAAATAGTTTCAGACAGAATAACCATTCAGATAATAGTTTTACCACGGTAATATGATCCCAACTGTTGTATTCACTAATGTGATTCTGTCTGAAGAAAGTGCTGTATTTGATTGAACAGGTTTCCTGATGATAGATAATCAATCGGTATATTCAAACGATGGTGTTCTTTTTCAATAACCAGGCTGGGGAAACTATAAACTCCGATTGCACGAACACGCTCCAATTCTTCTAGCAGGGTTTGATGTGTTTCAGGTAAGCGCATTTTATCTTCGAATAGTCGGCGATCAAGCCCGATGGAATGAGCCAGATCTACCAGGGTTTTCAGGTCTGAAGGGTTGCGCGCTTCAAGGTAGTAGGCTTGTTGTATCGCCAGTGCCATTGCGGCTTCCTGATCAGCCATCTCCCGAGCGCAGATGACTGCCCGGCAAGCCGGATAGGTTGAACGACGAGGCCTGTTTTGTGTCCAGAAATCAAAATTAAATCGGGTGCCGGGTATTTTTTCTTGGATCCGGCGCCAGGTTGCCTGCAGGTTTTGTTGCATACCCTGATCCATGGGCGTATCACTATCCGGCGCCAGTCCGCCTACCCAGCTCACGATATGGATACTGGTAGGTAAAAGCTGTTGCAGGGATAGCCAAACCGGACGGAAACCCCAACACCAACTGCACATGGGGTCATGCACGTAATACAGGGTTGACTCAGCAGGCGTGGACATGAAAATCAGTGCTTAAAAGGAACTCAAACAGCGGTTAAATAAAAGAATGAGGAAAATGCCTCATTTCGATATACTCACGCGCTTATTTATACCGATAATAACGAGTTTATGAGCAATATCTCTGATTATGATGTTAGCACCTTTCAAGGATTGATACAGGCCTTGCAATCATTCTGGTCTGAACAGGGTTGTGTGGTCATGCAGCCTTTGGATATGGAAGTGGGTGCAGGCACTTTTCACCCGGCCACATTTCTGCGCTCGATAGGGCCTGAACCGTGGCGGACTGCATACGTGCAACCCAGCCGCCGCCCAACAGACGGGCGTTATGGTGAAAATCCCAATCGCCTGCAACACTATTACCAATACCAGGTGTTGCTTAAACCCAGCCCGAATAATATCCAGCAGTTATACCTGGATTCTCTCAAAGTGATGGGGTTTGATCCGCTTGAGCATGATATTCGTTTTGTGGAAGACAATTGGGAGTCACCAACGCTAGGAGCGTGGGGATTAGGCTGGGAAGTTTGGTTGAATGGTATGGAGGTTACTCAATTTACTTATTTTCAGCAGGTTGGCGGATTAGAATGCCGGCCGGTGTCTGGTGAGATTACTTATGGGCTCGAGCGTTTGGCGATGTATATCCAGGGGGTAGAAAGTATTTATGACCTGGTGTGGACTCATGGTCCCCAGGGTGATGTGACTTACGGTGATGTGTTCCATCAAAATGAAGTCGAACAATCTGCCTATAATTTCGAACATGCCGATACTGATGAATTGTTTCATTGGTTTGATGTTTGCGAACGTGAAAGTCAAAAATTGATTGAAGCCAAGCTGGCTTTACCTGCCTATGAACAAGTTATGAAAGCTTCTCATACCTTCAACTTGCTAGATGCGCGTCATGCAATTTCAGTCACGGAACGACAGCGTTTTATTTTACGGGTGCGTACCCTGGCACGGGGTGTAGCAGAAGCTTTTTACCAGTCGCGTGAAGCCTTGGGTTTTCCCTTGGTTAAACATGAGAAAGGTGCCGCATGAGCGACTGTTTAATTGAATTGGGTACTGAAGAGTTACCTCCAAAAGCACTGCTCACCTTGTCTCAAGCTTTTACAGAGGCCATAACAAGAGATTTAAAGGAAGCCGGCCTGGTTGCGGAGAGCGTTGAGCGGTTTGCCACGCCCAGACGTTTGGCCATCCTGTTGAAAGGTGTTCCGTTAAAGCAGGCTGACCAGTCCGTGGAAAAGCGTGGCCCCGCATTGCAGGCAGCCTATGATGACAATGGTGAACCGACCAAAGCGGCATTGGGTTTTGCACGTTCCTGTGGTGTTGAAGTTGCCGATTTACAACAAAAGGAAACTGACAAGGGTACCTGGTTATATTTTGATAAACTGGAGGAGGGTAAAACTTTACAGGAGTTATTGCCTGAAATGGTGCATAGGGCTCTGGCCCATTTACCTATCCCCAAGCGCATGCGATGGGGTGATAGTACAGAAGAATTTGTACGCCCCGTTCATTGGTTGGTCATGTTGCTCGATAACCAGTTGGTTGATGCGCAGATTTTGGGAGCGCAAGCAGGGAATGAAACATATGGACACCGTTTTCATGCGCCTGAAGCCCTGGTGATTGAACGGGCTGTGGATTATGAAAAATTATTGGAAGCTCATGCCTATGTCGTCCCGAGTTTTGAAAAACGTCGAGCCATGATTCTTCAACAAGTAGAGGCAGCGGCCGCTGCATTGGGCGGAACAGTAAAAATCGATGAAGATTTACTTGACGAGGTAACCGCGCTGGTGGAATGGCCGAAAGCTATTAGTGGGCGCTTTGACAAAGAGTTTTTAGCAGTACCTTCAGAAGCACTGGTCACAACCATGCAGGACAATCAGAAATATTTCGCAATATTTGATCAGTCAGGCAAGTTGATGCCTCATTTTATTACCATAGCCAATATTGATAGCAAAAAGCCTGAACTGGTTTCCCTGGGTAATGAACGGGTTATTCGGCCTCGCTTCGCCGATGCTAAATTTTTCTGGGAACAGGATAAAAAAACCAGCTTGTCTTCACGGTTGCAGAGTTTAGAAACCGTTGTGTTTCAACATCAGTTAGGCACAATTGGGGACAAAGTCATCCGTATTCGTGCCTTGGCAGGCTATATGGCAGAAACGCTGGGCTTTGATGTGAGCGAGGCAGAACGTGCTGCCGAATTATGTAAGTGTGACCTCATGACCAATATGGTTGGTGAATTTCCCAAACTGCAGGGCATTATGGGCAACTATTATGCTCGTCATGATGGTGAATCTGAAGTCGTAGCCAACGCCATCGAACAACACTATTGGCCACGTTATGCTGGAGATGCAGTCCCTGCAGAAGCCGTAGGTCAGTTTGTGGCTTTGGCTGATCGTATCGATACCATGATGGGTATATTCGCAATTGGGCAAAAACCCACTGGAGTGAAAGATCCGTTTGGATTGAGACGTTCTGCGTTGGGCATTATTCGTATTTTGATTGAAAATGAATTACCGATCGATATCGTGACTTTATGCCAGAAAGCCGCGGAAGCCCTGGCGGATAAGTTGGATGCCACCTCCGTTGTTGATGACGTGGTTCATTATATCTTTGACCGCTTGCAATCTTATTACCAGGATCGGAATATACGTTTTGATGTGGTCGAAGCTGTGCTTGCCTGCAAACCTACGGTATTGACAGATCTCGAAAACCGTGTGGTCGCGGTTGATCAATTTCTGGGTGAAGAAGCAGCGGTTGCATTAGCGGCCGCGAACAAACGCATTAATAATATATTGAAAAAAAATGAGCAGGTATTCGGTTATGAAGTTGATACAGAGTTATTCGAGGCCGAGGCCGAAAAGCAACTCTTCCATAACTTGAGTCAACTAGAGGCGATCGCGATCGGTCATTTTAATGGTGGTGAGTACTTGCCGGGCTTGGAGGTGCTTTCTGGCCTGCGCCCTATGGTGGATCGTTTTTTTGATGACGTGATGGTCATGGTAGATGACGAAAAGTTACGACATAATCGATTGGCACTGTTACAAATGTTGGCCAATAATTTTATGCGTGCGGCTGATTTCTCACGGATTCAATAGGGGTTGTAAACAGCATGCATCGCATGGTCATACTTGATCGGGATGGTGTTATCAATGAATATTCGGATACCGATGTTAAATCGGTAGATGAATGGATACCTATTCCCGGCAGTTTAGAAGCCATTAGTCGGTTAAAAAAAGCTAATTTCGATGTCACGGTCGCCACTAACCAATCAGGTCTCGCCTCGGGATTGTTTGATTATGATGACCTTAAAGCCATGCATGACAAGTTAAATGATCTACTGGCCCAACGTGGAACCTCAATTGATGGCATTTTTTTCTGTCCTCATAGCCCCTCTGATAACTGTGTGTGCCGAAAACCGAAGCCGGGCCTGTTATTGCAGATTGCGCAACAGTTTGGGATACGCCTGTTTGAAACTTATTTTGTCGGCGACAGTATGTCTGATATCCAGGCCGCCAGAATGGCGGGAGCTAAACCGGTACTGGTACGTTCGGGTAAAGGTGTTTTAACGTTGCATAAGTATGGTCCTTTTGAAGATGTACCGATTTATGACAACCTGTCTGCATTCACACGGGAGTTTCTGCGGGAAAATGCTTGAGTGCTCTCATGAATAAATTGCTTATGGTAATTCGAGCCACGCTGTTTTGGCTGTTTTTTATGCCCAGCACCTTGTTTTTTGCCATCCTTTTAACGTTGTCCATCGTATTACCTTTTAGTACGCGAATTGGTTTAATCAAAGTTTGGATTCGACTGAATCTTGCCTGGCTTAAATTAACCTGCAATCTGGGTTACGAGGTTGAGGGGCTGGAAAATATTCCAGAAGGTGGATTCATCATTATGAGTAAGCATGCTTCCACCTGGGAAACCATTGCGATACAGCAATGGTTCAAGCCTATGGTCTGGGTGGTCAAACGCGAACTGATGTGGCTTCCCTTTTTTGGTTGGGGTTTAAAAACGATGGATGCGATTGCCCTTAATCGAGGTACGGGGCGAAAAGCGATCAAGCAGTTAGTTGATGAGGGCTTGGTCCGTCTCAACGAGGGCCGTAATATCATGCTCTTTCCGGAGGGTACACGTGTGCTGCCTGGACAGTACAAGCCGTTTAAAATGGGCGGTGCGATTCTGGCGCACAAGACGGGTTATGATATTTTACCCATTGCACATAATGCCGGTGAGTACTGGCCGCGACACAGTTGGATCAAGTGGCCTGGAACCGTCAAGGTCATCATTGGGCCACCCATTTCTCCAAAAGGTAAAAATCCGGATGTCATCATCAAAGAGGTTGAAGACTGGGTGCTTGGGACCTGTAAAAAGATCAGTGATCCAGAGCAGTTGAAAAAACTGGGCATTGAAAACTGATTGATTCACGCACAAGATAGTTAACTATACTTGTTAGTTAACTTGTTTTAGTAAAGTGAACATGCCTTTAATCCGTTTGATCCCTGTGCTGTTGTTGTCGTTGCTGTTACCCTCCTGTGAAGAGGGCGGTGATGACCTGCCTTTCCTGGCGAGTTGCGATCTTGAAGACCAGAATCGTTTTGTGCACGATGTGTTACTGGATCGTTATCTTTGGTATCAAGAAGTAGAGCCAGTGATCAGCTACGCGGATTTTGATTCGCCCCAGCAATTGCTCGATTTTCTCAAGTACGATGAGAAAGACCGGTTTTCATACATCACCAACGCATCTGAATTTCAAAACCTTTTCAACGCGGGACAGTATCTTGGGTATGGCTTTTCTTATCTGACCCAGGCTGATGATACTGTTTGGGTGCGGTTTGTTTATACGGATTCTCCAGCCGGCAGGGCGGGCCTTGAACGGGGTGACGAAATTCTTGCGATTAATGGCCAAACAGTGGCCGACATTATCAGTGCCAATGCCTGGTCGGACATCTTTGGTCCTGCGCAACAGAATTATCCTCTAGACCTGGAAATCCGTAAGCCAGGCTCGTCTGCTACTGTATTGAATCTTTTCAAAACTACCGTCAATATCAACACGGTTTTACATGCCAGTGTTCGTCCTCAGGGTATCAATCAGGTGGGTTACCTGGTTTTTAAGAGTTTTCTTGGCACCTCAAATGCAGAACTTGAGTCGGTGTTCAGTCAATTCAAGGCGGCTTCGGTAAACCGGCTGATCCTTGATCTACGCTACAATAGTGGCGGCTCTGTATCCGTAGCACGGAATCTTGCCAGCTATATTTATCAAGATGAGACTTACCCTGTTTTTGTTAGCCTGGAACATAATGACAAAAATCCTTTTTATGACACGTCCTACTCATTGATTGCTCAGTTTCATAGCCTTGACCTGGACCAGGTCATCATACTGACAACAGGAGAGACCTGTTCCGCGAGCGAAATGCTGATTAATGGGCTGGATCCTTTCCTGGATGTCAAAACTGTCGGTTCTACGACTTGTGGCAAGCCCGTGGGCATGAATACCTTTTACTTCTGTGACAACGCCCTGTTACCGGTCACTTTCGCCGGATTTAATAGTTTGGGCGAGGGGGATTACTTTGATGGGCTACCCGCAGATTGTGCTGCAGGCGATGATATCGATTTTGCTTTTGGTGATGAAAACGAGCCCATGTTGAAAGAAGCCCTGTTTGTCAATGCCAATGATGAATGTCAAGTCATACGGAAGCCGACACTCAAATCCATCTCTGAAAATCGCGCTGCTTTTCAGTCTGATTCGTTACAAGGGCTTATAGGTGCGATTTAAGCTGTTCCTGTTATGTCTGTTGATGTTACCCGGTTTGTCACAGGCCTACTGGACGGGTATCGGGGCTTATCTAGGCCAATCTGATACGGATTGGCTTTTCAACGCTAATGCATTCGAAGCGGATACCAGACGCTATGGTTTGCATATCGAAGAACGCACAGAACCCGGCTTAAGGGTGGGCGCAGGTTTGGGGCAGTTCAGTGTCCGACTGCGGGATCTTCAGGGGGTTGAAGCCACGGAAAAATTTAATGGTGAGTTTTTGGAGTTTTACTTGAGCTGGCCCTTTGAAATCAATCAAAACCTGACCTTGCACAGTCGTTTAGATTACCAGTTTAATCTTGGTTCGCCTTCGGGCAGTGAGGATGAAAACGAGGATATTGACTGGAACGAGGCAGGATTAACCCTGGGTATTGCCATCCGGCTCGGTATTATTTCTTTAAGACCTTTCATCAATTGGCGCGAGATAGATGGAGATACCACGACCAATAATTCAACACGCACTTTTTCAGAAGAAGAAAGCCAGATTTCCGGTTTAATCCTGGATATTTATGTTGAGCCTACCGGTTATGTGCGTTTAAAAAGCACCCTGGGTGAAAGTTCATCTATCTGGCTGGGTTTTATTCGGGAATATTAGAGGATTACCGGCCCATTATTATGTAACTCAATAGGAGATATCGCTTATGTCATCAGCCGTGAGCCGACCACCGGCAGCCACCAGTGAGCAGGCTCTTGAACATTTTTCGTCCTTGTTGCAATTTGAAACCGATTGTTGGGATGTCCACCATGCCATTAGCAATGACAGACAGGATTTTATCCTGCTCGATGTGCGTTCCCATGAAGCATTTCAGGTTGGACATATAGAGACCGCTATGAGCCTGCCACATGCCAAGATAAATGAAGCCTCATTGGAGGCCTATCCGCAAAAAACATTATTTGTAGTTTACTGTGCGGGGCCGCATTGTAACGCAACAGAAAAAGCAGCTATTCGTTTAGCCAAACTGGGTCGACCGGTTAAGAAGATGATTGGGGGCGTTACCGGCTGGTTAGATGAAGGATTTGATTTAAAGAGTGGCCCACAAAACATGTAGGTAATGTTAACCTGATGACCACCAACCGACACGATAGATCACGCTATTTTTTACTTAATTGATACCAATCAGGGAATTATCGACTATAAGGAGATCATAGCTACTGGAGCAAAGAATAATAAATGAGCTCGTTAATGGTCATATCTCGAAACTTTATATGAATATCATTCCCTCAGAATCCGAATTAAACCAGGCCTTTGATGCCATTCAGGGGATTCGTATCCCTAAAATTCCCGATGCTGTGCTGGCGTTAAAACAAGAACTCTTAAAACAAGAACCCAATATGTCAGATATCGGTCAAATCCTGGCATCTGATCCAGCCCTTTCGGGAATTGCATTAAAAATAATCAATTCGGGTAAATATGGTTTATCAAGAGAAATCCAGTCCATTTCGCAGGCGGCTGTCTTGCTGGGATTGAATGTCATTCAGGAAATAATTTTACTTTCCGCTTTAAAGCAGGCCATGGGAGAAAGCTCACCTTTTCAAACCTATATTTGGAAAAGCTCACAAGCCATCGCCATGGGTGCAAAAGCGCTGGCTATCTCGGTTGAAGGGGTCTCCCCTGAGTCGGCCTTCCTGGCAGGATTATTTCAAAATGTGGGTGCGTTGTTGCTGGATAAAAAGTATGAAAATTATTCGATGCAATACCTGGAGTCTTTGGCAAATCCGATCACGTGCTTGAAACTTGAAGAGGAACAATATAACACCAATCATGCGACCATTAGTTTTCTGTTGGCGAAACATTGGCGCTTGCCAGAAAAAGTGGGTATCTCCATTTATCATAGTCATGCTGAAACCTGCTTAGGACTAGATGATCCAGAAATCAAAGGACTGATAGCGATCCTCAAGATTTGTGAGAATTCAACCTCTCACATCTTGGATTCAGGATTAAAATTCACACCTGAAGGCACTAAGGCAGTGGCGAATAGTTACCTAGAACTTGCATTGGATACCGATGCCATCAAGGAGATGAATTATGAGCTCCGCCAGGTTTCTAATTAACTGTTTAAGGATTTATTCAGGCTTTATATTTTTCAACAATCCATTGGTCTCAAAGAAAAGGACCCGACTCCTACTATCGCTTGATCCTCTAAACCTGACCTGGGATTGTGTAACGGGAAGTTCGTAAAAGTGCCAATAATAGTCAGTGATCCCCATCATCTTTCAATAAAAATATGTTTGCGCTATCTCATATTTGAGCTTAGCCTGTCAGAATGATGTTAGTGGCACAACTTGAATCAGAAAGCAGTTAAAACTCCCGATAATGGTCACATTGAACCACCAACAAAACGCAACAGAATTTGTCCATAGTATCGATGACACAGGTTCTATTTGTTATGTCAATGATGCTTGGTTAAACTTCGCGACTGAAAACGGTTGGCCTATTTCTGCCGATGAAATAATTGGATCTCAGCTAGTTTCAAGCATCATGGGCCCGGAAACCAGGCATATCTATGACCTTTTGATTAACAGGGCCCGGGAAGAGGGTCTTCAGGCCCAATTCAAGTATCACTGTGATTCGCCAGATCGTCGCCGATTGATGGAAATGCGAATTTTCCATGATCAAGTATCAGATCAAGTCGAGTTTCGAAGCCGCATTATAAGCACAGAAAAAAGAAAGCCGATTGTTCTCATTGATTCACTGTACGAAAATCGCTCTGACACAATTCTTAAGATGTGTAGTTGGTGTAAAGCGATATGGTATGAGCATAACTGGGTTGAGCTTGAAAGAGCTGTTCAACAGCTTGGTTTTATGACTGAACAAGAGTTACCCCAAATTAGTCATGGTATTTGTAGTCAATGCAGTAAACAGATGACGAAAGTGATAGATAACTGATGAAAATTCTTGTATTGGATGATGATCATGTTCTCACCATGATTCTTGCCGATCATTTGGCGGATCGGGGGCATCAAGTTGTACCTGCTTACAAGGGCAATCTAGCGGCTCATTTTTGTGAGGAGGAAGAATTTGACCTGGTGATTGTCGATTATGTATTGGCTGAGATGAATGGTTTTGAAGTTCTAGAACGACTGAGACAAAAGAATCGAAAAGCCCGGGCCATTATTATCACAGGCTTCCCAGAATTACTTAAAGATGAATCAAAGCGACTCAAAGAGCTTGATGTGGAGGCCGTTCTTGATAAGCCATTCTCTTTTTCAAAAGTAGATGAATTAATCGAAAAGTATAATAAATAAAGCGTGCATAGTTTTAAAGGAAGACTTATAAAAACCAGGTGGCAGTTTCTAATCTTTACCGGAAATTTATTCAATATTTGCAAAC
>JAAUYK010083400.1_pt1 | contig 13763 bp, 12 predicted proteins | sample 7278021 | NCBI WGS metagenome assembly JAAUYK01 (sample SAMN14350223, study PRJNA611818) | marine sediment metagenome | isolation source: surface marine sediment (1.8m) | place: French Polynesia: Moorea | collected 2018-08
AGGGTCTTCTGCAGCCAGGGCAGCAGGGCGAGGGCGAGCCCGGGAATGCCGAAGGCGTAGAGCGCCGGCCAGAACAGCAGGGGGGAGAGCACATCGTCCCAGAGCGCGACCGAGACGTAGCGCTCGACCACGGCCTGGTAGAGGTTGAGACTGCCCGGGTGGAGCTTGAACCACAGCTCGCCCCAGGTCGACAGCTTGAAGCTCCCGGTCGAGAAGAACTGCGCCAGGTCGTAAGCGAGCGCCCCCACCGCAGGGATGATCAGCAGATAGCCGATCATGCTGAGCAGGAAGATCATCTGCGTCCTCGTCCTTTTCCTGCCAGGCCGCCGTCGCGGGCTCGGGCGGAGGATCGCCGCGCAATCTTAACGGACTATAGATTCTACACCGCTTTGGGCCGGTGCTAAACGGTCTTCGATCGAGCAGGGTGGCGAGTTTAGAACACCTTGTGCGCGCCGCGATCGACCGAGGCCTTCCCGGCGACCAGCGCCGCGTAGAAATCGAACAGAGTGGTGGCGCCGGTCGAGGGGGTCCGGGCGGCGTCATAGGCGCCGCTCTCGGGGTCGAGGACCAGCATGGACTCGGTCGCGTAGTAGCGGCCGATGCGGGCGAGCTCGGCCTTCTCCTTCAGGGGTGGAAACAGCGTGCCGAGGGCCGCGAGCGTCCACACGGCCACGTCGAGCAGCGCGACCGGCACCTCGGTAAAGCGGGGCTCCTGGCCGGCGAGCGCGAAGAGTCGCTCGCCCTGCTCCCGGGGCGTAATCGCGGGCCCGGGCCCGCCGATCGGCAGGACCCGGTTGCGCAGCGCCGGATCGTCGAGGCAGTCGGCCAGATAGCTGCCCAGGTCCGCGTCGCTGATCGGCTTGCAGGCGGTCAGGCGCCCGTCCCCGAAGAGCAGGTAGGACTTGCCGCGCCTGACCCGCTCGAGCTGGCCGGAGAGCGACTTGAAGAAGGCCGTGGGCCGGACGATGGAGTAGGCGAGACCGGACGCCATGAGCTCTTCCTCGAAGGCGAGCTTGGCCCTTTGGAAGGCGAGCCGGGGCTTCTGAACGCAGATCGCCGATAACAGGACGAAGTGTTCGACGCCGGCGGCGGCCGCCGCCGCCAGGGCGTTCGCGTGGGCTTCGTAGTCGACTGCCCAGGCGTCCTTCGGCGCGCCGGTCCGCGAGGCCATGCAGGAAACGACGGCCTGGACCGCGTCGCCGCCGAAGCCGTCGCGGGCCAGCGAGGCCGGGTCGGTCGGGTCGCCGAAGCGCAGCTCCGCGCCGCCGAGGGCGGGATCGACCGCCGCGCCCTTCGGCCGGGGGCGGAGGAAACAAACGACCTCGTGGCCGCGGGCCATCAGGGCCTGTACCGTCGCCTTGCCGATCGTCCCCGTCCCGCCCAGCACCAGGACGCGGCGCGGGTTGGGGGACCGCGCGTCTCTTGCCCGCCGGTTCATGACGACCTCTTATGCCGAAGCCGTCTTGCGGGCTCAACGCCGGACGGTGTCCGAGCCGCGCGGTCGGTCACACGGCCGCGGCGTGGCGCGCCTGCCGATGGGAGAGGTAGGCGTCGAACGCCGAGGCGACCACGCGCACCAGCGGCGTGCCCGCTTCGGTCACGCTGATCCGTCCGCCGTCGCGGACCACCAGACCGTCCTCGACCAAGTCCGCCAGCTCGGCCTCGCTTTCGGCGTACCAATCGTGGGGCGCGCCGAAACGATCCGCCGCCACGTCCAGGTCCACGGCGCCCCGGCACATCAGTGCTTCGATCACGTAGGCGCGCAGACCGTCTTCCCCGGTCAGCGCCAGGCCCTTGCCGACCGGCAGCACGCCGGCCTCCACCGCCCGGGCCCAGGCGCCGGTCTCCGTGATGTTCTGGACGAAGCCGGACGGTGTCCGCCCGATCGAGCTCGCGCCGATCCCCAGCAGCGTGTCGGCGCCGTCGGTCGTGTAGCCCTGGAAGTTGCGCCGGAGCGTTCCCGCCGCGGCCGCGGTGGCCAGCGGGTCGCTCGGCAGCGCGAAGTGGTCCAGGCCGATGGCAACATAGCCGGCCTCGGTCAGGGCCTTCGCGGCTGCTTCGGCCTGGGCCAGGCGCGCCGCCGCGCCCGGCAGCGCCGCCTCGTCGATCAGGCGCTGCTTCTTGGCCATCCAGGGGACATGGGCGTAGCCGAAGAGCGCGAGCCGGTCCGGGCGCATCTCCACGCAGAGACGGATGGTGTCGAGCAGGGTCTCGACGGTCTGGTGCGGCAGGCCGTAGATCAGGTCGAAGTTGATCGCCGAGACCCCGGCCTCGCGCAGGCGCTCGACGCAGTTCGACACCATGGCCGGCGGCTGCAGGCGGTTGATCGCGGCCTGCACCTTGGCGTCGAACTCCTGCACCCCGATGCTGGCGCGGTTGAAGCCGAGCCGTCCGAGCCGCGCGATCATTGCGCTGGTCAGCGTCCGCGGATCGCTCTCGATGGCGCGCTCGGCGCCGGGCGTCATGTCGAAATGGGAGTCGACCGCCGCCATGGCCCGCTCGAGGTCGTCCGGCGTCAATGCGGTCGGCGTGCCGCCGCCCCAGTGCAGGTGCGAGACGGTCATGCGGCCCGGCAGATGCCCGGCCACAAGGCCGATCTCGTCGGTCAGCGTCGCGGCGTACTGCGCCACCGGCGCGTCGCGCGACGCAAGCTTCATGTTGCAGCCGCAGTACCAGCAGACCCGGCGGCAGAACGGAACGTGCAGATAGAGCGAGACCGACTGGGCGGGGTCGAGCGCCTCGAGCCAGCCGGCATAGTCCCGGGCGCCCACCGCCTCGCTGAAATGGGGGGCGGTCGGGTAGCTGGTGTAGCGCGGGACCTTGCGAACCGCGTGTTTCTTCAGCTTGGCGTCCATGGTCTCTCTCGACTCGTCGGCAGGTGGATCTCGAAACGGCAGGCGCCGCCGGTGCCGCCGCAGGCGGCGTGGACGACGGCGGCGCCCGGAGCGGTCAGCCGGTCGAACAGGCGCGCGAAGACCGCACGGTGCCAGACGCAGCCCGGCATCCGCAAGGGATTGTCCGCGATCGAGATGGCGTAGGTCGGCCGGGCCGCGGTCTCGCAGCGTCCCGAGCCGGCAAAGGTCCAGGCGTTGCGCTCGATCGCGCGCAGCAGGAGCCTGGCGCCGAGCGCTCGCGGCGCCAGGCGGAGCGCCAGGCGGGCGGCGGCCGGGATCCGGTTGGCAATGACGTAGTCCGCGGTGCGGCGCCCGGCCTCGACCGCGACGCGCCGCGCGGACTCGGCCGGCAGGACCTGCCAGAGCGCCCGGAACAGCGCCGCCGGCACGGCCTCGTCGACCATCTCGTCCGGCGCCGCGTCGAGCAGTTCCAGGTAGCCCGCCCGGGTGAAGACCATCTCCGCCTCCGTGCGCCCCCGCGCCGTGAGCGCCGCGCCGAGCTGGATCACGGCGTTGGGGCCGACCCGTCCGCGCGTCGCGGCCGGTGCCGCCGCGGCGGGGCCTGCGCCTTCGCCTCCCAAGACCCTAGTCCCCGGCGACCGGGGCGGCGCGGTTCTCCGGCAGCTGCTGGTCGCCGCCGCCGCAGGCTCTGACCTCGGCCGCGACCGGGGCGGCCAGGTTCTCCGGCAGCTGCTGGTCGCCGCCGCCGCAGGCCCTGACCTCGGCCGCCCCGCGCCGGGCCTTGGCGCGGGCCGCACGGTCCGCCGCCGCCTCCCAGTCCTCCATCTGCGCCGGCGCGATCTTGCGCGTCCGGTCGAAATGGAAATCGACTTTCGACTTCGACTGGGGCCCCCAATAGTTGACCTTGCCGAGGTCGTAGAACTTCCGCTGGAAGCCGGCCTTGAGAAAAGCTTTCAGGCAGCCCAGCAGATAGCGCCGGCGGAAGCCGGTGCCGCGCCAGGGATAGTGGAACAGCGCCTTGCGACTGTAGAACCGGCGGTAGTTGTGCATGACCCGGTCGAGCAGCGTCGCGCGGTCCATCGCTGCCGGCGCCATGATCGGCGTGACGAAGTTGTATTTCGAGAAGTCGAAGACCTCGACCTTCTCCTTCAGCTCCTGGAACAGCGAGGTGAAGGGCCAGGGCGTGTACATGGCCCAGTTGGCGAGGTCCGGCTGCCATTCCCAGGCCATCTGGAAGGTCTCTTCCAGGGTCTCCGGCGTCTCGTTGTCGAGGCCGACGATGAACTGCGCCTCGACGAAGATGTCGGCCTCCCTGAGCAGCCGGATCGCTTCCCTGTTGTCGGCGACCCGCGTCTCCTTGTTGAACTGGTCGAGCTTCAGCTGGGCCGCCGCCTCGGTGCCGAGCGAGACGTGCACCAGGCCGGCCTTGCGGTAGAGCGGCAGCAGGGCCTTGTCGCGCATGATGTCCGTGACCCGCGTATTGATGCCCCACTTCACCTTGTCGGGCAGGTCGCGGGCGATCAGCTCCTCGCAGAACTGGATGAACTTCTTGCGGTTAATCGTCGGTTCCTCGTCGGCCAGGATGAAGAAGCCGATGCCGTAGTCGTTCACGAGGCGCTCGATCTCGTCGACCACCTTGACCGGGTTGCGCACCCGGTAGTCGCGCCAGAACTTCCACTGGGAACAGAACGAGCAGGTGAAGGGACAGCCTCGCGCCATGTTGGGGATGGCGACCCGCGCGCCGAGCGGCACGTAGATGTACTTCTCCCACTCCAGGATCGACCAGTCCGGGTTGATCGCGTCGAGCTCCTTGACCGTCGGCGCCGCCTGGGTGGCGACGATCTGCTCGCCTTCGCGGAATGCCAGACCCTTGATTTTCTCCCGGTCCTGCGGCCAGCGGCCTTCGTCGATGGTGCGGATCAGCGCGCGGAAGATCTCCTCGCCCTCGCCTCTGACGATGACGTCGATCCAGGGCGCCTCCGACAGGACCTGCTTGTACATGAAGGTCGCGTGGATGCCGCCCAGCACGCGGACCGCGCCCGGGCAGACGTCGCGCGCGATGGCCAGCACGTCCTCGGCCTTGTAGATCGACGGCGTGATCGCGGTCGTCCCGACGACGTCCGGCTGCAGCGCCGCCAGGCGGTCGCGCAGCTCGTCGTCGCCGACGTTGTTGGTCATCGCGTCGATGAAGTGGACGTCGTCGAACCCGGCGTCGCGAAGGTGGCCGGCGAGATAGGCGGCCCAGGCGGGCGGCCAGTTGCCGGCGATCTCGGCGCCGCCGGAATGGTAGTTCGGGTGAACGAGCACGATGCGCATGAGCGGCTCTCCTTGTGTCAAGTAAATTTGACACAAAAGCCGTCCAATGTCTTTGACATAAATCAAATTGTGCGCGGCGACGCCGGGTCCGAACGCCGGCGTCCTGCCCCAACGTCACCCTTCGACAAGCTCAGGGTGAGGGCAAGGTGTTTCAAGCAGTCTCCCTCATCCGCGCGTAGCGCCGGGCCTACGCCCCCTTGTCGAAGGATGACCGCGATCAAGTACTCAAAAGTTGCTCAGCCCCCCAGCTAGGCGGACAGCCGCGCGACGCCCGGTTCCTGGACCCAGCCCCGGTACCAGGCCTTGAACAGCTGCAGCTGCCGGGCCGCGTAGTTCGCCTGGCTCGCGGAGAGCGCGTCGCTCTCGTTGAAGTGCAGCGCGTAGGCGGCATCGCCCTCCAGGACCATGAGGTGCTTGTAGTAGAGCACCAGGTCCGGGCCCTCGTCGAAGGACGACAGCACGGCCAGCGCGCTGTCCAGCTCGCGCGCCCGCGTGCGCGCCTCGGCGTCGCCGGCGGCCGCCTGCTCGCACAGCGAGACCAGGTGCAGGATCTCGCGCGGCAGCACGTTACCGATCCCGGTGATCGCCCCGGTTGCCCCGCAGTTGACGTAGCCGTGGAACACCTGGGTGTCGACCCCGACCAGGAGCGAGACGTCGTCGTCCCGGCTGGTGATGTGCTCGGCCGCGTAGCGCAGCGACTCGGCCCCGCCGAACTCCTTGAAGCCGATCAGGTTCGGGTGGTCGCGCCGGAGCTCGAAGAAGAGCTCGGCCCGGGTCTCGAAGCCGTAGTAGGGGCTGTTGTAGATCACCGCCGGCAGCGCGGGGGCCGCGCCCAGGACGCCGGCGAAGTGGGCCCGCTGGGCGCTGGGCGCGGTGCCCCGCGACAGCACGCGGGGAATGACCATCAGCCCCTTGGCGCCGACCCGCTCGGCGTGGGCGGCGTGGGCGGCGGCCCGCGCCGGGTTCTGCGCCCCGGTGCCGACGATCACCGGCAGACCGGCCGCGACCAGGCGCTCGACGCCCTCCTGGCGCTCTTCATCGGTCAAGAGCGGCCAGTCGCCCATGGAGCCGCAGTAGACCAGCGAGGACATGCCGGTCCCGATCAGTTCCTGGCCCTTGCGGACCAGGGCCTCGAAGTCCGGCGTCCGGTCCGCCCCGCAGGGCGTCATCAGCGCGGGGATGCAGCCGGTGAATACGGTGGAATCCATCTCGTCCTTCCTCCCACGGTCGGATGTCCCGCGGCCGCAGGATAACCCAGTCCGCCGGCCGCGTCTCGCCGCATGGGTGGGCCGGCACCGGATCGGGCAAGAAACGGCGCCGTTGCGCGGCCGCGCCGCCTGGGCTAGGTTTCGCGCCGCCCGCGGAGGGGTGGCCGAGTGGCTTAAGGCGCACGCCTGGAACGCGTGTGGGCGGGAAACCGTCTCGTGGGTTCGAATCCCACCCCCTCCGCCATCCTGCTTCGCGCGCCGCGCTTCGCAGGATTGGCTGCGAGCCCAGAAGCGAAGCAGGATGCCCTTCGAAGCTTTAGCGAAGAAGGGCTTTTTCCCGCGCACTCTGTCGCATCGCGCGCCGCGCTTTGCAGGATTTGCTGCGAACCCAGAAGCGAAGCAGGATGCCCTTCGAAGCTTTAGCGAAGAAGGGCTCTCTCCAAGCACTTCTGACCGCCCACCGCCACGCGCCCCCCGTCACTCTTTCGGCGGCGGACCGAGCAGCACCGCGACCGGGCGCGTGGCATTGCTGGTCTCCAGGCCCGCCTTGACCGCCATGGTAAGAGGAACGCTGAGCAACATGCCGAGCGGACCCAGCAGCCAGCCCCAGAAGATCAGCGACAGGACGACGACCAGCGGGGAGATGCCGAGGCCCTGGCCGAGGAACCGCGGCTCGATCACGTTGGAGACGCCGACGTTGATGACGATGTAGCCGACGGCCGTCACGGCGGCGATCCCGGGCCCGAGCAGGATGAAGGCCAGGATGACCCCCGGGACCGCGGCGACGATCGAGCCGATCGCCGGCACGAAGTTCAGGAAGAAGGCGAGCAGGCCCATGAAGAGCGCGTTGTCGATCTCCAGGAGCCAGAGCCAGCCCACGACCAGCGCGCCGGTCAACAGGCTCATCAAGGTCTTCAGGGTGACGTAGCGGCGCACGTCCTCGAAGTTGCGGTCGAGCGCCTCGATGCCCTTCTCGGAGATGCCGGGGATCGCGCGGATCTTCAGGTGCAGGCCGCTCGCCTCGACCAGCATGAAGGCGACCACGATGAAGATTAGGATCGCCTGCCCCAGCGTCGAGCTGAGGGCCCGGGCCAGCGTGCCGGCGTAGCGCATGGCGAAGTTCGGGTCGAGGTTCTCCGCGACGAACTCCTCCGGCGGGCTGATGCCGACGGACGCGAGCCATCTCCAAAGGGCGTCGAGCTGTGCCCGGAGCCCCGCCTCGTAGGCGGGCAGGGCGGCGGCGAACTGGTCCAGCGACGCGCGCAGGATGGTGACGGCGAGAATACAGAGCACCGCCAGTGCGGCGAACATCACGGTGAGCGCGATGGCGTCGTGGATGCCTTTCTGCTTCATGTAGGCGAAGGGCGGCCCCAGGACTATTCCCAGGAAGACGGCCAGCAGGAAAGGCACGACCAGCGTGGCGGCGGCCTTGATTCCCGCGAAGACGACGATGAGGCAAGCGGTGATAATGAGAGCCCGGGTCATGGCACATCCTGTTCCGCGAAAGCCGGCCCTCAATATCACAGTTCGGGCCGGATTGACCCCTCAGATGGATCGCGTCGGTGTTCACCCATGAAGCGGCAGCGTGGCCGTCTCGTGCAGCGGTTCCCGCGATTTCATCAGACCCGGATCTGATCTAGGCTATTCGAACGATCCACACGGCTTCGCGGGAACTCTCATCGATGGAAGAAACGAAGATAACGGCCAAGCTGCCCAGCCTGGACGTCGAGATTACGCGGCGCGAGCTGCCGGAGCAGAACGCCGAGACGATCACGCTCCGCATGACCGCTGTCCCGTCATTCGACGCCGTCTTCGGCAGTTTGACGAAGCCGGGAAACCTGCCGCTGCTGCCCTTCGACCCCGACTCGCCGATCAACCCCTGGCCGATGAACCCCTGGCTGTTGAATCCCTGGCTGGGCGGCTGGTCGGCACCCATGGCCGCGTGGAGCCGGTGGGCCGAGATTGCCTGGGCACCTTGGCTAGAGGCGATGTCGCCCCTGGTGACGCTTACGCACCAAGACGAGAACGAAAGCCCTCAAGAGTAGCTCTACGGCACCTTGTTCAGGCGGTCCGGCCTCCGGACGCACTGGCGCGGAGCGCGTGTAGCGCGATCATCTTCTCTTCGTTGGTCGGCACCACGCGCACCTCGACGCGGCTTTCCGGCAGGGAGATGACCGGGGCGTTCTTCTCGTTGGCCTCCTCGTCGAGCGCGATGCCCAGCCAATCCAGCCCGCGGCAGACCTCGCGGCGCACGGCCCGGTCGTTCTCGCCGATGCCCGCCGTGAAGACGAGCCCGTCGATCCCCTCGAGAGCGGCGGCCAGGGCCGCGACCTCGCGCCGGATCCGGTAGGTGAAGTACTGGACCGCTTCGGCCGCCTCGGTCGCGCCGCTCGCGCCCAACTCGCGCAGGTCGTTGCTGATGCCGGACAGCCCCTTGAGGCCCGACTCCTTGTAGAGCAGGTCGGAGACTTCCGCCGCCGTCATGCCGAGACCGTCGATCAGGTGCAGCAGCGCGCCGGGATCGAGCTGGCCGCAACGGGTCCCCATGGGAAGGCCGTCGAGCGCGGTGAAGCCCATGGTGCTGTCGACGCTGCGGCCCGCCTTGATCGCGCAGCAGCTCGCGCCGTTGCCCAGGTGGGCCACGACGACGCGGCCTTCGGCCAGCGCAGGCGCGCTCCGGCCCAGCTCCCGGGCAATGTACTCGTAGGAAAGGCCGTGGAAGCCGTAGCGGCGGACCCCCTTGGCATAGAGATCGCGCGGCAGGGCGAAGGTGTCGGCGACCCAGGGATGTCCGCGATGGAACGCGGTGTCGAAGCAGGCGACCTGCAGGACGCCGGGATAGGCCAGCGCCATCGCCTCGATGGCCTTGAGGTTGTGCGGCTGGTGCAAGGGGGCGAGAGGAATCAGGGCCTCCAAGGCCTCCATCACGTTGGCGTCGACCACCACGGGTTCCTGATGCTCGGTTCCGCCGTGCACGACGCGGTGGCCGACCACGTCGATGTCTCGGTCCCCGAGATAGTTGCTGCCCCAGTCGCTGACCCGCTGAATCGCGGCGCGGTGTCCGCCGCCGGATTCATAGGTGCTGTCGACGAGCTTTTCCCCGTGGACATCCCGCGCCGTGAAATGCGGCTTCGTTCCGATGCCCTCGACCAGTCCGCGGACCTGCAGCTCGGGATCGCCCTCGGCGCCGGCTTCGAACAGCGAGAACTTCAGGCTGGAGGAGCCCGCGTTGATAACGAGAACGAGATCACCCATGGGAGCCCCCTCTGGCGTCATTCACGAAGAGTTCTTCAATCGGTGCCATCACCCCATCACGTGGTAGCCGCCGTCGATGTAGATCGTGTTGCCGGTGATCAGATGAGCGGCGGGCGTCGACAGGGCGGCGGTGGCGATGCCGACGTCCCTGATGCTGACCAGCTGCTGGGCGGGCGCGCGGCTCTGCGCGCTCGAAAGCAGGTCCTCGAACGCGCTGATCCCCGAGGCGGCGCGCGTCTTGATCGGGCCGGGCGAAATGGCATGAACGCGGATCTTCTTCGGCCCGAGCTCGTGGGCGAGATAGCGCACCGCGCACTCCAGCGCCGCTTTCACCGGCCCCATCACGTTGTAGTTCGTGATCACCTTCTCCGCGCCGTAGTAGCTCATGGCGAAGAGCGTGCCGCCCTCGGGCATCAACGGCTCGGCGAGGCGGGCCATGCGCACGAAAGAGTGGCAGGAGATGTCCATGGCGCGAGCGAAGCCCGGTCCCGAGGTGTCGACCAGACGGCCGTGCAGGTCCTCCTTCGGGGCGAAGGCGATCGAATGCAGGGCAAAGTCGATGCTGCCCCACTGCTCCTCCATGGCCGCGAAGAGGGCCTCCATCTGGCCCTCCTGCTCGACGTTGCAGGGCATGAAGATCGGCGACTCGAGCTCCTCGGCGATCGGCTGGACGTGAGGCTTGGCCTTGTCGTTCAGGTAGGTCAGCGCGACCTCGGCGCCGAGGAAGCGGAAAGCCGCCGCGCAGCCGTAGGCGATCGATTGCCGGTTCGCGACCCCCAGCACGACGCCCTTCTTGCCCTCGAGCATACGTGCCTGAGGATCGAAGGTGATGATGTCCGGATCATTGCTCATCCGCGCGCCCTCCTGCCATTGACCGCCTTGAGATACCTGGAAATACGAGTGTTACATGAGATTCATGTGACAGAGCGACACTTTTTTGCTGCAGCGCACAAAAAACATCGGGTACGGTCCTATGATGCGTTCTTAGGGAGGGTCGATATGGCATCAGGTCTCGAAGGGTCTTGGTTGAAATCCCTGCGGCCGCGGGCGGCAATGATGCCGACCGTTTTGCTGCGGACGCCGGCGGAGGTGACATGATCACGCCGTCCGACGTTTCCTGGCTGGCGGAGGGCTTCGAGCGCGGCGAAGGCGACTCCGAGGGCGGCGTCACGGTGCGTTCGGAGGTCTCGCGCCTCATGACGGCGCTCGATTTCGCGGCCCGCGCCCACGCCAACCAGCGGCGCAAGGGGGCGGCCCAGGAGCCCTACGTGAACCACCTGATCGAGGTCGGAAACCTGATCGCCGCGGCGACCGGCGGCGAGGACACCGACCTCGTGATCGGCGGCCTGCTGCACGATACCCTCGAGGACACCAAGGTCACCTTCGAGCAGCTGTCGCGCCGCTTCGGCGACCGGATCGCCGGCTGGGTCGCCGAGAACACGGACGACATGAGCCTCCCCAAGGAGGAGCGCAAGCGCCGGCGCCTGGAGCTCGCGCGGGCCAAGTCGCCCGGCGCCAAGACGATCAAGCTGGCCGACATGATCTCCAATCTGCGTGCCACCGCGCTGTCGCCCCCGGCGGGCTGGCCGGCCGAGTGGTGCCTCGGGTACATCAAGTCCTGCCGTGAGATGCACGAGGCGCTGGCGGGGGCCAACGCACAGTTGGACCGGCTGTTCGCCGATGAGGCCGACCGCGCCGAGGCGAGCGTGAAGCAGCACTTCGCGCGGCTCTCCGACGGCGGGAGCGTCGCTTTCCAGCTTGACGCCACCGCCGGGCAGCGGGTGCACCTGATCTATCTCGCGAATACCGAGATCGACCGAACGCCGCTGGACCGGGACCGCCTCGCGGCGGTCATGGAGACGAGCTTTCCCAGTTTCGTCATGCAGGAGGCGGAGGGCGTCTTCGAGGGTGTCCGGCGGCCGGTGCTGACCATGCGCGTCCGCACGGACTCGACCGACGCGATCGTCGCCATGGCGCAGCGTCTCTGCGTCGAGTTCGATCAGCGCTTCGTCGGCATAGAGACCGAGGGCCGCTATCTCCGGGTCTACGCGGACGACACCGGCTAGGCTCGAGAAAGTTGCTGACCCGCGCGCGCAGGGGGAAAGATCCCGTCGTTCCTGCCACGGCCGCCGGATGAGGAAAGGTTGCGCCTTGCATCCTGCGCCCTGACGCCGCTCTATTGCGGCTAGAGGATCGGGAGGAGAGGTAGATGAAGAAACCCATCACGGTCGAGGAGGCGGTGTCCGGCATCCCCGACGGCGCGTCGCTCATGATCGGCGGCTTCATGGGCGTGGGCACGCCGCCCCGCTTGATGGAGACCCTGGTCGAACAGAACAAGAAGGGCCTAACGGTGATCGCCAACGACACCGCGCGGCCCGGCCACGGCATCGGCAAGCTGATCGACGCCGGCTGCGTCGCCAAGGTGATCACCTCGCACATCGGGACCAATCCGGTCACCCAGGAGAAGATGATCTCCGGCGAGATCGAGGTCGATCTGGTGCCTCAGGGTACGCTGGCGGAACGCATGCGGGCCGCGGGCTACGGCCTCGGCGGCGTCCTGACGCCCACCGGGCTCGGCACCGAGGCGGCGAAGGGCAGGCAGACCCTCGAGCTCGACGGTAAGAGCTACCTGGTCGAGCGGCCGCTCGCCGCGGACTACGCGCTGGTCCGCGCCCACCGCGCGGACTACAACGGCAATCTCGACTTCACGCTGACCGCCAGGAACTTCAACCCGATCATGTGCATGGCGGCCGAGACCGTGATCGTCGAGCCGGACATGTTCGTGCCGCTCGGCGTGATCCCGCCGGACGGCGTCGTGGTGCCGGGCATCCTGGTCGACTACCTGATTTCGCGGGGGGCATGATGGACGGCAAGGAAATCATCGTCAGGCGGGTCGCGCAGGAACTGCGCGACGGCATGCTGGTCAACCTAGGCATCGGGCTGCCGACCCAGGTCACCAACCACGTGCCCGAGGGCATCACGGTCTACTTCCAGTCGGAGAACGGCCTGATCGGCATGGGGGCCCGGCCGCCCGAGGGCATGGAGGACCCGAACCTGACCGACGCCGGCGGCGCCTTCATCACCGCGCTGCCCGGCGCCGTCGCGTTCGACAGCGCCATGTCCTTCGGCCTGATCCGCGGCGGCCATCTCGACATGACGGTGCTCGGCGGGCTCGAGGTCGATCAGTCGGGCCGCCTCGCAAACTGGGTGATCCCGGGCAAGATGGTGCCCGGCATGGGCGGTGCCATGGACCTGGTCTCCGGCGCCAAGCGGGTCATCGTCGCGATGATCCACAGCCACAAGGGGCGCGCCAAGATCGTCCGGGAATGCTCTCTGCCGCTGACATCGGTCCGGCCGGTCAGCCTGATCGTGACGGACATGGCCGTGATCGAGCCGAGCGACGAAGGCCTCGTGCTGATGGAACGAGGCCCGGGCGTCACGGTCGACGAGATTCGCGCGGTCACGGACGCGGAACTGATCGTGCCGGGCGAGGTGCCCGAGATGGCTCTGGCCGGCTAGAACGGCCGGCGCCTGCCTCAGCTGCCGGAGCCGGCCGGCACGGTGGCGGTCTGCTGGGCCGGTGTCAGTTCCAGCCAGCGCTCGATCGTGGAGATCTGATCGCGGGACATCAGCGCCGGCGCATGGCCGACGTCGGGTACCGCGGTCACGGTGGCCTTGGGGCCGCGTTGACCCATCTCGGCCGCGGTCTCGGCGGAGACCAGCGCGCTCTCCATGCCGCGAATCAGAAAGGTTGGGCAGCTGACCGCGTCCCACAGCTCCCAGAGGTCGATGTCGCCGGCGGCCACTTCGACGAACTTCCGGCGGATCGCGGGATCGTAGTTGAGCCGCAGACCCTCGCCGGTCTCGCGCACGCTGTGCAGCGCCAGATGGCGCCACTGCGCGGCGGTCAGCGGCCCGAAGGGCGCGTGAATGTTGCGCAGATGCCGCTCGGCCTCGTCGAGATCGGCGAAGACGATGTCGAGGGAAAGATAGCTCTGGATCTGCTTCAGTGCAGGCTCCGGGATGAAGGGGCCGACGTCGTTCAGGACGAGGCGCCGGATCGGTGCGTTCTCCGCGGCGGCCAGGACCATGCCGATGAGCCCGCCCATGGAGGTGCCGATCCAGTCGA
>JAAUYK010053533.1_pt1 | contig 13761 bp, 15 predicted proteins | sample 7278021 | NCBI WGS metagenome assembly JAAUYK01 (sample SAMN14350223, study PRJNA611818) | marine sediment metagenome | isolation source: surface marine sediment (1.8m) | place: French Polynesia: Moorea | collected 2018-08
CCCCACGAATCATTAAAACAGCAAACGTACGTCAAAAGGTGATGTTCCCGATCATGTGTTTTTGCTGTCCGAAAACACATAGTGTGGTAGGTCAGAGGTAGATCTTCGACAAAGTGCTTTTGCTCTCCTTTCGATACCTGAAGAAGCCTTGGGAATGTATACCGCTGTACACTTGATATTCATGTGTAAGTGTATTTTTGCGTGTGTTGTCCAGTTTGGAATGAAAACAAGCGGATAGCAGAAGCCTATACGACCTTGTTAAGTATACCAAATGACGTTCTCCTTTTTAAAGCACAGCGGGGGTAGATGCGTTGTGTGATTTATTGAATAGAGAGCAAAGGACGTTATGTATTTGAATTGTTAGCAGGAGCACAACAAAAGTTTAAAGGAGACTACCCTCTCAAGGCTATCTCAAGTACCTCGAGAGGTACTTCTTAGTACGTGCATGGCGTACTATAAGCGTGGCATTGTGAGGTTACATAATTGAATACGTCAATATCTAGAGGTTTTCGAACTGCACTTCCCGATTTTCGTTTGGATCGAGGCTTTGTGTGTACACTTCTACATTGAGGCCTAGACTGTCAAAGTAATCACGATCACTTTCTTCCGTTGTCTGATGATTTGCAATCGTTGCCGTGTTATCTTGGCGTTCTGAGGCTTCCTCATCATCTTCCAGTTCGTTCTCTTGCATTTTCTTCTTTTCTTCGAGGATGCATGATATTTCTTCTGTGAGCTGATCAGCGTCCAACTGTGCCTGTTGCTTCTCGTATTCGAGTCGCTTTATTTTGGCTTGCTGCACGGCCGTAAGAGGTCTTCCATTCGCTGCATTCTTGATTTCTGATATTTTCAGTCCTTTCATTTCGAGCTTCTGCAATCTACGCTTCAGCTTCGACTTCTGAGCTCCCAACGTCTTGGACAGTTGGCCGGCCTCGGTGTTGTAGTATGTGGCACTCGTGAAACTTCGGCATATACTGAAAAGTGTATATTACTTAAAAAGGTATTAGAACTTCATTACGTTTTATACAACTTACCCGCGAATGAATGTTCCCTCATCCATTTTGTCTCGAATGTGGTTTGCTATGTACGTCTGCATGAAGGTCTTCATTTCGTAGGGGACTTTGTTCTTGATGCTCCTGCTACCGGTGGCAGGCCATGCTCGGATTGCTCGGTAATCCTGGTGGAAGATTGCCTCGATGAAGTGGTGTAGGAAGTTGGGTTGGTTGATCTTGATCTCAAGCATCTAGAGGCATGTACTTAGTTAAGTATTAATTGAATAAGTTCACTTCACTTAATCATACTCACTTTTGCGTAGAGGGCGTTACTCAGATTAGTGCTGTTCATGACGGTCATGACGTCCTCATCACTCTTCAAAGGTAGATAGTCCTTGATCTCTGCGTGTGGAAGAGTCTCGGACACAGCCTTCGTGTCTACCAAGATGGTCTTGATGTTGTGTGTCGAAAACTTGATCTCCCTGAGTATGTTGCCCTGGTCCGCAATGACGTTTCTGCAGGCTTTCAGGCCTTTGTACGTCAGCTCGTTGGATTGTTCTTGCTGTTTACGCAGAGAGGAAAGCTGAAAAATAATGAGAGGTATGAGGAGTGCTTAATCAACATAAACCTATTTTTGTAGCTTACCTCTGCTAGGATCTTCTCTTGAATATCAATAATTTTTTGGATCTTAGCCTTTGCCGACCCTGCTTCGTGCTGTGCTATGGAACCCCCAGCGGAGAGACTGTGCAGTGCACCTCTTGAGGTCGATGCTGGTGGAGGAGCTTCCGCGTTCGTGGACGCCGAGGGCTCGCTGTGCAGTGCACCTCTTGAGGTCGATGCTGGCGGAGGAGCTTCCGCGTTCGTGGACGTGGAGGACGATGCTGGCGGAGGAGCTGCACCTCTTGAGGTCCATGCTGGTGGCGGAGCTTCCGCGTTCATGGATGCCAAGGATTGGCTGGGAAGTACACCTCTTGACGTTGATGCTGGCGGAGGAGGAGCTCCTCTTGACGTCGATGCTGGCGGCGGAGCTTCCGCGTTCGTGGACGCCAAGGAGTGGCTTGCAAGTTGCCCGGTGGACATTTCCAGGTCAACATCGGAATGAGGAATCTACAGGAAAGTGAACGTTGAGTATACCTATACCCATTTCTCTGAATTAATTCATATTATATACTTTCCTCATAGTTTTCTTCCTCATCTCCATCCTCATCGGATGTTCTGTTCAGGTCTACAGAGGGCGTGTTGGACTTGGGGAGGAGGATGCTTGTCTTCCACGTGTTGTCCACAGGTCGTACCTTCCTCACAAGCTCGGCCAGGCTCTCGCTGTGAAACTCTTCAGCAGGAACTCTGGAAGTTGTCGGTTCCTGAAAAGTTGAGTAATCAATTATAATAGGTCGATTATGTATACTGCATCAATCATGCACTTCACTGGCCTCTAGAGGGTTCCTCTCACAAGGTCCGTTGACGCTTTTTCCTTCAAGAAGAGGTTCTTTCAGAGATGTAGTACCCTTAGGTAACTTCTCTTGGGGAACGGCAGGCAAAGAGGCCGCTTTTTCCTGTTGACGTGAAATGAGGACACACAAGAAAGGCTAATAGTACACATATTAAATTCCCTGAGTATCTTACTTTGCTCTTGGTCTTGGTACCCTTCTTCCTGACGTCCTCCAAGTCCTGGGTAGGGCTGCTGTCATCGTCTTCTGACTCCTGTTCTGACCTCGGGAGGTCACCAAGTGGATTCCGTTCGTCCTCCTCATCTGACTTCTCAGTGTAGGACGATGCGGTATCTGGAGGCCGTCCAAAACGAGCTCTCTTGTTGATGACTTTACCGGTGTCGTAGTCCACTCCGGCCTTCACTTTTCGTGCGTTGCTGTCTATCAAAGTCTCGTAGGCAGTTTCTACAGGCACTTTACAGGTCATGAGCGCATTGTAACTGTCGTTCAGTCCTTGGACAATTTCATGTAGAACAGGGAGCTTGATGAAGGGCTCACATTTCGCAAAGATTCGACACGTGTGGTTCTTGAAAACGTTTGTAAAGGCGATGTCGTACTGCCTCTTCCGGCGAGAGTTGTTGAGGTAGGAATTCTCAAGATCAATCTTTGCTTTATAGTTCGTGATCTGGGATGCCTGCAGAACGGCAAAGGGCGCCCTGGACTTGGGGTCATCCACGAAAACGAGATAGGCTGTGTACTTCTTGAGGCGGCCCTTAACTTGATTCACTGTCGGCGAGTTTTTCTTAGGACTGGCCTCACTAGGTAGTTCTTGTGGCTCTGGTACACTTTTACGGGCAACGAAATGAGCGCGCTTAGAAGTCGCCAGGTGCTTGGTGCCGTCTCGAGGCATGACTTACTTATTCAATTACGTTGTCCTTACCATTTCACTTTCTAAAATGGCGGACCAAGGAATGAAGAGGTAAAGAGGCAGCCTTAAGATGGCTTACACGTTGTTCGGCCCATTCAGCCCATACTTGGCTGAGTGCCCTGTTCACAATTTAAAGCAACGGCCCAAACGTCTCTGCCAAATCTGCCAGAATAGGCAGAGGAAGGCTAGCCTGCCGACCGACCTGCCTCTTGACGTCGATGCTGGCGGCGGCCGCGTTCGTCTGCCTGCCTGCCTGCCTGCCTGCCTGCCTGCCAATTCTGCCCAAGTTTTATTTAAAACCGATCGATCGACTTTTGGGCTTTGCGCCTCATACATCTGCCCAATCAGCCACAGTATACTGCCTGCCATCCTATCGGCCTGATTGGCTCTGCCCAGTCAGCCCTAGGTAGATCCATCCTCCTTCATCAGGTGACAGAAGGCCGGTGTTGTCTAAATTCAGAAAGCGATTTATCGCAGTGATTGAAAGTGAATCGAAGTGAAGGAGAAAGTTCACAACAGCCTCCAGAGGATTCTCCGGTCCGTGTCCGTCCCCGACGGGGACAACATCACGAGTTGGACGTTGACCTCGTGAGGCTGACGGTCATCATGGAGATTCCCACCGACATGTTCGATTGGCCTGTCCTGAAACCACCCCTACAGCGATTCGAATGGGCAATTCTCTACCTTCCACACGCCACCGAGGAACCCTTCATGAAGCTGCCACTCGTCTACGACACGTACTTGGGCGCGATTTCCTCCATCGGCCTCAGCAGCATGGGCCGATACGAGATCCACAGGGGAGACGTGTCGTACAACGTCTACTCTACTTTCAAGGTGTATATGCTCATACACAAGGGCTTCATGAGGCACGTCGATAACATCGTCGACATCGCGAATATGTTCTACAAGTATTGCTTTGCCTCCTTCGACCCGAACATGTCCAACGACACGGCATACTGCCTCTGCACCTCCATACTGCCGCCCGTGACCAGAGCAGGCTACGAGATCAACCTACTCCTCACTGCCTTGGAGTTGAAGGACATCACTGGGTCCACAAAGGACCTGAAGGAGATCGAGGCTGTGTCCTTTGAGCCCTTGGCGGAACCTGAAAACGTTATCAACTGGTAAGCTTTAACGACCTTTAAAGGTCATTTACAATATTTCACCGACAATGATTCCAACTTTTTCAGGCGTGCCAAGGAGGACGCCGTCCGCAAGTACGTGGCCAAGCAACGTCTGCTCCTACGTCGCATGCCGCCTGTCCCGCCACCAACTGACCGGGTCTATGTCGAGGGGTTCGATGAAGGTGGTGTTCAGGATCCTCGGCTACGCCGCGGAAAGGTCGTCTCACCTCAGGAAGAAGTCGAACTCTCCTTCCTACAGTACAGGGAGGAACCTCAAGAGGACGTCACTTTCCAGCTCCATGTCGATGAGGACTTGCGTAAGGAATTCTCTCCCAAGCATGAAGTGCCTCAGGATCCAGATGCAACAAGGCCACCTCATGAGGGCTATCGCATTCGTCAGGGTACAGAAGGTGAGCCTCGGGAGGCCACGCTACCACCTCAAGATAATCCTCAACTGCATTACCAACCGGATTGGGAATTGGAGAGCGAGAGCATCCACATCGACACCCCCGTCATAGGAGACTTGGACGAGTTCGAAGAGATTATCGATCTGCCCCTGGTCTCTCCCGAAATACCTCGCTTGCCGGCTATCCCAGAGCTACCGCCACTACCACCAATTCCACTGCAGCCGGCAGTTCCATCTCTGAAGAAAACTTCAATGCAGCGCACCATTCCGAAAGTAAGAAAATTCAAAGGCATTCAAGAGACACCTACTCCGGAGGAAGGGGAGACAGGAGAGGTGGACCCGGTGGTGGACCCGGTTGGCGAGGAAGGCACCCAACAGCCTCAAGAGGTTGGCGATCCCACGCCAATGGATGTGCAGGAAAAAGGCGGACAACAGCGTGAAGAGGTCGCCGATCCGACGCCAACAGATGTGCAGCAAAAAGGCGGACAACAGCGTGAAGAGGTCACCGATCCGACGCCAAAAGATGTGCAGCAGAAAGGCGGACAAGTGCCTGAAGAGGTAAATTAATGTCGTTGCATGGTTACATGTACATAAATTAATGTTCGCGTCTCTTCCTACACAGCCTTCTCAAGACGAACGCTTGGGCAAGCCCGGTCCGACCAAGAGTGAGTTTGACGAAATCAAGGAGATGGTTCTCAAGCTGCAGAAGGAGAACAAGAACTTAAAGAAGCGCCTGAGTAGCAAGAGGCGATATAGTTCTTCCTCATCATCTTCATCCTCATCTGAAGAATCATCGGACGTGGACAAGGATGACAAAACCAAAGGGAACATCTTCCACCTCGATCCGCTCCTCAAGAGGCAGTACAAGCAGCAGTCTATCAAGGAAGCCCTCCCGTTCGACAACAATGAGTCCATTCTGTCGGTTCTGGACGACAAAGAGGGCGAAGTGATTCTGAGACACATCCTACAGAAAGAGATTCGACAGGCCATCAGAGAAGAATATGGCACCTTCGACACGGCAATGAAATCGCGAGTACTTGCTCACAAAGTCGTCAACACTCTCTTCAGCTCCAAGTACCGTGCGAATTTGAAGTTCTTCGATCCCAGGCCCGACTACAACCAGAAACAGGGAACAGCCATGGTCCAGCCAGTGTATACCTTCTTTCACGACATCCTCTGCGACATGTCCAGTGAACACTACAGGGAGCTCGGGCAAGAGAACCGTTTCGACTGGGCCCAGATGCTGGTGAAACTTAGAGAGGTGTGGAGGTGGGCCAGAAACAATATGAAGAAGAAAGAAGATCGTTCGGGGAAGAAGGCCAAGCGCAGTGGAAAGAAGAAAGCTAAGAAGTGAAGTACCGTGTAGAGGTCACGGGACAATGAGTACGAAGGATAAATTTTAGTGACAACTGACAAACCATGACCTATAGAGGTGAGAAATCTAACACCCAAGGCGGTGCTGGCCACTCTACGGCAAAAAGGCACCTACTTCTTTTTCATAATGAGTTCCTTCACTTCATCTTTATTAGGTGTCTAATAAATTGATGGTTTCATTCATATACATCGAGTTCAGTCACCTTCCATTAACATTGATTTGGTTGCAGATATCATGACAGTTGATTCCTCTGTTGGTATTGCTAGGAGCTTCCCTTGTACTTCGGTTCGAAGAATTGTTTCATGATCTTCATCTGTGAAGAGGTACTTCCACACACCTATAGAGGACATTTCGAGATGGGTTTTGATTGGAGGGAAGTACGTTCCAACGTTAATTCTTTTCACCACTAACGTAGATTCCAGAGCTTGAACTATCTCATACAGTCCATCTCGTGTGTAAACTAATGTGTCATTGGAACGCGCAGTAATCTTGTCACGCAGAATCAGTGTCTTACTGCATGTGTGACCCTCTCGAGGTCGAATGTATGAATGTCTCATACTTTGTAGTCCTACACTTGTCGTTCCCGGTTTTTGTGCACGGCTGCTAGCCGCGAATGAGCTCTCGAAGTCAAACGCCGATGTCTCGCTGAAGGGCCCATGAATGCGCATTCTCAAGAGGTGGGCGAGCAGGTGAATGTTGTACCGCATGTTGTTCTTGCCGAATTCGGCATTGTAGTTGCGATACCACTTTAACGCCAACCTCTCGAGGTCATCGTGATTCAATCTCGCCCATGACTCTTCATCAAGACTGTACGCTCGGGCAAGATAGCAGAATTCAAGCATGAATTGACATCGAAGACCTTTAGGGAGCTCGTTCAAGGTCAAAGGGAAGTAGTACAGGATGAGATTTCTCCATTCAGATGCCTTGTAGTTCTTGTAGTCTATAGGTCGCGGACGTCTTCCGATTTCATTGGGCACTCTTATAATCGGTAGTGACTTATTGAGGCCACTCGTACAGACTCTTTCCATGGGCCTGTTTGTGTCACGCCTCTCGCCCACTTTAAATAGTAGCTCAAAGAGGCATCTGGCTACACCCAAGTAAAGTAAGTGCATGGAGTCTACAGGAATGTTATCCACAATGTCGAAACCGGGCAGCAATTCAACAAGTTCACATTTTGCATTGTAGCCGAATTCCTGCAGAGGCCGCCCAGTGCGATCATGCTCTTCGTAGTCTCTAAGTACCTTTGCGTAAGATCTAGGTTCAGCGTTTAGTGTCCGTACACTCCAAATCGGTTTCCCCTCATGACCTGCTGTACCATAGCAGTAATCACAGGCTTTACGCCCACTATGACTTTTCTGCTTCCTCAGGAACGCGCGCATTGGAGCATCAGCACTGATATACTTAATGTTCAACTGTAGCCTCTTGAGGTCATGACACAATTGTCCAAGCAATAGCGGAACAGTTAGCATCTTCTTTCCGTTGGTACTTGGAATCGCGTTCACGACTTGGTAGACGTTGCGGCAAGTTTGGAACTTTAGAGACACTATAGTTTGACTACGTCCGGTCCTCCCAATGGGAACTCCATCGATGTTGATGATGACCACATTGTCCTTTACACGGTGCAACCTTTCATGGTACCTCAACAAGGCAGTAAGGTCGACTCGCCAGATCTCATACAGATGTTCCCAATGTTCTTTATTCTCGTATCTCTTCTTTGGAAAGCGCGCAAGACCACTTTCGAGGAAGTCCTCTCCCGTGTCCAAGTTCTTATGCGCCACATCAACCACCATTTCAGGTAGGAATTTCATAGCCTGCCTCTTTATCGTTTCAGCGCTTGGGAGGTAATCTTGGGAAACGGCGGCTAAAATAGGCATCACTTTCTTGAAAGCAATCCAGAGGGCCTTGAATGCATTATCTGATATGCAGTGCTTCACTTTCTGAGCATATAGGTAGGCCGTTGCATCTACTACAGACCACCTCTGGAGGTCATCGTCTGTCGCGTCTTCTTCATCCTCCTCTTCTTCCTCTGTGTCTTCATTGTACTCAATGCCATGCTCTTCCTCATCTTCTTCAACATCAGCATCGCCGTGAAGAGCATGTCCGGCCTCTTCGAGTTCAGCAACTTGGGGTCCGGGGCCTTCGAAGTCCGGGTCTGATGAAGTTCCGCACCGAACGTGTTCATCATCTGAAGATTGTGGTATGACTTCTAGAGGCGAGGCAGCCACGTCCAACAGACTACTGTCAGATATCGCCTGAAAGAAAAAAACAGGCCCTAGTTATAAATTCTTTTATGCTATTTCTATGAAGCTACAGTTATGTACCCGTCGAGGAGGTCGTTCAATTGTTGGTGGTGCGGATATCTGAGGCTGTGTTGGCACATCAGGAATTGTTGGAAACGGCACAAAATGACCTTGAGAGGCCACAGGACCTGTTGACGGCAGGCAGGATAGGTTAGAGGGTACTGTAGGTGGTTGTCTTTCGTTATCGTCTGAATCGGAGGACGTGAGGATGTCAGAAAAGGTAATCTTCCTCCTTTTGAAGTAGGTTTTCCTAGGCTCCGCCATGTTACGCTTTGAGGCATCCTCAAAGGAAATAAAAACAAACAACAGGTATAATAATGGACACTCAAACAAGTACTCGGGTACTCGGTCATTGCTTGCTACCACACCCATCAGTTTCACTGAACTTGACTACCTCAAGGAGAAAAACTACTACCTCAAGTCACTTCGAGAGGCAACTGAGCCGGCAGCTGTCGTGTAAGCTTAATTTCCCCATTTCCTGTTCAGGCTCTCTAAGAGCAAGACGCCATCATGGCCTCTACGGTTCAATATTGGGAAGATATCTACATGCCCAAGTATTCCGGCGGCATAACCGATGGCTACGAACTACCCCTCGTTGATCAGGAAATCCTGTACAATGGGCTCGACGGCCTAGTCATCACCGCAGCGGGCGAAACCACCGGCGTTCCAACCGCCGACTTCTTCAAGTACCTTGAGACGCCGGACTACCGCACGCCGTTCCCTGACATCGTGAGTACTAACAAAGCATTTAAGTTTCGTGAAAGTTTACTAAATTAGTAGTGTCCGGTACGTTTTTACTAAGTGGACTTCTTTCATCTAGGTTCACCAGTTCGTCACCCGCGTCAACAAGGTCGCCGTCGAGATTCGAGACGACAACTACAACTACAGCCCCCACATGGTGCTGGGTTTGGGCCCGTCGCGCCCCTACTACTTCCTACCTCAAGACGTCGTCCGTGGATCCATTCGCAATGGCTTCCACCGCAATGAGAAGTCGTTGCACGCCACCCAGAAGAAGTACGGCAATGAGCCTTACATCGAATACCCGGGCTACAACTGCGCCAATAGAAAGTTCCGGGTAAGTGTTATGTAAATAAGTGACCTTAAGAGGTCAGGCTTAAAAAATTATCTTTACAGTTCTTCCACGCTCCGACCTTCTCTGTTCCGGATTGGGACGGAATCGGCCCAAAGTACCATGAAGTGGGGGTACACCTTCTGGGCGTCGATGCGAGGCTGCACAGCCCAAGGAACATTTGGCCTGGATACCGCACCGATCAGGAAGATGAAGATGCCCGGCTCGGTCGAGTTCGTCTAAACGACTGCTTCATGTAAGCCTACTTCATTAAGTATACTTATTTCATTATGTAGTACTTACTTCTCCTGTTTCAATAGGTGCAGAAGCTTCGAGATTCTCTACAACCTGGGTGTCAAGAGGTTCCGGAAGAAGGCCAAGATGAGGGAATCTGGAGTGAAGTTCCCCAACACGTTCGCCAACAGCGACCACCCGATGTTCACCTGCAATGCCTCGACTCAAACGGATCCCGTCCGTCTATTCACCTTCACCATTCCCGGGAAGGAGAATCCTCGTGGTGTGCTGACGCCCTCTCGAGGCGACGTAAGGAAGAAGAGAAGCGGCATCTTCCAACGCCAGAGGTCAGAGTCACCGACTACGCCACGCCATCTGAGGAAGACAGCTGAACCGACGAAGCAACGTTCGTCCTCTGTGGGGTCACCCAGGGAGAGCTCCACTCAGAATTCTGGCAGTAGGAGGACTCTCTTCGAAGGTGGCAATGCTTGTAGAGGCGAGAAAGAGAAAACACCCAGGTCACCTCAAGAGGTCATCGTCCACGACATTTCCAAGACTCCCGACAATCCGTGCCCAAGACACGAAAGACCGTCAAAGCCCAGGAAGGTCGAGAAAGTGGACATTTTCAAGGGGATACACCACGAGAAAAAGCCGGATCCCAAGGAAAGCCAGGAAGACAGGGCAAGGAGGCAAGAGAAGGATCGCCGATCTATCCTTGCAGAAATCGAGCGCCAAGAAAAAGAACGCCAAGAGGAGCACGAGAGCAACAAGAAGAACAAGGAATATCACCTATGCCCTAAACTAAACTGGGATTCGTCCACCTCTATGGCCCTCACTGACTCGTCTTGCAATTCCACCTGTGAGTGTGTCCACAATGAGAAGATCCTTAAAGCAATGGACAAGAAAAGCCAGGACAGCAACGCCAACACTTCGCGGGATTCTTCCCAGGTGACACCTCAATCTAGCTTCCTCCATGACTCCAGCGCGACCTCAATGGAGAATGAGCGTCCACTTACACGACCTCAAGAGGTCACAAAGCCTCCCCAAGATCCATCCGTCAACAGATGCCCTCATGCAAACCCCTTCTATATCGAGACGAACAAGGACGACAGCGAGATGATTCTTCCTTCAACTACTTTCGAGCCCAAATTCTACACACAGATCAAGAGGAAGGAACGTTCCGAGGCCAAACCTCATTATGAATCTGAGCCTCGTGACGTCAAGGATAGCAATGAACTGGGGTCTGATGAGGACGAGGAGGAAAACGAGGCTACCGAAACCGAAAAAGAGGAAGAGGAAGAGGAAGAGGAAGAGGAAGAGAACGAGGAAGAAGACAGCCCGGCCTCGCAATACAAATCAGTAACTGCAGACAGCCATCGTACTCCGACGCCCGGCAAATCTGCCACAAAGAAGTCTCCTCAACAAGTGGCGTATGAGCACCTTCTAGAGGTTAACCGTAGTGGCGGAGACCTTGATGTATCCAAGCTGCCAGACAACGCTTGCGTACTCACATACAGCCCGAATTCCGGAGTCAACTTTCGAACGCTGAGCATGGAACCGGACGACTTCGACCAGGAGGAAGAAGAACAAGATGAATCGGCGTCCATGGACCCGAATGCAACCTCTGAAGGAGCTTCTGGTAGAGACGAATCAACCTCGGGAGGCAACGGACGAGGTGAAACGCCCAAGAAGGTCACCCCAAAGAGGCCTCATTCATCTCCTACGAAGGCAAGCAACCAGCGCAAGAAGCACCAGGCAGAACCATCCTCGGAGCAGACCCAGAGCGAACTATTCCTCACTCAGGTTGAGGACATTCCAGAGTATCTGACTAGCAGAGAATGGAAAAGCAGCACTCAGAACTAATATCTTTCTTCTCTTCCTTCGCAAATGATCCCTCTGTAAAGATTTCTGGTACTAAACAATGTGTATTCTGACCTAAAGAGGTCAAGTACTCCTGCAAAATTGCCCTTTCCCTGTTGGAAATATGTAAAGAATCGTACATGAAGAAGAAAACGAAATAAAAAGCTTTGTCATCGGATACCATAGTGTATTTCTGCAAGCTGTTATCTGACCTATTAGATCTATCCTTCTTACGTTTCTCACTTGTAAAGGTAACACTCCAGGGATTTAAACAACTTCGGGTCAGATTGGAGTTTTCTTGTCTGCCTAGACGAAAATTTACCTACTCACGCTATGTGATGCAATATTCCAAAGTGGATACCATACTTAAAGAGGTAATAACACGTTTCAAACTCGTCATGTAAAGATTAGATTAGTTCTTGGCCCTCTTGGCTTCCTGGCCAGACTCAGTGGCCTCATATTCATTGATAGTGCGGCGGCGGCTGACCCTGCCTTCATCGTAGACCTCTTCCGTCGTGTTCTTTCCCTTGATGGCCCTGTTACGGAGGCGATGAAAGGTGACGTCGGGGTCCTCTTCCTCTCCTTGGGATTTCTTAGCCTCTGGAGGCTGAAGAGCAGTGCCTCCCTGGCCTCCTTGAGGTTGCTCTATCCCTGGAGACCCGCGCATAGCATTCCTCTCGTCGAGGAACTTCTGGACGCTGTCCTTTGGAAGCGTGGTCACCATCTTCTGGAATTGCTTCTCCTCTGCTACAATCCCAGTGGCCGTCTTGAAGAGGTCGACGGCTGTTGGCTTGCCACCGATGGCAGTGGGCTTGATGGCAGAAGCAAAGTTCTGGCGGAGGTAGCCCCAGAACTTCTCGAGGTCGAAGTCCTTGTTGGTCTCATGTTCCTTGAGGCCGATCTCATGCAGAAAGATGACCATGGACTTGGGGACGAGCGGGAACGAGGAGATCTCCATGGTTTCATCGTGAAGAGGTAGTGCATGCTCCTTCAAGTAGCCATTGTTGAAGAGGGTATTGAGGAGCGCCTTCACAAAGGTGTCGTTGTCTGTGTTGGCTACCACTCCGGGAGGTAGATTGGCCTTGACGTACTGCTTAAGGTTCTCGGATCCGGCCTTCAACTTGAACGTCTCCCATACTTCAAAGTCCTCAGAGAACGGAAGGCGGAACTTGATCATTCTTACGATCTCTTCCTGAGGAGCCTCAATAAGTTCGGCTTCCATCTCGGGCTCCAAGACCGACGCAGGGGGCAGGTTGCTGGTCTCGGCGGCCTTGCGAGGTGACTCCGGAGCGTTGTTGACCTCGTCCCCAGCAGCGCGCATCGTGAAGCCTTCACCAGACTTAAAGACGTCGGGGTTAGCATTAGCCATGACGTCCCTGATGAAGGCGATCTCAGCCGTTGAAGCCTTCTCCACGCAGTCCTTGATGTCTCCGATCCCGTCGATGATGTCTCGCCTCTGAAAAATTTGCTTTCTCTTCATTTCGAAAGGGAAAGTACATCAAACCACTTACATTCTTATTGACTGCCGTGCAGACACTCTGGCGGAGGTAAGAGACGTGGGTCCCGATGTGAGCGACACGAGAGGAGATGGCTCGAACGTCCTCCTCTCTGGCCCTCCTAAGGGCCTCCGTCTCAGTTGACAGGTTCTTCTCGAGGTTGCTCACTTGAGTTTGAAGATTCGCAATGGCTGCGTTGATCTGAGTGAGATACTTGATCACCGGATCGTTCTGTTTGGGCAGGGCCCCTTTCGGATTCTCCATGGTCAGTGAAGAGCGTCTAGAGGCCTACGATTGACGTTAATAGTGACGATTTTAGCCGGATGAACCCTCTTGAGTCAACGTCTCTCCGTCGTCTCTTCTTTCTTGCAAAGCGCTCTCTCTCTCTCTCTCTCTCTGACTCTCTCACCGTTGTTAATGCTTAGTCACTCTTTTTGAATTTAAAACTTCGTGCAGCCTGCCCAGGCAAGAGAAGAAGAAAGATAGAGAGAAAGTTAGTGAGTGAGTTATTGATTGAAAGACATATTACTGAGGTAAGTGAGTCATGCATGCC
>JAAUYK010096889.1_pt1 | contig 13758 bp, 13 predicted proteins | sample 7278021 | NCBI WGS metagenome assembly JAAUYK01 (sample SAMN14350223, study PRJNA611818) | marine sediment metagenome | isolation source: surface marine sediment (1.8m) | place: French Polynesia: Moorea | collected 2018-08
CGCTTCCGACCATGCGCTCCATCAGCTGGGTGAGGATCTCCGTCTCCCAGTCGTCGAGGAAGCGGGCGGCGCCGTCGGCCGCAGCCGGGATCGCAGCGGCCGGGAGGACCGTCGCCTGGCCGAGCGCGGTCAGTGCGGTGCCCAGCCCCGCGAGGCGCAGGAAGCCGCGGCGGGTCGTCAGCAAGGCGTCGGCGGGCAGCCGCATGCGCGACAGTGTGTGGATTCGCGCTGGGATTGTCACGCCGGGCCGCCCGCGGAATCCAGGACCCGCTGCAGCCGAGCCGGCAGCGCGACCTGCTCCAGCGCTTGCGGCGCCCGCGCCTCGACGTCGACGGCGCTGTAGGTGTTCCAGAACAGAACCGGCTCGCGGGGCAGGGCACCGCGCCTCGCGCGAGACCGGAGCTCCGCAATACATTTTCCCGTGTAGGTGTTCTCGAGGCGGAGCCCACAGCGGGCGGCCGCGTCCACGGCCTGTCGCGAAGCCTCGGTGGGAGCCCCGTATCCGTCTCCGATCTGACCGGTCGCCAGCTCGAAGCGGTCGCGGCGGATCTCGAGCCGGGGCAGGTTCGGGTCGCGCCGGCGCAGCCAGTCGGCCACGCGGCGGGCGTCGCGCAGCAGCGAACGCGGGCTCGGAGGAAGGATGTCGGTCACGAGCACTCCGACGACGCGGGCGTCGAGTCCGGCCATGCTCAACCCGGCGACGAGCCCGGCCAGGGTGCCGCCGGTGCCGACGGGAACGAAGATCTGCCGGGGCTCCGGCATCGCTCCCGCCTGCACCTGCTCGGCGAGCTCGAAGGCCGCCGAGACGAAGCCCAGGTTTCCGAGCGGACTCGATCCGCCGGTCGGGACCAGATAGGGCCGTTCCCCCCGCGACGCGGAAGCCGCGAGCACGCGCAGCGCCTGCAGCGCGGCGCCCGCGATTCCCCCGCCGTAGGCGAGCCGCGCACCGTAGGCGGCGCACAGCCTGAGCGATCGCCCGACCTCGTCGGTAACGGGCTGTCGCACCAGGACGAGCGTACTCCCGAGGCCCGCCGCGCGACCGAGGACCGCGGTCGCCAGCCCGTGATGGGTGCCGAGGGCTCCCGTCGTCACCAGTCGTCGACTGCCCCGCGCCAGCGCCTCCCCGACGAGGAACTCGAGCTTGCGGGGCTTGTTGCCGCCGTAGAGCGGACAGGATCGCTCGTCCCGCTTCACGAAGACGCCGCCTTCCGGCAGCCCCTCCATCGCGAGAGGCTCGATCGGGGTGGGGCCGGCGAGATAGCTCCGCCGCGGCAGCCGCTCGGCGAGCGCCGGGTAGGCCCGGTAGAGCGCGAGTTCCGCTTGCATGCGCGGCCCAGGCTACCTGATTGACATGTCCCGCGGGGGTTTCGTACTCTCCCTCGGGGCGAAGCCGGATTCGCCCACCGGGCGGGAGGCGCCATGGCCGTCGTCGAGCGAGTGGAGACGCAGGGAGAGCGTCGTCGTCTCCGGCTGCGCAACCCCGCCACGCTCGCGCCGATCGGCGAGATCGACGTGGAAGGCGAGGAGGAAGTGCAGGCGGCGGTCGAGCGTGCGCGCAAGGCGCAGCGCGGCTGGGCGGAGCTGCACTTCGTCGCGCGCGGCCGTTTCCTCGAGCGCGCGATCCGGGTCCTGATCGAGCGACAGGACGAATTCGTCGACGTGATCGTACGGGATACCGGCAAAGCGCCCATCGAGGCACTCGGCGAGCTGCTGACCGCATGCGACGCCATGCAGTTCTACGCCAAGCGAGCCCGCTACATCCTCGCCGACACCACCGTTCCCCTTCACCTGCTGAAGACGAAGAGGCTTCGCATCAGCTACCGGCCGCTGGGCGTCGTCGGCATCATCACGCCCTGGAACTTTCCCTTCATCCTCTCGCTCAACCCCGCGGTCCAGGCCCTGATGGCGGGCAACACGGTCGTGCTCAAGCCGTCGGAGGTGACACCGTTCGCGGGTCGGCTCGTCGAGGAGCTGCTCTCCGCCGCGGGCCTTCCCGAAGGCGTCTTCAATCTGGTCCAGGGAGACGGCCAGACCGGCGCCGCGCTGGTCGAGAGCGGCGTGGACAAGATCTCGTTCACCGGTAGCGTGCGAAGTGGACGTGCGGTGGCGGAGGCCTGCGGGCGCAACCTGGTTCCCTGTACGCTCGAGCTGGGCGGAAAGGACCCGATGATCGTCTGCGAGGACGCGGATCTCGCGCGCGCCGCCCGGGGGGCGGTCTTCGGCGCGTTCACCAACTCGGGTCAGGTCTGTGTGTCGACGGAGCGCGTCTACGTGGTGGAGCCCGTGGCCGACGAGTTCCAGCGCAAGGTCCTCGAGGAGACCGCAGCCCTGCGGCAGGGCGCCATCGGGGAGTTCGACGTCGGAGCGATCACGTGGCCCCGCCAGATCGAGATCATCGAGGAGCACGTCGCCGACGCTCTGGAGCGCGGCGCGCGCCTGCTGGCCGGGGGGCGGCGCAATCCCGACCTGGAGGGCTACTTCTACGAGCCCACCGTTCTCGCCGACGTGACCCACGACATGCGGATCATGCGCGAGGAGACCTTCGGTCCCGTGCTGCCGATCATGCGGACGCGCGACGTCGACGAGGCGCTCCGCCTCGCGAACGATTCCCGGTACGGACTCAACGCCAACGTCTGGACCCGGAACAAGCGCCGGGGAGCGGAGCTCGCCAAGGCGATCGAGTCGGGAAACGTCGTGGTGAACGACTGCATGGTGAGCTACGGCGTCACCGAGTCTCCCTTCGGCGGAATCAAGGACAGTGGCATCGGCAGGGTGAACGGCGATGTCGGGCTCCGGAGCTACTGTCACACCCAGTCGATCGTGATCGATCGGATGGGCGGTAGGTCGGAGCCGAACTGGTATCCGTACACGGCTCGAAAGATGAAATCCATGAAACGCATGATGCGGATTGTGTGGGGCACCTCCCTCGGTCGTTGGCTGGCCTGAGGCGAGTGCGACGGGGAACGGGATGATCTCGACGATCCTGGTGGCGACAGACGGTTCCGAAGCGGCGGGCGCGGCGGAGCGCTACGGCGTGAGCCTCGCTGCGCGCATGAAGGCGCGCCTCCTGGGCCTCTCCGTGGTGGAGGACCGGATGTCGCGGGGTTTTCAGGAGGACGGGTTGGGCGTCGCGCCACCGCCTCCCGACACGGTGGCGACCTATCTGAAGGCCCGGGCGGAGGCGGCCTGCCGCCGTCTGGCGGATCGCGCCCGGGCGGAGGGAGTCGAGCACACCTGCGAGTCCGCACAGGGCATCGCGGACGACCGCATCGTGGAGCGTTCGCAGCAGGCGGATCTGACCGTGATCGGACGCGATGGCCAGGCCGCGGCCTACCGCACCGGGCTGATCGGCTCGACGGCCAATGGCGTCCTGCGCAAGACGCCCCGCTCGGCCTTGGTGGTTCCGAGCACCGGCCAGATCTCCGGGCCCATCCTGCTGGCCTTCGACGGCTCTCCCGGATCTCGCATCGGAGCCAACCTGGCGGTCCACATCGCGACGCGGCTGGGCGAGCCCATCCACGTCTTCGTCGACTCCAAGGACAAGGGCCGCGCGGTAGCACGTTTCGACGAAGTGCGCGGCATCGTGGGCTCGCTGCCGGTTCCCGTGCGCGAGATCTCGTCCACGCTCGGCCGGCCCGACGTCAAGATCGTCGACTCGGCGCGCGAAGTGCGGGCCGGCGTCATCGTGATGGGCGCCTACGGGCGCAACCGGATCACCGAGTACTTCCTCGGCAGCAACTCCGCCGCGGTGGTTCGGACCTCACCGGTCGCGGTGCTGCTCGCGCGCTGACGTGGGCGCGAAGCGGATCCGCCTGAAGGATCTCGCCGCCGCTCTGGGGCTCGAGGTCGAAGGGGAATCCGCGCTCGAGATCCGGGGCGTGGCGCCGCTCGAGACGGCCGGGCCCGACGATCTGGCCTTCGTCCGCTCCGAGCGCTTCGCGCCCCTTCTCGCCTCGACCCGAGCCGGCGCGGTGATCGCGCCACGCGGCCTCGAAGTCGCCGGTCGCGCGGTGCTGCGCTCTCCGGATCCGGGTCGGGACTTCGACCGCGCCGTGCGACTGCTCCTGCCGACGAGCTCGCCGCGCCCCGGCCGCCATCCCAGCGCCTACGTGGATCCGGAGGCGCGCGTCGATCCCGACGCCTCCCTCGGGCCCCAGTGCGCCGTGCTCGCCCGGGCATCCGTGGGAGCGCGCAGCGTTCTCCACGCGGGCGTCGTGCTGGAGGAGGAAGTGGAAGTCGGCGAGGACTGCGAGCTGCATTCGGGCTGCGTCGTCCGGGCTCGTTCTCGCCTCGGCGATCGGGTGGTGCTCCAGCCCGGTGTCGTGATCGGAGGGGATGGCTTCGGCTACGTGGGAGGCGAAGCCGGCGGGCTGGTGAAGGTGCAGCAGCTCGGGCGCGTTCTGATCGGTGACGACGTGGAGATCGGTGCCAACTCGACCGTCGACCGCGGGACCCTGGGCGACACGACGATCGGACGCGGCGTCAAGATCGACAACCTCGTCCAGATCGGACACAACTGCCGGATCGGCGAGCGCGCGGTGATCGTGTCCCAGGCCGGACTGGCGGGCAGCACGCTGCTCGAGCGCGGCGCCGTGGTGTTGGCCCAGGCCGGCATCGCCGGCCATCTCACCGTCGGCGCCGGCGCCCTGATCGGTCCCCAGAGCGGCGTTCACAAGAACGTGCCGCCGGGTACCCGCGTGCTCGGCAGCCCACAGCGAGAGGAGCGGAACTTCCATCGGCTGATGGCGGCGCTGACCCGGCTGCCTCGACTGCTGCGTCGCGTGCGGGCCCTGGAGGAGCGGCTGGGACTGCGCGAGTCCCCGTCCCGTCCGGAGGAATGAGGGAGGAGGGTCGTCCCGTCTCGATGGACCTGTCGCAGCACTCGCTCGCGGAGCTGCGTGCGCGCCTCGAGTCGGAGCTCTCGCCCGCGCTCGAGCGGCGGCTATTGGATGCGCTCGCGCGGGACCGGCGGCGCGGGGCGCAGCAGCTCGCGGAGCGCATGCGGCGTCGCGCCGCGCGACGCCGCGCCGAGGCGCAACGCCTGGCGCGGCTCTTCGATCGCCGCGCGGTATTGTGGGCCGCGGGAGCCCTGCGCGTCGCCGGAGTCGACGAGGTCGGCGTGGGGCCGTTGGCTGGGCCGGTGGTGGCGGCGGCGGTGGTGTTGCCGGAGCGCGTGGACCTTCCCGGTCTCGACGACTCCAAGCGGGTGTCTCGGACCGCACGCGAACGGCTGGCCCGGGCAATCCGCGAGCAGGCTCTGGAGGTCTCCGTGGCTGCGGTGGAGCCCGAAGAGATCGATCGCATCAACGTCCTGCGCGCCAGTCTGGTGGCCATGCGCCGCGCCGTGTGCGCACTGCGCCAGGCGCCGGACCATCTGCTCGTGGACGCGCGCACGATCCCGGGTGTTCCCATGCCCCAGACCGGGCTCGTAGGCGGGGACGCGATCGACGGCAGCATCGCCGCCGCCTCGATCGTCGCCAAGGTGCATCGCGACGCTCTCATGCGCGCGCTCGACGCGCGGCATCCGGGCTACGGGTTCGCCGAGCACAAGGGCTACGGAACCCCGTCCCATCTGGCGGCGCTGGAGCGCCTCGGTCCCTCTCCGGTCCACCGCCGCTCCTTCGCCCCCGTCGCACGTCGGACCTCCGTCTAGACGCGCGATGCCCCGACTGCGCGCCGCGCCCGAGGACTTCCGCGTCGACGAGATCCCCCTGTATGCGCCGGCCGGGGAGGGCTCCCACACCTTCGTGCGGGTGGAGAAGCGCCTCCGCACGACGGAGGAGGTCGCGCGGGATCTGGCCCGCGCGGCGGGCGTCCGGCCCGGAGACGTCGGCTACGCGGGGCGCAAGGATCGGGTCGCCGTCTGCACCCAGTGGTTCTCCGTGCCAGACCTGGACCCCGAGCAGGCGCTGGGCCTGGCGCTTCCCGGGGCGCGGGTGCTCGAGGCGGCGCGCCATCCCCACAAGCTCAGGACGGGGCAGCTGCGCGCCAACCGCTTCGAGCTGGTCGTGCGCGACGTCGACGAGGCGCTCGGGACGTTGGCCGCCGAGCGCCTCGCACGCATGGGCCTGGAGGGAATGCCCAATCGCTTCGGTTCCCAGCGCTTCGGTGCCGACGACGCGAACGTCGCGCGCGCCCGCCGCCTGCTGCGCGGAGAGGCGCCGCTGCGCGACCGTCGCGCGGCGCGCTTCCTCCTCTCCTCCCTGCAGGCGGCGGTGTTCAACGACGTGCTGGCGGCGCGCCCCCTCCCGCTCGGGCAGATCGAGCTCGGAGACGTGGCGGTCCGCCACGACAGCGGAGGGCTCTTTCTCGTCGACGATCCAGAGCGCGAGGCGCCACGCGCCACCCGTTTCGAGATCAGCGCCACCGGCCCCATCTTCGGCACCCGCGTGATCGAGCCCGGGGGGCGGGTCGCCGAGCGCGAAGGGGAGGCGCTCGCATCCCAGGGCGTGTCACTCGATCGGGTCCGGACGCTGCGGGGCGTCCGCGTCCGAGGCGCGCGTCGTGCGCTGCGCGTGCGCCCCGAACAGCCGCGGATCGAGCCCGTCCGGGGAGCGCTGCGCCTGGGCTTCGCCCTGCCCGCCGGCAGCTACGCGACGGTGCTGGCCGAGGAGCTGCTGGCTCCGCCGCCCTGAGGCGCCGCGACGGGGGCGCGGATGACAGCGCGCTGTGCGGCGGGGTATTCTCGTCGCTCGAAGCACGGGGGAACCCTATGCACATCGCGAACGACATCACGGAACTGATCGGGCGCACGCCGCTGGTCCGGCTCAACCGCGTGGCGGCGGGGGTCGCGCCCCAGATCGTGGTCAAGCTGGAGAGCCAGAATCCGGCCAACAGCGTGAAGGACCGCATCGGCCTCGCGATGATCGAGGCCGCGGAGAAGGCCGGCCAGATCATCCCCGGCGAAACGGTGATCGTCGAGCCCACCAGCGGCAACACGGGCATTGCCCTGGCGTTCGTGGCGGCGGTGAGGGGCTACTCCTGCGTGCTCACCATGCCCGAGTCCATGAGCCCCGAACGCCGCGCGGTGCTGCGCGCGTTCGGCGCGAGGCTCGTGCTCACCGATCCCGCCAAGGGCATGCCGGGGGCGATCGAGCGGGCCAACCAGATCGCCGCGGAGCTGCCCAACTCCTTCGTCCCGCAGCAGTTCCGCAATCCCGCCAACCCGGAGGTGCACCGCCGGACCACGGCCGAGGAGCTGTGGGAGGACACGGACGGCAAGATCGACACGCTGGTCGCGGGCGTGGGGACCGGAGGCACGATCACCGGAGTGGCCCAGGAGCTGAAGCCGCGCCGTCCCTCGTTCAAGGTCGTGGCCGTGGAGCCCGCGGACAGCCCGGTGCTCACCGGTGGCTCGCCCGGCAAGCACATGATCCAGGGCATCGGGGCGGGCTTCGTGCCCGACGTCCTCGGGCGCGATCTGATCGACCACGTCGTCACGGTGACCAACGACGAGTCTCTCGACATGGCGCGCCGGCTCGCCAGGGAGGAGGGCATCCTCTGCGGCATCTCCTCCGGCGCGGCGGTGAGTGCGGCCCTCAAGTACGCATCCGGCGACGGCGCGTCGGATCAGCTCGTCGTCGTCATCATTCCGAGCTTCGGAGAACGCTACATCCAGACCCGGCTGTTCGATCCCTATCGGTACGACGGGAGTGACGACATCGGCGTCTGAGCGCTGGGCGGCGCCTCGTACGCGCGCCGTCGTTCGTCCCTACCGCGGGGCGTGGCCCGTGGTCCACGCGTCCGCCTGGCTGGCCGAGGGCAGTGTGGTGATCGGAGACGTCGAAATCGGCGCGGAGTCGAGCGTCTGGTACGGCTCGCTGATCCGGGGCGACGTCCACCGCGTGCGCGTCGGCGCACGGACCAATCTGCAGGACCACTGCGTGGTCCACGTGACCCGGGACCGCTACGCGTGTGAGATCGGAGACGAGGTCACGGTAGGGCACCGCGCCGTCGTGCACGGCTGCCGCGTGGAGGACGGCGCCCTGATCGGGATCGGCGCCGTCGTGCTCGACGGCGCCCGGGTCGGTCGCGAGGCCCTCGTCGGGGCCGGAGCGGTGGTGGCGCCGGGCAGCGTCGTACCCGAGGGCATGCTGGTCACGGGCGTTCCGGCGCGTGTGCAGCGCGCGCTCCGCGACGAGGAGAGGGCCCTCCAGCGCCGTCGCGCGCTCGAGTACGTGGAGACCGCCGCCCACCACGCGGCGGCGGACGCGGCGCGATGAGCGTGTTCGAGGGGCCCGAGGGCCAGGCGGGGCCGCGTCGCGAAGAGAAGAAGGCCCTGTCCCGACGCCGCATCCTCGAAGCGGCGCGAGAGGTCTTCTTTCGCGACGGCTTCATGGCGGCCAACCTGGACGACGTCGCCCGCGGAGCCGGCGTGGCCAAGGGCACGCTCTACCGCTACTTCGACAGCAAGGCCGAGCTGTACGTGGCGGTGCTCGCCCACAACGGCGAGCTCTTCGAGCTCAAGATGCGGGAGTGCGTCGACGTGCCCGATGCCTCTCCGCCGGAACTGATCCGACGCGTCGGTCGCTTCTACTTCGACCACTGGATGCGCAACCGCGAGTACTTCCAGATCTTCTGGGCGATCGAGAACCAATCCGTGATCGGTGAGCTCCCCGAGGGAGTGATCGAAGAGGTCACGAAGCTCTGGGAAGGCAGCCTTCGCATCCTCGCCGAGATCATCGAGCGCGGCGTTCGGGACGGCTGCTTCGGTCCCTGCGACGCGTGGGAGATCGCCGACATCCTGTGGACGCTGGCCAACGGCCTGATCCAGAGCGAGCAGAGTCCCGCACACCGGCGCCTGCGGCGCCGCGAGCTCGACCTCACCTTCAACGATGCCGTCGAGACGGTGCTGCGCGGGCTGTCGGCTCCCCCCGACGGGGAATGCGGTTGACAGCACCGCGGCGGTAGGGAATCCTGCTTCCGCACCGGGGGGTGACCGCGGGTCACTGTAACCGCGCGTCGAGTCCAGTCATCACATCTTGGCGTCGCGCCATTCGGGCGCCGAGTTCGTTCGTCGAGTGCGTCGGTCAGTTCGTTCCTGAGTTCGAGGGTTCCGGGGCTCGACCTGCGAGCCGAACCGATCCGACCCGGAGACTCCGATCCAAGCTCCGACCCAAGCTCCGATCCAAGGGGAGGTGAGAGTAGAGATGGGTGACAATCTCGAGACCAGGATCCGCACGATCGTGGCCGAGCAGCTCGGCGTGGACGTGGGCGAACTCGCTCCCGACGCCAGCATCCTCGACGATCTCGGCGCCGATTCCCTCGACGTGGTCGAGATGGTGATGTCGCTCGAAGAGGAGTTCGACATCGAGGTCCCGGACGAGGACGTCGAGGAGATGCGCACCATCTCCGACGTCGAGCGCTACGTCGTACGGGTCGTCGCGCAGTAGGAGCGCGGCCGAGCCGGGCGTCGCGGGTCGGCGTCTGCGGGCCGCGTCTCGGCAGCGCCCGTCAACGCGTGCCCGGAAGCAGACCCCTGGAGATGCCGACGCCGGCGGTCATGACGGCCGCCACGACGGCGATCCACAGGCGTGGCTGGATCGTCTCCTTCGCCGCCACACGGGCCGCCTCTTCCTGCTCCGCTCCGGGCGGCATGCTGGTGAGCACCTCCCACAGCACCGGAGCCACCAGCAGGAAGCAGTACAGGAAGAAGAAGGCGAACAGGTACAAGACCATCAGCGTGAAGCGCGGCCTCATTGCGGGTCGCGCTGGTCGCTCGGCGTCTCGCGGAGGCGGGAACGGGCTCGTCACGACCACCACTCTACCAGAGGCGGCCCCCGGGGTGCGGCGCTAACCTCGCTGCGTGTCGCCCAAGGCCCCGCCCCGCGAAGGCCCCCGCCTCGTCATCGTCGACGGCACGAACACCCTCTACCGGGCCTTCTTCGCGATTCCCGGCCTGCGCGCGCCCGACGGAACGCCCACCAACGCGGCCTACGGCTTCGTGAACATGCTGGGCAAGCTCCTCCGCGAAGAGCGGCCGGACTACTGCATCGTCGTATTCGACGCCCGCGGCAAGACCTTCCGACACCATCGCTACGAGGCCTACAAGGCCAACCGGGACGCTCAGCCCGAGGACCTCTCCAGCCAGATTCCCCTGGCGCGCGAGCTGGTCGAGGCCCACCGTCTCCCCCTTCTCGAGGTGGAGGGCTTCGAGGCCGACGACGTCATCGCCAGCCTCGTGAAGGCGGCTCCGGAAGGGGCGCACATCGCGATCGTCTCCACCGACAAGGACCTGATGCAGCTGGTCACCGATCGCGTGGAGCTGCTCGACGGCATCAAGGACCGCCGCTACGGACCCGCCGAGGTCGAGGCGCGCTTCGGTGTGCCGCCGGACCGGATCCTGGATCTGCGCGCCCTGGTGGGAGACCCGAGCGACAACATCCCGGGCGTCAAGGGCATCGGCGAGAAGGGAGCCGCGAAGCTGATCGAGCAGTGGGGCGATCTGGAGACGCTGCTGGCGCACGTGGACGAAGTCACGCCGAACCGCGCGCGCAACGCGCTGGTCGCGGGCGCGGAGGATGCCCGGCTCTCGAAGGAGCTCGCCACCTTGCGCACGGACGTGGCGCTGCCCGACTGGGAGGAGCTGGCCCTCGGCGAGCCCGACCTCGAGCCGTTGCGCGCGCTGTTCCGCCGGCTCGGCTTCTCGCGCCTGCTCGAAGCGCTCGACGCGGCAGCGGGAGCGGGCGGGGCCGCGGCGACCGACACAGCCGACGGCGCGTCCGTCGAGGTGCAGGTCGCCTCCGATCTCTCCGAGGTCGCGCCGGCCGCGCGGAGTCTGCTCGAGCGGCCCACCGTCCCGCTCGCGATCGTCTGCGACGGCGAAGGCCCGCTCGTGAGCCGGCCGGTCGGCATCGCGCTCGGTCTCGCGGCGGAGCGCGTGCTCTACGTGCCGCTCGGCCCCACCGGTCTGCCCGTCGACGAGGTGCTCGCGACCCTGCGTCCCGTCCTCGAGGCCCCCGGTCGGGTGGCCTGGATGGCCCGCGACGCCAAGCGCGCCCTCGGTGTGCTGGCGGAGCACGGGCTCGCCCTCGCGCCGCCCCACTTCGACGCCGAGATCGCCGGTCAGCTCCTCGACGCCAGCGGGGCCCGCGGCCTGTCGGCGCTGGCGGCCCAGCACCTGGGGCGCACGCTGCGGACGTGGGAGGAGGTGGCGGGCCGCGGCGCCAAGGCCCGTGCGGCCTCGGAGCTGCCGACCGAGGAGGTGGCGCGCTTTGCCGCCGAGGAGGTCTCGGCCGTCGCTGCGCTGCACGCGCCGCTGACGCGACGCCTCGACGAGGACGGGCTCTCGGCGCTCTTCGAGGAGGTGGAGCTCCCGCTCACCGACGTGCTGGCCCGGATGGAGCGGACCGGGGTGCGCGTCGACGAGGAGGTCCTCGCTTCCCTCTCCCAGGAGTACGCGGCGCAGCTCGCAGGGATCGAGCGCGAGATCTACCGGCTCGCCGGCGAGGAGTTCCTCGTCTCCTCGCCGAAGCAGCTCCAGCACGTCCTGTTCGAGAAGCTCAAGCTGCCGGTGATCAAGAAGACGAAGACGGGCTACTCGACCGACGAGGCCGTGCTCGAGCAGCTCGCCGCCGAGCACGACCTGCCCGAGCGCATTCTCGCCTATCGGCGGCTCGCCAAGCTCAAGAACACCTACGTGGACGCCCTCCCGCCGCTCGTGGATGCGTCGACCGGCCGCATCCACCCCACCTTCAACCAGCTGGGGGCGGCCACCGGACGCCTCTCGGCCGCCAATCCGAACGTGCAGAACATCCCGATTCGCTCGGAGGAGGGCGCGCGCATCCGCGAAGCCTTCGTGCCCGCCGACGGCCATCGCCTCGTCTCGGCCGACTACTCCCAGGTGGAGCTGCGCATCCTGGCCCACTACTCCGGGGACGAGAGCCTCGCCGAGGCCTTCCGTCGTGGCGACGACATCCACCGCCGCACGGCCGCCGAGGTGTGGGGCGTCGCGCCCGACGACGTCACGGCCGATCAGCGAGCCCGCGCCAAGGCGGTGAACTTCGGAATCATCTACGGGCTCTCCTCCTTCGGCCTGGCCAATCAGCTCGGCATCGCCACCGCCGAGGCCCAGGAGACGATCGAGACCTACTTCGCCCGCTATCAGGGGGTCCGGCGCTTCATCGACGAGACGATCGAGGGAGCCCGCCGGGAGGGGTTCGTGCGCACCCTCCTGGGGCGCCGCCGGGCCCTGCCGGACCTGGCCTCCCGAAACCGGGTGCTGAGGCAGGCAGCGGAGCGCATGGCGGTCAACACCGTCATCCAGGGAACCGCTGCGGATCTGATCAAGAAGGCGATGCTCTCCGTCGACCGGATGCTGGCCGAGTCGGGCCGCCGCGCCTGCACGATCCTGCAGGTCCACGACGAGCTGGTCCTGGAGGTGCCCGAGGACGAGGTGGCGGGCGTCGGCGAGGACCTGCGAGGGGTGATGGAGGACGTGATCCCCCTCGGGGTTCCGCTCCGGGTGGACGTCGGCGTCGGTCGCAATTGGCGGGAGGCCCACTGAGCGTGCGGGGGGCTCGATCCGGCAGAATATCCGACGCCGCGGGGCGTCGAAAACGAGAGGAGCCGCGGGACGTTTCGGAGGTACCCAGGCGATGGGAGGCCGGCCGTTGACCGGCCTGTCGGACGCGGAAGCCATCGCGCGGGCCAAGGCGGGAGATCACGAGGCCTTCCGCGTGCTCGTCGAGCGCTACCAGGGCCGGGCCTTCCGTCTCGCGCTCCGTGTCCTGGGAAACGAGGAGTGGGCGCGAGATGCGGTGCAGGACGGATTTCTCAAGGCTTACGGCTCGTTGCACCGCTTCGAAGGCCGCTCCGGCTTCTACACCTGGTTGTACCGGCTCGTGTTCAACGTCTGCATCGACATGAAGCGTCGCGACCGCTCCGACCGGCAGGTCGAGTGGAACGAAGAGGTCGCGCTGGAGACCGCCCCGGGCGCGGACGGCGCGGCGGGTCTGGCCGCGGCGCCCGCGGCGCCCGCCAAGGAAGTCGAGCTCGGCGAGCTGCGCGGGGCCATGATCCAGGCCATCGAGGCGCTGCCCGAGGACGCCCGCCGCACCCTGCTGCTGCGGGAGGTGGACGGGCTCAGCTACGCGGAGATCGCGGAGTGCCTGGGAATCCCGAAGGGGACGGTCATGAGCCGTCTCCACCATGCGCGCCGGCGCGTGCGCGAGCTGCTCATCGAGGCCGGAGCCGTCGAACCGACCCTCGCACCTCCCGGTGCCGACGAGGTCGAGGGAGTCGCATGAGTCAGACAGGACGGGAAGCCGTACAGCGGGCCGAGCGGCGGCTCCACGCATATCACGACGGGGAGCTGTCGGGCTTCGCGCGTTGGCGTTTCGAGCGGACGCTGCGGCGGTCGCCGGCCCTCCAGCGCGAGCTGCACTCGCTCGAGGAGATGACCGAGCTGATGCGGGAGAGCGACGCCCAGGGCCCCTCGGCGGACCTGTGGGATCGGATTGCGCTGCGCCTGCCCGCTCTCGACGCCCGCGGCGGCGAGGTCGAGGCGGAGGAGGTCGTCTCGCCGCGGCGCTGGGCCTCGGCGACCTGGTGGCTGAAGCCGGTCGGTGCCGTGGCGGCCACGGCGGGGCTGGCGCTGGCGGTCTTCGAGGGCTTCTTCGACGTCGATGCCCGGCCTCCGGTCGTGCGCTGGGTGGACAGCGGTGAGAAGAGTGTCATGGTGATCGAGGACGACGCGGACGCGACGATCATCTGGGTGCTCGATACCCTCAACGAGGGCGCGGCGATTGGAGGCGGACG
>JAAUYK010105794.1_pt1 | contig 13757 bp, 11 predicted proteins | sample 7278021 | NCBI WGS metagenome assembly JAAUYK01 (sample SAMN14350223, study PRJNA611818) | marine sediment metagenome | isolation source: surface marine sediment (1.8m) | place: French Polynesia: Moorea | collected 2018-08
GGTTAAATCCTGTAATAGCGTTCGATTAACACCTGCAGCCACTTCGTCGAGCAAAACCATCTTTGCATCCACCATCATGGTGCGACCAAGTTCAAGCAGCTTTTTTTGGCCACCTGATAAATTCCCAGCCAGTTCATTTTTAATATGCCCAAGTTTAAGGAAATCGATGACGTCGTTGGCTTTTTGTCGGACTTTTTCTTCGAAGCTGGCTACTTTTCCCGATCGAAGCCAGACATTGACCAGACTCTCACCGGGTTGATGATTGGGGACCATCATCAGGTTTTCCAGTGCCGTCAAGCGGGAAAATTCCTGGGCAATTTGGAAAGTGCGTAATAGCCCTAATTGAAACAACTCTTCAGGTTTATGGCCCGAGATATCCTTATCCTGATACAAGATTTGACCCTGGTCTGCATGAAAGACACCGGCAATAAGATTAAACATTGTAGTTTTGCCAGCACCATTAGGGCCTATCAGGCCGGTAATACTCCCCTGCTCAATTTCGAAGGAGCAATCATTGATCACTTGCAGTGCATCAAACGATTTACTGACCTGTTTTACTTCAAGAATATTGCCCAAGATGATTTTATTATGGTTATAAATGTTAAGATTCTAACTCAAATAAGTTCTAAATGGACCAAATAAACTCGTTGACCTTTATATGAACTCAATAATCCATCATTTCCCCCATAAATATTTAAGACTGCTATAAATAGATACAGTTAGTATTTATGGCCTGTCCTTGTGAAAACCTTGATCGTTACAATATTGGCAACCGCTCTCGTTTATTTTGGTTACCAGCAATATACCTCTCAACAACAGGAATTACTGCAACAAGAACATAAACTCGCACAGTCGAAACGGGATAAACAAGCTTTTGACAAGGCCAAAGATTCCGGTGATCCCAAGCTATTGTTTAGATTTATTCATGAAAACCCTGATTCGGCATGGCTGGAAACGGCTCAATACCATCTTGAAAAACTGTTAGTTGAAAACGCCATTGCTAAAAGAAATATTCAAGCACTAGAGGGATTTATCCGGAATTACCCAAAAAGTGACTGGACACTCATTGCAAAGCGCCATTTGACCCAGTTCGAATATGATCAGAAGCAGCAAATAACACCTCTAGATAATAATGAACCTGTTTTAGAACAGCGCAAAGACTCTAAGCCGAATCCAGGTGATCCGATTCGTATTGAACAACGAGTAGGTACTACTCAATCCACTTCAAATAACCGGAATGATGCCCGGGAGCGTGTGAATCGTGCCCTATCGATTTACTCCAAAGTTAACAAACAAAAAACTAAGCAGCTTGAGCAACAGAAACTGAAACGCGAGGAAGAGGAAAAAATTGCTCGATTGTGTATTGAAATGAAAGACCAGTTAAAACAGTTTCGCAGCAATGTACGCTGGTATGAGTTGGATGAACAGGGCAACCGCGTTTACATTGACAAGGATACTGTCTCCCAGCAAAAACAAACCATCCAGGAAAATATTCAACAATACTGTCAGTAATTTCCCATCTGGTTTATCTATTGGGTAAAAACGATTGAACTTGTATAATCCCGCGCTCACGCTATGAGTCCCCTTGGCACAGCTGGATAGCGCGGCTCCCTCCTAAGGAGCAGGTCAGAGGTTCGAATCCTCTAGGGGACGCCATATTACTTTGAAAAAAAAACCAGCACTTGGCTGGTTTTTTTAATTTACAAAATGAGTTTAAACCTTATAGGTTATATCCCACCTCTTCATGAGACACGATATCCAGACCCTGGGTTTCTTCTTCATCATTAACCCGTAATGTAATAAACAGACCCACGAGTTTTAAAATGAGGTAAGTTACCACCCCAGTCCAGGCCGCGGTAGCGACGATGCCAGTAACTTGAACCATGAGTTGTGAACCAATGGTCATGCCCTCAGCAAGCCCGGCTCCACCAAATTGTGATGCGACAAACACTCCGGCAAATAAAGTACCCAGCATGCCGCCAATACCATGAACCGGAAAAACGTCCAGGGAATCATCGATACGCAGGCGTTGCTTGATGAACACAGTAGCCGTAAAACAGATAATACCGGCACTGAAACCGATGAATAAAGCGGCCATGGGGCCAACAAAACCTGATGCGGGCGTAATCGTGCCAAGTCCAGCCACCATACCGGTGGCGATACCTAAAGCGGAAGGCTTGCCAAACTTGAGCCATTCAACAAGCATCCAGGTAAATGCCCCGGTGGCCGCACTGATATGTGTCACCAACATGGCCATGCCGGCATCGCCGTTGGCTGCCACGGCACTACCCGCATTGAAGCCAAACCAGCCCACCCATAACATACCGGCACCGGTAACGGTCATGGTCATGTTATGTGGGGTCATATGCACGGTCAGAAAACCTTTGCGATTACCCAGCACCAATGCAGCCACAATTGCACCGACACCTGCCGTAATGTGGACAACGGTACCTCCAGCAAAATCGAGTAAGCCCATTTGACTCAGCCAGCCACCGCCCCAGACCCAGTGACAAATGGGCAGGTATACCAGCAGAAACCACAGCATGCTGAATACCAACATCGCGGAGAATCGCATACGTTCGGCAAATCCTCCCACAATAAGTGCTGGTGTAATAATGGCAAAGGTCATCTGAAAAATACTGAATACGGAATCCGGTATCGTTCCGTTAACCGCATCGCGAGTGACATTGGCTAAAAAGAAATTAGAGGTTCCACCGATCCAGTCATTCATTGACCCACCATCGGAGAAAGCCAGGCTGTAACCGCCGATTACCCATAATATGGTGACCATACAGGTAATGGCAAAACACTGCATGAGTACCGACAACACATTCTTGGCCCGCACCAGCCCGCCGTAAAACAAGGCCAATCCAGGTAGGGTCATGAACAGGACGAGGGCTGTTGAAGTCAGGATCCAGGCCGTATCGCCACTATCTAAACCATCGGCTGCAAAAACATGAACTGGTGACAGGCAAAGTAATGCCAGAATCAATGAATTATAAATCTTCATTACTTCTCCCCAGGCTATAAAGCGGTTGAGCCGGATTCACCGGTTCGGATACGAATAACATGCTCTAAATTGGTGACAAAAATTTTGCCATCTCCGATTTTCCCAGTGTTCGCCGCCTTGGTAATAGCCTCGATCACCTGGTCTACCATGTCATCATCCGTGGCTATTTCAAGTTTGACCTTGGGAATATATTCCACCTGGTATTCCGCACCACGGTACATTTCTGTATGCCCTTTTTGACGACCAAAACCTTTGACCTCTCCGACAGTCAGACCCTGAATGCCTATCTCCGAAAGTGAAGCTCGAACGTCATCGAGTTTGAAAGGTTTGATGATTGCTGTAATTATTTTCATAGATTCTCCGGTTGTTTTTTGACCGCGCATTCTAAAGGTGACCCTAAAAAGTGCAAGGCCGATCAAATGAGCACGGCTATAGTGCACAAAAGTGATATAAAATACTATTCCTTTGTAAACACCGCCATGGTTTCAACATGGGCGGTTTGTGGAAACATATCCATTAATCCAAGATCAGTCAGTTGATAGCCTGCATGTATCAACTCTTGAGCATCCCTTACCAGGCTGGATGGCTGACAAGAGACATAAACTATGCTGGAGGCTCCCAGGGCGCTGATCTTTTGAATAATCTCGAAAGCACCAGAACGTGGAGGGTCCAACAAAATCTTGTTATAACTTTTTTGCAACCAGGGCCAGCTGCTATCAACATCCGTTAAGTCAGCCGCAAAATATTGCGTATTATGGATATCATTTTCTAACGCACTTGCCTTGGCTCTTTGAACCATGGCCTGATCACCTTCTATACCCGTAACCTGTTTAGCCAGACGGGCCATGGGTAAAGTAAAATTCCCCAGTCCACTGAAAAGATCTAATACCTCATCGCTTGACGTTAAATCCATAAAGTCCAGGGCCTGTCGAACCATCTGCTGGTTGATTGCTGCATTGACCTGGATAAAGTCATTGGCCTTGAAACGAATGACGATATCACTGTCAGGCAGGGGCTTAAAACGTAAGCTTTGTTGTTGTGGATATAACGGATGCATGGAATCTGGTCCTGCAGGCTGAAGCTGCACCCAAAAGCCGGTATTTCGTGCGAAGGTTTCAAGCGCCTGCTTATCTTCATTCACCAGTGGCTCTAGATGACGAAATACCAGCATCGTATGATCATCATCCGCAGCCACTTCAATCTGGGCGATCGTTTCTCTTGCCTGCAATCCTCCGATAAGTGTCATTAGTTCGGGCAAATGCTGCCCCACTGATTCCACCAGGATATGGCAGGATTGCATATCAGCCAGGTAAGGTTTGTTGCGCTCGCGAAAACCTACCAACAAACGTTGTTTTTTCCTGACGAATTTCGCGCCTAAACGCGCTTTACGACGATAGCCCCAGGGTTCAGCGGTAAGTGGAGGTATTACATGGTCTATATTGATACCGGCATGATTAAACATCTCCAGAACCGCTTGCTGTTTAATGTCAATCTGGGTAGCCGAGCTGACATGTTGCATACTGCACCCTCCGCAGACAGAAAAATGGGGGCACTGTGGTTGTATCCTTAGAGGTGACGCCTGAAGAATTTCTACCACTGAAGCTTCAGCATATTTCTTGGTGCTTTTATTGATCTGGATTTTAACGCGTTCCCCGGGTAAGGCGGCAAATACAAACACAATTTTGCCATTATGGTGACAGATGCCTCGGCCTTCATGTGAAAGGCTTTCGATTTGAACTTCAAAAGGTTCTGGTAAAATGCGACGACGACTTCTTCTGGCCATAGAAAAATTCAGCCTGCGGTACTACAGGTCAATCCAGTTTTTTTCAAACTCCAGCAAATGACTTGCAGAAGATTCTTTCAACGCTTCGCGTACACGTTGGCATTGCGCCTGGTATTGGACTTCATCAATGTAACCGCGATTACGTTGCCAGTTGAGATAAACCAGGTAAGTATTGAGCACATCCGTTTCACAGTAATCTCGAATGGCCTTAATATCTCCTTTGAGCCAGGTTTCCCAGACCTTGCTACCATCCATGCCCATTTTTCCGGGAAAACCGCATAAAGTCGCAATTTCATCTAGGCGTATCGCTGCCCTGGGTTGATAAGCCGCCAATACATCCATCAAATCAGTATGCCTTTCATGGTAGCGAGATAAATAATTGTTATAGCGAAATTGGCTGTCATGTTGTCCTGTATCCCAATATTTTTCAGCATTTATGGGATACAGTAATGAACGATAGTGAATCACGGGAAGATCGAAGCCACCACCATTCCATGAAACCAGACGCGGAGTATAACGATCGATACCATCATAGAAACGCTGCAGTAAATCCTGTTCAGATGAATGCTCATCCCCCAAGGACCATACCTTGAATCGATCTGCCGAGGTTAATACGGCCGAAATTGCAACAATCTTGTGTAAGTGATGGCGTAAAAATTCGGTATTGGCCTGCTGCCTGCGCAAGTGAAAAACGGCTTTGGCCACATCTTCATCTGACAACCCATGCAAATCATATAATCGACGAGCCCCGTCGATATCAGGTATCGTCTCAATATCAAAAACAAAGACATTCATACTTGTTTAAAGGCCCCTCTCATGCAGGAAAAATATCCGTGGAGAGGTAACGATCACCACGATCGCAGACAATACTAACGATGATCGCATTTTCCAGTTCTCGGGATAAACGAAGAGCGACAGCCATGGCTCCGCCTGATGAAATACCACAGAATATTCCTTCCTTGGCCGCCAGTTGACGCGATGTTTCTTCCGCTTCTTCCTGAGTTACATCCAGAATTGCATCAATATGCGTAGGGTCATAGATCTTCGGTAAATATTCATCGGGCCAGCGACGAATACCCGGGATACTGGCACCCTCAGCCGGATGCACACCGATCACCTGAATCGCTGGATTGACTTCCTTGAAATAACGAGAGCAACCCACGATGGTACCCGTCGTTCCCATGGAACTGACAAAATGCGTAATGCTATGATCTGTTTGTTGCCAAAGTTCCGGCCCAGTCGTCTCGTAATGCGCTAAAGGATTGTCCGGATTGGCAAACTGGTCCAGCACTGTACCGTCACCTTTGCGCTGCATCTCAAGCGCCATGTCCCTGGCTTCCATCATGTCTGAGGATAACACCAGTTCGGCGCCGTAAGCCTTCATGACGGCTCGTCGCTCCCGACTCATATTTTCTGGCATGATCAAGACCATTCGATAACCTTTGATGGCCGCCGCCATGGCAAGAGCAATGCCCGTATTGCCACTGGTTGCTTCAATTAAAGTATCCCCTGGATGGATATCACCGCGTGCCTCGGCGTGTTTGATCATGCTCAGGGCCGGCCGATCCTTTACCGATCCTGCAGGATTATTGCCTTCCAACTTGGCCAGAATTTTGTTGCTCGGATTCTCACTTCCCAGGTGCTGTAATGTTACCAGGGGTGTATTTCCGATATAATCTTCCAGTCTCATAGGCATAGGTATTAGTAAAATCCGCATAGTGTACTTGAATAAGGTTACGCAAACTACGGGCGGGTCGGATTCTAAATAGGAGCTTTACTTTGAGAATAACAATGAAAAACAGCCTTGGATTGCTGGCAAGCTTGACTATCATTTTTACTTCCCATCTGTGTGCCAATGACTACCAGGCTGAGTCTGATTTTTTTGATGAAGCACCGGTCGTCTTGACGGTATCGCGCATGAATAAACCCTTAGCTGAATCCCCGGCCTCGGTGACCGTGATCGATCGTCAGATGATACGAGACTCGGGTTTTCGTGAAATTGCTGATATTTTTAGATTGGTACCCGGTTTTGTCGTGGGCTATAAATATGGGGGTACCCCGGTGGTGACCTACCATGGTTTGGGTTTGGAGTTTCATCGCCAACTACAGGTATTGATCGATGGTCGATCTGTTTTTATCCCCTCATTTGGTGGTGTGCCCTGGTCTAACCTGCCCTTGATGATAGATGATATTGAACGCATCGAAGTCACCCGTGGTCCCAATGCCGTTACCTATGGTGCCAGTGCCTTTCTGGCCACCATTAATATCATTACTCGTCATGCGGCTGAAGACCTGGGGGGGAAGTTTATCTACACGGAAGAACTTCGTTTGACTAATGATCTCGATGACGAAAGTACCTCGCAGGATTTTTACTTGCGTTATGGCGACAACTACGGTGATCTGGATTGGCGCATCACTGCCGGACGTGAAAGGGATGATGGCTATAGTAATCAGTTCGATTCCAAAATTCTTGAAAAATTTAATATTCGCACTGACTTTATTACGGCTCATAATCAATTTTGGACAATTTCTGCGGGCATCAACCAAAGTAAAGTCGGCCGTGGTGACGGCAAGACTACCTCCCCTTTTCGTGATGAAAATGGCAGCAACAGCTATCAGAACATAAAGTGGGAACTCCAAGATGAAAATGTGCAAACCACTGTAAAATTGACACACACCAGACAAGACATTGAAGATGATTTTCTGGTAACAGTCATTGATGAAGACAATGCACTGGGATTTGGCAACATACTTATCGGCTCCAATGAAATCAGTTTTTCCAATCTTTCTGACCGAATTGATTTAGAAGTTTTTCAAAACCGATTCTTGACTCCTGAATTGGCCTGGAACTATGGAGCAAGTCGTCGTCAAGATGAAGTGAAATCATTCTGGTTATTTAATAATAATAAGACCCAGCGCGTGAATACTAATAATCTATTCTCCAGTATTGAATGGAAAACACCAACCGATACCATCATAGATTTCGGCGTCCTGGTAGAAGACTCTAGTATCACAAAACAAGAGGAATCTTATCGTCTATCCTTAATCCAATCCATTGATAACCATCACGTTCGCGTTGTGAGCTCAACGGCAAAACGTAATCCAATCATCTGGGAACAAAGCGGCAATATATCCTACGACATTAATGTTGATCCAAACTTTCCTATTCCATCAATTGCAGGACAAACCTTCCCATTTGTTGTTGAATGGATCAATGATGAGAATGTGCTTCCTGAACGAATTGCTTCGAATGAAATAGGTTTATTAAGTGAGTTTTTTGATAACCAGCTAACAACAGATATAAAACTGTTTCAGTATGAAATCTCGAGGCATATGACAGAAGAAAAAATTCCGTTGAACCTCCCTCCGTTTAATATCGATGATGATTACAAACATATCATCAATGGGGATTCAACAGATGTGGAGGGGATTGAATTTTATTTCAACTACAGTCCTAAACCTTCCAATTTTCGCTTATATGGTGGTCTCAGCTTTGTAGAAGCAACCAGCTTTCTCGATAAGTTTGAAGAATCTATTCCCGGAAGGACAGGTTTTTTAGGAGGACATTATAATTTCCACCCTCAACACCAGGTTTCTGCCGTTATTTTTTGGATTGATGACATGGAGTGGCCAGATGGTGATCGCGAGAAAGATAGTTATGAAAAATTTAACCTGCGTTACGAATATACACTCGATAGAAAAAATGAACTCAAGATTGAATTAATCGGATATAACTTGGCCGATGAGTATTCCGATTATTTCGAAGAAAATATTCAGGAGGAGAGCTACCTGATTCGATTATCAGGCAAGTTTTAAGTACAAATGATGGGAATCATTTTCCATAGATGGAAAATCACTGACCTGGTCTCAAGGATTGTATTTTTATGTCTGGCCATTGCCTCATCAGCCCATGCAGAAATTGAATCCATACATATCATCAAAAGCAGTGACAATGACTATTTTAATCGGAGTATTGAAACCATCATCAAGGCTACAAAGGCTGATATCAAATACCGAATAAGTACCCTGGATTCATCAGGACAGCTCAATCAAGAATCACTCGGGGAACCAGACCTGGTCATTACCCTGGGGATTGATGCAGCCGAATATACCCATGATTCAGTAAGGGACAAGTCGGTGATACACAGCTATATTACAGAGTTTCAACGTTATCAATTCAATCAGCACGAAAACCACTCTGCTCTATTACTGGATCAACCATTACAGCGCTATCTGGACTTTTTAAAATTAATAGTACCCGTCAAAGGAATAGGCATCATAAGCACATCCCAGCATGCCTTTAACACCGCCAAACTAGAACAACATCAACGTCAATCCGGAGTCAAGATCGAGCAACGGGTACTCAATGATAATGACAACTTACTGGAGAACCTCCGAGGCCTGTTAAAAGGCAATGAAGTCTTGCTAAGCCTACCCTCACCTCAAATTTATAACCGGCAAACACTTAAAGGGATCCTACTGACATCCTATCGAATGCGGAAACCGGTGATCAGCTACTCACCTTCGCATGTCAGATCTGGAGCGCTAGCCGCCATTTATGCTTCGCCCGAAAAAATTGGCATACAACTGGCTGAATTGGTCAATCGACTGCTGAGCCAACCCGATTATCAACTACCTGCTTTTATCTATGCCGATGATTTTGAGGTTGTATTTAATCGACGCGTCGCTGAATCTTTAGATATTGAACTGCCCGATAAAGCTAAAGTGATTCAGATCTTGAAACAAGGAACAAGACAATGAAACGATTCAGTATTCGGTATCAGATATTACTGATCGCGTTGATACCTGTTTTACTGATCGACAGTTTTTTAACCTTCTTTCACATCAATAGCAACATCGATCAAGCGAAAACGCTATTGCGTAGTAATGGAACAATCGTTGCTGAACAAATTGCCGGTGCCGCGGAATTCAACTTGCTCGCCGGTAATTATTCGCGCATCCAGTCACTCATAGAACAAAACATCAACAATAACGATATCGTTTATGTGTCGGTCTATAATGATGCAGATGAAGTCATTGCGCAGGCGCGAAGTGAGTTTTTTTCAGAGCAAACAGTTAATCAGTATTTGTTTCATCGCCAGTTGATTTTTACTCAAACTTTGGGGTCAACTGATATTTTTGAGCCGGATGATTATGTTGAGGAAGCGGAAATCAAGAAACTGGGGCGAGTCCATCTTTATATATCCCGCCAACAACTTAATGAACAAATACTACAGATCATCATCGAAGGCTTAATTTTATTTATAGCCATGCTGATCGTCGCTTTAATACTGACGCTAATCGTCAGCCAGCGTATAACCCGCCCCATTTTTAAGCTCCAGAAACACTTAAAAAGTATCGAGAAAGGTCAACTGGGTGAGCTCATCCAGGATGTTGAATCCAACGAGATAGGAGAAGTACAAAAGGGCTTTAATAGCATGTCTGTCTCCTTGCTCGCGAATCGAATGGAATTAAATGAAAAAATTGAAACCGCCACATCTCAACTCAAAAATGCTGTCATCAACCTGGAAGACAAGAACCGTGAATTAGCTATTGCTCGTGATCATGCGCAGAATGCGGACCGGATAAAATCACAGTTTTTAGCCAATATCAGTCATGAAATACGCACCCCTATCAATGGTATAAAAGGATTTATTAATCTGTTATCACACAGTGGGTTGCAACCAGAACAAAAACGTTATGCCAGCATAATCAAACAATCGACGCAGGACCTGGGAAGGATCATCAACGAAGTACTTGACCTTGCAAAAATAGAATCAGGGAAGATTGAATTACATCATACCGAATTTGATCTTTACGAGTTACTCGAATCGACTCGTGATGGCTTGTTTACCGTGGCCATGGAAAAAGATATCGATTTGTACCTGATAATATACAGTGATACGCCACGCAAAGTAATTGGCGATGCTTCACGCATCAAACAAGTATTAATCAATTTGATCGGTAATGCCATTAAATTCACCGATGATGGGCACGTCAGTATAAAGGTTTACCAGGATCAAATTGAAGATAATCGGATCACCATCAATTTTGAAATTGAGGATAGTGGTATCGGCATTTCAAAAGAAGATCAAAAATCTCTATTTGAAGCATTTAATCAAATTGAATCTGATAATAACCGACGTTTTTCTGGTACCGGATTGGGATTAACCATTGCAAAGAACTTAGCTATAATCATGGGTGGCAATATACTGGTAAAAAGTCAATATGGCTCTGGCTCTTTATTCAAGCTTTACATTCCATTACAAGCGGTGATGCAGGAAAGCTCAAGGAAAAACGCTTTTATTGATCAGACCGCCATGATTTATTGCTTTGATACACTTGCGCAACAGGAACTACAGTCTTTATTCAGCAGAATCGGCTTCGATACCCAATCCACGTTGATCACTCCTAACACGGATATATCCTACCTGAAAGAGGATATCTCTAATAATATTCCACTGTATCAACTTTTGGTTATCGATTTACGTCATGCTTTTGTGAATCCAAGGGATATGATCAGTCAGAAAACCCGAGACAATGCACGGGTCAAGTTATTACATTATGATCCAGCATTTGTGGAACCTGAATTACTTAATGACTTTGCCTTTATATCCGCTATTAACACCAGCAAAAACCTGCGTTTAATACTTGAAGGCCAGCAACAATTGGCAACAGAAGTTCATTCAAACTCCGATGTGAGACCCCGTGTCAAATCGCAAAAAGTACTCATAGTGGATGATAATCGCATCAACCTGACGCTGGCCCAAGAACTGGTACAGCTATGGGGACACCAGGCATTCGCGGCCATTGACGCTGAAGAGGCCTTGAATTTATTCGACGAGGAATCCTTCGACCTCATTTTACTGGATATCCAGATGCCAAAAATTGATGGTGTACAGTTAATGAACATCATGCGTGAGAAAAACCCGGGATTAGAAGCACCCATTGTCGCAATAACTGCCAACGTGATGGAGCTGGAAAAACAACGACTTTTAACAGCAGGTTTTGATGCTTACCTGGGTAAACCCATTGATGAAGAAAAACTACGGCAGTTGCTTGAGGGTAAACGTAATCATTTTGATACCGAAGATCTTTATGCCGACACTGATACAGAGAAAGCGCTGAGTATTGATCATGAACTCACATTAAAGCTCTCAGCTCATAATGAACAACTTGCTAATGACGTCTATATGATGCTGGCGAGTGAATTACCCGATTACTTACACTCACTCAAACGCAGTATAGCGGGGCACAACAAAGAAGCGCTATCTTTAATCATTCACAAGCTTGAAGGTGTGACCTGTTATGTAGGTTTACCCCGTCTTAAGCAGTTAATATATGCATATAAATCGACTCATAAGAAAAAATCAGAAAACAGTGTTGGTCAGGCCCAAGCGATACGTCAAGAATTAAAAATAATCAGAAAAGAAATAGACGGATTTCTTAATACCCAGAATAGTGCCTGATCAATAATCCAGGCCTACTGAGTTATGAGACTTCAAGAACAACCATCGCAACAGCATAATGTTTTTCATCCGATAAGGATAAAAACGCCTGGCTAATTTGTTGCTTTTCCACAATCTCTAATGCTGCGTCGTAAAATTGTAATTGCGGCTTACCCTGTTGATCATTGTAGACTTCAATTGATTTGAAACTCAGTCCCTTGGCGATACCGGTCCCTAAAGCTTTACTGGCCGCTTCCTTCGCGGCAAAACGTGTCGCAACAAATTGAATACTTTGATGACGCAAATCATATTGTGCCATTTCCTTTTCAGTTAATAAGCGCTGAACAAAGCGGTCTCCAAAACGATTCTTGATTCTATTAAATCGCTTAATCTCAACAACATCCACGCCTATTCCATAAATCATAAATTCAGTGGTTTAATAATTAATAATTTCTAGCTTCTATCATCAGGCGCTTCATTTCACGAACCGATTGTGCCAAGCCATGAAAAACTGCATCCGAAATAATAGCGTGTCCTATATTCAGTTCTCGAATCTTCGGATGGCATGCTATAGCCTGCACATTGTGATAATGTAATCCATGGCCAGCATTGACTTGTAACCCTTTTTCAAAAGCATAATCAACAGCATCATAAATGCCTTCGAGATATTCCTGCTGCTGCTGACCATCCGCATCAGCATAGTGACCCGTGTGAATTTCTATACAGGGCGCACCACACTCTACCGCAGCATCAATTTGTGCCTGATCAGGATCAATGAACAGCGATACCTTTATCGATTGTTGTGCAAGAAATTTACAGGCTTCTTTAATCTTGGAAAAATTTTCTGCAACATTCAACCCACCCTCAGTAGTCAGCTCTTCTCTTTTTTCCGGAACCAGGCAGCAATCCTCTGGTTTTAACTGGGCCGCGAATGCCAGCATTTCATCAGTAACCGCCATTTCGAGGTTCAGCTTGGTTTGAACCATCTGTTTCAGTATCAGGCAATCCCGCTCTTGAATATGTCGACGATCTTCACGCAAATGAAAAGTAATCGAGTCTGCACCCGATTGTTCTGCAATCATGGCTGCCGTGACTGGATCAGGATAACCGGTACCACGTGATTGACGCAAAGTCGCCACATGATCTATGTTGACGCCGAGGGTGATGTCATGGGTTGGCTTAAGATGCTCAGTTATTGGGCTCATGGTGTTGTTTACGATACATTTGCAAATACAATTGTCTTGATTGTAACTGTCTACCACGTAGGTTGAAATCAATTATTTGACGTAAAAGGCGTTTGGCGGAACTCAGTGTTTTTTTCGAGCCCCACTCACGTTGTTCAATGGCTAATAAATCTGCACCGAGATAACTATTTTTTTGATTATCTTCAGCAATGTATAGGCCTGTGGAGGGCTCATAACCATAAAAACCACCCGACTGGATGACTTGGTTTTCGAACCCTAAATGAGTCAGTTGCGGCATTAATCCTAAGGCCGTTAACAAATCTATTTCAAAA
>JAAUYK010139321.1_pt1 | contig 13757 bp, 8 predicted proteins | sample 7278021 | NCBI WGS metagenome assembly JAAUYK01 (sample SAMN14350223, study PRJNA611818) | marine sediment metagenome | isolation source: surface marine sediment (1.8m) | place: French Polynesia: Moorea | collected 2018-08
AGCGCACCACACCCCTTCACGAGCACTTCGGAGAATCGCGCGCGATGACGCAGCATCGGGTGGAGGCGGAGTCGGAGCTGCCCTGGGTCGGGGGCTGGCTGGCGTGGTGCACCGACGCAGAAAGCGTCGCCCCGCCGGTGCGATTCGAAGGAGAGCTGCACATGCTCGCGAACACCGTGGAGCTGACGATGCGGTCGCCGCTGGCGCTGGAGGCGCGCTGGACGATCGGTACCGAGAACCCCGAGGAGGCGGTGGTGTTGCGTCTTTGCCCCCCGGCTCCGGGATCTGCTACCTAGGCCCGTCGTGCTGGTAGGATTTCACCGCAGTCACGAGGCCAGCGTCGTGGTGATCGACGAGGAGGGGCGCCCCCTCTTCGCGGTCTCCGAGGAGCGCTTCAGTCGCGTCAAGATGCAGGGCGGTTGGCCGCGGCTCGCCGCCGACCACGTCTCGAGCCGCTTCGACCTGCGGGGCGCACGCGCCGTCCACGGCGGCCTGCCCCTGCAGCAGCGTTTCGCGCGCGAGGCGCGCCTCGCCCTGTACAACGCCACCCACGGCCGGCTCCAGGACGTGCACCCGAAGCGCCTGCGCAAGCTCACCGATGTCAGCTTCGGACGCACGCGCAGCAGCGAGTCGAGCCTGTTCCCGGCGCTGCCCCGCCAGCACGTCGACCACCACACCTGCCACGCCGCCAGTGCCTACTACCCCTCGGGCTTCGACGAGGCGGAGATCGTGACCGTGGACGGCGTGGGCGACACCTACAGCTCGCGCGTGTTCCACGCGGCCCGGGGCCGGCTCGAGCCGCGCGGCGAGCGCTTCCACACCGAATTCCCGCTCGGGCACAACTACGAGTACGTGACGACGCTGCTGGGCTTCCACCCGCACCGCCACGCGGGAAAGGTCACCGGACTCTCGGCCCACGGGCGTCGCGACGACCGCCTGCTGCGCAAGCTCGAGATCTGGCTCGACGAGGTCTGGTCTTCGAGCAAGGGGCGCCCGTACTTCTTCATGCTCCACTCCCAGCACGGCTCCACCGACGACGACCCGTCCTTCGACGCCGCGCTGCGCGAGCTGCGGGAGATCCGCCAGACGCGTTTCGGGGACTGGTCGAACATGGACCTGGCCTGGGCCATCCAGCACATCCTCGAGCGCGAGGTCACCCGGTGGATCGAGACCGCGATCCCGCGCATCGAAGGGCAGCCCATCTGCCTCGCCGGCGGCGTGTTCGCCAACGTCAAGCTCAACAAGCTCGTGAAGGAGATGGGCTTCGGGTCGATCTTCGTCCAGCCCGCCATGGGGGACGGCGGGCTCGCCTTCGGGGGCCCGCTGTACCAGCTGGGCCGGGAGCGGAGCCTCTCGCCCTACCGCCTCGAGAGCGTCTACCTCGGGCCCGAGTACGACGAGGACGAGATGCTGCGGGCGATCCGCGCGGAGGGCCTGGAGGCGCGGCGCTACGACCCGGTGGAGCCGCGGATCGCGGAGCTGCTGGCCGAAGGACGCGTGGTGGCGCGCTTCCACGGCCGCATGGAGTTCGGGCCGCGAGCGCTCGGCAACCGCTCGATCCTGTACCACTGCAGCGACGCGACCGTCAACGACTGGCTCAACAAGCGCCTCGATCGCACCGAGTTCATGCCCTTCGCCCCGGCCACGATCGAGGACGAGGCGGCAGACAGCTTCCTCGACCTGGCGGGCGCGGAGCACACGGCCGAGTTCATGACCATCACCAGCGACTGCTCGGACCGCTTCAAGCGCCTGTGTCCGGCGGCGGTGCACGTGGACGGCACGGCGCGGCCCCAGATCGTCCGGAAGCGGACGAATCCGTCCTTCCACCGCATCCTCGAGGAGTACCGCAAGCTCAGCGGCATCGGAACGGTGGTCAACACGTCGTTCAACATGCACGAGGAGCCGATCGTGTGTACACCCGAGGACGCCGTGCGCAGCTTCGTGCGCGGTCACCTCGACTACCTGGCGATCGGCCCCTTCCTCGTCGAGAATCCGGGGCTCGGGCCCATCGTCGGGGAGCCGCCGACACGCCTTGGTGGCGTCGGTGGCGTCGGTGGCGTTGGTGGCGTTGGTGGCGTCGGTGGCGGCGTCGGCGGGCTGGAGGGAGCGAACGGCGGGGGCGCCGCGACGGGACCGGACGCGTGAAGGTCGCGGTCTTCGGCCTGGGCTACGTGGGCGCGGTGACGGCGGCGGCCCTGGCACGAGACGGCCACGACGTCACGGGCGTGGACGTGGCCGAGGCCAAGATCGACACGATCCGCAGGGGTCTTTCGCCGGTGCTCGAGCCGGGCCTCGACGAGCTGGTGGCCCGCTGCGTCGCCGAGGGCCGGCTGCGCGCCACCGACGACCCGGCGGAGGGGCTCGAGGACGCCGACGCCTCGCTCATCTGCGTGGGGACGCCCAGTCAGCGCAACGGCTCGCTGGATCTCTCCTACGTCGTGCAGGTCGCCTCCCAGATCGGCTCGAAGCTGTCGCTGGCGGCGCCGGGGCATCGCGTGGTGGTGCGCAGCACGGTGCTTCCGGGCAGCGCGCGGGGCGTCGTGCTCCCGGAAGTCGAGCGCGCCAGCGGACGCGCCGCAGGCGACGGCTGGGACCTGTGCGTGAACCCGGAGTTCCTGCGCGAGAGCACGTCCCTGCGCGACTACGACGCGCCTCCCCGCATCCTGGTGGGCGAGCGCGAGCCCGGTGCCGGCGCGCCGGTACTGGCCCTCTACAACGAGATCGAGGCCCCGCACTTCTGCGTCCCGCTGGAGGTAGCCGAGGCGATCAAGTACACCGACAACGCCTTCCACGCCCTCAAGGTGACGTTCGCGAACGAGATGGGGCGGGTCTGGGAGAGCGTCGGCGCCGACCCGGTCCAGGTCATGGACATCGTGACCCGGGACGACAAGCTGAACATCTCGCCCGTCTACCTGCGGCCCGGCTTCGCGTTCGGGGGAAGCTGCCTGCCCAAGGACCTGCGCGCCCTCACGTCCGCCGCCCGCGATCGCGACGTGGCGGTTCCGATGCTCGGCGCCATCCTCGGCTCCAACGAGATCCAGGTACGCCGCGCCCTCGAGCGCGTACTGGCCACGGGAAGGCGGCGGGTGGCCCTGCTGGGGCTGGCCTTCAAGTCCGGGACCGACGACCTGCGCGAGAGCCCCCTGCTGGCGCTCGCCAAGCTCATGATCGGCGAGGGGATCGAGCTCACGATCCACGATCCGGCCGTTCTCCTGGCCCGGCTGACCGGCTCCAACCGCGCCTACCTCGAGCAGACGCTGCCCCACATCAACCGGCTGCTGCGCGACAGCGTCGGGGAGGCCGTCGAGCCGGCCGAGCTCGTCGTCGTGGGCCACTCCGACCCCGAGTACGCGCGCGACGACGAGTGGGCTGCGCAGGGGAAGACCGTCCTGCGACTGACATGAAGCTGCTCGCCGTCTCCTCGCGCCCGCCCTGGCCGCCCCTGATGGCGGACGCGATGACGGTGGACCGGTTGGTGCGCTACCTGCACGGGCGCGGTCACCAGGTCGATCTCGCCTGCTTCGTCGCGGACGAGAACGACGACCGGGAGCTGCGGGCCGGGCTGGGCGCCGTCTGCCGCCGCATCGAGACGGTGCAGCTGCCCACCTGGCGCTCCTACGCGAACACGGCCCTCACCCTCCCGGGTCGGCTGCCCATGCAGGTGCAGTACTTCCGATCCGACGAGATGCGGGCGCGGATCGAGCGCATGGTGGCCGAGCAGGGCTACGACCTCGTCTACACCCACCTGATCCGCATGGCGGAGTACACGCGACCGCTCCCCCTGCCCAAGGTGATGGGCGTCCAGGTCTGCCAGGCTCTGAACCTGGGCCGCATGGTGGAGCACGTGCGCGATCCGTTCCGGCAGCTCTTCTACCGCCTGGAGGCGCGGAAGGTGGCGCCCTACGAGGTGGCGGCCTGCGGCGACTTCGACCGGGTCTTCCTGTGCGGCCCCACCGACATCGCCGCGCTCGAGGAGACGGCTCCGGTCCCCAACGCGGTCGTCTGCCCCCACGGCCAGGACGTGCCGGAGATCGAGCGCATCCGCAGTGCGCAGCGCGAAGCCGGCGCCATCGTCGTGACGGGCGTTATGTCGACCTACACCAACGTCGACGCCGTGACGTGGTTCGCGAAGGAGGTGCTGCCCCGGGTCCGAAGCGAGGTGCCGGAGGCCGCTTTCTGGATCGTCGGGCGCAATCCGCAACGCACCGTGCGGGCCCTGGGGAGTCCGCCCCGGGTCGTGGTCACGGGCGAGGTGCCCGACGTCTACGACTGGCTGTGTCGGGCCCAGGTGGCGGTGGCGCCCCTGCGCATCGCGGCGGGCATGCAGAACAAGATCGTCCAGGCCCTGGCGGCCGAGCTGCCGGTGGTCGCCACCCCTGCCGCGAACGAGGGCATCGGCGCCGAGCCGGACCGCCAGATCCTGCTGCGCGAGCGGCCGGAGGAGTTCGCCCGCGCCATCGTCGAGCTGCTCCGCGACGAGGCGGCCCGCTCCGCGCTGGGACGCGCCGGCCGCGCCTTCGTCGAGTCGCACTGGACCTGGGAGGCGCATTTCGAGAGGCTCGAGAAGGTACTGCTCGACGTGGTCGCGTCCCGTCCGTAGGCCCGGGCGGCCCACGGCCAACGGCAGCGTCCCAGAGAGGATCTCCGCGTGCCCGTCCCGGACTACAGCGGCCCCTTCGATCCCGACTTCGCGCTCGAGCGCCTGTCCCGCCAGGCCCTGGCAGACCTGGGGCGCGAGTTCCTGCTCTCCGGCCACCTCCAGGACCGCGTGGGACTACCGCGTGTCCTGATGCGCTTCGGGCAGGAGGCGCTGACCCGCGTGTCCATCGAGGAGTGGATGGCTGCGAGCCCCGTCTACTCGAAGCGCATGCAGCGGGCCCTGCGCTTCGAGGGTGGGGACGTCGGCACGATCTTCAAGAACCTCCAACTCGACATCGGGGCCCCCCACCAGTTCATGGAGTTTCGCTTCGACCTGGATGGACCCGACTACGGCGAGTTCTGGCTCGAGCGCTGCGGGCCGCTGCTCGACGTGGAACCCTTCGGCGAAGAGCGTGTGCGCCTGATGTGCCACGACGTCGAAGATCCCACCTTCGACGCCACGGCGGCCGCCACCCACCCCTGCGCGAAGATCCGCCCCATCCACCGGCCGCCGCGGGTCCCTTCGGCGCGCGTCCCCCACTGCCGCTGGAAGATCAGCATCGACGACGAGGCTGCGCCCTACGCGCAGCATGCGAACCTGGCGATGGTGGGCGCCTCGAGGATCGCCCGGCTCGAGCTGCGTGGTCCGGGGCAGGACGCCGAGCCCGGCGGCTGGCCCGACTACAGCGGTCCCTTCGATCCGGAGTGCCAGCTCGAGGACTTCTCCCACCGGGCGCTGGTGGCCGCGAACCAGGAGTTCGCGGTGCAGAGCCACCTGCTCGCGCGGTCCTTCCTGCTCTGTGTGGCGCAGCGCTGGGGCGACGAGGTCGCCGTGGAGATCGGGAGCCAGCAGTGGACGGGCATCGGGGGACTCACCGCCGAGCGGCTGCGGCGCGCCATGGCGATCGCGGGAGACGGTCCCGACGCGATCGCGAAGATCTTCCAGCTCCACCCCTGCTTCCATCCCCGCGACTACGTGGATCTCCGCGTCGGCCTCGAGGACGGCGGCGTGCGGGTCGCCTTCGGCGAGTGTCCTGCCTTCGAGGAAGGGGACGACTACTCGTGGTTCGCGAAGCTCCGAGAGGGGCCCCATCCCGCCCTGGACGCCATTGCGCGCGCGGTGAACCCGCGGGCGAGCAGCGTTCCCGCACCTCCCCGTGCGGGCGAGCGGCTGGCCTTCCGCATCGAGATCGACGCCGACGCCGCGCCCTGCGAGGAGGCTCCCGACGTGCGGCTCGCCAAGACGAGCCGCGGCGCCTCGATCTCCCTCGAGCGACGCCGCCCGCTGCGGGACTGAGCGCCCCGGTCTACAGCGCCTCGACCCGCGCGGGCGTGTACTTGTGCCAGGGCGTTCCCGCCAGCCAGTCCCGGTCCTCGGCGGCGGTCAGCTCGTTGGGCGCGACACCGGTGGCCTCGCGCCTTCCGTCCTCGTCGGGGTAGTCGACGCCGAGTCCGTTCGGGAGCGACACGTGTCCGGGCTGCATGCGGTCCGAGAGCTCGACCGCCACCTCGGCGCTGCCGCGCCGCGTGGTCAGGCGGGCGCGGCCGCCGTCCGCGATTCCGAGGCGCTCGGCGTCCTGCGGGTGGATGCGCAGCGCGCCGGAGCGGTCCTTGCGCCGCCAGTCCGGGTTGCGGACGATCGTGTTGGCCGTGAACGAGCGGCGCTCGCCCGCGGACAGCACGAAGGGGAACTCGCGGTCAAGCGTCCCGCTGCTCTCGGTCGCGAGCCCGTCCAGCTCCTCGAAGAGCTCGGGCACCGCGAGCCGGATGCGTCCGTCGGGCGTGCCGACCCGCTTCCAGCTCTCCTCCCAGTCGTCGACGGCGAACACCACGCCGCTCTGCCCTTCCAGGATGGCGTCGAAGAGCGCGTCGCCGAGCTCCGGGCCCTCGCCCGCGATGCCGGCGCGGCGGATCGAGTCCGGGGAGCGCTGAGCGGCCATCTGGGCGAGCGCCCACACCACGGCGCCCTCCGCCAGACCGTGTGGAAGCCGGTCCCCGATGGCGCGGTAGAGGATCACGGGCGTCAGCGAGAAGAAGTCCGGATCGCCCGCCATCAGCTCGAAGAACTTCGTGCGGAAGGCGGCGCGGCCCTGATCCCAGGCCTCGCGCAGACCCTTCACCGCCGGCTCGGGCATGGCACCCAGCGCCTCGGCGATCCGCGCGTGCAGCTCCGCCTCGGAGAACAGGCCCTCGGGCGGCTCCAGCAGCGGACGACGCAGGTGAAAGTAGTTGTGGGGGAACTCGAAGTTGAAGAAGGTGGCCTCGGCCTTCTCGTACTGGGTCGCAACCGGGAGCACGTAGTCGGCCAGCCGGGCCGTCTCGCTCATGGCGACGTCGATCACCACCATCAGGTCGAGCGCCCCGAGCGCCTCGCGCATGCGGGGGCTGTCGGCCAGGGAGTGGGCCGGGTTGGCGCTCTCCACCAGCATGGCGCGGAAGCGCCCGGGATGGTCGCCGAGGATCTCCTCGGGGATGACGTTGCAGGGGACGAGTCCGGCGATGATGAGCGACCCCGTGACCGGCGACCTCCGGCCGGGCCCGTCAGCCCCGGAGCCGGAAGCCAGCGGCTGGAGCGACGCGGGGGAGTAGGCGGCGCCCCGCTTGCCGAAGTTCCCGGTGCCGAAGCACAGCAGACGGTGGAGGTAGCTCACCAGGGTGGAGTGACGGTTCATCTGGACGCCCAGGTCCTCGAAGAACGCCGTGCTCGACGCCCGAGCGATGCGCCGCGTCGTCTCGCGTACGAGCGTCTCGTCGACGCCCGCCGCCTCGCAGTAGCGCCCGACGGGGAGCGATTCGAAGTGCGGCAGCACCTCCTCGAGGCCTTGCGTGTGCTCGTCGAGCCAGTCGCGGGCGAGCAGATCCTCCTGCGCCAGGACGCCGACCATGGCGGCCAGCAGCCAGGCGTCGCCACCCGGCCGGACCTGCAGGTGGACGTCGGCCAGGTCCGCGGTCTCCGTGCGGCGCGGGTCGATGACCACGAGGCAGCGCTCGGGATCGCGGGCGATCTCGCGCAGCGTGACCCGGGCGCGGGGAATGCTGTGGGAGAACCAGGGGTTCTTGCCGATGAAGACCCCCACCTCGCAGTGCTCGAAGTCGGCACGCGTGAAGCCGCCCATCATGCGCGCACTCACCCAGAACTCGCCGGTCTTCTCCTGGGCGAGCGCATTGGAGCGGAACTTGGAGCCGAGCAGCGCGCGTGTCGAGCGCGAGTACCCGCCCGGCAGGTGGTTCCCCTGCCCGCCGCCCCCGTAGTAGAAGATCGACTCGCCGCCGTGCGCGTCGCGGATCGCGGCGAAGCGCTGCGCGACCTCCCGGATCGCGGTGTCCCAGTCGATCTCCTCGAAGCTCCCGTCGGACCGGCGCCGCAGGGGCCGGGTGAGCCGGTCCCGGCCGTTCTGGTAGTAGTCGAGGCGCGACGGCTTCTCGCATGCGTAGCCCTGGGAGGCGGGGTGGGCCTTGTCGCCGCGTACCTTCTCGAAGCGGCGCCCGTCCTCGCCGCCGAGCTGGACCTCGATCCCGCAGTTGCACTCGCACAGGATGCAGGCCGTCGACTTCCACGGGCTCGATGCATTCGAAGGCGTGGACGCGGCGGGCATGACTCCCCCTTTCCTGGATTTCTCCTGGATTTCTCCTGGGTTTCTCCTGGGTCTCGTGGGCCCGGAGGGCACCGTGGGCCGCGGGCGCGGCGGCGGTTCGGCTCCGGATCAGCATGGACCAGATGGTTTTCCCATGCAACCATTTTTCGGACGCTTGGGGTAGACTGTCGGTCATGGGGAGAAGGCGCTTCGAAGCGATGAATTGCGGCGTGGCCCAGGCGCTCGAGGCCCTGGGCGACTGGTGGACGCTGCTGATCGTCCGCGACGCCTTCTTCGGCGTCCGCCGCTTCGCCGACTTCCAGGCCGACCTGGGCATTGCGAAGAACATACTCTCGAGCCGCCTGCAGCACCTGGTGGAGCACGAGATCCTCGAGAAGGTGGACGTGGGGCGTCAGGGCTCGCGCTTCGAGTACCGCCTCACCGAGAAGGGCGAAGCCCTGCTCCCGGTGCTCACGGCCCTGCGCGAGTGGTCCGACGATTGGGTCTTCGGCAAGGGGAACGAGCCGGTGGTCGTGCGGGACCGGCGGACGCGCAGGCGGGTTCCGAAGCTCGAGGTACGTGACGCCGAAGGTCGGCGGCTCACGCGGCGCGATCTGCGGACCGAGCCGGGCCCGGGCGCCTCTCCCGCGACCCGCGCCCGCTTCGAACGGACGCGCTGACGACGCGGCGAGAGCTTTGTACGGAGCGCGGACCCACGGCCGTGGGTCACGCTCCTAATCGGGCTCCAAGCCGCAGTCGCGGATCTTCTGCAGGAGCGTCTTGTAGCTGACGTTGAGCAGACGCGCGGCCTGCTTGCGGTTCCAGTTGGTGTGCTGCAGCACGCCGTCGATGGTCTCGCGCTCGGCCTCCTGGGCGACGCGGCGCCCCACCTCGCGCAGCGGGATGTCGCCCGCCGTCTGCTCCACCTCCTCCAGCAGCTGGCGGAGCGTCTCGCCGCGGCGGGGCCCGCTGCGGCTGTTCTCACGCATCTCCTCGAGGATCGCCTCTTCGCTCTCGAGCACCACCACGCGCTTGATCATGTTCTCGAGCTCCCGGACGTTGCCCGGGAACGCGTAGCGTTGGAGCTCCCCGATCAGACGCTCGGAGAGACGGGGTACGGGCTTCGCGTAACGCGCGGCGGCGCGGTGGAGGAAGCTGTCCACCAGCTGGGGGATCTCCTCGCGCCGCTCGCGCAGCGGAGGGATCTCGATGTTCACGACGTTGAGTCGGAAGTAGAGATCCTCGCGGAAGGTCCCCTCGGACACCATCTCGGAGAGCTTGCGGTTCGTGGCGCAGATGACCCGCACGTCCACCTGCACCTCCCGGTTGCCTCCCAGGCGCGTGTACTGCTTGTCCTGGAGCACCTGGAGCAGCTTCGCCTGCAGGCCCGGGCTCATCTCCCCGATCTCGTCCAGAAAGATGGTTCCGGTGTGGGCGACCTCGAACTTCCCCTGCTTGCGTCCCACCGCCCCCGTGAAGGCGCCCTTCTCGTAGCCGAAGAGCTCGCTCTCGAGGAGCTCCTCCGGGAGCGCCGCACAGTTGACCTTGACGAAGGGCCGCTTGCGGCGCGGCGAGAGCTCGTGGGCGGCGCGCGCGACGATCTCCTTGCCCACGCCGCTCTCGCCCTGGATCAGGACGGTCACGTCCGTGTCCGCGACCTGCTCCAGCATTTCCCTTATCGAGCGCATCTTCTCGCTCGCCCAGACCACCTCGTCGCCACGGGCCTCGACCTCGCGCGCCAGACGGTCGCGCTCCCGCTCGAGCGCCTTCTTCTCGAGCACCTTCTGGAGCGTGAGCTCGAGCTCGCTCTCCTCGAAGGGCTTGTTGAGGTAGTCCGAGGCGCCGAGCTGCATGGCCTGCACGATAGTGGCGGCGGTCCCTACGACCGAGAGCATGATGACCGGTACGTCCGGGTCGATCTCGCGGATGCGTCGCAAGGTCTCGAGGCCGTCGATCCCGGGCATCATGACGTCGAGCACGATGACGTCCGGGGCCGCGCCGCCCTCGAGCAGCGCCAGGGCGCGCCGGCCCTCCTCCGCCGTGTCGACGTCGTAGCCCTTCAACTCGAGCAGGTTGGCGAGATAGGTGCGGATGCCCTCCGCATCGTCCACCACCAGGATCCGGAAGCGCTGGCGCCCACGGGAGCGGGTCTTCTTGTTGCGCGACGCGGCCATGGCCTCGACCCCCTTCAGCCGGCCATCGCCTCGCGGCGGGACGCCTGTCCCTCCGCCGCGGGCAACGTGAAGCAGAAACAGCTGCCGCCGCCGGGACGGTCGCGGAGCACGAGCTGCCCGCCGTGGGCTTCGACCAGGCGCTTGCAGATGGCGAGGCCCAGGCCCAGGCCCCCGGCGCGGCTCTCCTCGCCCGCCTGCACGTAGGGCTCGAAGATCCGCCTCCGATCCTCGACGGGGACGCCCGGTCCGTCGTCCGAGACCCGGACCTCCACGAAGCGCGCCGCGGCGGCGGCGCTCGCGCGCCGAGCGCCCTGCCCTGGTTCGCTCACGGGCTGGGTCTCGATCGTGACGTGTCCATTCACGCGCGCATAGCGGACCGCGTTGCCGAGCAGATTCGTGAGGATCTGCTCGACGCGCAGTCGGTCGAAGCGCGCGTCGAGCGCACTCTCGTCGAGCTTCACCTCGAGCGCGAGATTCCGCTCCGCCAGGAGTGGCCGGAACATCTCGCTGACCGCCTCGATCGCGGGCCGGAGCGAGCCGTGCGCGACCTCCAGCACGTCGTCGCAGTGGTGGGCCCGCGAGGCCTCCAGCAGGTTCCCGATGAACGTGTCGAGGCGCCGGCAGCTCTTGGCGCTCTCCCTCAGGAAACGTTGCTGCTCGTCGTTGAGCGGACCCACGTCGCCCGAGAGCAGCAGGCGGTTGTAGCCACTGATCACCGTCACGGGGGTGCGGAGCTCGTGGCTCACCACGCCGAGGAGCTCCTCCCGTTCCGCCCGCTCGCGCTTGAGCCGTTCGCGCGCCGCCGCAAGCTCCCGGTGGGCGAGCGCGAGCTCCTGACTCGTCCGCAGCAGCTCGCGCTCGAGTCGCCGCACGTGGGTCACGTCCTCCAGCACCCAGGTGGCCTCGTCGCTCTCGGCGTCGGTCCAGGCGAGGCGGCACAGGACCGTGCGGAGCTGGCCATCTGGGCGGCTCAGGGCGCAGTCCACGGCGCGCGGGCCGCTCGGCTCTGGCAGACCGGCTCCGGTATCCACCAGCAGGTCGAGCAACTTGGTCCCGATCAGATCCGGCCCGCGGCCCGCCATTTCCTCGAGGCGCTCGTTCGCCCAGGTGACGCAGCCGTCCCGGACCCGGACGACCCCGCTGGGCAGCGCGGCGGCCAGGCGTCTCAGGGGATCGGGGCTCCGGTCGACCGGCTCTCTCGTGCGTTCGAGCTGGCCGGTCTCGCTCATCCCCACCCCGTGCCGTGCAGCCGTGTTATAAGTGCGCCAGCTCGCGCGGCGTGGCGCACGCGAACGCCTCAGCTCTATCGCCCCGAACCCCCGCGATCTTTAATGGGATTCCGGCCCGGAAAGGCGTCTTGACCCGACCTGGAACCGCCTCCGCCAAGGCCCGCATCGACGTCCTGGTGGACGAGCTCAACCGGCACGCGCGGCTCTACTACCAGGACGATGCGCCGGAGATCTCGGACGCGGAGTACGACCGGCTGTTCCGGGAGCTCCTGGAGCTCGAAGGGCAGCACCCGGCCCTGCTGCGGGCGGACTCGCCCAGCCGACGTCTGGGGGCGCCCCCGGCCGAGGGCTTCGTCGAGGTGCCCCATCGGGTGCCCATGCTGTCGCTCGACAACGCCATGGACGAGTCCGAGATGCGTGCCTTCGACGAGCGGGTGCGACGCCTGCTGGAGCGCGAGGGAGACGTGGAGTACGCGGTCGAGCCGAAGCTCGACGGCGCGGGCGTCGAGCTGGTGTACGTGGACGGCGTGCTCCAGGTGGGCGCCACCCGCGGCGACGGACGCACCGGAGAGGACGTCACCGCCAACCTGAAGCGCTCCCGTAGCATTCCGCTGGTGCTGCGCAGTCACGGACCGCCCGCGAACGGGCGCGTGTCGGTACGCGGCGAGGTGGTGCTCCCCATCGCGCGCTTCGAACGCCTGAACCGGGAGCGCCTGGAGCGGGAGCTGGAGCCCTTCGCCAACCCGCGCAACGCCGCCGCGGGCGCGCTGCGCCAGCTCCACGAGATCGACCGCGCGCGCCTCGCCGCGCTCGAGTTCTGCGCCTACGCGCTCGGAGAGGGCATTCCGCCCGCCGTGGAGACCCAGAGTCAGGTACTCGAGGCGCTGGAGGCCTGGGGCTTCGGGGCGAGCCGCGAGGTACGCGTGTGCGACGGCGTGGAGCCCGTGATCGAGCACCACCGACACCTGCTCTCGCTGCGCGAGCGCTTTCCCGTGGAGATCGACGGCAGCGTCGTGAAGGTGAACCGGCTGACGCTCCAGCGCGAGCTGGGCGAGCTGTCGCGCTCACCGCGCTGGGCCGTGGCCTTCAAGTTCCCGCCCGCCCAGGAGACCACGGTCGTCGAGCAGATCGAGGCTCAGGTGGGCCGGACCGGGGCCCTCACGCCGGTGGCCAAGCTCAGGCCGGTACACGTGGGCGGCGTCACCGTCTCGAATGCGTCGCTCCACAACCAGGACGAGATCGATCGCAAGGACGTACGTCGGGGCGACACCGTCGTGGTGCAGCGGGCCGGCGACGTCATCCCCCAGATCGTGAAGGTCTTGAAGGAGCGGCGCCCCAGGGGCACCCGCCGCTACACGCTCCCGAGCGCCTGTCCGGTGTGCCGCGCGAAGACGCTGCGGCTCGAAGGCGAGGCGGTGACGCGCTGTCCCAATCTCGACTGTCCCGCCCAGCTCAAGAACAACCTGCGCCACATGGCGGGCCGCGGCGCGCTCGACATCGAGGGACTGGGCGAGAAGATCGTCGACCAGCTGGTGGAGCGGGGCCGCGTGAAACGCCTCTCGGACGTGTTCCAGCTCGACGCGGCGGCGCTCGAGGAGCTGGAGCGCATGGGCGCGAAGAGCGCGGCGAACCTGGTGGAGAGCCTCGCGCGCGCGCGCAACACCACGCTGTCGCGCTTCCTGATCGCCCTCGGCATCCGGCACGTGGGCGAGACCGTGGCGGAGCTCCTGGCACGCCACTTCGGCGACCTGGATCCGCTGATGGCGGCGGAGCGCGAGCAGCTCGAAGCCATCGAGGGTATCGGACCCACCATCGCCGAGAGCGTCGCGCGCTTCTTCGGCGATCCGCGCAACGCCGAGGAGGTGCGCCGGATGCGCGGGCTCGGCGTCCGCTGGGACCCGACCGAGCCCGCGGCCCCGCGCGGAGAAGGCCCCCTCACCGGCCAGAGCTTCGTGCTGACCGGTACCCTCGACGGCATGACGCGCAGCGACGCCAAGCGGCGCATCGAGGAGCGGGGCGGCAAGGTGATCGGATCGGTGTCGAAGAAGACGAGCTACGTGGTGGCCGGCGAGAGCCCGGGCAGCAAGCTGCGCAAGGCCCAGGAGCTCGGCGTCACGGTGCTCGACCAGGAGGCCTTCGAG
>JAAUYK010011185.1_pt1 | contig 13750 bp, 13 predicted proteins | sample 7278021 | NCBI WGS metagenome assembly JAAUYK01 (sample SAMN14350223, study PRJNA611818) | marine sediment metagenome | isolation source: surface marine sediment (1.8m) | place: French Polynesia: Moorea | collected 2018-08
AGATATTCCTCCAAAATCCTCTAAAATAATCAATAAAGTGTTTTGATATTTATCAATTGAATAGGTTTTAATAATTCTCTGGGAACTGAACTGACTGAGTATTTTATATTCCTGTTTAAACTGTGATAAAGTAATAGGATCTGGATGATTTTCTTGCAGAATTTTTAAAATAACTGGTTGCTGATCCTCTTCTCTAACACCACGATAAATTAAAGAATGAGAACTCTCATAAAGTTTTTCTCTAATTTGACAATTATTGATGATCATATTCATAGTTAATTAATAGATAATTTTGCTAAACTACTCTGATTTTAAAATCTTCAAAAACTCCTCCTCATTGAGTTGAGTTATACTTAATTTATCAGCTTGAGCTAACTTAGATCCAGGGTTTTCTCCTAGCAACAAATAATCCGTTTTTTTGCTAACAGAACTGGTTACTTTTCCTCCTGCTTCCATAATCAAAGCTTTAGCCTCATTCCGTTTTAAAGTAGGTAAAGTTCCAGTGATAACAAAAGCTTTGCCCGCAAAAGGAGTTAAAGAAGGATCAAAAGTAGCTATTTTAGATTGAGTTACTTCTAATTGTAACCCAACTTTTTTTAATTGTTGGATTAGATCACAGTTTTTTTCAATACTAAACCAATCAATAATAGATTGGGCAATCTCTTCTCCTACACCATAAACCGAACTTAAATCAGAGAAAGAAGCCTGAGATAATAGCTCAATATTAGTAAAATTATCCACTAATAAACTAGCAGTAACACTGCCCACATAACGAATTCCTAAACCATATAAAACCCGTGAGAAAGGCTGCTGTTTACTGCCTTCAATAGCCTCAATTAAATTATTGGCAGATTTGCTACCCATCCGTTCTAAATTTGCAATTTCTTCCGGAGTTAAATTATATAAATCAGCAATAGAATTAACTAAACCATTATTAATTAATAAGATAACAATTTTTTCCCCCAAACCACGAATATCTAAAGCATCCCGTGAGGCCCAATGAACTAAACTACCCCGTAAAATTGCCCCACAAGAAAGATTTATACAACGAGTAACCGCTTCCTTTGGGGGACGTTTCAAAGTAGAATCGCATTCAGGACAGCGATCTGGCATTTGGTAGGGTTGGGTGTTGGGGGGACGTAATTCCTCCAAAACACGGACAACTTCCGGAATAATCTCCCCTGCTTTGCGAATAATCACCGTATCTCCCACACGGATGTCCAGTTGCTTAATACGATCGCTGTTATGAAGTGTCGCTTTTTGTACCGTTGTCCCGGCTAAATGAACCGGTTCCATGACGGCCATGGGGGTTACAGCCCCTGTTCTGCCCACATTAACTATAATATCTTTAACCATGGTAGGAGCCTCTTCTGCGGGATATTTTAAGGCGATCGCCCAACGAGGGAATTTTTGGGTAAACCCTAACACTTTTTGCAGAGAATAATCATTAATTTTTACAACAACACCATCGGTCATGTAAGGTAAGTCTTTTCTATCAGTTTCCCACTGCTGAAAATAGTCAGTAACTTCTAAAAGAGAGGGGCATAATTTTCGATGAGGGTTAACTAAAAAACCACTGTTTTGTAAATAGTTTAAAGAGTCCCATTGACTGCTAATTTCTCCCGTTTCAAGATGTAAAGTATAGGCAAAAAATTGTAAGCGTCTCTCGTCTACAATTTTCGGGTCTAACTGTCGTAAAGTTCCGGCGGCTGCGTTACGAGGATTCGCAAATAACGCCTCTCCTTTTTCTTCCCTTTGTTGATTAATACGATCAAATTCATCTATAGGTAAAAAAGCCTCCCCACGAACTTCTATAATAGGGGGAGGATTGTCTAAATTTAACTTTAAAGGAATAGAACGAATGGTGCGAATATTTTGTGTAATATCTTCCCCTGTAGTTCCATCTCCTCTAGTTACGCCTCGAACTAATAGACCATTTTCGTAGGTTAAAGCTAGTGCCGATCCATCAATTTTTAACTCACAAACGTATGCAGTAGATTCTATATTTTCTTGTTCACTATATCGTCTCCATTTTTTTTTCCATGTTTTTAGTTCATCTAAATTAAAAGCATTTTCTAAACTATAAAGAGGGATATTATGGTCAACAGAAACAAATTGAGAAGCAGGTTTATCTCCTACTCTTTGGGTGGGACTATCAGAAGTAATTAAATGAGGATTTTCTTTTTCTAATTGATCTAGTTCCCGATATAACTGATCATAAACAGCATCCTCCATAATGGGATTATCAAGAACATAGTAAGCATAATTTGCTTTTTGTAGTTGTTGTCTTAGTTGTTGTATACGTTGTTCAATCACTATTTAAAGTCCTCTCACATTTATTATTAATCTATATTCGTTTTAAATAAGTTTGAGATACAGTGTGAGCATCCTGCTAACTATGGTAACAATAAAGAAGGTAAGTTTTCTCTCATTTTATTTAAAATTAACTACAACTCCATATCAAGATGATTATCAACAAAATTTTTCATCGTTTCTATCCTCTCTTTAAAAAAAGGATTGTTGGTTTCTATAGGTTCAGGAGTATTAGATAAATAATAAAGATTGTCTTCTAATTAGTCTAGTAATTTAGATGCTTAACAGCTTAACAATGGTGTCTAATCTACTCTCCTGTTAATATTGAAAAAGTATAACTTAGGAGTATGGATCTTGGTTAATATTCGCTGCGGTAAAATTGATTTTAAGAACATTGAAGCCATTATCTTTGATAAAGATGGCACCTTAGAAGACTCTAATAACTTTTTACGAGAATTAAGTATCCATCGCGCCCGTTTATTAGATGCGCAAATACCAGGTATTGGCGAACCCTTATTAATGGCCTTTGGAATGCAAAATAATCAATTAGATCCCACTGGTTTAATGGCCGTAGGGAGTCGTCAAGAAAACTTAATTGCTGCTGCTGCTTACATCGCAGAAACAGGAAAAAGTTGGTTTGAAGCCCTAGAAATTGCTGAAAATTCATTCATACAAGTTGATCAATCTCTCAAAAAAGATCGAACCACCTCCCCTCTCTTTGCTGGCAGTTTAGATGTCTTGAAAACCTTATACAAAGCTGGATTAAAATTAGGAATACTCTCCGCTGCTCCTACCCAAGACGTAGAACATTTTGTACGGGAACATAATCTTTCTGATTACATTCAGTTGATGATGGGAGGAGACCAAGGATTAAGTAAACCCGATCCCCAACTATTTCTTAAAGCTTGTCACACTTTGATAACATCTCCCCAGAAAACCCTCATGGTAGGAGACTCTCAAGGAGATATTCTCATGGCCAAACAAGCAGGAGTAGCAGGAACCATCGGTATTTGTTGGGCTAACAACACAGCCCCTCATCTCAATCAAGCCGATATTATTATTACTCAAATTGAGGAAATACAACTAGCTTAAACTACCAAAGCATCTAACAAAAATAGAAACTTTTCCTTAATTTGGATGTTACGGTGTAAGATGTTACATTAACAAAAGTTTGTTGTCTGTATCGTTATTGGAGAGGATAAAACAAATTGTCTAAACGTTATTTATTTACGTCTGAATCCGTTACAGAGGGTCATCCCGATAAGGTTTGTGACCAAATCTCAGACACTATTATTGATACTCTACTCAATGAAGATGATCAAAGTCGGGTAGCGGCTGAAGTAGTCGTCAACACTGGTTTAGTCTTAATCACTGGGGAAGTCACCTCCAAGGCCCACGTTGATTTTGCTAAATTAGCCCGCAACAAAATTGCAGAGATTGGTTACACTGATGCTGATAATGGTTTCTCTGCTAATAGCTGTTCCGTTTTAGTGGCTTTGGATGAACAGTCTCCTGACATTGCCCAAGGGGTTAGCCAAGCCCAGGAACAACGCAAAGAACTCAGTGATGATGAGTTAGACCAAATCGGCGCAGGAGACCAAGGGCTGATGTTTGGTTATGCTTGCAATGAGACCCCTGAATTAATGCCCTTACCCATCAGTTTAGCCCATCGTTGCGCCCGTCGTTTAGCGGCAGTTCGCAAAACTGGTGATTTAAGCTATTTACGTCCCGATGGCAAAACCCAAGTTTCCATTGCCTATGAAGATGGTATTCCCGTTGGTATCGATACCATTCTCATCTCTACACAACACGATGAAACCATAGGGTCCATCACCGATAACGATGCAGTTCAAGCTAAAATTAAAGCCGATCTCTGGGACGCTGTTATCTTACCAGTTTTTGCAGATATAGATATTAAACCCTCTCAGGAGACTCGTTATTTAGTTAATCCTACTGGAAAATTCGTTATTGGCGGTCCCCAAGGTGATGCAGGGTTAACCGGTCGTAAAATTATCGTAGATACCTATGGTGGTTATTCTCGTCACGGTGGTGGCGCATTTTCTGGGAAAGATCCCACAAAAGTTGATCGTTCTGCTGCTTATGCTTCTCGTTATGTAGCTAAAAATATTGTTGCTGCTGGTTTAGCTGATAAGTGCGAAGTTCAACTTAGCTATGCTATTGGGGTTGCTCGTCCTGTTAGTATTTTAGTGGAAACTTTTGGTACTGGCAAAGTTGATGAAACCAAGTTATTAGAAGTTGTTAACGAACTGTTTGAGTTACGTCCTGCTGGTATTATTCAGTCTCTTAAACTTCGTGAACTTCCTTCTCAACGGGGGGGACGCTTCTATCAAGATGTGGCTGCTTATGGTCATTTTGGACGCAACGATCTTGATCTTCCTTGGGAAGCAACTGATAAAGCTGCTTTACTCAAAGATGCTTTATTAAAAGTTGGTGTTTAATTTAAACTCCGTCGTTAACGACGGGGTCTTAATAAATATTCTTTAAGTTTTTAGGGAAAAGATTTATACTCTTTTCCCTTTTTTCTTATACATTAGATATCCAATTACCATGAAAACCACCAGGAACACGAACTGGTAAATGAACAGTCGCTATGGGTTCAGATTCAAAGTTTCTCGGATCAATAATCACAAAATCACTGGTGTTGGTATTTTCATTGTAAACAAAAGTAACCACATAACCATCTAATTCAGATTGACCTTTTGTACTGGGAATAAACGCTGCTTCACCTCCATAGCATCCTGGTTTAAATTGATGAATTTTATTAGTTTTATTAACTAGATCATATTGAATAAGAGACGGTGACAGATTAGGAATTTTTTTGCGAGACGATAATTCACTATCGTAATAAGGTGTATACCCAAATTGGTAAGCTTTCCCTAAATAGTTCTGATTAAGAGTAGGTAGTTCTACAAAGCGATCATCTAAATCTTCAAAGTCCATTTGATGGGTTTCTAAATTAATAGTTAATCGTCGCAGATTAGATTGATGAGTTAACATACTTTCCCAATTACTTTCTGATTGTATTGTAGGATAAGCTATAAAATCTATAAACAGTTGATTATCGGTTTCAAAACTATTCAGAAAATGCCATGTCCAAAAAGCATTTGTTTTTAAATAAGTTGGTTGTCTCTCAAAATCATGTCGATCTACTAAAATAATAGTTGTTCCTTGTTCCTGTTGCCAAACAAACGGAATATTATTATTTCTAGCATCGGTCATACTAAACACCAAAGGACAGTTAAAAAAGATAATATAGTTTTCAGTAATTGCCATATCATGAATCATCGTCGGTTGAGGAATTTCTATGGGCAATTCTCGAATAATTTTATTGTTACTATCAGCAACATAATAATGTAAATAAGGAGTATTGAAAAAAGAATAACGATAAAAATGTAATTCTCCTGTATGAGTATCAATTTTGGGATGTGCCGTCATTGCTTGTTCTAATTGATGGTTAAAATCCCATTTTCCAATTGTTTCTAAATTTTTATTGACTTCATAAGGTAGGCCAATTTCATATAATGCTAATAGTTTATCTCCATGAGAAATAATATTAGTATTAGCATAATTTTTAAATTTTAGTTCCTTTAATTCTTTTCCTTCAAACATTTCATAAGCAAGGCCACGGGTTTGAATCCAACGATTTTTATAACTAACTTCTCCGTTGTTAAAATAAACCCCGTGTAACATCCCATCGCCCTCAATAGGATAATTATAAGAACTTGGTTTAAACATTGGGTTAGGACCATTTCTTACATACATTCCCTGTAATTCTTCAGGAATATTACCCGATATTTTTAAATTAGTAATCTCCACTTCTTCAAACACAGGTGCATTAATTCCCTGTAAAAAAGTATTGTCACTTTCCCAACTTTTATAGGATTTATACTGTTTATAAATAGGCATTGATTGACTGGGTAATTGATGGGAAGCGATGGCAGTCATTGCTGCTAGGGATGATTGAATTAAAAACTGTCTTCTTTTCATGATAAATTCCTTTAGAATTGACTATTTTGCATCATTTTTGTAGCAAGTTCTGTATTAATTACAATACCTTCTGTGGGAAAAGCTTTCATAATATCGATCGCTGTCCATCCTTCTTCTGGTTGATTAATCGCTGCTGAAATTAATGCCCCACGAATAGCATAAAATCCGTTATGATTAGGATGGGTACTAAAGATTTCTCCCATACTTTTTAATAAGTCGCTCATCAACGGAGTTTTCAATAATCTAGCAAACTTAACTCCACTAATCTTATGTCTTTTTCGTAAAGTTTCTCGCAATTCAGTTAAGGTTTCTTCATCAAATTGACTGGCAAAAAAAGCAAATTCTTTGGTGATTCTTCCTTCTTCTGCATAAATTTCTAAAGACTCTACAGACAAAGGAAACTTGAACGGACCATAAAGAAAATAGAGGGTTTCTGCACTTAAAACAGGTCGAGGTATTAAAGGAATCAAAGCAAAAGAAATTCCTAAGCAAATACGAGTTAAATAATTCATTACTGGTATAACAAGTTACTGTTTTTAGTTAACCTTTAGGGTTTCTGTTAACTTGTTGAGTCTAAAGTAACTTTTAGGGTTGACCCCTATTTAATAAGGAAAATTTAAGACATAAAAAAACAACCATAATTTATGATTGTTCTGAGAATTTATATGTTAGGAATTTAAAGTAAAGAACGTAATTGAATAGAAATCCGAGTATTTTTACCTACTACTAAAATCGCGGATTCACCAAACTTAGGGGGTCCGGTTGTAATAACTGGATTGCTAGAAAAGCCGAATTTTTCTGTAGGAATTCCTAGAAAATTGCGATTAAGTTCTTCATCTTCATTATCATCCCAAAAAACAGCCACTGCGTAGGTTTTAGGTTCTAAATTATCAAAAGTGACTTCTAATAATTTATCGGTGACTTTAACACATTGGGTGTTAACAGCGTCATCTTTACTATTGGGAAACCCTTTTCCACTGGAAAAGAGACTAAAGCAGACTTGTCCTGTGGTATTGCTTAAACCCTCAACTTCAACCGTCAGATTACTGCTTAGAGTTGCATTCGCTGGTTGATGTAACATTAACGCTGTCCCGGTGGACAATAGTAGATTAGTTAGCAGATAAGAAGATTTCATTACTATTTTTGAAAATGTTAAGAATAGAATTGATGAAAAGTATTGCTTCACGATCAAAATATCATGAAGTCATTATGAATCTTTATATTATCTTAAGATAACCCTGAATCGAGAAAATGACAAGTGATTAAAAACAATGCAAATAATCTATATTAGAGTAATTTAGTATTATGCTAAGGATTAAACACATCATCCTCAATTCCAACCCACCATTCTCCCAATTTCATTAATTCTTCCTGCAATTCTGATAATTTGTCTAAATATTCGTCAGATGAGAGACTATGACGATTTTCTGCTAATTTTTTCAGTCTTAACTGTATCAACAACCAAGGTTGTGATATTTTTCCTGTTTCTTCAATATATCGGGCCAATTCTTCGCTGTTCATAATATGTTTAAAATGAGAATTTTAGTAATAGATAGAACCATCAGGTTTTTTATAAAAATGATAGGATGGTTTAATACCTAATATTGTGGGTAAACCAGCAGCATCAATAGATACTGCTACATTTCCGTTTTTTTGGACATCATAAGCATCGATAGAACAGCTTATTTGTTGATTGTCAGCTAGGTTAATAATAACTGTTTTTGCTGGAGAAGACAAAATTTCTTGATAGGATCTTTTTTCATAATCTTTACCTATTTTTTCAGCTTCTTGCCATAAAATTTGGTAATTTTCTTGAAGTTTTTGTCTATGTTTTTTTCTGAAAGGAAATAACTCAATCAGTCTCATTAAATTGTTTTAAGGGGAAAAATATAACTTTGTCAAGGGGTAAATCATAAACAGAAAAATTATCAAAATTATGCTCTATTTTACTGATTTTGATTGTTGAAAAACGCTTTAATTGATCTGACCAATATTTTAATAATCCCACTTCTCCATAAATATAAATGTTAGCTAACCAAGATAGCAAGTCTTTGATAATATCAGGGTGAGGAAAACAAAAATCCCAGTTAATGACGAGATACCGATCATAAATTTTCTTTGGTAAATCTATATTAACATCTGAGTTTTTTACAAATTCTGACAAATTTAATAACTTATAGCCATAGAATCCAAATTCTATCAATTCTGGTCTTTTATATTCAGTAACCCATGTTTTTAATTTTTTCGGAAAATGTTTTTCTATTTGTAGTATTTTTGCTGGAATAAATAGACATAATTTTGCAGTCATTTTAGATTCATAGAATATTAAGTATTATGCTTATCACATAAAAGAGATTCCTCATTTCTCGGAATGAAAATTGTTAATTGTTCATTTTTAATATAGAGAAATCTCCTTTAAACAAACTAAACTCTAACTTCTATTTTTTCGTCTTTTACATCCTTGACTGATGATTTTGGTTGATATTGACTAGCAATTAAAGCGACTAGAAACCACCATAAAGTATTAACTTGAGGACGATACCAAACCGTATCAAATAACCCTTGAGCCATTAATCCGGCCATGGCAGCGATCGCAGCTATTAACCACATACCAGCAGGATTATTTTTATCCCTTAAACGTTGAATTTGTTGCACTCCTTGATTAACAGTAATAACCAGTAACCAGATAAAAATACTTAACCCGATCAAACCAGTTTCCACTGCTGTTTCTAACAACACAGAATAAGCACTTAAAGCACTATATTTGGGACTCATATAAAGAGGATAAATCTTATTAAAAGCACTGTTTCCAGGACCAATGCCAATTAAAGGGCGATCGCGAATCATATCTAATACCGCCATCCAGACATTAATCCGAAAATTATTACTACTATCTTGTCTTCCCATAAAGATACTCATAACCCTAATTCTTAACGAGTCAACAGAGACAATAGCAGCAAACATTAAACCCCCTAAAACACCAAATACTAAAGGTAATAACCACTTACGCCAAAACGGAGATAAATTGTTTTTAAACCAAACAAAAAACAATAATAAAAATGTTCCCACTAAAGCTAACATTGCGATCCAACCGCCACGACTTCCCGTAAAATAAAGACAGGCAGTATTAACCAACGTAATAGTAATCGCTAATAATTTAGGGGCAAAACCTTGCCAAACAAAAAAAGCAGCAACCCCCAAAGCGATCGCAGGTAAAAGATAAGCAGATAATAAATTAGGATTACCCAAATAACTATAAACCCTAGTTGCACCAGCTAATTCTGAGGTGGGATCGTTCCAAGTAGCCAACTGTTCAACCCCAAAAATTTGTTGTCTAATTCCATAACTACCAACCACTAAACCAATACCCAAAACCACCGTAATTAACCAATTTGTTAAACGATGCGATCGCAAAATTCTGGCACAAAAAACAAAAAATACCAAATACAAAGTTAACTTAATCAAACCCGAAAGAGCAGCAGCTTTAACCGGAGATAACGCCACCGCAACAGCAGAAATTCCCCAATAAAGAAATACAAATAAATGAATAGGACTAAACCCAGGTTTTTCCGTATCAGATAAAGTTAAAATGCCCCAATAACCAGTAATAGCAATTAACCAAACCCCGATCAAACCAGTAGTAATAAACGGACCAAAAATAAAAATAAGACTGATTAATAAAGCCCCGATCGCCTCACCAAATCGTAATAAAAAACTAGACGATCGCCAAGCAGAAAATGAACCCACTATACGATAAACATAACTAGCACTAAGCCAAGTTTTCGGTGAAAAGTAAGAGAGGGTAACGAGATCCCAAGTTGAATTCATGAAACCATACCAAAATTAGTTATTTAAACCCCGTCGTTAACAACGAGGCCCGAATGGATCAAACTTAGTTTTGTCAACTAATATTTAAAGCAGTGACAACTAAGCAGAACCCAAAATCAAGAATTTACGTCATCATACATTATTGTCCCTAATTCTCCTGTCCCTGTTCCCTAAAAAACCTTTATTATGTACCCTATAACTAAATTATATGCTGACCTATCCAAAGGGAGATAACCCGTTGACTACGCAAATACATCCTACTGCCGTCATTCATCCGAATGCACAAATTGATCCCACAGTGGAAGTAGGCCCCTATGCTGTCATTGGTGATCAGGTAAAAATAGGCGCACAAACCACCATTGGCCCCCATGTGGTTATCGAAGGACCAACAGAAATTGGCAAAAATAACCGCATTTTTCCCAGTGCAGTGATTGGCTTAGAACCCCAGGATCTTAAATATAAAGGGGTCCCCAGTCGTCTGAAAATAGGTGACGGGAACACGATTCGTGAGTTTGTCACTATTAACCGTGCCACAGAAGCAGATGAACTCACCGAAATTGGCAATAATAATCTGTTGATGGCTTATGTTCATGTTGCCCATAATTGTGTCCTGGAAGATCATGTGGTCATTGCTAATGCTGTCGCTTTAGCTGGCCATGTTCACATCGAGTCTAGGGCGGTTATTGGCGGTGTTTTAGGGGTTCATCAGTTCGTGAGAATTGGCCGCAATGCCATGTTAGGGGGTATGAGTCGTATCGATCGCGATGCACCTCCTTTTATGATGATCGAGGGCAACCCCTCAAGGGTGCGATCGCTCAATTTATTGGGGTTAAAACGTGCCGGACTGACCAAGGATGATGTAGGTTATCTGAAAAAGGCATTTCGTCTCTTATATCGCTCGGATCTTACCTTACAACAGGGATTAGAAGAGTTAGCAACCCTCGATAATAATCAATACGCCCAATATTTACGTCATTTTCTGCAACTGTCCACTACAGGAGAAAAACGACGGGGTCCTATTCCAGGGAATCAATAAATAATCAAATTTAAAACTGTTTTTCTTTAAAACGTAGATTAAAAGCCGAATTAAGTAGTTCATCCATCGATAATTAGGGGTTAGAAAGCAATTTATGCAGATTTTTATCAGTACAGGGGAAGTTTCAGGGGACTTACAAGGATCAATGTTGGTCGAGGCTCTCTATAGGCAAGCACAGCAGCAAAATATTCCTTTAGAAATTTTGGCCTTGGGGGGTGATCGCATGGAGGCGGCCGGGGCGAAGTTATTGGGAAATACGGCTAGTATTGGCTCTATTGGTATTGTGGAGGCGTTACCGTTTATTATTCCTACTTGGTTAATGCAGCGTCGGGTTAAGGCTTATTTACGGGATAATCCCCCTGATGTGTTAATTTTATTGGATTATATGGGGCCAAATGTGGCTTTTGGCAAATATGCTCGTAAATATTTACCCCATGTGCCGATTATTTATTATATTGCTCCTCAGTCTTGGGTATGGGCCCCGAATAATAAAACTATTGAACAATTTGCGGAAATTACTGATATTTTATTGGCTATTTTTCCGGAAGAAGCGAGATTTTTTGAGAAAAAGGGGGTAAATGTTAAATGGGTGGGTCATCCTTTATTGGATAGAATGGCGGAGGCACCTACCAGAGAAGCTACTCGTCAAGCATTAGGACTTAAAGAAGATCAGCCGGTGATTGGTTTATTTCCTGCTTCTCGTTATCAAGAGTTAAAGTATCATTTACCGTTAATTTGTAAGGCAGCAAAGAAGATACAAGCAAGGGTTCCTAATCTTCATTTTCTCTTACCTGTTTCTTTACAAGAATATCGTCACACCATCGAAGAAATGGTTAAAGAATACGATTTATCTATTACTTTATTTGATGGACGTGCTATAGAAGTAATGGCCGCTGCTGATTTTGCTATTGCTAAGTCAGGAACGGTTAATTTAGAATTGGCTTTATTAGATATTCCTCAATTAGTTCTCTGTTTAGTTAATCCTTTAACTATGTGGATTGCTCGGAATATTCTTAAGTTTTCTATTCCTTTTATGTCGCCTCCTAATTTAGTTGTTATGGAAGAAATTGTACCAGAATTATTACAAGAAGAAGCTACAATAGACCGCATTGTTGATGAATCGGTAGATTTATTATTAAATCCCGATCGCCGTAAAAAAACCTTTGCTGACTATGAACAAATGCGCACACTTTTAGGAGAGGTAGGTGTCTGCGATCGAGTTGCTAACGAGATTTTACATTATCAAAAATAAGACTTCTAGTTTTATGGGCAAATTATTAATGAAACAAAGTGGTAAAATGATAATAACAGGGACTTTTGCAGTCAGAAAATGTCATGGAATAAGTTATCAGTTAGCAATAACTGATAACCGATAATTATTGACCAAATTCTAAGCGAGCTTGTTCTACCATTTCTACCGTAATCTCATCTAAATGGTCTGCTCTAGCTAAGTCTTCGATTCTTTGACGGGCTTGAGTTCTTACAAAAAAGGGAATATTTTTCAGTTTCTTTTCTGCTTCTTGAGTCCAACGGGGACTATCTTCAAATTCAAGTTGACTCATAATCGTGGAGGGAATTAGTTGATTATTTATCTTTGGGTACATTATAACATTATTATTAGAAAAGTTGAAAATTTATCTATCAATATTTAATAATTCTTAAATTTTAAATTATGAGTGTCGATAATGAACGGTGGGAACATATTTATCAAACCTTTGCAAAAGTTTGGGGTTATCAAGAATTTCGACCCCCACAAAAAGAGGTTATTAGCTGTTTATTACAGGGCAAAGATGCTTTAATTATTATGCCAACAGGAGGGGGAAAGTCTATCTGTTTTCAACTTCCAGCGTTACTACAAAAAGGTCTAACCCTGATTATTTCTCCTTTGGTTGCTTTAATGGAGAATCAAGTTAATGAACTAAAAAGTAAACAATTACCTGTGGAATTATTACACAATGAAGTACCTAGAAAACAACGAAAAATCACCTTAAAGAAAATTAATAAACAACAACTAAGATTACTGTATCTTTCTCCTGAAACTTTATTAAGTCCTCCGGTTTGGGAGTTATTAATTAAACCCCATATTGAGATTAATGGATTGATTTTAGATGAGGCACATTGTTTAGTTCAATGGGGAGAAACCTTCCGTCCTAGCTATAGTCGTTTAGGGGCAGTTAGACAAGCATTATTAAAGGATAAATTGTCTGATAAAAAAATAGCGATCGCAGCTTTTACAGCAACAGCAAATATTAAATCACAAGAGATTATAAAACGTAGTTTAAAGTTAAAAACTCCGCAAATATTTGCTATTAGTCCTTATCGAAATAATCTCAATTTAGCCATAAAAATTGCTTGGACTCCTCGTTGTCGTCGTCATCAGCTTTTAAACTTTATTCAACAGCAACAAAAACAATCTGGTTTAATCTATATTCGTTCTCGCAAAGATAGTGAAGAATTAAGTCAATATTTACAAGGTTTAAATTATAAAGTTGCTGCTTATCATGCTGGTTTAAGTTCTTTTCAAAGGCGAGAAATTGAACAGAAATGGTTAGAAGATAAATTACA
>JAAUYK010164437.1_pt1 | contig 13749 bp, 12 predicted proteins | sample 7278021 | NCBI WGS metagenome assembly JAAUYK01 (sample SAMN14350223, study PRJNA611818) | marine sediment metagenome | isolation source: surface marine sediment (1.8m) | place: French Polynesia: Moorea | collected 2018-08
ATCATGGGTGTCAATGGTGCGGCAAGTAAAACTCTTAGGGTTAAAAAGAGGTTAAGGGCCTTCTTTTATTGGGTTTGAGGTCTTCACCAGATCTCGTGGTTTTCAGTTCTTTAGATACTGGATGAAGGAAAGTTTGAGCGCATACGTCAACTTTGTTCTATTTTTGTTCTGGTCAATTAAGCGCGGGGAAGAGCCTTCGGCGGGGGCCGGTCCGTGCGGGCCAAATCGGTCTGGTCATGGGTATTCATGGGGCGGGGCGGGACGCCGCGAGCGCGCTCCGGGCCGAAGGTGTCAGACGGCCTGTAAGCCGGGTTCTGTCCCCCTCGTCGGGGGGATGGCCATTCATCTGGGACGCCCGTCGCCGGACGCCTCGCGCGACCTACCCGGGCGGCCGCGTGGAAACCCGCTGGCCGAAGCCTGCCGCCCCTACTTGGTCTTGCTCCCGGTGGGGTTTGCCGTGCCGTTCCCGTTGCCGGCAACGCGGTGCGCTCTTACCGCACCCTATCACCCTTACCCATCGTCGCCCCCGCCTCCGCCGAGGCTTCGGCGGGACAGGAGGCGTGGATGGGCGGTTTGCTTTCTGTGGCACTTTCCCTGGGGTCGCCCCCGCCGGGTGTTACCCGGCACCGCGTTTCCATGGAGCCCGGACTTTCCTCCCCCGGCGCCGGAGCGCCGGGAGCGGCCATCCGGCCGTCTGACCCCTTGTCATCTAGGCCGCGCCGCCGGGGCCGTCAACCAGACGCAGCAAGGCGTTGAGCCGGCGGCCGGTCTCCCGGTCCAGGGTGCCGGTCACGGATTCCGGCCGGAAGTGGCGCTGAAAGGCCCGGATCACGGCGCCCTGATCCTCGTCGAGGTAGCCGTAGCCGAAGCGTTCGAGGCCCTCCTCTGTCTTGCCGGTGGCCCGGGCCGACGCCCGGGCCGGTGATGAGGTATCGGGCCAGAGGCCGATGCCGGCGCGGGCCAGGCGGGCCCAGTCGAACAGCTCTCCCGGGTCCTGCTTGCGCAGCGGCGCGACGTCGGAATGCCCGAGGACCCGGGCGGGCGGGATCGGGTGGCGCTTGACGATGTCCGCGGCCAGGGCGATCAGGGCCCTCATCTGGGCCTCGGGGAAGGGACGGTAGCCGAACTCGTGGCCCGGGTTGACCAGCTCGATGCCGATCGAGCGGGCGTTGATGTCGTCGCTTCCGGCCCAGCGCGCGACGCCGGCATGCCAGGCCCGGCGCTCCTCCGGCACCAGCCTGTAGAAGCTGCCGTCCTCGTCGATGCAGTAGTGCGCGCTCACCTTCGCCGCCGGGTCGCAGAGCCGTTCCAGCGCGGCCTCGGCGCTGGTCATGCCGGTGTAGTGGATCAGCAGGATGTCGATGGCCTGCCCCGCGGGGCGCGCGTCGTGATTGGGCGAGGAGCGCAGGATCATGGCGGGTCGTCCCTTCAGGAGGCGCGCTCGACGCCGCCGAGCGACTCGCGCTTCTCCTCGAGCGCGATCCAGCGCGCTTCGGCCGCTTCGAGCGCCTCGCGCAGGCGGGCCAGCTCCGCCGCCGCGGCCTGGAAGTCCTCGGGCCGTGCGCTGTAGAGGTCGGGGTCGGCGAGCTTCGCCTCGAGGTCCCGGGTTCGCTCCGTCAGCGCGTCGATCACGGCCGGCAAGCCGTCAAGCTCGCGCTGCTCGCGGTATCCCAGCTTGCGCGACGCCGTCTTCTGGCGCCCCGCGGCGGCCGGGCCCGTCGCGGCGGGCGGCCTGCTCGCAGGGGCCTTGCCGCGGCGGGATTCGAGGTAATCGCTATAGCCGCCGACCTGCTCGACGACCTTGCCGTCGCCCTCGAGCACGATCAGGCCGGTGACCAGCCGGTCGAGGAAGTCCCGGTCGTGACTGACTAGCAGCAGCGTGCCCGCGTAGTCGTCGAGCACGTCGAGCAGCAGGTCGAGCGTGTCCATGTCCAGGTCGTTGGTCGGCTCGTCCAGGATCAGGAGATTGCTCGGCCGGGCGAAGAGCCGCGCCAGCAGGAGGCGGTTGCGTTCGCCGCCGGAGAGCGACCGGACCGGCTGGCGGGCCTGGTGCTCCTCGAACAGGAAATCCCGCAGGTAGGAGACGACGTGGCGCTGCCGGTCGCCGACCATGACGCTGTCGCCGCCGCCGGGCACCAGGTTCTCCCAGAGCGTCGCCTCCAGGTCGAGGCTCTCCCGGCGTTGGTCGAAGTAGAGCGCCTCAATCCGGGTGCCGAGCTTGAGCCGGCCGGAATCGGGCGCCAGCTCGCCGGTCAGGAGGCGCACCAGCGTCGTCTTTCCCGCCCCGTTGGGGCCGATGATGCCGATGCGGTCGCCCCGGCGGATCCGGGTCGAAAAGCCGGTCACGATCAGCCGCGCCGGCTCTCCCGGGCGCTCGGGCGGAAAGCTCTTGCTCAGCTGCTCGGCCTCGATCACCAGGTCGCCGCTCTTGCCGCCCTCGGCCGCGGCCAGCCGCGCCCGGCCCGGCGCGGCGAGCCATTCGGCCCGGGACTGACGCAGCGCGGCCAGCCGGGCCAGGCGCCCCTGGTTGCGCTTGCGCCGGCCGGTGACGCCGCGCGCCAGCCAGCTTTCCTCGCGCACGATCCGGCGCTCGAGCCGGTGCCGTTCCTCCGCCTCGGCCTGAAGCACCTCGGCCGCCCAGTCCTCGAAGTGGCTGTAGTCCTTGTCCAGGCTGCGCAGGCGCCCCCGGTCGAGCCAATGGTTTCGCCGGCAGGTCCGGGTCATGAAGGCCCGGTCGTGGCTGACCAGGAGCAGGGCGCCGGCGAACCGCGAGAGCTCGCCCTCGAGCCACTCGATGGTCGGCAGGTCGAGGTGGTTGGTCGGCTCGTCGAGCAGCAGGACGTCCGGCTCGCTCACCAGGGCGCGGGCCAGGGCGGCGCGGCGCCCCTCGCCGCCGGACAGCCGGCCGAGCGGCTGCGCGCCGTCGAGGTCGAGGCGTTTCAGAACCGCCCGCACCCGGTGCCCGCCGCGCTCGGCGTCCTGGTTCGGCGCCAGGCCCCCGGTCACGTAGTCTGCGACGGTCCTGTCGCGGTCGAAGATCGGGTCCTGGGGCAGATAGGCGATGCGGGTCGAAGGCTGGAGGAAGCGGCTTCCCTCGTCGAGTGCGACCTGACCGGCCAGCGCCCTGAGCAGGGTCGACTTGCCTGAGCCGTTGCGCCCGACCAGGCAGGACTTCTCGCCGCGCGCGATGCCGAAGTCGAGCCCGGCGAAGAGCGGTCTGCCGCCGAAGGAGAGCGTGGCGTCTCGGAGCGCGACCAGTGGCGGAGCGGAGGGCATGGAGCCGGCGCGACTCCTAATCCAGGCCGCGCTGCTTGCGCACCTTGTCGTAGGCGGAATTGATCTGGGCCAGCTTATCGTTGGCCAGATCGACGAACTCCTGGGGCATGCCCTGAGCGACCAGCTTGTCCGGGTGGTTCTCCCGGACCAGCCGGCGGTAGGCGCCTTTGAGTTCGTCGTCGCTGACGTCTCCCCGGACGCCGAGGACGCCGTAGGGATCGGCGTCGCCCGACGTGACATTGGCGGCCTTGACCCGCTCCCAGCGCTCGGGATCGAGGCCGAAGATCTTGGCCACGCTGGCCAGGTATTCGAGCTCCTCCTCGGTCACTTGGCCGTCGGCCTTGGCTATGTGGAACAGGCCCTCGAGCAGCTCCTCCAGCACCGCCGGGTTCTGCCTGAACATCCGGCCCAGCTGGCGCGCATAGGGCTCGAACCCCCGCGAGTCGCGGCGCGCCTGGTCGAACAGGCGGCCGACGTTTTTCATCTCGCCGGGCGGCACCCGGAAGACCTCCTTGAAGGCGCCGATCTCGTCGCGGGTCACGACGCCGTCGGCCTTGGCCATCTTGGCGCCCAGCACGATCACGCCGATGGTGAAGGCGACGTTCTTGGTCGCGTCGGTGGAGTCGGCGCCGGCCTCGGTGCTCTGGCGCATCTTATCGACCGCGTGCCCGGCCAGGCCGCCGAGCAGGGCGCCCAGCGGCCCGCCTAGCGCGAAGCCGGCCGCGCCGCCGAGAATCTTGCCCCATACGCTCATCGGGCCGGAGCTCCCGCTGCGGCACCCGCGGACCTCGGGGCGGCCGCGCGGCGATCGGCCGGGGCTGCTTGCGCGCTCGTTTCAGGAATCATGACAGTAGACAAGGTTGCGGCTATCCCTCGCCGATGGCAAGGCGGCCGAGGCCGGGCATCTTGATGGCGAGGTCGAGCGGGTCGACACCGAAGGTCAGTCCGAGGACCGTGATCTCCAGGCCCTCCTCGACGGCCGCCAGGACGCCGAACAGCCCGAAAAGCGAAACCTGGAAGCCGGTTCCGCTCGGGCTGGCGGCGGCGAAGGTCGACTCGCCCAGGAAGTCCTTGCCGACCGCCGTCGGCGGCAGCTCTAGGCGCAGCGCGGGAACCTCGCGGCCGACATAGGCAACAAAGGTGTTGGAGTTCGGCCCCGGCCAGGTCTTGTAGTATTCGGCATAGGGATAGCGGGCGACGGCCTCCTCGATGTCGGCGATCATCGCCTCGGCCTCGGGGCCGCGGCGATCCAGGTAGATTTCCGGCGCCGCGCCGTACCAGAGGCGATCGGGATGCCGGTCCCGCCGGCTGACCAGGGCGCGGCCGCCGTGCCAGTAGCTCCAGCCCATCACCTGGTGAACGGCGAACTCCTGAGCGCCCGCCGGCTTGACCGCGATCCAGGTGTGCACGGCGAAGGCGCCCCGCCAGTTGAACGCCCGGGCGCCGTAGACCTGGACCACCGCCTCGGGCGTCTTCGCCGGGTCTGGCGCGATGCCGGTCGGCTGGCGGCTAGCCGTGCGCCAGTCAGCGTCGAAGTTCGCCATGCCGGCCAACGCCGCCAGCGCCGGTCCGGCGAGCAGCAGCAGGAGGCCCAGGATTACGAGCTTAGAAACGGTCATTAGCGTCATACCCCGGCCCTTCCCATGAAACGCAGAATAGCATCGCTCGGCGGCCCGACCCGAGCACGTTCTTGTGACGGGATTGTGGCAAATGCCTTGCCAGATGCAATCTGATATAATATCGATATTTTATCGACATTTTGTAGATGAAAAGGTCGAAAGTTATGGCTGAGATCCGCCGCGAGGAAGCGCAGGGGTCGCTCGAAGGGGCGGGACGGTGGCAGTTCTGGATCGACCGCGGCGGCACCTTCACCGACGTGGTTGCCCGGCGCCCCGACGGCGCGCTGGTCACCCATAAGCTGCTTTCCGAGAACCCCGAGCAGTACGACGACGCGGCCCTGCAGGGGATCCGCGACCTGCTCGGCCGCGACGGGTCGGCGGAACCCGGCAAGGCGATCCCGGCCGAGCGGATCGAGGCGGTCAAGATGGGCACCACGGTCGCCACCAATGCTCTGCTCGAGCGCAAGGGCGAGCGGACGCTTCTGGCGGTCACCAGGGGGTTCAAGGATGCGCTCAGGATCGCCTACCAGAACCGGCCGGATCTCTTCACCCGGCGGATCGTCCTGCCCGAGCTGCTCTACGAGGAGGTGGTGGAGATCGACGAGCGCGTGAGCGCCCAGGGCGAGATCCTGGTCGACCTCGATCCGGCGGCGGCCCGCGCCACCCTGACCGCCGCCTACGACCGGGGCATCCGCTCGCTCGCGATCGTGCTGATGCACGGCTACCGCTACACGTCCCACGAGACCCGTCTGGCGGAGATCGCGCGCCAGCTGGGCTTCACCCAGGTCTCGGTCAGCCACCAGGTCAGTCCCCTGATGAAGCTGGTCTCGCGCGGCGACACGACCGTGGTCGACGCCTACCTCTCGCCGATCCTGGGCCGCTACGTAGACCAGGTGGCGGCGGCGCTGGGCGGCGCCCGGCTCATGTTCATGCGGTCCAACGGCGGCCTGACCGACGCGGCGCTGTTTCAGGGCAAGGATTCGATCCTATCGGGCCCGGCCGGCGGTATCGTCGGCGCCGTTCGCACCTCGGCCATGGGCGGCTTCGACAAGATCATCACCTTCGACATGGGCGGCACCTCGACCGACGTGGCGCACTACAACGGCACGTACGAACGCGCCTTCGAGACGCTGGTCGCGGGTGTACGTATGCGCGCGCCCATGATGCAGATCCACACCGTCGCCGCCGGCGGCGGCTCGATCCTGCATTTCGACGGCGCCCGCTACCGGGTCGGACCGGATTCGGCCGGGGCGAACCCGGGCCCCGCCTGCTATCGCCGCGGCGGGCCGCTCACGGTCACCGACGTGAACCTCATGCTCGGCCGGATCGTTCCGGCCTTCTTCCCCAAGGTCTTCGGGCCCGGCGCCGACGCGCCGCTCGACGAGGCCGCGGTGCAGCAGGGATTCGCCGCGCTCGCGGCTGAGATCGGCGCGGCGACCGGCGAGGCCCCGGCGCCCGAGCAGGTCGCGGCCGGATTCCGCCGGATCGCGGTCGAGAACATGGCCAATGCGATCAAGAAAATCTCGACCCAGCGGGGCTACGACGTCACCGAGTACACCCTGACCTGCTTCGGCGGCGCCGGTGGGCAGCACGCCTGCGACATCGCCGACGCCCTGGGCATGACCAGCATCTTCCTGCACCCCTTCGCCGGCGTGCTCTCGGCCTATGGCATGGGCCTGGCCGACCTGCGCGCGCTCCGCCAGAAGGCGGTCGAGCAGGATCTCTCGGAGGGGCTGATTCCCGAGCTGGCGGCGGGCCTCTCGGCGCTCGAGGACGCCGGCCGGGAAGAGATGCACAGCCAGGGCATCGCGGATCGGGCGATCAGCGCGGTCAGGCGCCTGCACCTGCGCTACGCCGGCAGCGATACCGCGCTGGAGGTGGTATTCGGCACCCTCGAGGAGATCGTCGAGCGGTTCGAGACGGCGCATCGGCAGCGCTACGGCTTCGTGATGACCGGCAAGGACCACATTGTCGAGGCCATCGCCGCGGAGGTCATCGGACACACCGAGCACCCGGCGGATCGGGACCTGGAGGCGCCTTCGCGCGGGGAGGCCCTGGCACCCGCTGCGACCACGCGGCTCTACGCGGCAGACCGCTGGCGCGACACGCCGGTCTACCTCAGGGAAGCTCTGCTTCCCGGCGACGAGATCGACGGGCCGGCGATCATCGTCGAGCCCACCAGCACGACGGTGGTGGAGCCCGGTTGGCGCGGCGTCCTGACCGCGCGCGATCACTTCGTCATGAACCGGGTCGTCCCGTTGGAGCGCGGCGCGGCGGTCGGCACCTCGGTCGATCCCGTCATGCTGGAGGTCTTCAACAACCTCTTCATGTCGATCGCCGAGCAGATGGGCTCGACCCTGGAGAACACGGCCTACTCGGTGAACATAAAGGAAAGGCTCGATTTTTCCTGCGCGATCTTCACGCCGCGCGGCGAGCTGGTGGCCAACGCGCCGCACATGCCGGTGCACCTGGGCTCGATGAGCGAGAGCATCCGGGCGGTGATCCGGGCGCGCGGCGAGACCATGGCGCCGGGCGACGTCTACGTGCTGAACGCGCCCTACAACGGCGGGACCCACCTGCCGGACATCACCGTGGTGACCCCGGTCTTCGGCGAGGCGGCGGGCGGCGCGCCGGCGCTGCTGTTCTTCGTCGCCAGCCGTGGCCACCACGCCGACATCGGCGGGATCACCCCCGGTTCCATGCCGCCGGACAGCCGGACGGTCGAGGAGGAGGGGGTGCTGATCGACAACTTCACCCTGGTCGAGCAGGGCCGCTTCCGCGAAGCCGAACTGCTGGCGCTGCTTTCCTCGGGGCGCTACCCGGCGCGCAATCCGGCCCAGAACCTCGCTGATCTCAAGGCCCAGATCGCCGCCAATGAAAAAGGCGTACAGGAACTGCGGCAGATGATCGATCACTTCGGGCTCGACGTTGTGCACGCCTATATGGGGCACGTACAGGACAATGCCGAGGAACAGGTGCGCCGCGTGCTCGACGTGCTCAAGGACGGCAGCTTCAGCTATCCCCTGGACGACGGCTCCCGGGTTCAGGTGGCGATCCGGATCGATAAGGCGCGGCGCGCGGCGACAGTGGATTTCTCGGGCACCTCGGCGCAGCAGCCGGGCAACTTCAACGCACCCTCGGCGGTCTGCCGGGCCGCCGTGCTCTACGTCTTCCGCACCCTGGTCGAGGATGCGATTCCGATGAACGAGGGCTGCCTCAAGCCGCTCGATATCCGGATCCCCGAGGGCTCGATGCTCAATCCCCGCTATCCGGCGGCGGTGGTGGCGGGCAACGTCGAGACCAGCCAGATCGTGACCGACGCGCTCTACGGAGCGCTCGGCGTGCTGGCCGGCGCCCAGGGCACGATGAACAACCTGACCTTCGGCGACGCGCGCTACCAGTACTACGAGACGATCTGCGGCGGTTCCGGCGCCGGGCCCGACTTCGACGGCACCGCCGCGGTCCATACCCACATGACCAACTCGCGCCTGACCGATCCGGAGGTCCTGGAGTGGCGCTTTCCGGTGCTGCTCGAGAGCTTCGGCATCCGCGCCGGCTCGGGCGGGACCGGGCGCCACTGCGGCGGCGACGGGGCGCGGCGGCGCCTGAGATTCCTCGCACCCATGACCGTCGCGATCCTGTCGAGCCATCGCAAGGTCGCGCCCTTCGGCTGTGCCGGTGGCGCGTCCGGCGCGCTCGGCCGCAACTGGGTCGAGCGCGCCGACGGGCGGCGCGAGGATTTAGGCGGCACCGATCGGACCGAGGTCGGCCCCGGCGACGTCTTCGTGGTCGAGACGCCCGGCGGCGGCGGCTTCGGCGCGCCGGAGGGCAATTAGGAGGTACGCGGCATGGCTCGGCAAAGCACGAAACCGGAGGCCGGCGAGAAGCGGCCGATCGTGTCCTCGGCCCATCTCGTCTCCGCGACCTCGGCCGAACTCAGCGAGTTCGAGTTCGGCCTGATCATCGCCGGCCACGCCTTCAGCCGCTGGACCGTTCGCTGCATGGCCGCCGCCGGCCACGACGAGCTCGGCGCGCTCGACATCATGGTCCTGCACTCGGTCAACCACCGCGACCGGGAGAAGAAGCTGGCCGACATCTGCTTCGTGCTCAACATCGAGGACAGCCACACCGTTTCCTACGCGCTGAAGAAACTGAACCGCCTCGGCCTGGTGGAGCGGGAGCGGCGCGGCAAGGAGATCTACTATGCCGCCTCGAAAGCCGGCACGGCGGCCTGCGCGCGCTACCGGGAGGTCCGCGAAGCCTGCCTGATGAGCAGCTTCGGGGCGCTCGGCCGGGACTGGACCGAGGCGGCAAATCCGGAGATCGGCCAGGCCGCGGAATGGCTCCGCACCCTGTCCGGGCTCTACGACCAGGCCGCGCGGGCCGCGGCGTCGCTCTAGCAGTCGGGGCAATAGATTAGGTAAATGAAACCTTCAATATTGTAAAATACTTGTTCATCATTGATTTTTATTTGCTTTTATCATATATGAATTTTGTCCAGAGCGACTTCTATTGGTTGCTTGCCGGGCCGCGATTGAATTCTCACGGGAACGAATAATGATGACCCAAGTGGGCGCCAGGTCTCTACAGGACAGTCTCAGGGCCGAAGGATTCGTGCAGGAGGACGAAGAAGGCATCAGCTTCCTTTCGCTGATCCGCAAGCTCTCGGCCTTCACCGTCATCATCGTGCTGTTTCATCTCGCCGTTCCCCTGTCGACGGCGAACCTCGCCATCGTGACCGCTCTCGGGATCGAGCACGCCTGGTACCGCGACGTTCCGCTGACCATCCTGGTAGCGGGGCTGAACGCCGCCTTCGCCATCCTCGCCTTCCGTCTGGTCCGCTGACCGCCGAAAGCCGTCAAGGGCCCGATAGACCTCGGGTCAGTTCCTCGGGAAACGGTTCCAGCCCTGCAGGATGGCCTCGTCGTCGCTGCAGAACACGTGCTCGCCGCGGTCCGGGTCGACCGTGATCTGGTCGTAGTTCTCGTCTGAAGGGATATAGAAGATTTTCTGGCCTTCGTCGGTGACCACCGCCTTGACCACGCAGAAGGTCGTGTCCGTGACCTCGCCGGGCAGGCGCTCACCCGCGCGCCATTTCTCCGGGGGCACGAAGGCGCCCCGCCAGAGTCCGAGCTTGGCCTCGCGGGCCCGCGCCTCGGCGGCCTGATAGGTCGGAAAGGCGTCGGGCAGGGCGACAACGTAGCCCTGCTCCAGCAGCACCGCCCCGAGGTCCTTGCCGGCCGCCTGGCACAGCCCCGAGACCATGAGGCCTTCCTCCTCGGTCGTGCAGTTCACCTCGCCGAAGGCCACCAGCTTGCGGAGCGCCAGCGCCGCGTCGAGGCCGCAGCGCCACTCCTTGTTCTCGAGCTTGCAGCGCTGGCCCAGTTCCGGCGCGTCAATGCCGGCCAGGTTGAAAATCTGCATGCCGATCTGCAGCGTGTCTCCGTCAATGACGGTGATCTCGGGTTTCGCTTCCGTCGTGACGCCCCTTTGCAGGCCGAGCATGAGCACAAGCGCCGCGAAGCCGAGAACCAGGAAAAAATGGCGCATTGGGTGATCCGGATTAAGTCTCGCTCGTTATACGGCAACGCGGCGCGAATGTTATAGCGGCGAAGTAAAAAAAATCATGGCAAATAGGTGTCTTTCCCGGGAAGGCGGCAATTTCGGCCCGCCGTGCACCCGCGTCGGCGCGGATCAGGGGCGCTTCAGAGCGCCGCGCCGAACGCCAGCAGGTGCCGGGTGAAGGCCTCGGGCCGCTCCAGCGGGATCAGGTGGCCGGCGTCCTCGAAGCGCTCTTCCCGGGCGTTCGGCAGGCGGCCGGCCAGCTCGGCGATATCGGCCTCGACCCGGAACACCCGGTCGTGGGCGCCGGTCATGAGCAGCACCGGCAGGTCGAGCGCTTCGTAGGGCAGGTCCCAATCGGCCCCGGTCGAGCAGACGACCAGCCGCATCAGGGCCTCGTCGGGACCCATGGCCTCAAAGCCGCCCGCGCCGAAGGCCTTGTCCCACATGAGCGGCAGCTGCTCGGGGTTGACGATCATGGGCAGGTTGGCGGCCATGACCAGCCGGGTGCCGCCGAGCTTGGCCATCTCCACCATCGCGCGGTTGATCCAGTCGAGGCGGATCCCGGGCTTGCGCAGGGTATTGATCAGGACCAGCCCCTCGGCCCGAGGCTTCGCCAGCTGGGCCTGGGCCGCGAAGAGGCCGCCGATCGACAGACCGACCAGAAGCGGCCGAGCCGGCGAGAGGTGATCCAGCAGCCGGTTGAGATCCTGGACGATCAGACCCGGGGTCAGTGCCGTGGCTGCCGCCAGCGCCGACTTCTGCTGGCCGCGCAGGTTGTAGCAGAGCGTTCCGTGCCCGGCCGCGCGAAGCGCCGGCGCGATGGTCGCCTGCCACATGGCCGTGTCGCCGGTCAGGGCGTTGACGAAAACGAAGGTTTTACCGGTCCGGCCGGCCTCGGCGTATTCGTAGTAGAGCCCGTCGCCGGGCCCGATCGTGAGATCCGCCATCGCCGTTCGCCTCCGTCGGGAGGGCGCCGGCGTCGCGCGGGACAGCCGTCGCCCGAAAGGTTAACATGACGTTTCCAGCGGCCGGGGTCCCTCGAAGATCCAAGGCCCTGACGCTCGCGTAACCAATTAAGCGTCAATACGTGGGATATTGGAAGATCATGACCGACCTCACGCGCCGTCTCGGCACCTCGACCTTCGCCCTGGCGATCCTCGTCGCCGCGACCCTGGTCCCGGCGATCAGCTCGGTCGGGGCCAACCTCCAGCCGGCCGATCCCCTCGAGCTCTACGGGGAGGAGGCGCGCTATCTGGTGCTGCGGGACGGCCAGGTGGTCGGTCGCAACGTGATGACCTTCTCCCGGCGCGACGAGCGCCTCGAGGTTTCGGCCCGCATGGAGCTCGAACTGCGCTTCCTGGCGTTCAAGCTCTACTCCTATCTTTACGAATCCAAGGAGACCTGGAGCGGCGCGGAACTGGACCGGCTGCTCGTGTCGGTCAACGACGACGGAGAGCAATCCGAGCTGGTCGGCGAACGCCGAGGCGGCAAGTTCGTGTTTCAGGGCCACGGCGCGAATGGCAAGGTCGAGGGCCTGATCTTCCCGACCAACCACTGGAACGCGGCGGTCCTGTCTCAGGGTCGGGTGCTCAACACGCTGACGGGATCGATCAACGTCGTGGAGATCACGGACCACGGCAAGGAACGGGTGCGGGCCAACGGCCGCGAGATCGAGGCCACGCGCTATAGCTATAACGGCGAACTGCAGACGGAAGTCTGGTACGACGACGCGGGTCGCTGGGTCGGCATGCGCTTCCGGGCCAAGGACGGCTCGACCATCGTTTACCAATGCGAGGTCTGCTGGCCGGAAAGCTCTTCGTGAGCCTTGAAGGCCGGGCGGTCTGGATTACCGGCGCAAGCAGCGGCATCGGGCTAGAAGTAGCCAAACAGCTGCTCGGTCGGGGCGCACAGGTTTTCGGCAGCGCCCGCAGCCTCGAGCCCTTGCAGGCGCTGGCCGAAGAGCACGCCAGCTTCACCGCCATTCCCCTCGACGTCAGCGACGGCGCCGCGGTCGAGCGCGCCCAGGCGGAGATCGTCGAGCAGGCGGGCAAAATCGATATCGTCATTCTGAACGCAGCGGTCTATGCGCCCGGACCGGTCCGCGACCTGAGCGCCGCGGAGATGCAGCGGCACCTTGACGTCAACGTCATGGGCGTGGTCTACGCCCTGGAAGGCCTGCTGCCGCTGTTCAATCGCCAGGGACAGGGCCGGGTCGTGATCGTCGCCTCCGTGGCCGGCTATCGGGGCCTGCCGCAGGCCGGCGTCTACGGTGCGACCAAGGCCGCGCTGATCAACCTGGCCGAGAGCCTGCGCGCGGAACTGGACGGCAGCGGCATCACGGTCCAGGTCGTCAATCCGGGCTTCGTCGACACGCCGATGACCCGCAAGAACGAGTTCGCCATGCCGCTCATCATCACGCCCCAGCGCGCCGCCGAGAGGATCGTAGCGGGCCTGGAATCCCCGCGCTTCGAGATCACCTTTCCCTGGCTCTTCGTGATCTGGCTCAAGCTGCTGCGGCTCCTGCCCTATCGGCTCTACTTCCTGCTTGCGCGCGGTCTCAAGGGGGAGCGGTCATGACCGCCGCGCCGCACGCCCCGACGCTCGATGCCTACATTGCGCTCTACGAGAACCTGACAGAGGCCGATCTCGGCGGCCTGGACGCGCTGGTAACCCCGGACGTCCGCTTCAAGGATCCGTTCAACGATCTGCGCGGGGTCGAGCCGCTCCGAAAGCTGCTGGTCAAGACGCTGGAGGACGTGGCCGAGCCGCACTTCGAGGTCGAAGGTGTCTGGCGTCGCGACGCCGATGCCACGGTCATCCTGATGTGGCGCTTCTCGGGCCGCGTACCCGTGCTGAACAAGTGGGAGGTCCGGGGACTGTCGCACATCGGCTTCGCCCCGGACGGCCGGATCGCCAGTCACATCGATTATTGGGACGCTGCCGAGGGCTTCTACGCGCGTCTGCCGCTTCTCGGCGCTATTGTGCGGCGGGTTGGACGGCGGCTGTCGATTGCGTGAAGAAGATCGAGACCCGCCCGATTTCAAGACCCCACTTCGAAACCACGGCCCGGTTCAGCAGCACGCCGTCTTCCTGGAGAAACATCCAGTCGTCGAAGGTGACTTCCCACTCGCTGTCGCCGATCGGCAGGCGCATCCGGTAGGTCCAGTTGAGGGCGTTGCCCGCCACGGTTCCGGCGGCCTCGCCGATGACGTCATCCGCCGTTCCGGAGTAGCTGTTCGGGCCGGTTCTCGTGATCGTCCAGACGCGACGGTCCTTCTCGCCGTCGTCG
>JAAUYK010167301.1_pt1 | contig 13744 bp, 15 predicted proteins | sample 7278021 | NCBI WGS metagenome assembly JAAUYK01 (sample SAMN14350223, study PRJNA611818) | marine sediment metagenome | isolation source: surface marine sediment (1.8m) | place: French Polynesia: Moorea | collected 2018-08
CGCGGCGCCTAGGGCTTCTTCGCGGCCAGCGACTCGAGCAGCTCGTCCATCATGGCGAGCTGCCGGCGCTCCTCTTCGGGCGACGGGTCGGCGAGCAGCCCGACGGCGGCGGCGTAGATCCGCTCCGCCAGACGTCGGCGCACCTCGTCGGCGTCGAGGTCCGTCCGCACCCAGCCGCTCTCCTGGAGCGAGGCGATCCGCGAGAGCGGACGCTGCGCCCAGTTCCTCCGCGTCGCCTCGAGCGCCTCCCGCACCTCGCGCTGCTGGTCCGCGACGGCGTGTGCGGCGAGTCGCGCCCGCCACTCGCGGCGCCGCGTCTCGTCGAGGGGCAATACGGCCCGCATCACGGCCTTCAAGGCCTCGAGCCCGTTGCTCTCGGCGAAGGCCGCTTCGATCCGCTCCGCGATGGACTCGTCCGCCTCGCCGAGATCCTCGACCAGAGAAGGCGTCTCGAGGCTGCCGATCACGCGATGGGCTCCGAGGATCTCGGGGGATCGCCGCAGGAGCTCGACCAGCTCGTTCTGCGAGTGCACGTCGAGCTTCGAGAAGATGCTGCGCAGGTGGTTCCGCACCGTGACCTCGGAGATGCAGAGCTCCTTGGCCACGCCCGCCACGCGCAGGCCCGCGGCGAGATGCGCCGCGACCTGCTTCTCCCGGTCCGAGAGCTCGTCGCGCACGGCGTCATTCTGCCATACGCCCGTCGCGGCCTCGAAACGCGAATCCGGGGCGATTTGATCCGTTCTGGATCAGGCGCCCCGCCGCCGCAGCGGACAAGCTGCCCCTGCTCGATCCGTGCTCGTGCGAGCGGGTGGAGGAATCCTGAGATGGAGACGAAGGAGCTCGGTGGCGGGCGCGTTCGAGTCGAATCCGAGCGCGGCATCGCCCACGTCGTCCTGAACCGCCCCGACAAGAAGAACGCCCTCGACTCGGGGATGTTCGAGGGACTGCGCGAAGCCGCCCACCGCGTCGAGGCCGATCCCGCGGTCCGCGCGGTGGTGCTCTCGGGTGCCGGAGACTGCTTCTGCTCCGGGCTCGACTTCGCGACCTTCGGGCAGATGGCCGTCGGGGGTCTGGATGCGCAGAACGAGGAGGTCGCGTCGGCGGCGCGCGACCTGTCCCGCGATGGCGCCAACGCGGCGCAGCAGATCGCCTGGCTGTGGCAGGAGGTCCCCGTCCCGGTGATCGCGGCCGTGCGAGGCGCCGCCTACGGCGGCGGATTCCATCTCGCCCTGGGTGCCGACCTGCGCTTCCTCGCTCCCGACGCGCGCATCGCATTCGTCGAGATCACCTGGGGGCTGGTTCCCGACCTGTCGGGCACCCAGGCGCTGCGGCGCCTCGTGCCGCTCGACAAGGCCAAGCTGCTGATCTTCAGCGGCGAGCCCATCTCGGGCGAGCAGGCCGTGGCGTGGAACCTCGGGACGGAGCTCTCCGCCCACCCGCTCGAGGACGCCTTCGCCCTGGCGCGCAACATCGCGTCGCGCAGCCCCGATGCCGTGCGCGCCGCCAAGCGGCTCCTCAACGGCTCGGGCCTGGTACCGTTGGCCGAGGGACTCGCGAACGAGTTCCGGGCCTCGGCGCGACTGATGGGGAGCCCGAACCAGGTCGAGGCCGTGATGGCCCGACTCGAGCGGCGCGAGCCCCGCTTCCGAGATCCCGAGGAGTGAGCTCCATGCGCCTCGCGAGCCCGATCCGCTATCTGCTGGTGGCCCTCGCCTTCACCGGCCTGGGCCTGTGGCTCGGCCGCAGCGAGTTCGGCCGCGGCGCAACCCGGACCGTGCACCACGCGGCCGTCGAGGCGGTGGCCCAGCGCGTCGACCTCGACACCCGACAGCGGGTGCTGCTCGAGCACCCGGAGATCATCGGCGCCGTGAGGCGCGGAGGGGCCTTCGGCGGTGACTTCTCCCCGTTGATCGGCCAGAACATGTTCTCGCGGGACGGCGAGGTCATCGAGGAGGCGCGCGCCATGACGCGGGTCCTCGAGGTGGCCCCCCGCACCTGGCACATCCGCCTGCCCATCGTGAACGCCGTGCTCTTCGAGACCGACGCCGGACTCGTGCTCGTCGACACGGGCATGGCGCCCGCCGGGCCCGCCGTCCTCGATGCGATCCGGCAGGTCTCGGACCAGCCCTTGCACACCGTCGTCTACACCCACGGCCACGTCGACCACGCCTACGGCACCTGGGCGCTGCGGGAGGCGGGCGAGCAGCCCCAGGTGGTGGCACACCAGCGGGTCGTCGATCGCTTCGAGCGCTACCTGCGGCTGCGCGGATCCATCGCCCGCTACATGAGTCAGCCCCCGGACCAGCTCCCGGCACGGCGCGACGACCTGGTCTGGCCGACGCGCACCTTCCGCGATCGCCTGGAGCTCGAGATCGGCGGCGAGACCTTCGTGCTCGTGCACCACAAGGCCGAGACCGACGATCAGCTCTACGTGTGGGTGCCGGGCCGGCGGGTGTTGGCCTCCGCCGACTACTACCAGGGCTTCCTCCCCAACGCGGGCAACGGCAAGCGCGTGCAGCGCTACGTGGAGGAGTGGGCCGTGGCCCTGCGCGAGATGGCGGCACTCGAGCCCGCCATCCTGCTGCCCGCCCACGGCGAGGCCCTCGCCGATCCGGCCCTCATCCGCGACGAGTTCCTCGCCCTGGCCGAGGCCCTGGAGCTCATCGTGACGCAGACGATCGACGGGCTCAACGCCGGGCTGCGCAAGGATCAGGTGCCCGCCCGCGTCGCGCTGCCGGAGCACCTGGCCGCGAAGCCCACGCTCCGGGCGCAGTACGTCTCCGTCCAGGACGTCTCGAAGATGGTCGTGAAGCGCTACACCGGCTGGTGGGACGACCTGCCCTCCCACTGGACCCCGGCTCCTCTCGAGGCGCAGGCGGCTGCCATCGTCGGGCTCGCCGGCGGCGTCGATGCGCTCGTCGACGTCGTCCGCAGCACGCTCGAGGAGGACGTCGTGCTGGCCTGTCATCTCGCCGACTGGGCCTGGCTCGCCGCACCCGGCGAGGCCGCCGTCCAGCAGCTCGTGATCGACGTCTACCGCGCGCGGATCCTCGATCCCCGGAGCAACACCCAGGAGATGCTCGCCTACCTCGACGCCATGACGGCCGCGCGGGAACGGCAGCTCGAAGCCGGGGATTGACTACGACCTGGGCAACGACTTCTACGCGTTCTGGCTCACTCCCACGATGCAGCATACGTGCGCATACTTCCCGACGCCTTCGGCGACCCTGAAGAGGCGCAGATCGCGAAGCTGGACCCGATGTGCTGGTGCTCGACCGCTGGCTCCTCCACCGCGACGGCGCCGCGCTGTCGGTCTGAGGCCTGCCCGCTCGACGCCATCACGCATCCTCCAGCAGTGCATCGACCAGCCGGCGGATGCGATCGGTATGGGACCCCTCCCAGTAGACGCGGCCGCAGCCGGGGCACTCCGCAAACGCCTCCTGGGACTCGAGGATGCGCTGGGGGACCCGACCGGCCACGTCGCCGGGCGTGGCGCTCCGCAGCGTCCGGTTGCACTCGGCGCAGCGGGAGAAGAGGCGGATCTCCGGCGCGAGAGGGAAGTGCTCCAGCAGCTCGGCGAGCTGGCTTCGCACGTCTTCGGCGCGGATCAGGTGGATGCCCGACACCCACCACTCCTGCGGCAGGGCGCGGTCGCGCGACAGGACGATGCGTCCCTCCTGCACGCCCCGGCGCACCAGGTCCGCGTCGGCGACGTCCGCATCGTAGGCGCAGTCGAAGCCCAGCAGGCGCAGCCAGCGAGCCAGCCGTCCGAGCATCGCATCGGCCACGAAGCGGTGGCGCGGGCTCCGGCCCGACGGGCGCGCGCGGCGCTCGATCCCCACCCGGCTGCCACAGGTGCACCAGATCGTGCGACCGAACTCGAAGAGCGTGATGTCGTACTCGCGCCCGCAGCCCGAACAGGGCACGCCCATGGCACCGCTCCGGATGGTCCTCTCCGGCCTAGCACGCCCCACCCGGCTCCTCGCGACCGGGTTCCACGCGACCCGCCCGGCGGCTGCGGCACGGACCTCACGACGTGGGCCGGACACCGCTCAGCGCGCCCGCAGCCGGAAGAGGTACGCCTCCTCCACGTTCTCGTTGCGCGGGCGGCGCCCGTACTTCACCTCGTACGCATCGCTGAAGCGGTCGAACTCCGCCTGGTCCTCGACGCGGGTCGCGATGAGCTCGTAGATCGCGTCGTCGACCCGCAGCCGAACGTTCGGATCGGTTTCCATGTTCTCGATCCAGGTGCTGCGGTTGGCGCCCGCGTGGACGTAGAGGTTCTCGCCGATCGCGATCACCCAGATGTTCACGGAGTACGGATCGTCGGGGTTCGTCTCGAGCTGGATCGTGCCGACCTCGTCCGTGAAGGCCCAGCTCGCCGGGGCCGGCTTCGTGGAGCCTTCGAGGGCGCCGCCCGGCAGCAGGATGAAGGGCTCCCGGCAGGCGACGATTCCGGCGATCGCCACGAAGAGCAGGAAGGCGGGAAACCTCGCGATCATGGGTACCTCCGGTCGTGCACGGCCGGAAGACAGGGTATCTCGTCGCGCGGGACGAATCGGGCTGCCTGCTCGTCTGCCCGGACCGACACCGGCGGCCTCGAGAGGACGCCGCTCCGCTCAGTCGCGGTCGCAGCCGGCGAAGGCGGCGAGCGCCTCCGGATCCTGGGCCCCCTCGAGTCGGCCGGCCTCCCGGCCGTCGCGCAGGAGCAGCCAGGTGGGTGTCACCCGGATGCGGTGCTCGAGGCAGCGCTCGGGCTCGCCGCCCTCGGCGCGCGGGTGGCACTCGACCTGCGGGACCCGGTCGAAGGCGGCTCCGAAGGCCTTCTCCTGCTCGACGCAGGCGCGACAGGTGGCGGAGCCGAAGTAGACGAAGCCCTGCTCCGCCAGGCAGCGCGCCAGCGCGTCGAGGCCTTCGCGCCCCTCCTCGGCCTCGGGCCCGCAGGCCAGGAGCCCGACGGCACAGAGAGAGGCCAGGCCGCGCCTCACGCCGCCCACCCCCAGGCGTAGAAGGCGATCAGGAGCCCGCCGAGTGCGAGCATCAGCAACCCGGTGGCCAGGTTCATCCAGCGGCGGTGGGTCTGCCTCCAGCGCTTGAGCGCGAGGGTCGAGGTGCCGAAGGCGACGAGCAGCAGGATGACGACCAGCGGCAGCACGAAGATGGCGTTGTAGAGCGCGAGCCAGGCGAACGCCTGCAGGTCGAAGGATCGGGCCAGGATGGCGGTGATGGCCAGGTACGGCCCGCCCGTGCACGGCAGCTCGACGAGGGCGGCAAAGCCCCCGACCCCGATGATGCCCAGGGTCGTGACGCGCTCGGTGAGCTTCACCAGCCGGGCGCGATGGGCCGGCGCGATCTCCAGGGACGGCCCGCGGCCGTAGAAGAACGCGTCCTTCAGCTCGATCAGCCCCATCGCCACCACCGCCAGCCCCACACCCAGGCCCACGAAGGTCGCGAAGCCGCGCTGGATCAGCACCTGCTGGAACCAGACGAGCCCCAGGCCGGAGAGCATGTACACGACGTAGACCGTCGCGATGTACGTGCCTCCGAGGCGCAGCAGCGGCCCGCGCCGCTCGGAGACGCGCAGCAGCACGCTCGACAGGAACAACATGACACCGATCGCGCACGGGTTGATCGAATCGACCACGGCCGCGCCGAGCACGACGGCGAGCGTCAGCTCCTCCCCCACGCAGGACGGGGTAGCACGATCTGGCGCTGCGGGGTCGCCCGCCAGCGCCGGAAGCCCGAGCGACCTCGATTGGCCTCGCGCGAGCCGTGCCCCGGGCCCGGAACGGGGGCCGGTCTGCCAGGAGTGGTTTCGTCGCTTCCCGTCCTATGCTAGGACGCTGCCGGCGCGGATATGCGGATCCTGAGCGACTGTCCCGACGATCTCGAGGCGTTCGTGGGGCCCGGGGGGACCTGGGACCGGCCGGCCGTCTCGGATCTCGATGCATCGGATCGCGCGCTCTGGGAGGCGCTCGCAGTCGGCTCGCCCGCCTCGCCCCGAGAGCGCGCTTCGAGCCTCTGGACCCTCGACTTCGACGGTGCGCGCCCCGCGGGCTTCTGGCACCGGGCGCTGCTGCTCGCCGAGGCGAACGGCTCGCGCTTCGACGCCCTCCACGCCGCCCTGCGAGGGGGTCTCGGGCTGCCCGGACCGGTCGCGGTGGTTGCACTCTCGGGCACCGGCTTTCGCGGTCAGCGGGACCGGCGCTGGGCGACGGGGCCGGGGAACCTCTTCATGAGCGTCGGCCTGGCTCCCGACGCGCCCATCGAGCGGATCGTGCCGGGGCTCACCATGCTTCCGGCCGTCGCGACCGTCGAGGCCATCCAGGGGCTTCCCGACTGCGGGCTGCGTCCCGACATCAAGTGGGTCAACGACATCCTCCTGGACGGCCGCAAGGTGGCCGGCGTGCTCACCGCCACCCAGGTACGCGGGGACCGCATCGAGTCGGCCGTGCTCGGGATCGGCGTGAACGTCGCCTCCGCGCCGCCCATCGAAGCCACCCCCTTCGTGCCCCGCGCCGGCTGCCTCTCGGACTGCGGCGTCCGGATCGATCGGGGCGAATTCCTGTGGCGCCTTCTCGAACGGCTGGCTTTGCGCTACTCGGTACTAGTGGAGCAGGGGGCGCAGGAACTGCTCGCGGGGTATCGGGAGGCTGCGATCGTCCTCGGGCGGCGCGTGCGCATCTGGAAGGAAGGGGTCGAGAAGCTCGGGGAGCCGAGCGCGTGGCCGGACCCGGGGGCCGTGGGGGTGGTCGACGCGATCGGGCCCGATCTGGCGCTCCATCTCGAGGGGCGCGCCGAGCCCGTCCGCAGCGGCCGCCTCGCCCTCGACAGCGTCTGCGCGGAGTTCGGACTGTGAGGACGCGTCTTGGTCGATAACTCGCTGCTGACCATGTGCGCCACCGCATTCGTGGCGGTCTTCGCCCTGCTCGGCTTCCTGGCCGGCGTGATCCGGCTCATCACCAGTGTCTTCCAACCGCGCACGGACGAGGGCGATCCCGCCCTCGCGGGAGCGATCGCGACGGCAGTCGCCGCCCTCTACCCGGGCGCGCGCGTGACCCGCATCGAGGAGGAAACATGATCTCCGCCGAGTCCCCCAAGCAGATCCGGGTGATGTTCACACCCTTCCGCGATGGACTGCAGAGCGCCTTCGGGGGCAAGACGCGGGTCGCGGACGTCCTGCCGGCGATGGAGGCCTCTGCAGCCGCGGGCATCCGTCACTTCGAGTTCGGCGGGGGCGCGCGCTTCCAGGCGCCGTACTTCTACGTCGGGGAAGACCCCTTCGAGTGCATGGATCGGATGCGTCAGGCGGTGGGACCCGACGCCGATCTCCAGATCCTGACGCGCTCGGTCTCCGGCGTGACCCTCACCACCCAGAACATGCGCGGCCTCACGCTCCAGGCCCAGCTGATGAAGAAGCACGGGACCACCTGGGACCGCAACTTCGACTACATGAACGACGTGGACAACCTGGTGCGCACGGGCCGCCCGATCGTCGAGGCCGGCATGCACCACCAGGTGTGCGTCGCCCTCATGGGCCTGCCCTTCGCCTCCGAAGAGGTCCACACCCCGGAGTCCTACATCGACGTGGTGCGAAAGCTGCTCGAGCGCGACGTCGAGTTCCACTCGGTGTGCCTGAAGGACGCGTCGGGCACGACCGATCCGCACACCTGCTACGAGACGGCCCGCGGCATCAAGCAGATGCTGCCGCCCGAGATCCCCCTCTGGCAGCACACCCACGACACCGGCTCGCTGGCGGTCGCGTGCTACATGGCGGGCATTCAGGGGGGCGTCGACGGCATCGACCTGTCCGTGCGCCCGATGGCCTCGGGAACGGTCCAGCCCGACGTGCGGTCGATGGCCCATGCGCTCAAGGGCACGGGCTACTCGCTCGACGTCGACCCGGATGCGATGCGGGAGATCGAGGGTCTGCTCGACGAGGGCCTGCGGGACTACGTCTTCAACCCCGTGACCACGACGCCCGATGCGCGCGTCGTCGGCTTCCCGATGCCCGGCGGGGCCATCGGGCCCAATGTCCACATGATGGCCGAGGCCGGCATCCTGGACCGCTACGGAGACGTCCTGGCCGAGTTCCCGGTGGTGGTCCAGGCCGGGGGCGCCTGGACGAGCGTCACGCCCGGCAGCCAGCAGTACTGGCTGCAGGCCTTCAACAACGTGCTGCACGGGCGCTGGGAGAAGATCGAGGCCGGCTACGGCAAGGCGGTGCTCGGCTACTTCGGCAGGCCGCCGCTCCCCCCCGACAAGGACGTGGTGAAGATCGCCTCCGAGCAGCTCGGGCTCGAGCCCTTCGACGGCGATCCGCTCGAGGCCGCGCCCGACGCGGTCGCCCAGGCCGAGCAGGCGCTGCGCGAGCGCGACCTGCCGCTCACCGACGAGAACCGCTTCCTGGTCGCCGCCGCCCTCGTTCCCGGACGCGACCTGGAGCTCAACGAGGGCATCCGGCTGCTCACGGGTCGCTCGACGATCGTGCTGCCGCTCAAGCAGAAGGCCGAGGCCCCGGCGCCTGCGGCGACGGCGCCCGCGGCGGCGGCGCTCGACGCGCCGGTTTCCACCACCTGCCAGGTGGAGGAGCGGGGCGTCGTCCGGACCTTCCGGATCACGATCGCGCCACCCGCTGCGGGAGCACCCGCCGCGCAGGCACCGGCTGCGGCGACCGCGGCGCCCGCGACCGGGCACGCCGTACCGGTGTACTCGCCGTTCGCCGGCAAGGTCGAGGTGGTGGAGATCCGCGTGAAGGTCGGCGATCGCGTCGCAGAGGGGGACGTGGTGGCCGCCGTCGAGGCCATGAAGGCCAAGCACGAGGTGCGCGCGCCCGTGGCGGGAACGGTCGCGAGCATCGACGTCGGCGTGGGATCGGACGTGAAGGCGGGCCAGCCGATCCTGACGATCGCCGCCTAGGCGCGCCGTGGAGGGCTTCGCGATCCTCGCGGACACGTCCGGCTTCGCCGGGCTCGGCTGGCGGAACCTCGTCATGTTCGGGGTCGGGGGGCTGCTCATCACCCTCGCGGTCCGCAAGAACTACGAGCCGCTGCTCCTGATCCCCATCGGCTTCGGCGCGCTCCTGGCCAACCTTCCCAATGCGGCGATGAGCGCCTCCAGCAGCCCCGAGGCCGCAGGGGGCGAGCACCTCCACTCGCTCCTCCAGATGGTGTACGACGTCGGCATCCGGACGGAGTTCCTGCCCCCGGTGATCTTCCTGGGCGTGGGGGCCCTGACGGACTTCCGTCCGCTGCTCGCCCGGCCCATCACGTTCCTGCTGGGCGCCTCGGCGCAGCTCGGGATCTTCGTCGCGGCCCTCGGTGCCCACTACCTGTTCGGCTTCGACCTGCGGGAATCGGCGTCGATCGGGATCATCGGCGGGGCCGACGGACCGACCTCCATCTTCCTGGCCGCCACCCTCGCACCGCACCTGCTCGGGGCGATCGCGGTGGCGGCCTACAGCTACATGTCGCTGGTGCCGATCATCCAGCCTCCGATCATGCGTCTGCTCACGACGCACAGCGAGCGCGCCATCGAGATGGCCGAGCCGCGCCAGCCCTCCCAGACGGCCGTGGTCCTGTTCCCGGTGGTCTCCGGAGGGCTCGCGGCCCTGGCGATCCCCACCTGCGCGCCCCTGATCGGGATGCTGATGTTCGGCAACCTGCTGCGCGAATCCGGTGTGACCGATCGCCTCTCCAGGACGGCTGGCGGGGCGCTCGTGGACATCGTGACGATCTTCCTGGGCATCACCGTCGGCGCCACCATGGAGGGCGCGTCCTTCCTCCAGCCGCGCACGCTGTTCATCCTGGTGCTCGGCGCCGTCGCGTTCGGGTTCTCGACCTTCGGCGGCGTGCTGTTCGCGAAGGTCCTGAACCTGCTCCTGCCCCACGACCGTCGCATCAACCCCTGCATCGGTGCCGCGGGCGTCTCCGCCGTGCCCATGGCCGCGCGCGTGGTGCAGACCTTCGTGTCCGAGCAGACCGCCGGCCGGGTCAATCCCCTGATGGCCGCGATGGGCCCGAACGTGGCGGGCGTGATCGGCTCGGCCGTGGCAGCAGGGGTCTTCCTGGCCCTGCTGCGCTAGCTGCGCCCGTCGCGCGGCGACGAGAGCACCGAGCTGCCGTGCTCCAGGCTCGGGGAGTCCACGTACGAAGAGCCGCGGGCCGGCGCCCGCGAAGGCGGACCGGCTATGGCTTGCGGACCTCGGGGAGCGGATGGCGATAGAGCGCAGCGGCGTTCTCGTGCGTCATCATCCGGATCTCCTCGACCGGACACTGGCCGATGAGATCGTGGATCACCTGCTGGGTGTCCGGCCACGTGCCGTCGCCGTGCGGGTAGTCCGACTCGCACAGGATGTTCTCGACGCCGATCGCGTGGCGGGTCGAGATCGTCGACGGGTCGTCGATCATGCAGAACCAGAAGTTGCGGCGCAGGCACTCGGACGGCGTGACGTCCTTGGCGGGCCAGCCCCGCCCGTAGCCCGAGCGGGCCATGATGTTGTCGAGTCGATCGATCAGGCCGGCGACCCACGCGAGCCCGCCCTCGCTCATCGCGATCTTCAGGTCCGGGTAGCGCGCGGGCCAGCCGCTCCAGAGCCACTGCGCGCAGGACTCGAACGCCATCGCCTGGAACATCGTCGCGCCGAGCTCGAGCATCGGCGCGCCGGGCGGCATCTTCGCGAAGCCGGACGAGCCGACGTGCAGGTTCATGACCGTGCCGGTCTCCGCGCAGGCGCGGATGATCGGCTCCCAGTGGTCGTCGAAGATCGGCGGCAGCCCCTGCGTGTGCGGCTGCTCCGGCATCGTCACGGCCGTGAAGCCGCGCTTCGCGTTGCGCCGAATCTCCTCCGCGCCGAGCTCGGGATCCGTCACGTAGGTGATGCCGAGCGGGACGATCCGTTCCGGACACGCTCCGTGCCAGTCCTCGAACAGCCAGTCGTTCCAGGCGCGCATGCACGCGAGACCGAAGTCGCGGTCCTCGAGGGTCGAGAAGAGCGTGCCGCCGAAGCCGGTCACGCCCGACGGGAAGTTGACCGACGCCCAGACGCCGTTGATGTCCATGTCCTTGAGGCGGTCCTTGATCCGGTAGCAGCCCGGACGCACCTCGCTGAAGCGCGCCGGCTCGACGCGGTGGTCCTCGCGCGGCCGACCCGCGACCGCCATGAACCCGACCTGGAAGTACGGCGTGCCGTCGATGCTCCAGACCTCGTGGCCTTCCTCCGTCTCGACGACCTTCGGCGCCCGCTCGGCGTACTTCCGCGGCATCCGGCTCTCGAACGTCTCGGGCGGCTCCATCAGGTGGTCGTCGACGGAGATGATCGTGTAGCGCTCCTCCCGCGGCTCCGGATCGGCCAGCAGCGGGCGGCTCACGGGGCGCTTGATTCCGAGCTTCACGACCTGCGCCACGGGGGTCTCCTTCGCGTCGAGGTGGCATCGTGCCGGCGTGGCGGCGGCGCGCCCGCGGGCGCGCACACCGTGCGGATTCTACCACCGGGCGCGATCGGACGCGGCGCACGCGCCACGGACGGGGTCCCGCTCACTCGCTGGCGCTCAGCACCTCGAAGGTCAGGCCGGCGCCGGCGACGAGGCGCGGCAGCAGCTTCTCGCCCAGGGCCGCGGCCGGGGTCCAGATGCCACCCCCCGTCTCGACGTCGTCGAGCAGCAGGCACAGGGCCGATTCGGCGATCATCTTCGACGTGGACCCGTAGCCCGGGTCCCGGTCGCCCGTCACCTTCACGCGGATCTCGCTCCCACCCGCGTGGCTTCCCACCAGCAGCAGCTCGTAGCGGCCCGCCTCGCGCTCGGCCTTCGAGGGCCCCTCGCCGGGCTTCGGGCCACCCTTGCCCCCCATGCGGGCCGTCTGCTCGACCAGCGCGCGGGCCGCGGCCTCGCCTTCCGGGCCGGCGCCGGTGAGGAACATCTCGTCGTAGACGAAGTCCTTCCCGTAGGGGTGACCCATCAGCGCGTTGGAGCGGTGGACGTTCTTGGTGTTGATCGGCGCCATGTAGAAGGGGGCGGTCCAGCCGCCGGCGACCGCGTCCTCGGCAACTTCGTTGCCCGACGGCTGAGCCGGGCCCTCGAAGCCGTTGCAGAGCGAGAAGGGGTTGGCGAGCCGGGCGAACAGCGACGGATCGCGCTTGAGCGCATCCATGGTGAGCTTCATGCTGGCCAGCGTGCCGCCCGAGGCGCCGCCGCGCAGATCGACGACGCGGGTGCGTACCCGGGAGCACGGTCCTCCGAAGCGGCGGCGGGCCTCGTTCTGCAGGTAGAGGACGCCGAGATCGAAGGGCACCGAGTCGAATCCGGCGGAGTGGACGATGCGGGCGCCCGTCTCCCGGGCGCGGGCGTCGTGGCGCTCGATCATCTCGAACATCCAGAGGATCTCTCCCGACAGGTCCAGGTAGTCGGTGCCGGTCTCCGCGCAGGCGGCCACGAGCTCGGAGCCGTAGAGGCCGTAGGGCCCGACCGCGGACAGGATGCAGCGCGCCGACGCGACCATCGCGGCGAGGCTCTGCGCGTCCTGGACGTCCGCGACCACGAGCGGCGTCTCGGCGGGGGCTCCGATCTCGTCTCGCACCGACTCGAGCTTGGCCCGATTCCGCCCCGCCATCGCCCAGCGGATCGGGGCATCGGAGGCGTCGCGTCCAGCCAGGTACTCGGCGACGAGCCGGCCGGTGAATCCGGTGGCGCCGTAGACGACGAGGTCGAGTTCACGTGCATCGGTCATGGCGAGCCTCCGCGTGCCCCCCGTTCCCGGGTCCGAGTATCACCCAGCTCGGGACGCCGCGCGGCCGAGGGGCGTGGTGGGAGCGAGTCGCTCCTGAAGCGAGCCGCGAAGCTTCTCGCGGTCGAGAGCCAGACGCTGCCCGAAGCTCGCGGAATTCCCGATGGGTTCCGGGCGGTTGTAGCCCCGTCGTCGGCATCCCCGAGACGCGGGGTGGCGGGGTCCGCGAGGGCGGAAGCGCCATCGATTGCCAACGCGGTTCGCACGCCTGCGAAGACCGGGCGACTCATGGCCTCCAGGTGCAGTGGAACCTCACTGGAACCTGGCCCGAAGCACGCAGAACGGCGCTGAGATCGATCAGGCAGGAACGGCGGTGTGGCTGCTCTCGCTCGAGCGGGCTGACCGCGATCCCACGCCAGCTCTCCGAGGCGCGGATCAGCGCCGCCGCCGCTGCTCCTCGCCAAACAGGCGTTCGAGCAGGTTCGTCGTCCGAATCACGCGCCGGTGCGCGATCGGAAAGCGCAGGTACGCGATGCAGACCTCCAAGTCGTCGAGGAAGCACCTCGCTGCGGCCGGAAGCCGCTTGTCATACTCCTCGGCCAGGACGTCCCGGAGTCCACCTCGCGCGAGGGCGTCTGATAGGCCGCCTTGGCCTTCTCGCGAAACTCCGGCCACTCGTCCTCCGGCACCTTCGACTGGAGGGCATGCCTCCTCGTCGCCGGCGCCAACCGGCGTTTGTTGGTTCAGGTCACCAACGAGGCTGCATCCCCTCCGTTGTTCCAGCAGTTCTCGGACATCACCGTCTCTCACGAGAGCTCGGTGCGCCAGACTGCCTCGATTCTGGCTCGCACGGTCGAGCCTTCAGGCAGCTCACGCACGATGCGAAGCGCCTGGGTGGCCTGGTCGCGCATGCCAGCGACCAGGCCACCCAGGCGCTTCGCATCGTGCGTGAGCTGCCTGAAGGCTCGACCGTGCGAGCCAGAATCGAGGCAGTCTGGCGCACCGAGCTCTCGTGAGAGAC
>JAAUYK010125516.1_pt1 | contig 13742 bp, 14 predicted proteins | sample 7278021 | NCBI WGS metagenome assembly JAAUYK01 (sample SAMN14350223, study PRJNA611818) | marine sediment metagenome | isolation source: surface marine sediment (1.8m) | place: French Polynesia: Moorea | collected 2018-08
GTACTGGATCACCGGCGGCGCGCTGCTGCTCGGTGTCTGGTTCGCGCTCAACCTGATCGACAGCCCCTCGGGCCGGGCGCTGCGCGCGCTCCACGACAGCGAGGTCGCGGCCCAGGTCGCCGGCATCGATGTCGCCAGCTACAAGCTCTTCGCTTTCGTGGTCTCGGCCGTCTACGCCTGCATCGCCGGCTCGATCAGCGCCTTCTACACCGGCTTCGTGACCCCGGACGGCGCCGGCTTCCTGCACTCCATCGAGCTGGTCTCCATGGTCGTGCTCGGCGGCATGGCCTCGACCTTCGGCGGCATCGTCGGGGCGGCGCTGCTGACCGCGCTGCCGCAGTTCCTGACCGTGTTCCAGGAGTACGAGCACGCCTTGCTGGGGCTGGTGATCATGGTCTGCATGATCTTCCTGCGCCGCGGCATCCTGCCCAGCCTGGTCTCAGCCCTCTTGCCGGGCGCGGGGCAGGGAGGCCGGGCATGAGCCATCTCCAGGTCGAGAACCTGTCCATCGCCTTCGGGGGCGTGCACGCCATCGAGGACCTGTCCTTCGACATCCAGGCGGCGACCATACATTCGATCATCGGTCCCAACGGTGCCGGCAAGACGACCCTGTTCAACCTGATTACCGGGCTCTACCGGCCGAGCGCCGGCCGCATCCGTTTCGAGGAAGAGGACATCACTGGCCAGCCGCCGCACCGCCTGGCGGCCAAGGGCATGTCGCGCACCTTCCAGAATCTCCAGATCTTCTTTCGCATGACGGCACTGGAGAACGTCATGGTCGGCCGGCACCTGCGCGAGCCGAAGAACCCGGTCGCCCACGTGCTGCGCCTTCCGTCGCAACGGCGCAGCGAGTCCGCCTGCCGGGAGCGCGCCCGGGAGCTGCTCGACTTCGTCGGCCTCTCCGCCTACGCGGGGGAGGCCGCCGGCTCGATGCCCTACGGCGCCTTGAAGCGCCTCGAGATCGCCCGGGCCCTGGCTGCCGAGCCCAAGATGCTGCTACTCGACGAGCCGGCGGCCGGCTGCAACCCCACCGAGACCCGCGAGATCGACGATCTTATCCAGAAGATCGCCGAGCAGGGCGTGACCGTGGTCCTGGTCGAGCACGACATGCACCTGGTCATGAACATCTCGAACCACATCCTGGTGCTGGACTACGGTCGCAAGCTGGCCGATGGGACGGCCGCCGAAGTCCGCGCCAACCCGGAAGTCATAGCGGCCTACCTCGGCGCCCAGGGCCAGGAGGAGTTCGACCGTGCTCAGGGTTGAAGGGCTGACCAGCCACTACGGCCGTATCCAGGCGCTCAAGGGCATCGACCTGGAAATCGCCGAGGGCGAGTTAGTCGCCCTGGTCGGCGGCAACGGGGCCGGCAAGACCACCTTGCTGCGCACGCTCTCAGGGGTCCAGCCGGCGAGCGCCGGCCGAGTCACCTTTCGCGATCGGGAAATCACCCGGGCAAGTCCGGCGGCACGGGTCGGGCAGGGGATCAGCCAGGTCCCCGAGGGCCGGCAGGTCTGGGGCCCGATCTCGGTCGAGGACAATCTGAGGCTCGGCACCGTCAAGCGCCGCGGTTCCGACGTCGCCGCAGACCTGGAACGGATGTACGCGATGTTTCCGGTGCTGAAGGAGAAGCGGGGCCAGGCTGCCGGCACTTTGTCGGGCGGCCAGCAGCAGATGCTGGCACTCTGCCGGGCCCTGATGGCCAATCCGGATCTGCTCCTGCTCGACGAACCGAGCATGGGACTGGCGCCCTTGCTGGTCGATCAGATCCTGGAGGCTGTCGTGACCTTGAAATCCCAGGGCGTGACCGTCTTTCTGGTCGAGCAGAACGCCTTCGCCGCACTCAAGATCGCCGACCGCGGCTACGTCATCGAGACCGGCAAGATCGTTCTCTGCGACAGCGGCAAGGCACTGCTCGACAACGAGCGGGTCAAGGAAGCCTATCTTGGAATCTAGCGAGTCGACCGTGGGAAGCCGGGCTGCGGCGCACCGGGTGCCGTAAAGCCCTTACTCTGATGCGCCAGCATGGAATTGCCGGTTGCCGCACGTCACCAAATGGTAACCTTCGAGCCGACTTGGCATGAGCGCAGCACTAAACTGCTTCCGTTCCTATATTCTTGCTGAGCCCGTAGAGACACCTTCACGGCTATCGGCCCGAAAGGAATCTAGGTATAGTTTCCGTGGCGGATGAACTCGATAACTCTGTGTTTGTTCGCAGGCCAAGGAGTAAAGAATGCCAAGAAAGAAAACTACGATAGACGAGGCTGCATTGAGCAAGGGCGAACTGCGCAAGCTCAACGCTCTGAGAAAATCCATAGGCGACGAATTGGCCAATGAGGCTTTCGCAAAATGGTATGCCGACCAAGTGAGCGGGGACGATAGCACTGATCCGAACATCGAACTGATCGAGAACGCGCTGAACCCCCTGATGGACAAGATTCGGATCCCGCGCGGCGGGGCCTATGCGGTGCGCCGCGGCCGCGGTCGCTTTATCGTCGAAGCCGTGAGCCTGAAGTCCTGACTGGCACGTCCGAGTGTGTGTCGATTTTCGCGGATTCGGAAGCGGGGAGGCCAAGTGAGGACCGGGTTTTGCTTGGCCGCATTTCATCGCCGGGCGGCCCTTGCCAGTCTTGAGTGCGGCTTCGTAGTGGCGGCGAGTTTGCTATAGCAGCGCAGTCCGAGTAGATGATCGCGCAGCCTTAGGGCGGCATGACCCTCGGTGTTTTCCTAAGTATGCTATGCGGCGAACGAGTTTTCGATCGAACACAGCCTCGACCTGACAACAAAGAAACAGTCTTGGGAGCCCTCGGCCATGCCTTTTGCCATCATCACCGTCGACAAGCCGAACAGCCTGACTTTGCGCAACGAGACGCGCGCCGAGCACTTGGCTTACCTGGACGCGAACAAGGACAAGCTGCTCGCTGCCGGTGCCAAGAGTGATGAAAACGGCGAGGGCGGGTACGGCGGAATCATCCTGGTCGACACCGACGATCGCGCCGAGGCCGAGGCCTTCATCCAGAACGACCCCTTCACCAAGGCCGGCCTCTTTTCGGGCATCGAGGTGGTGCGCTGGCGCAAGGCATTTTTCAACTTCGAGAATATGCTCTAGCGCAGGTCACGATCGGACGCGTTCGCGTCTGGCCGGAAAACGCCCTAGCCATCGCGCCGAGCCGGCCGGCGATCTGCCCGGCGCCTATTCCCAGCCCAGCGGCTCGTAGCCACGGTCCCGGAGGCATTTGTCGACGAAGCGCTTGTGGACCTGGCTCGGCTGTCGGCCCTTGAAAAGGCCCCGAAGGAAACCGCCCGTGGCGCCGGTGGCCGCGCCCACGGCCGCACCTCGCCCGGCTCGGCCGAGGACCGCCCCGCCGGCAGCGCCGACGGCTGCACCCGCGCCGCCGCCCATGGCCGTGCTTCCGGCCAACCTGCCGGTCGCGCCATCCTTCGCCGAGGCACCGTAGGCTTCGGCTCTGGCTTTGCAGTCGTCGATGTCGCGCTCCGCCGCTGCGGTCCCGACACGCTCCAGATGAGCGTTGGGATAGAGAACGGGTTCCGGCGACGAGCACCCGATCGCGCTGAGTCCTAGCAGGATAACCAGGATCGGCCTTGTCATCTTGGCTCCCGGGCGGATTGAACTGGACCCAGCCCTGGTGGGATGGGGGCGTCGGCATCTGGGAGAATAGCCACATCGAGCCTGGCTGGACACCCAGTGCCAGTATCTTCCCTGGATCAAGATCGGCTCAATTTGAGCCATGATTCTTAATCTACTTCAACGCGTTAGTGCATGACTCACGCAGCGCGCAGATGCGGTGTGACGCGATCGTGCTCTGGGCGCACCTGTCAGTTGCCGGTCACGGCGATGTAGTCGGGGTCTTGCTGAGCATCGCGCTCGAAGCTCAGGAACTCGTAGTAGCCGCAGCGCTTGCGTCCGGGGTAGTCGCGGCAGGTCTGGGGGCGGGCTTCGTAGATGCCGCAACTCCGGGAGTCCTGGTCGAAGAAGGTGCAGATCGTCCCGAAGATCTCGTCTTCCTTGTGGCGCAGGATGCGCGGCGCCTTGTTCTTCTTCTCTTCGCTCTTGTCCTTCCTGGTGAAGCGCTTCTTGGCTTCCTTCCGGGTCATCGCGAAGTGGGCGGCGAGCCGTTCCAGGTCCCCGTTCTCGAGCTGGATCCTGGGATAGGAGCAGCAGTAGCTGGGGCACTGGTCGCAGTCGTAGCGCGTCTTCGCCAAGGTTTCCGCCTCTTCATCGGAACGGGGCCGCAGGGTCGCGCGGAAGATCCTTGGCGCCCCGCGGCCTGTCAAGGAGAAACGCCGGGCGCCGGCGGATCATGCCTGGGTCAGGGGCAGGAAGATGTCGGTGAGCAGCTCGGTTGGTGGGGTTTCGCGCGGGTCGTTGAGGTACTCCTCGAAGCAAGGCGCATGGGCCGGCTCTCTGCCCGACTTCACCAGCCATTCGGCGAAGAGCCAGCGGTAGGCCGCGGGCATGTCGGCATAGGGTCCCTTATGACGCAGCACCGCGTAGGGGCCACCGGCCATCTCGGTGTGCTCCAGGGGCGCTTCGATGGAGAACTCGCTTGCGGTGATGACGCCGGCCCGCGAACGAAGCTCCGCCTCGGGGACCGCATCCGGATCGTCATAGTAGATGCCGACCGTGCGAAGGTCATCGTTGAGCAGCCCCCGGGTCGCGAGCCAGCCGAAGAGGGTTTCGAAGGTCTTGCCGATCTGCATGTAGGGCCCGCTGTGCCGAATCGTTATTGCCGTGGTTCGCGGAATGGTCTTGAGGCTGACATCGTACATCGCGGCGGCTCCTTCCTGTTTTCGAGGCTGAAACTGGGTGTGGCTGCCCCGCGCGCGATACTGCGCGGGCGGCAGCCCGAAGACCGAACGAAAGGCCCGGGTGAAGGACTGCAGGCTCTTGTAGCCGGAGGCCTCGGCGATGTCGCGGACCGGCAGCTCGGTGTTGGCCAGCTGTCCGGCGGCGCGATGCAGGCGCAGCCGCTTGACCGTTGCCGCGGCGGACTCGCCGTGGACCGCCTGATAGATCCGGTGCCAGTGATAGGGCGAAAGACAGGCGACCTCGGCGAGTTTCTGCAGGTCGAGTTCCTCGTCCAGATGGTCGTGGATGTAGGCGGTCACCCGGTCCAGGCGGTCCTGGTAGTCGATCAGCTTGCCGGAGGCGGTCATGTGCAAAGGATCCCCTTGCTGGACGAGGGCACCTAAGCACAGGCCGATTTGACAAATCTTGCGGAATTCGCGGTCCCCGCCGCAGGGCCCGAAGCCCTTAGTCCATCGCGCCCAGGGCCTCGAGCTCGCGCCAGGCGCGGACCACGTACTTGCTCTTGAAGCTGTGGCCACCCGCGTGGAGGCAGAGCTCCAGCGCGCGGCCGTCGGGGTTCAGGCGGCGCTCGCACGTCAGGTCCAAGTCCTCGTAAGCCTCAACATCCCCGAAGTTGCCGGCCTCGCCGAAGAGCGAGAGAGCCTTGTAGACGTCGCCCTGGTGGGTCTTCTGGATCGGGCGGCCGCGAAGGGGCACGATCTTGTCGTCGGTGCCGTGGGTGTGCAGCAGGTGAACCGGCTGGCTGGGGCAGCTCTGCGGAATCGGCGCCCAGAAGGTGCCGGCGATCGGGGCGAAGCCGGCGAAACTCTCGCCCCTCTGGCAGGCCAGGTTCCAGACCATCATGCCGCCCGCCGAGAAGCCCGTGGCCATGATCCGCTTGGGATCGATGGCGAAGCGCGTGGTGATGTCCTCGAGGAGGCGGTCGAAGAAGGCGAAGTCGTCGGTGTACTCCCGGGGCGCGTTGGGGATCGACCAGTCGTCGCCGAGCGACTTGGGCGCCACGAGCGCGAGGCCGAGGTCGGAGACCGCCTTGCCAAAGGCCTTGTTGCGCATGATCCCGGCGGCGGTCCCGCGGTATCCATGCATATACATGATCGCGCCGACCGATCCGCTTCCGTTGTGCCCGGCGGGCATGCGAATTCGGTACGTCCGATCGCCCAGGCGGCAGTCGCTGTCCGGCCCGCAGGCGGCGGCGGTCCCGGTTCCCATCGCGATCAGCACCAGCGTCAGGAGCGTCGTCAGCAAGCCAATGGCGGCGGGCCCGCCAAGGGAGTCGTGCCGCCTCATCCGCCCGCTTCATCGAGGCGGTTGTCCGGACCGGCCGCGATGCGAGGGTTGGAATGCCACAAGCTCGGCACTACCGCCTCGGACCGAGCGACCGAGTGGACCGGCAGGGGTTGGGAAACACCATCTGACACCCCGGTTCAGTCGCAGACCGGCCATAGCCTAACGGCTTGGGAAAGAAAATCCACCGAGTGCATCGGGATCCTTGGATCTGGCAGGGTCGCAAAAAAAATTGGCCGCCGAAATGGCGGCCAAAGGGGATAGACCAGACTGCAAGTACTGGAGGGTGTCCGAAATACCATCTTGGCGAAGTGGCAAATGCCACAGACCAGGGTTGCGTCCCGTCGTAGTGAGTCGCGCCAAGATAGATCTTTTGGGATATAATCTAGATAAAGAGTACTACTCGCCTGCGGCGAGGTCTTCAGAAAGTGCGTGGCTGACGTCCGTGAGCCTTCGACGGGCCTCGTCGTAGAGGGAGAAGAGCCGGGCGTAGGTTTTCCGGTGGCCGGGGTCCGGCCGCGCTTCGGCACGCAACCGTGCGCAGCGGGTGACGGCGTCCTGGGGCGAGGCGAAGGCCCCGATGCCGAGGCCCGCGACCAGGGCGGCGCCGAAGGAGGCATCCCCATTGCCGGGCTGCTTCATCGGCAAGCCGGTGGCGTCGGCGATAATCTGCCGCCAGGTCTCGCTCCGTGCCCCTCCGCCCAATAGGCGCATGGCGCCGAACTCGGCGCCGGAAAGCCGCTTGGCCTCGCGCAATACGTCGGTCAGCGCCAGGGCGATGCCTTCGTAGCAGGCCCGGGCGAAGTGCGCGCGCTCGTGGGCCAGGGTCAGGCCGATGAAATCGCCGCGCAGCTTCGGATCCCAATGCGGCGCCCGCTCGCCTTGCAGATAGGGATGGAAGAGCAGGCCGTCTGAGCCCGGCGCGACCGAGGCGGCCAGCCGGTCCATTTCGGCGTAGGCGGACTCGGGATCGAGGTCCGCGAAGAAGCGATCGCGAACCCAGCGGTGCGCGGTGGCGCAGGCGTTGATGCCCGAGGCCATGTACCACATGCCCTCGACGATGTGCGGATAGCAGGACACCGGCGGATGCACCTCGGGGCGGTCGACCGCGAGGAAGACCACGCCGGCCGTGGCCAGCTTGATCGCACCGTCGCCGGGCTTTACCGCGCCGCAGCCAAAAAGCTCGACCGTAGTGTCGTTGGAGCCCACGACCACGGGCGTGCCGGCCGCCAGCCCCGTTGCCTTTGCCGCGGCCTCGGAGACTTGCCCGGCGATGTCCTGAGGGCGGGCGACCGGGGGCAGGGTACCCGGCGGCCAGTCGATCAGGGCGCAGAGCTCGGGCGACCAGTCCCGCGTCTTCGCGTCGGCCATGAGAGCGCCCACGACGTCGGAGAAGTCGGTGGTCCAGTCTCCGGTCAAACGGCTGCGCAGGTGGTCCTTGGCGATGTAGAGGCGGGCGGTCCGGTCGGTCACCTCCGGTTCGTGCCGCTTCAGCCAGGCGAGTTGGGCTAGGGTCCAGGTCGGGTTTGCGCGGTTCAGCGAGCGTTCGATGATCTCATCGCCAGCCCGGTCGTGCAGGTCCGCGGCCTCGGCGGCGCTGCGCTGGTCGTTCCACAGGATCGCCGGGCGCAGCACTTTGCCGTCGGGATCGGTCAGCACCGCGATGTGGGCCCCGGCGGAGATCCCGACCGCGGCGATGTCGTTGGCGTCGAGCTTGCCGGCGGCCAGGGCGGCGGGCAGGGCGGTGCAGAGCGCCTGCCACCAATCGTCGGGGTCCTGCTCGGACCAGCCGGGTCTGGGGTTCTGGGTCGTGATCGGATGGCTGGCCTCGCCGATCAGGCCGCCGGATTCGTCGATGACGGTGGCCTTGAGGCTGCCCGCCCCGAGGTCGATGCCGAGCAGATAGGCCCTGTCTCCGCCCGCCATGGCTGGCCTATTCCGCGGTCACGTAGGCCGAGGCGATGCCGCCGTCGACCAGCCAGCCCGCGCCGGTGACGTAGCTGGCTGCGTCGGACACCAGGAAGACCGCAACCTCGGCGACCTCTTCAGGCTTCGCGAAGCGGCCCATCGGCATGTGGACCCGCCGCCGTTCAAGCTTCTCTGGCGTATCGAAAAGCGCGTCGGTCATCGCGGTCCCGACCGGACCGGGGCAGAGCGCGTTGGCGCGGATCCCGGCACGGCCGTACTGCACGGCGATCTCGCGGGTCAGGGCCAGGACGCCACCCTTGCTGGCGACATAGGCGATCTGCGGTGCCGCCGAGCCCATGTAGGCGACCAGAGAGGACATGTTGAGGATCGTACCGCCGCCGGCCCGCTGAAGGGCGGGGATCTCGTGGCGGCAGCAGAGAAAGACCCCGGTCAGGTTGACCGCCAGGGTCTTGTGCCAGATCTCGAGCGCCGTGTCCTCGGGGCCGCGGTCTTCGGCCAGCATGATGCCGGCGTTGTTGAAGGCGATATCGAGCCCGCTCAGCGCCGCCTCCGCGGCCGCCACCATGGCCTCGACCGAAGCTTCCTCGGAGACGTCGGCCTGGATGCCCGTCGCCGTCCCGCCCTCGGCCCTGATCTCGGCCGCGACCGCCTCGGCCGCAGCGAGGTCGAGGTCGGCCAGCGCCAGCGCGGCGCCTTCGCGCGCGAAACGCCGCGCCGACTCCCGGCCGATGCCGGCGGCGGCCCCGGTGATCAGGGCCCGTTTGCCTTGCAAGCGCATGTCGCCTCCCGGGTTTTCCTCGAAGCTATCTTGCGCGTCTTGGCGCTTGCAACATATTGTTTGGCACATGCCAACCTTGGCGCCGAACCACGCGCCGGGACGAAACAAGAAACCGCAGGACGGGGAGGGGACCATGGCCGGTGATCAGGTCACGACGATGATGGCGGCGTTGAAGAAGATGCAGGCGCGCTACCTGCGCTTCGAGCTGCCCGACTTGCATGGAACCAGCCGGACCAAGGTGGTCCCAATCGAAAAGGTCGAGGCCTACGCCCGCAAGGGCCTCAACTTCTATGGCGGCACCATCGGCCTCGACAGCGCCTCGGGGGTGATCGGCGGCACCGGCGTCGCCGAGGAGGTGGCCTACCGCGACCAGAGCCTGATCCCTGATCCGGAGAGCCTGCGCCCGGTGCCCTGGCTGCCCGGCACCGCCAAGGTGGTTTGCGACGCCCAGTGGGGTCCTGGCGAACCGATCAAGGCGACCCCGCGCACGGTGCTGCGCGGCCTGCTCGAGGAGGCCGCGAGCCTGGGCTACGACGTCATGATGGGCCACGAATTCGAGTTCTACCTGCTCGATCCCGAGACCAAGCAGCCGCTGTTCGGCGGCGTCCACATCTTCAACGCCACCCGGAACCAGTACGTGCCCTTCCTGGACGGCCTGCTCGACACCCTGCAAGCGGCCGGGATCGACGTCATCACCCACAACTGCGAATACTCGCCCTCGCAGTATGAGATCAACTTCGGCCCCGGGATTGGGCTGGAGGGCGCGGACAAGGCCTTCACCTTCAAGAACGCGATCAAGGAACTGGCCCACCGCGACGGCCTGCTGGCGACCTTCATGTCCAAGCCGGCGAGCGACATGGCCGGCTGCGGCTGCCACGTCCACGTCAGCCTCATCAACCGCAAGACCAAGAAACCGGTCTTCTACAAGAAGGGCGCGCCCGACGGCTTGAACGACGAGGTCCGGGCCTTCACCCGGGGCATCCTCGACCACGCCAAGGCGATCCAGGCCCTGATCGGGCCAACCCCGAACTGCTACCACCGTCTGAAGCCGCACACCTTTGCGCCCTCGAACATCTCCTGGGGCGTCGAGGACCGCACCGCCATGGTCAGGATCAAGGACCCGGGCGAGGCCAACTGCCACATCGAGATGCGCGCCGCCTCGGGCCTTTCCAACCCCTACCTCTCGGTCGCCGCGGTGATCGCCGCCGGCCTGCTGGGCCTGAAGGGCAAGGGCAAGCTGCCGGCCCAGTCGAAGGGCCCCTCCGAAGACGATCCCAAGCACGAAAAGCTGGCCGGCAGCCTGGAGGAGGCGCTGGATGCCCTGGAGGCGGACAAGCCGCTTCGCAAGCTGCTGGGGGAGGACTTCGTCCAGCTCTTCATGGCCGTGAAGCGCGCCGAACTGGCCCGCTTCCGCGGCCACGTCACGGACTGGGAACGCAACGAGTACCTTGAGGTCTATTGAGCGCCGGCCTACCGGCCCTCACTCCGCAGCCAGGCTGCCCTTGCGGCCGGGGAGCTCGCCGCGGATGACGTAGGCCAGGGTCTGGACCACCTGCTCGGGAGTGGCGCAGACGGCGAGGGCGGCGGCGTCGACTTCCTTGAGGGCGTGGTTGAGGGCGGAATCGTGGAGCGTGATCAGGGCCTTGCCCAGGGCCGCGGCCGTCCCGGCGTCGAAGGCGGCGTTCCACTGCCGGTATTTCTCGCCGAAGCGGACCACCACGACGTCGGCCTCGCCGATCAGGGTCCGGGTCCGGATGGCGTTCATGGTCGCGCCCTTGCGATCGTGCCAAAAGGCATGGTCCTCGGCACCCAGGATTGCGGCGCCGCAGTCGTCGCTGTCCTCGTGGACGCAGACCGGCGTATCGAGACGAACGGGGAGGCCGGCCGCGCGGATGCCCTCGGCGATCCGGGTCCGCCAGTCGCTGTGGATCTCGCCGGAAAGATAGACCTTCCACTCTCTCGTGCTCATCGGCTGCAGTCTCCGTTCTCATAGGCCCGTCGTTTCGAGAAAGACCTAGGCGGAGAGCCGGGGCGGCGCAAGCCGCGCGTGCGGTAACGACATCCGGCGGATCCCGTATTGAGTTCGAAGGGCCAGTGCTGTCGGGCTTAGCGCCTTTTCAGCGAAGGCACGGCCGTCTCCCCGCCGATCAGACCCATGTCATGCGACTTCTTGATGTACCGCTGGGCCCTTTCGGCGACCGCGACAAGGCTGTGGATAACTTCGCTTGCAACCTTGGGTGAAGCCGACGTCTTTCCTAGGATCGGGCAGACTTCGATGCGATTAGCTCGTATCTATATGTTTTTCTGCCGATATATTGCAGGCATATTTTATGCTCGCGTTCGGAATAAACCTTATGTACCATTGTTTGTAGAGTGAAGTTCGTCGCCGGACAGAATCTTTTTGGGGTGTTTGGTCAGGGTATTGTCCGGTACCGGACTGGCGAAGGGCGCTTCCAGGACGGAGGCGCCCTTTCGCTTGGCCGGGTCCGATTGCGCCCAGAAAAGGACCTGGGCACAACTCGATCGTAGGCCTGTGGGTCCGGTGGCCAATCCTGCGCTTACATCTGCATGTTGGGACGCTCGCCTGCCAGGGTGAGCGTAACGCCGGCGGTGGCCAGGGCCTCGCCCAGGGCATCGGGTGGAGGCTGGTCCGTGACCACGTCGGTCAGGCTGTCCAAGGGGGCCACGACCTCCAGCAGGGGCACCTGGAATTTCGCGTGGTCCACCAAAAAGACCCGCCGCGCGGCCCGCTCGAACATCGTCCGCTTGATCCAGGCCGCGTTGGAGTCGACGTCGGTGATCCCGCCGCTGGTCAGGCCGCCGGCGCTGGTCAGCGCCACGTTGGCGTGGAAGCGGCGCAGGAAATCGCAGGCGTCTTGACCGTAGACTCCGTCCTCCCGTGCCGCGTAGCTGCCCGGGCAGAGGATGACCCGGATGCGGTCCCGGCTTCCGAGGCTGTGGGCGATCTCCAGGCCGTTGGTGATCACCGTGATCTCGGGCTGCGCCAGGGCGAGCTGGCGGGCCAGATGGAGGGTCGTGGCGCCGGAATCGATCATCACCACGTCGCCGGGCGCGATCATGGCCGCGGCAACCCTGGCAATCCGCTCGCGCTCGGCCACCATGGCGGTGCTGCGCTCGTGGACCGCCGGCTCGCGGCCCATGGGCGCGGCCGCGCCGCCATAGGTCCGCGCCACCAGGCCGCGGCTCGAGAGGTCGTCGATGTCCCGCCGCACGGTCTCGGTGGAGACGCCGAAGGCCTGAGCCAGGTGCGAGATGCGCACCGTCGGGTTGGAGCGCAGCTCGGCGATGATCCGCTCGTGCCGCTGGGCCTTGGCCGGTCGCCCGCCGCGGCGCTGCTCGGGGCCGCTCATGCGCAGGCGGCCATGATGTCGTGGATCTGGGAATTGAGGGCCCCCTTGCGCGGCGAGAAGGACCCGTCGAAGGCGGCAGACCCGATGGTGAAGGCATCGGCGCCGGCCTTGCTCAGCTCGTGGATCCTGGCCGGCGAATTGACGCTGCCGGCGACCACCAGCCAGCCCTGGGTCGCTCCGCGCGCCGCCCGGACCAGGTCGAGCGGGTCCGCATCGGTCGCCCGATAGGCGAGCAGGTCGACCCCGGAGCAGCCGATCTCCTCGAAGTGGCGGCAGTGCGCGGCGATGTCCTGGGCCGAGCCGCCGAGTTCGGTCGGGTGGCCGAGCGGCTTGCCGGGGAAGGGGAAGTATTCGATACCGCTGCCGTTCAGGATCTCGAGAATGGCTTCTGCCTGGGTCCCGCCCATGACCCGGTCCACCCCGATGTCGATTGCCGCCCGGGCCGAATTCAGGCAGGCCGCTTCGCTCTCGCTGACCACCTCCAGATAGCTGGTCGCGCCGCTGTCCTTAATCCGGCGGTTGAGTTCCTTCAGCGTCGGCCGGTCGGCGCCGATGTCCTTGAAGCCGACGTGGCGGAGCCCCGTATCGCAAACCTGCTCGAAGACCTCCAGACAGTCCTCCACCGTCTGGTCGGCCCGGGTCAGCATGAAGATGAACTCCATCGCTCGGCTTCCCTGTATCCGTGGCGTCAGCCTGGAGCCACCGGCCCCTGTCCACGGTTTCTGGCTTTGTGTTCTTCTTGGGCTCTTTATCGCAGATAAATGTGGTGGGCACAACAATCCGTGTTGGAATTGCCAAGTAAACCGTGGTACTTTCATCACAAGCAAAAGGCAGACTTGCGCTTCGTCCTGGCGGGCGCAGGATAGCTGTCAAAGGTCCGCGAGCGACCTCAGCTAAGCAGGGAGACCGACACCATGAAATTCGACCGACGGGATTTTCTCGGCCTGTCCGTAGCCGGCGGCGCTCTGGCCCTCGCCGGCCCACTTGCGCGCAGCGCCAGGGCGGCGCGCGAGAAGGAACTGAACATCCTCTGCTGGGAGGGCTACAACTCCGACGAGGTGCTGGACCCCTTCCGGCGCCAGACCAGCGCCAAGGTCTCGGCCGAGAGCGGCACCTCGGACCCGGACATGATCAACAAGCTGCGCGCCGGCGAGGTCAACGTCTGGGACGTGATCAACGTCAACCAGCCCTGGGCGCGCGAGCAGATGTGGCCGGAAAAGCTGATCAAGCCGCTGACGAAGGAGCGCTTCGAGCCTTTCTTCGGCGACATGATGGCGCCCTTCGACAAGGGCTATAAGTGGTCCTATGCCGACAGCGGGGAACTGATCGGCATCGTCCAGCGCTTCGGCCCCTTCAACTTCGTGGTGAATACCGACAAGGTGAGCCGGGCGACCGCCGAGGACGAGGGCTTCGACCTCTTCAGCGAGGCCTCCAACGCCAAGAAGTACGGAATCCTCACCTACGACAACTGGAACATCTATCACATGTGCGTCGGGGCCGGGGTCGACCCCTTCAAGAAGCACGATCAGGGCGAAATCGACGCCTTCGAGA
>JAAUYK010093534.1_pt1 | contig 13741 bp, 10 predicted proteins | sample 7278021 | NCBI WGS metagenome assembly JAAUYK01 (sample SAMN14350223, study PRJNA611818) | marine sediment metagenome | isolation source: surface marine sediment (1.8m) | place: French Polynesia: Moorea | collected 2018-08
CGGATCCACGCGCACCACCTCGACGTTCAGCGCCGTGACCCGGGCGTTGCCCATGCGGCCCGCCATCTTGAGGCCCTTGATCACGCGCCCCGGGTAGGCGCCTGCACCGATCGCGCCGCCGTGGCGGAAGAACTCGTGGGTGCCGTGCGTCCGGCGCTTGACCGCGAAGCCGTGGCGCTTGACGACGCCCGCCGTGCCCCGACCCTTGGAGGTCCCGATGACGTCCACGCGCTGGCCCTCGGCGAAGATCCCGACCTCGATCTCCTGCCCGACCTCGTAGGGCTCGGCCTCCTCGGCGGGGATCCGGCTCTCGTGGAGGTGCTGCCGTGGCGACACACCGGCCCGCTCGAAGTGGCCCTGCAGCGCCTTCGTGGTCCGGCTGGGACGCCGCTCGCCGAAGCCGAGCTGGAGCGCGCTGTAGCCATCCCGCTCGGGGGTCTTCTTCTGCACGACGGTGTTCGGACCCGCCTCGAGCACCGTGACCGGGATACACTCCCCGGACTCCGCGTAGATCTGGGTCATGCCGACTTTCCGGCACATCAGCTCGATAGCCACGGGAATCTCCAGACTGACCGGTGGAAGCGACCGGCGGAAGGGACCGATGGAAGGTCGGCTCGACCCATGGGGCAGGGGGTCGAGCCACGTCGGCCCCACGCCCGGGGGGGCCGAGAGACGCGGGAGCATAGGAGGACGAGTCGGGGATGTCGAGCCGGCTGCATCGGGTGGTGCTGAGCCCCGGCGACGGGATCGGCCCGGAGGTGACCGAGGCCACCCCTCGGGTGGTGGAGGCGGGCGCTGCGCGGTGATCGGGCAGCTCCGGTGAGCTCCCCGGAACGGTCTCGGCTGCTCGTGCTGGGTCTCGATGGCGCGAGCTTCGACGTGTTGGACCCCCTGATGGCGGCCGGCCGCCTGCCGCATCTCGCCGCGTGGTGCCGAGAGGGCGCCAGGGGTCGACTGACCAGCACCGTGCCACCCATGAGCTTTCCGGCCTGGAGTACCTTTCTCACCGGCTACGAGCCGGGCCGCCACGGGATCTTCGACTTCACCCAGAAGCTGGCGGGCGCCTACCGGATCCGCTTCGTGAATGCGACGGACCGGCGCGGTCCGAGTCTGTTCGCACGCGCCAGTCGAGCGGGCCGCAGCGTCCTCGCGCTGGGCGTGCCCGCCACGTTTCCGCCCGAGTCCGTCTCGGGCCTGCTGGTCGCGGGCTTCGACGCACCGGTCTCCTCCAGCACGGCGCCGCGGCAGGCGAGCGACCCGGATCTCTACCGCGAGGTGGCGGCGCGGGTCGGACCCTGGAAGCGGCCCGATCTGGACGAGGCCGCCCGTGGCGACGCCTGGCACGAGCGCGCCGTGGACGTGCTGCTCGACCGCGTCCAGCGCAAGACGGCCTTTGCCCTGGAGGCGCTGGCGCGGTTGCGGAGCCGTGGGTCCGCGCCCGAGCTGGCCGCCATCGTGTTCGCCGAGAGCGACACGGTGGCGCACCACTTCTGGCGGGACCACGATCCCGGATCACCCCGCCACGATCCCAGTGCGGGCGCCGCGCGGCGAGGTGCGGTCGCGGCCGTCTACGAGCGACTGGACGCGGCATGCGGTGCGCTGCGCGAAGCCTTCGGGGACGACGCCGCCTGCGTGGTGCTGTCGGATCACGGCAGCGGCGGCGCGTCCCGCCGCGTCGTCCACCTGAACCGCCGGCTCGAGGAGTGCGGCCTGCTGCGGCGACGACCGGAACGGGGCCGATCCCTCGACCGCCTCGCCCGCAGTGCCCGCGACCTGGCCCTGCGCGCGCTGCCGCCGCCGCTCGCCGAACGGGCCTTCCGCGCCGGGCGGGCGGCCGCCGCCCGCCTCGAGAGCACCGCGCGTTTCGGTGGCTTCGACTGGTCGCGCAGCGCCGCCTTCTCCGAGGAGGCCAACACCCAGCCCGGCGTGTGGATCAACCTGCGCGGCCGCGAGGCCGAGGGCTGCGTCGATCCCGGAGACTACGAGCGCGTGAGGGACGAGGTGATCGAGGCGCTGCTCGCCTGGAAGCTGCCGGGAGGCGCGCCCGTGGTGGCCCGCGCGCGCCGCCGAGAATCGGTATACCCCGGACCTCTGCATGAGCGCGCCCCGGACGTGGTGATCGAGCTGGCGCTGGAGGACGGCTACGGGACCTCGCTGGTCGCGACACCCTGGTCGGACGCGTCGCGGGAAACGGTACGGACCCTCGAGGACCACGAGCTGGCGGGGGGGCGCGGGCGGGGCATGAACGGGACCCACAGGCCGGACGGAATCTGGATCGCAACCGGAGCGCAGGCGCAGCGCCTGGGCGAGCCGCCGGGCCGTCTCGAGCAGGTGGCGCCGCGCCTGCTGGGCGCCCTCGACGTGGCGTGGGACGCCGACCCGGACGGTCCCGATCCGACCGCGATGCCCTACACCCCGGAGGAGGAAGCGCGCGTGGCCGAGCGGCTGCGGGCGCTGGGCTACCTGGAATGAGCCGGGTGCGCGGCGCTTCGAAGCGCGAGATGAGCGCGGCCCGCTCCGCCGTGGAGCCCGTCGCCGGCCCGCCGGCCGCGGAGGCACTGCGGGGCGCGCCGCAGCGAGGCGTCCCGGGTACCCCGCTGCCCGGCCCCCTGCGCCTGGCCAGCCTCGCCGCGTTCCCCTTTCCCGCGCCGCAGGGCTCCCAGGTCTTCGCGCGCGAGCAGGCCCGGGCGCTCGAGCGGGCCGGTGCTGCGGTGACGGTCGTGTGTTACGGACGGGGGTCCGGCACGGCGCCGGACGACGTCGCGTTGGAGCGGTCTCCCGCGTGGCTCTCCCCGCGCTCGCTGCGCGCGGGTCCCAACGTCGCCAAGCCGCTCGCCGATGCCGCGCTCGTCGCCACCTACGTGGCCGCGCACCGGAAGCAGCCCTTCGACCTGGCTCTCGCCCACAACGTCGAGGCGGCGTTCGTCGCCCTGGCCGCGCGGCCCCTGCTGCGGGTTCCGGTCCTCTACGTGGCCCACACACTCATGCGACACGAGCTGTCGAGCTACGGTCCCGCGACGCTGCGCCCCGCTCTCGACCGGGCCGGGGAGACGCTGGATCACAGCATCGCTCGACGCGCCGACGGCGTGATGGTGCTGTGCGAGGCCGCCGCGAAGCAGCTCGGCAGCCTCGCGCGCGGCCCCCTGGCCCTGATTCCGCCGGGCCTCGCCCCGGCCCCGCCCCCGGCCGCCGGCGAGGTCGCTCGGGTGTGCGCCGCTCACGGACTCGCTCCCGGCGCCTTCGCGCTGTACGCCGGCAACCCGGACGGATACCAGAGCCTCGACACCCTGCGCCGCGCGGCGCCGCTGCTCCCGGAGCTGCCCGTCGCGGTCGCGACCCACGCCGGGCCCGTCGCGGAGCGCGGACCGCTGCATTGGCTTGCCGTGGCGGATGCGCGCGAGGCCCGGGCGCTGCTCCACGGCGCGCGCATCGCGCTGCTGCCGCGACGCGCTCCCGGCGGATTTCCCATCAAGCTCCTCAACTACATGGAGGCCGCGCGGCCCATCGTCGCGCGCGAGGGGCTCGTGGGCTCGCTCGTCCACGGTCTCAACGCGCAGCTGGTCCCGCCCGACGCGACGCCGGGCGCCTTCGTCGCGGCCATCCGCGCCCTGCTCGCCGACCCGGCGCGGGCGCGACGGCTGGGTGAGGCCGCCCGCGCCACCCTGGAGACGCAGCACGCCTGGCCCGAGCTGGCGCGACGTACGCTCGCGCACGCGGCGGACGTGGCCCGGGCCGCCGACCCGCTTCACTGGCTTCGCTCGGGAGCCTCGGGCTCCGAGCAGCGATAGCGGTCCTGCAGGGCGCGCAGTCGCCCGAGCTCTCCTCCCCAGTTCCGCCAGCGCCACTCCACGAACTCCCAGGTCATGCCCGCCACGATGCCGTCCACGTAGACGACGGGAACGTCCTCGTAGTGGAAGTCCGGACAGCCTTCGGCTCTTCGCGCCGCCACCACGTAGGTCTCCAGGCGCACGCGGCGGCCGTCGGGCGCCTCGAGCTGCACCACGTGGAGCGGCGTCGGAAAGGGATCCCCGGGATGACCCGGCTTGCGCACCGGATCCCTGCGCAACCGGGCGTGCGCCTGCTCGAGCGTGTCCCCCACCTCGACCTCCCGCAGGCGATCGCGCATCACGGAGGCGTTCACCGTGTCGAATCCGTAGACCAGGCAGGCCGAGGGTGCGAGCGCGATCAGGGCGATGGCGCTGCGGCCCCATCGCGGCCCCGATTCGCGTCGCCAGGGTCGGCTCCGGCGCCCCGATCTTCCCTGCTCGAGTCGGACGAGTCGCAGGAGTCGGACGAGTCGCAGGAGTCGGGCGAGTCGGACGCGTCCGACGAGTTGGACGAGTCGGAGGAATCGGATCGCGTTCATGCGTGGCGACGCGTTGGACCCGCGGCAGCATAGGCCGGCCACCCGGAGGGTCAAACGGAGGGAGGGTCAAACGGAGGGAGGATCAAACGGGAGGGAGGGTCAAACGGAGGCTCGAACCCGGCGGGGGGTCGACCGGCACGTCGAAGCCACGCGCTACCCTGATTGGCGATTCCGACGCCCCCCGCATTGCGGCGGGGCCGAGGAGTCACGTGCGTTCTGCGCACGTCCACACTGCGTCCTACGTGAGTCCACGGCTCGGCTGCGCCGTCCCCCACGCGGCCGGTCCATGGTGCCCGCAGGTAGGCGCGAGCGGGCCTGCAGCGTGTCACGGATCGCCGAAGAGACGGAACAGCCCATCGACGACCTGCGCGGAGTGGTGGAGCGCGTGGTGTCGCGCGCGTGCCCGGTGCGCCTCACCGGACTGCGGGGCGCCGCGCGGGCCGTGCTCGTGGCCCACCTGGTCCGGGCTCACGCTGACCGACCGGTGCTCGTCCTCGTCCCGACCGCCAAGGCGGGAGACACCTTCGTCGAGGACCTGCGAGCCACGCTGGGAGAGGCGGGTGAGGGGGGTCGCGTGCGTGCGTTTCCCCGGCACGACACTCACCCCTACGAGCGCTTCTCCCCCCAGCCCTTCGTCGTGGCCCAACGCATGGACGTGCTCTACCGCTGGCTCGCGAGCCCCGACCCGGGGGCGAGCCGCTCCGTCGGGGCCGAGCCGGCGCCGGTGGTGGTCGCGCCCTGGACCGCCCTCGCGCCTCGCGTGCCCTCCCGGGAGCTGGTGCGCGCACGCTCGGTCCACCTGGAGGTGGGACAGAGCGTCGATCGCGACGCCCTGGTCGAGACCCTGCTGGCCGCCGGCTACACCCGAATGCCGCTGGTCGAGGAGCGCGGTGAGCTCGCCGTGCGGGGAGGCATCCTCGATCTGTTCCCGCCCCACCGCGCGTGTCCGTTGCGGGTCGAGCTGCTGGGGGACGAGGTCGAGTCGATTCGGGAGTTCGACCCGGCGAGCCAGCGCTCCCAGGAAGCCCTCGGCTACGCCGTCGCGCCGCCGCCGCGCGAGCTGCTGCTCGATCGCGCGCTCGTGGTGGAGCGCCAGGACGCGATCCGCGCGCTGGCCCTGGATCAGGGGGTCGAGACCCGTGTCGTGGACGCGCTGATCGACGACCTGCTGCGGGGCCATGCGCCGCCCGGCGTCGAAGCCCTGACGCCCCTGCTGCTGCCGGACCTGGAGACCGTCCTCGACTTCCTGCCCGAGGACGCGCTGGTCGTCGTGGACGATCCGGAGGCCGGCCGCGAGCGCCTCACCCGTTACACCGAGGAGGCCTACGAGAACTACGACCTGGCGCGCGCCAGCGGACGCCTCGTCGCGACGCCCGACGCCCTGGCGCTGGCGCCGGAGGAGCTCGCGAGCGCCATGCGCGCGCGCCGATCGGTCGCCCTCGAGCGGCTCGACGTCGTGGATCCCACCGACGGGTGCGAGCGCTACAACCTGCACAGTGATGCCAATGACGCGCTGCGACGCGATCTCCTCAAGGCGCGCAGCGGCGATGCCGCGCTCGCGCCGCTGGTGGAGCGCCTGGAGAGCTGGCGCGCGGAACGCTGGCGCGTGGTCCTCACCGCCTCCTCGCTCTCCCACGCCGAGCGGCTGCGCACGCTGCTCGACGAGTACGGGCTCGGCAGCCGCACCGCGACCGACCCGAGACCGGTGTGGCGCTGGTCCGGCACCGGCCGCGTCGAGATCCGCGCGACGCCGTTCTCGGAGGGCTTCTCCTTCCCGCTCGAGAAGCTGGCGGTCGTCACCGAGGACGAGATCTTCGGACCGCGGCAGAAGACCCGCCGACGCGCGCGGCGCTGGCCCGAGGACGCCGCCGTCGAGGCGCTGGGTCAGCTGAGCCCCGGCGACTACCTGGTGCACCGGGAGCACGGCATCGGCCTGTATCGCGGCCTGGTCAGCCTCGATCTGCGCGGGGTGGACGGCGAGTTCCTGCGCCTCGAGTACCAGGAGGGTGCCCGGCTCTTCCTGCCCGTACACCGCCTCGACCTGGTGCAGCGCTACGCGGGCTCGGACGGTCACGCGCCCCGCGTGGACCGTCTGGGCGGCGCCACCTGGGAGAAGGCCAAGCGCTCGGTGCGACGCTCCCTGCGCGACATGGCCCACGAGCTGCTCGCGGTGCACGCCGCGCGCGAGGTCGCGGTGGGGCACGCGTTCTCGCCGCGCGACCGCATGCTCGAGCAGTTCGAAGCCACCTTCCCCTTCGAGGAGACACCGGACCAGCTCGCCGCCATCGAGGACACGCTCTGCGATCTGCAGCGCGACAAGCCCATGGACCGCCTGGTGTGCGGGGACGTGGGCTACGGCAAGACCGAGGTCGCGGTCCGCGCCGCCTTCCGCGCGGCCCTCGACGGCAAGCAGGTCGCCGTCCTGGTCCCGACAACGGTTCTGTGTCAGCAGCACGAGGAGACCTTCCGCCGGCGCTTCGACGGCTACCCGGTGCGCATCGAGTCGCTCTCCCGCTTCCGCAGTGCCCGGGACGCACGCCGCGTGCGCGAGGGGCTCGAGGACGGAACGGTGGACATCGTGATCGGCACCCATCGCCTGCTGCAGCAGAGCGTACGCTTCCGCGACCTCGGCCTGCTGGTCGTGGACGAGGAGCACCGCTTCGGCGTCGCCCACAAGGAGCGGATCAAGCAGCTCAAGAAGACCGTGGACGTCCTGACCCTCACCGCGACTCCCATCCCCCGCACGCTGCAGCTCGCCTTCACGGGCCTGCGCGACCTGTCGGTGATCGAGACCGCTCCCGCGGACCGGCTGGCCATTCGCACCCAGGTCTGCCGCTTCTCCGAGCCGCTGGTCCGCGAGGCGATCCTGCGCGAGATGCGCCGAGGCGGACAGGTGTACTTCGTCCACAACCGGGTGCAGACGATCGGGCTCATGGCCGAGACCCTGGCCCGGGTAGTGCCCGAGGCGAAGTTGATCGTCGCCCACGGACAGATGAAGGAGCGCGAGCTCGAGCAGAGGATGCTGGCCTTCATGCACGGCGAGGCCGACGTCCTGCTCTGCACGACGATCGTCGAGAGCGGGCTCGACATCCCGCGCGCCAACACCATCGTGATCAACCGGGCCGACGCCATGGGCCTCGCACAGCTCTACCAGCTGCGCGGACGGGTGGGGCGCAGCCATCACCGCGCCTACGCGTACCTGCTGGTGCCGAGTCCCGACAACCTGAGCCCCGACGCGCGCAAGCGCCTGGAGGCCATCCAGGACCTCTCGGAGCTGGGCGCCGGCTTCCGCCTGGCCAACCTCGATCTCGAGATCCGCGGCGCGGGCAACCTGCTCGGCGCGGAGCAGTCGGGCAACCTGGCCGCGGTGGGATACGAGACCTACATGGAGATGCTGGAGGAGACGATCGACGAGCTGCGCGGCAAGAGCCACCTGGTGGAGGTCGACCCGGAGATCCGCCTGCCCGTCGCGGCGCGACTCCCGGAGCAGTACGTGTCGGCCGTGAGCCAGCGGCTCGTGCTCTACAAGCGGCTCGCGAGCTGCCGCGACGACGGCGAGGTGGACCGCATCCGCGACGAGATCATGGATCGCTTCGGCCCCCTGCCCGCCGAGGCCGAGCACCTGTGCCAGGTGATCCGAGTCAAGATCCGCGCGCGGCGGCTCGGCGTGGCCTCGGTCGACCTGGCCAACGGCGAGCTGGTGCTGACCGCGGCGGAGAGCACGAACGTGGACCCGGACCGGCTGCTCAGCCTGCTCACCCAGGCATCCGGGGGTATGCGCGTGACGCCGGGTCACAAGATCCACGCGCCGGTGCCGAGCCGCGAGCCCGCGACGCTCTTCGACGCGGCGCGGCGCCTGCTCGAGAACCTGGGCGCGTAGGCGATCGATGCGGGTATCCTGCGGGACGCGGACCGCGCGATAAGATCCCAGCTTGATGGCCTGGCTGAGAGCGATGCTGCGCCTCGTTTCGAGCAGCGCACGGGACCTCGCGTTCATCGTCCTGGTGATCGCCGTCTTCCAGCTCGCCGTCCTGCGCCAGCCCTTCCCGGACCTGGGCCAGACACTGCTCGGCCTGGGACTGGTGCTGGTGGGCCTGGCCCTGTTCGTGCGCGGCCTGGAGCTCGGCCTGTTTCCGCTGGGCGAGAGCATGGCCTACGCCTTCGCGCGCAAGGGCTCCCTCGGATGGCTGCTGCTGTTCGCGTTCGCCCTCGGCTTCGGAACCACCGCCGCCGAGCCCGCCCTGATGGTGATCGCCGAGGAGGCCTCGGAGGTGGCCGCGCGCGCAGGCGCGATCGAGGATCTCGAATCGGCGCGCGAGCGCTACGCGCTCGGCCTCCGCTTCACGATCGCGCTGGCGGTTGGCGTCGCGATCGTGATCGGGGTCTGGCGCATCCTGACCGGCTGGCCCATCCACCTGATGATCGCCAGCGGCTACGTCCTGGTCCTCGTCATGACGGCCTTCGCCCCGGACGAGATCATCGGCATCGCCTATGACTCGGGCGGAGTGACGACCTCGACCATCACGGTGCCGCTCGTCACCGCCCTGGGCGTGGGACTCGCCTCCTCCCTGGAGGGCCGCAACCCCGTCCTCGACGGCTTCGGCCTGATCGCCTTCGCGTCCCTCACCCCGATGATCTTCGTGATGCTGTACGGGATCCTGATCTGATGGCCTGGATCGAGGGCCCGCTCGAGGTCGTCGTCGGTACGGTCCGGGACGTAATGCCCATCCTCGCGATCCTCACCGTCTTCCAGCTCTTCGTGCTGCGCCGACCCCTCCCCAATCCGAAGCGACTGCTGCTGGGGTTCGCCTACGTGCTCGCCGGCCTCATCCTGTTCGTGATCGGGCTCGAGCAGGCGATCTTTCCGGTGGGCCGCACCATGGCGACCCAGTTCACGACGCCCGAGTTCCTCGGCCTGACGTCGGCCGACGATCCGGCGACCGTCGACCCGAGCGTCTACTACTGGGTCTACGCCTTCGCCTTCGCGATCGGGTTCAGCACCACGATGGCCGAGCCGGCCCTGATCGCGGTGGCGATCAAGGCCCGCGAGCTGTCGGCCGGCTCCATCAATGCCTGGGGCCTGCGGATCGCGGTCGCGTTCGGGGTCGCGATCGGCATCAGTCTGGGCGCGTTCCGGATCGTGATCGGCGCGCCGCTCCACTACTTCATCATCGCGGGCTACGGGGTGGTGATCGTCCAGACCCTCTTCGCCCCGCGACTCATCGTGCCGCTCGCCTACGACTCGGGGGGTGTCACCACCTCCACCGTGACCGTGCCGCTGGTGGCGGGGCTGGGTCTCGGCCTCGCGGAGGCGGTGCCCGGCCGCAGCCCGCTCATCGACGGATTCGGCCTGATCGCCTTCGCGAGCCTGTTTCCGATGATCACCGTGATGGCCTACGCCCAGGCTTCCGAGTGGCGCGCCGACCGGGCCCGCGCGCGCGCCGCTCGGGCCGAGGCGGATCCGGTACCATCCGAGGAGGATCGAGAATGAGGTTCAAGCTCCTGATCGCCTTCGTGGACGACCACCGGACGGAGGCCGTGACCGAGGCGGCGCGCGAGGCCGGGGCCACCGGCTGCACGGTGGTCACCAACGCCCGGGGCGAGGGGCTGAAGAAGAAGACCACCTTCCTCGGCCTCAGCCTCGAGACCCAGCGCGACATGATCCTGCTCCTGGTCGAGGAGCACCGCGCGCGCCACATCCTCGAGACCGTGGGCGAGGCGGGCGAGTTCGACACGAGCCCCGGTACCGGCATCGCGTTCCAGATCGACGTGGAGGACGCCGTGGGCGTGGCACACCAGGCGAAGAGCATCGCACCGAGCCTCGAGAAGGAGGAGCTGTGACGGAAAAGAGCATCGTGCGGGTCTCCGACGTGATGGAGCGCGACTACGTGATCGTCGACGGGGTCGCGACCGTCGCGGAGGCACTGGCGATCCTGCGGGAGAAGAACGCCCACTTCCTGCTGGTCGCCAAGCGCCACGAGGACGACGAGTTCGGCATCGTGATGATCGCCGACATCGCCAAGCAGGTCCTGGCCCCGCACCGCTCTCCGGAACGCACCAACGTGTACGAGATCATGTCGAAGCCCGTCCTCTACGTGAAGCCGGAGATGGACATCCGCTACTGCGCGCGCCTGTTCAACAACTTCGGCATCTCCGCGGCGCCCGTCATCAAGGGCGGCCAGGTCCTCGGCATCGTCGCCTACGACCAGCTGGTGCTGAAGGGCCTGGCCGAGCAGGCGTGAGTCCGCTGCCGTGACCGGGGGCTCTCCCGCGATCCCCATGGCTCCGTGGCGCGAGCGCCTGCGGGTCGTGATCTTCGAGGCCGACACGCCTGCCGGCAAGGCCTTCGACGTGACGCTCCTGGTCGCGATCGTGCTGAGCGTGTCGGCCGTGATGGCGGACAGCGTGGAGTGGATGCGGCGGGACTTCGGCCCGGCGCTCGATGCCGCCGAGTGGCTCTTCACGGTGCTGTTCACCGTCGAGTACGTGCTGCGCCTGCTCTCCGTCCCCCACGCCTGGCACTACGCCCGGAGCTTCTTCGGCATCGTGGACCTGCTCGCCATCCTCCCCACCTACCTGAGCCTGTTGCTGCCCGGCGCCGAGTCGATGCTGGTGATCCGCGGACTGCGGCTGCTGCGCATCTTCCGGGTCTTCAAGCTGGGACGCTTCCTGGGCGAGGCCAGCATCCTGACCGAGGCCCTGAGCACGAGCCGCCACAAGATCACCGTCTTCCTCGGCACGGTGCTCATCCTGGTCACGATCCTCGGGGCGGGGATGTATTTGATCGAGGGCGAGGAGAACGGATTCACCAGCATTCCGCTGGCGGTCTACTGGGCGGTCGTCACCATGACGACGGTGGGCTACGGCGATCTCGCTCCCAGTACCACCGTGGGCCGCACGCTGGCCGCGCTGGTGATGATCCTCGGCTACAGCATCATCGCCGTGCCGACCGGCATCGTCACCGCGGAGATCGTGGAGAGAGCCACCGCCGCCAAGCGCCCCACGACGCGCCATTGCCCGGAGTGCATGAGCGAGGGCCACGAGAACTCGGCCCGCTTCTGCAAGGACTGCGGCGCCGCGCTACCGGAGGCGAATGCGGGGTCGACCTGATCGAGATCGAGACCGGAACGCCGGCGGACGCCGCGCTACTCGCCCGCTCGCTTCTCGCCCGCGCGGATCACCTCGCTGAAGGACTGCGCGAGCATCTCGCGGAAGTCCTCCAGGTCCGGCATCGAGGTGCCGTCTGCGTCGAGGCCCACGAACAGGCGGCCGTCGTAGCCGTAGAGCGCCACGCTCACCGGGCAGTTGGGCGCCACCGGCGCAAACGGATAGCCCGCCGTGATGCGCGAGCCCGCCAGGTAGCGGGGCTCCATGATGCCCGGCACGTTCGTCACGATCAGGTTGACCGCCTGGGTTCCCGCGTACGCGAGCCCGCCGTACACGCGCCTCGGCAGCGCCGCCATGATCTCCGCCAGCACGGGAAAGAACTCCACCGCCGGATGGGACTTGCGCTCCTCCACCCGTCGCCGCACCTCGGCGAAGCGCCGCAGCGGATCGCGTTCGCCGATGGGCAGCCGCACGTTGACCCCGGTGGCGCGGTTGCCCGTGCCGGCTCCCGCCCCCTGTTCCGCCCGCGCCCGCAGGTTGATGGGCACGAGGGTCATCACCTCCTCCACGCCCTCGATTCCCTTGGACTCGTGCCACACCCCCACCGCGCCCGCGACCGCCGTCAGCAGGACGTCGATCATCTTCCCGCCGAGGGCCGTGCGCGTCGCGCGCAGCGGCTCGAAGGGCAGCTCCAGCCCCGCCAGATGACGCGCGCGGCCGAAGCCGCGCAGGGGTGAGGGGCTGCGGTAGGCCGCGTCGGACAGCACCGTCCCCGTGATGCGGAGCGCCCGCTCGAGCGACGCGGGGCGCGTCACGGCCGTCCAGGCCGAGCGCAGCAAGGCGCCCGCCATCGCCGCGTCCTCTTCCAGACGGCGGCGCGCGGCGACGAGCAGCCGCTCGGCCACCGGGGTGTCGTCCCAGGGCCCCGGCGCGCCGCGGGGAGGCGCGGGACGCGGCCCCATGTCCGCCCGCGGGTCCGTGAGGGCCGCCAGGACCGCGTTGCCCCCGACCCCGTCCGCCACGGCGTGATGCAGGCGGAAGAAGACCGCTGCCCCGTCTCCCGGGCCGTCGAGCTCGATCATCTCCCACAGGGGCCGGCTGGGATCGAAGGGGCGCTCGTAGATGGGCCCCACGGTGCGGAACAGGTCCTCCGTGGTCGCGTGGCCCGGCAGCCCGTCGTCGTGCGACACCGCGTAGCGACGCACGTGGTAGTCGAGATCGAAGGTCGGGTCGTCCTCCCAGCGCGGCCGTGACAGATCGAAGGGCGCGTCCACCACCCGCTGACGCAGCCGGGGTACCGCCTCGACGGCCCGCTGCGCGGCGGCGCGCAGGCCGTCCGAGCAGGGTGGACGGTCGAGCACCAGCAGCATCGACATGGTCGTGCGCTGCCGGGGCTGGTCCGTGTACCAGAACGCCAGATCCTCGGCCGAGAGCGGCTCCGAGGTGGGCTCCGCCATCCGCTCCTCCTTCGTCGGCGGCGTCCCCGCCGCGCGGCTCATTCAACCACGGAAGACTGCGCGCGGGCCAGCCCCGGCGACCCGGTCGTCCCAGTCGAGACGCTGCCGAAGCGCAGCAGCTCGCCGTCCCGAGACCAGCCGCGCGCCAGGGCGATGCGCTCCAGGGCCTCGACGCGCTCCTCGCCGAGCGGGTGCGTGGAGAGGTAGGTCGCCAGCCTCTCCTCCACGATCCCTTCCGGGTCGGGCAGGCGGCGGAAGAAGTCGGCTGCTCCCGCCACGTGACCGTACTCGGCCTGGACGAGCCCGAGCCCGAACGCGTCGGCCTCGCTCTCCTGGTCGCGGTCGAAGCCGCGCTGGGTGAGATCGCTCGCCAGCCCCGCCATTCCCACCAGCGCATCCGAGCCTCCGGCGCCCAGGGCGGCCAGCGCCAGAGAGAGCGCGAGCCCGCGCCCGAGTCCGCGCAGGTGGTCGCGGTTGCGGAAGTGGCCCAGCTCGTGGCCCAGGACCATCGCGATCTCGTTCTCGCTCTCCGCCTGATCGAGCAGCCCCGTCGTCACCGCGATGAAGCCTCCGGGGAACGCGATCGCATTCGGCTCGGGCTCGTCGAGGATCGCAACCCGGAATTCGTAGGGGCTCTCGGGCCAGTGTCGCAGCAGACGATCGAGAAGCGCCTGGAGCGCCTGCTCCCGGGCGTCCGTCTCCTCATCCGCCTCCGCCCCACCTGCCGCCGCGGGCACGAAGGAGAAGATCCGCGCCTCGAGGCTGGGCGGAAGCAGGGGCACCAGCTGGTCCACCGCAACGGCCGCCACCG
>JAAUYK010022007.1_pt1 | contig 13719 bp, 10 predicted proteins | sample 7278021 | NCBI WGS metagenome assembly JAAUYK01 (sample SAMN14350223, study PRJNA611818) | marine sediment metagenome | isolation source: surface marine sediment (1.8m) | place: French Polynesia: Moorea | collected 2018-08
CAAATCTTAACCAAATGATATTATCATTCACTTTCAAATCCACATAATTCCCGACTAATTTCAACCTGCCAATTTTAACTTTTGATAAATAGTTAAAATAGATATCAAAATACAAATAAATACAATAAGTTATAAAAGACCCATTTTTTTTATGGATAACTTTGTACGCGTCATCAAATACGATTAACGTCTATTGAGATTGGACATTCATATCCGAAATCCACAATCCAGCCATAGGACAGATTGTGACCTCCAATATACATTCTTGGAAAGAAACTCAACCAGGGGATTTTTAGATTTGTGATACAAAATGAATATCGCAAGTTTTTCGGAGGTTCAAAACTTTTGATATGTTGGAGTAATCGCAGCTATCATTAAAGACATAGAATCAATATATCTAACTTTTATTTTCCTATATATTTGGCGAGCTCCTTACTCCACTCAGGACTTTCGCTGACAGACAGCAAAACTTGATTAATCTTTTCCAAGAGTGAATTTCCGTCGCGAAAAGCCAGTCCGTAGCTCTTGCCTGCGAATGCGAAAGGTAGAACTGAGAGCGACTTATATTTTCCTTCCGCTTGGGCGTCTCTGATATAGTATTTCAAGACGGCATCTTCGCCGACTATCGCATCTACATGGCCTGAATCAAGTGCCGCGACCAAATCTTCCCCATCCATGAAAATGCGCACCTTGATTCCTTGTTCCATTAGATACTCGAAAGCTGGTGAAGCTCTCACTGCACCTACTTTGATTTTAGCCAGGTCCTGAGGTCCTTTAATCTCTGAATGCATTTGGTCGAGGGTGAAGGCACTGGCAAGCAGGGCGGTAATGCTGGCAATCATCACTGTGCTACCTACCGCCAGCAGCGCTGCAATCGTCCGCCCACTTAGCGTCCTGAATTCATAATAGCGGATGGGGCCTGAAGTAACGAACAGCAGCCCAGTAATGAATGCTTCTACAATCTTGCCTCTTTGGTTTTTCATTGAATAGAGCTTTTCATTGATGCGATGCTCCAACATAAAAAGAGTGCCACCGATTAAAATGGCCACACCAAAAATAATTCCTACGGCAATAAGCAGCTTCTTATTTAGTAATACATTCTTTATAGATTGCATAATACCATGCTGCTTTACAGCAATGGAAAGATGCGTATTAAAAAAGGAATGGGAAAAATCAATAATTTGTTCGCTGTCCTGCGTAATAGAGAGACACGAAACAGCAACATCCGCCTTGCCTTGGGCGACTGATTCTATCAGCTCTTCACGATCGAATTCCTCAATGTTGTACTGGAGCCCCAATTCTTCGGCTATTTTATCCCAGAGGAAAATGCTTATCCCTGAATAAGCGTTACTATCTTTAATGACGAAGGGTGGGCAAAGGCGCACTGCAACTCTTACTGGGCCCTCTGCCGATTGACCATAGAGTGTATAAGGTAGAGCCAACCAAAGCGTAAAAAAGAGAGGCGTATAAAATAAGACTATAGACCTGAATTTGGAGCACCACATGTAAATCACCTCAATATAAAATTCAAATCAGCCGATTACAGATTAATTGAGAATATCACCAAAGTGGCGAACTTGTGATATCAATTCTATTTTTAAAATATCACTCCAATCGTTTTTCTTGGGGCGATAATAAGCTATTCAGACAAATATCCCTTTCCATAATAAGGATAAATATTCAAATATGCTATCTTCTTGTATATTCCAGTACGATGGATATATGCTGGCAGACTATTGTCAATAATATATTCTTTCCCGTTTTTATCTGTATATGCACAAGCAACATGGTTTGGGCTGGTTGAGTTACCATGATAAACGGTGATCGCGTGTGCCTGATATCCAGCTTTTTTCAAACAATAGACACTAAATGCTGTATATAACCAGCATCCTCCTTGCTTTTTGCTGAAAATAATATGTGGGTTCTTATAATCCTCTATCGATCTTAACCTAATCCGTTTATAGGTAAAGTTTCTACTTATGTAGTAATCCAACAAGTCAGGGCTGTTTAATCGTTCCGTGACGTCACTAAAATTAGTCCATCGATCAGTACCGTCATACTCAAACCCTGATTTGTACCATGCCTCATTTAGCAATTCGCCAAGACTATAATGTGAAATATCAATTTGCTTTAACTTGTCATTTAACGCCAGCCAATAGAGGGCTTGCAGTGGTGAGCAAAATTTTCGTACATTTGGACGCCCCACATCATATATGCTTTCAAAAGCTGAATCGAAATCCTTTCTATTTTGGTCGTAGAACACACAAATTCGTTCCAATGCGAGTGCGTCTTTTTCAGAAATACCATCTTGAATTTCGGGAATTTTACCAAATTCTTGTGCCAATAATGGATTGTGTTTTGCTAAATTATTAAACGTTGTTGGATATGATCCAGAATACGGTGTGTTAGGTTTAGTAGATGACGTGCATCCCCCAGCTAATATGAATAATAAAACAATCAATATACTAATATGATGGTATCGGACACTCATAGTAAGGGATTCACCTAAAAAAAAATAAAAGCTTAGCGTAGGTTCTCAACTTTGGATATATTGAGAACACATTAACTTTGCCGATTTTACAGATACATATCGAATATAGCAAGGTTTTTAGGGGGTTAGAATTTACAGATTTGTAGGAACAAATTGTAACATTTTATTAAATTGCAGGCTTTCAAAAGGTTGATTACCATCATCTATTTTGCGGCTTTTCTCCGATTTCGTTCTTTAATGATAATTTCTAGCTCTTTACTCATTTGACCTGCAATTGCTGTATTTTCTTCTGCCCGTCTGGCCAAATAGGGTAATGTTGATTCAACCGGACCGTAAGGAAGGTACTTACTGACATTATATCCAGCATTTGCGAGGTTGAAGCTAATATTATCGCTCATACCATACAGCTGCGAAAAATAAATGTGAGGGTGGTTGTTAGCCAGTTGCTTTTCTGCCATGAGCTTTAGCAGCAATCTGCAGCTGGCTTCATTGTGGGTGCCCACACAAATTTCTACCACGTCAATATTATCAATAAAGATTTCCACGGCTTTATCGTATTCTCTGTCTGTATCCTTCTTGGTAGCGTTGATGGGGGATCTATATCCATAACGCTTGGCGCGTTCTCGCTCTTTTTCAATGTAGGCACCGCGAACAATTTTTATGCCGAGCTTATAGCCTCCGGTCCGGGCCCGTCTGATTAACTCGAGGAAATAGTCATTGCGGTCCCATCGATACAGCTGAAGGGTGGTATAGACGATTGCTTTGTTCTGGTTGTACCTTGACATTACCTGCTCAGTGAGGTCGTCGATGGCTTGCTGTATCCAGCTCTCCTCTGCATCGATATAGATCGGTTTGTCCGCATTAAAAGACGCTTCACAAATAGTCTCAAGCCTATTTCTTACCTTGTCCCACTCGCGTTGGTCTTCCAACGTCAACGCCTCGTTAGCAGAGACTTTTTGATATAATTCGAAAGGACCAATTCCCGTCATTTTCATGCATGTGCAGGGAATATCAGGATTCGTTTTAGATTTTTCTATAATTTTTAACAGCTCTTTTTTAGTGGCTTCAAAACCGGTTTCGTCTTCGGTCCCTTCAACAGAATAATCCAGGATAGTACCAATTCCCGACTGGCCCAATTTTTTAATCACGGTCGTGTATTCACTTTCGTTCTCACCGCCACAAAACTGTTTAAATACGGTAGATTTGATAATGGATTTGACAGGCAACCCCATCGACAAGGTGAGTTTTGCAGCCTGTGACAGAAATTTTACCAGAAAGGGGCTTTTCGTCAGCTTAAAGATAAAATAGGATAGAAATAAATCCTTGTCCGATTTATTTTGAAACGCGATGGATGTGTCGTCAAAAGAAACGAATATGTGTTTGTTATTGGGTTCATGAGTATCCTTCACGATAGCCTCCTATTTCTATAAGCATCGGTAGGTTACAATTAACTGAATTGTTTGGATTAGATATGATTAAAAACCTACCTCATTAAAGGGAGAGCAAGCAACCTTCAATTCAGATCGGCAACGGTATACACAACGAAATTATCCAATAGTTCAGATTTAATATTCACGAAACGCCCCTATGCCATACTTGCAATAATTCCCGAAGTATCTGATTGTAGATTGCACCTGACAGTGTTCAATATTTTGACGATATCAAAATTGTAGACTATGTGCCTGAATTCACCATATCAGCTTTGGTTATATTTCATTTGCCAACCCGTCATAGATCATAAAAAATGGGGCCCCAACCCGGGCTCCATTTTTTTGCTAAAACCGATTTCTGAATTCTACATTTTCTTAAACCGCTTCAAGCCGGGGTAAATTTTATTAAAAGCATCAATATCAACAGCAAAAATAACCAGAGGGCAATCGCTATACGGGTCTGCTTTTTGGCCCGCTCAGCCTTCCACCAGCTGTTGGGCCGGATCCCCTGGAACAAAAACATAACCACCGCTGAAATATTCAAACAGACGATATTGGTGGCCAGTATCAGAAAGGCATTGATGCTTTCAGCATAAAAGCCGCCGCCAAGAAGAAGACCGAATACCACCAGCGGCGGCAGCAATGCGACCGCCACCATCACCCCGATCAGCGAGGCTGATACGCCGGCCGTTAAAGACAGCGCACCCGCTGCCCCGGATGCGGAGGCCAGCACAATGTCCGAATAGCTGACCTGCAATCGTGAGACGATTTCCGGATGATTCAGCTCCACGGTGGCAAACCAGCCGATGAATACGGCAATAAGAAGGGCGAATCCCGATCCGGAAATATTGGTCAGCAATGACTTCTTAGCCAGCTTGGGGTCACCCAGCGTGGCCGCAAAAGCCATTCCCATATTGGGCCCCAGCAGCGGTGCCAGCACCATGGCCCCGATAATAATCGCCACGTTGCCCCGCAAAAGCCCGATGGCGGCCACACAGGACGCCAAAAACACCATCAGATAAAAGGTACGGCTGCCTGAAGCGATGCTTTTAATATCCTCGTAGAGCTCCTCGCGATATATCCGCTTGGAACCTATTTTGGTGGGTATTTTGGTCTTGCTTTTTTTTGAGTCCTCATCTTCTTCTAAACGGGGGATAACGGCTTCCACCGCCACAACGATAATACGAAATCCCGGCATTTGTCCGTAGCGTTTCTGCAAAAAATCAAAAACCGGCTCGGCGTTTTCAGCTTCAAGCAGCAGCTTCAATTCCCCACCGCCATCTTCACACGTCTCATATGAATCGATAATCGTAAATTGGCTCTTGACCTCTTCAAGCAGCGTGCTGCTTTTTTCCGGAAGAAAAACCTCTGCCAGTCGTAAAGCCATGAAAAGGCCTCCTAAAAATCATCGCGAACGTTGAACACCCATCCAGCTATGGATCAGATGTCTTCATGATCGCAGTTGCAATTGTCTTCTGACATAATGCATATGCAAACGGGTCATATTTTGCAACGGGCATCTGCTGAAATGCATCAAATCGTGTCTCAAATTCAAATTAAAAGCCGCTTGACAAGTCAAACGCCACATTATATAAAGACCTTTATATAAAGTATCTTATTTTATAACCTATAAGTGATCACTATGCCAAGAAAAACACAATTTACCAAAGAAGACGTTGTCACAGCCGCTTTTGAGCTGGTCAGGGAAAAAGGGTTGCCAGGGTTGTCCGCGCCGGCGGTTGCCGCAAAAATGGGCTGCTCCACCATGCCCATTTATTCCCATTTTAAAAACATGCAGGCCCTCGAAGATGCGGTCATCCAAAAAGCGTGGCGCGGGGTGATGCAATACCAGACCCAAAACTACACCGGTGATGTCTGGGTTGATCAGGCTGTTGGATGGGTCCGGTTTTCCAGAGATGAGGCCAATCTATTTCATTCTATGCTCAACAACAACAACCGAAAACTGCAATATCAAATGCAGGTCCAGCATTGGGAATACCTTGCGGGGCTTCTCGAAGGTTATGATGGTTTTAAAGACCTGGATAATTTTTTGAGTCAACGGGTCCGCTCGGCGCATGCAAAACTGACCCACGGTCTGGCCATGGCGCCGCGCATCGGCCCGGAAAAAATGATTGTTGAAGAAGACGAAATTCTTTTCAGGTATCTGACCAGCGCCACTCAGGCATTGTTGCTTGGCTATAAAGCACTCCCTCCCATGGACGAATCGTACAAGCAGTATGTGTTGGACAGGATAAAAAATTTCAAGGATGACAACTAGCAATTAAATCCCTTTAAAGTATATTGGGTGACACCGATGGTTGATTATAAGCGCAAGATAGAAAAAGGGTTTCAATATTTGGGCATCAGTGTCATTCGCTACCGTTGGGCTATTTTGCTGATGACAGTAGTGGTGGCTGGCTTGGCTGCGACTCAGCTTCCTAAACTCAGTATCGCCACTTCTGTCGAAAGCATGTTCAAGCGCCGCGATCAGATAGTTACCGATTACCAGCGGTTTCGCAGTCAATTCGGACGTGACGAAGAAATTGTGCTGCTGATCTCCTCCTCCGACATCTTTAGCCTTGAATTCCTAACCACACTCAAACAATTTCATCATGATCTGGAGAATTCACTACCGCTGTTAAAAGAGGTCAGTTCGCTGGCCAATGCGCCCTATATCGATCCAATTGATAGCGGTGTGCGTGTCAGCAATTTTCTCGACAACCTGCCGCGGACAGAGGCAGAGGCGCAGCAGTACCGACAACGTGGCCAATCCTATCCAGGATACCGGAATCTGTATTTTACCCCGGATGGCAAGCATGCCAGAGTTGTTATCAAAACGCAGGCGGTATCGGCGTTGACGGCCGATGGCCTGCGATTGCGGGGTTATGCCCGTGGGGTCCGCGGGGCAACAAAACCGCCTCCGCCTGCAGAACAGCAATCGATATCGCAGGTAGAGAATATCGCCGTCATCGGCATCGTTGATGCCGTCATCAAGCAGTACCAGGCGCCGGACTTCAGCATTGCCGTCAGCGGGACGCCGGTCTACCAGTATCATGTCGAGCCGATGGTCCGTGCTAACATGAAAAAAATGTGCATTGCGATTTTGCTCATCCCGGTTCTGTTCATGCCGATTGTGTTTGGTCGCGGCACGGGTGCTTATCTGCCCCAGGTGACGGCCATTTTAGGCCTGATGGTTGCTTTAGCGTTGATGGTGTTGTTCTCGGTTCGCCTCAGCCTGACCTCGTCTATGTTGCCTTCCATCCTGTTGTCCATTGGCCTGACTGCTCCGATTCATTTCCTGGTGGTCTATTACAAGTACCAAAAGCGGGTCGGGAAATTCCGGGGCATTATCGCCACGATGAAGCATTCCGGTTTTCCGATCACCATGACCAGTTTCACAACAGCGGCGGGATTGCTGTCATTTTCCTTCTCGGATATCGTACCGATAGCCCATTTAGTGAATTTCACAATCGTTGGAATTCTCATCATCCTGGTATTTACGCTCGTTACCCTGCCGGCACTCCTCTCCATAATGCAGGTGGTTGCGGGGGTCAAAAAGGGTGAAGCCAATTATGAGGCTTCAATTTTCAACCGAACCTTGTTGGCGTTAGGTCGCCTCGGGGTTACCCGGCCGTACCTCGTTTTGATTCTGTTCCTGACGGGTATCCTTGCAGTGGGATTCAGCATCCCCCGGCTTCATTTTTCACACAACCCGCTGCATTATTTCACTGAAGATTCCGATTTCATGCGGCAGGTCCGATTAATTGAAGCCCGGACCGGTGGATTTCGGGCGCTGGAAATACTGATCGACACACAGCAGGAGCGGGGAATCATCGACCCCGGCCTGCTCAAGGCCATTGAGCAGTTGGATACCTACCTGAATTCGCAGATGGACATACAGGGGCGCGCTTATGTTGGCAGAACCCGATCTATCGCTGATCTCTTCAAGGAAATTTCCTGTGCATCATCAGGACAGGATCAGACCAATTGCCTGATTCCTGAAGAAGAACCGGTCCTGGCAGAGCAATTTGATCACATCAAACGCATTGCCCCTGATGCGTTACGAAAATACACGGATGAGGATTTGCGCATCGGTCGGTTGACCGCCATGATGTACTGGCGGGATGCTGCCCATGATGTTGATTTCATCGCACGGGTGCGGCAAAAGGCAGCAACTTTGTTCGGCTCCGGTGTCAACTTGGCGGTAACCGGCGTTGCGGCCATCAATTCCGGAATCATTAATACGATGATGAAAAGCCTGGCCATCGGCTACAGCACGGGATTCCTGCTGATTACGGCATTAATGATCGTGGCCGTTGGAGATGTGCGCATGGGGCTGTTAGCCATGATTCCCAATCTGTTGCCGATTGTCATTGCGCTGGGCGTTATGGGATATCTGAACATCCCCTTGAATACCTACAACCTGATTGGCGGCAGTATCCTCATCGGAGTGGCTGTAGATGACACCATCCATTTTTTTCATAATTTCCGCAGGTACTACCTGAAATCCGGCGATATCAACTTTGCTGTGAGCGAGACGTTAAGATCAGCAGGCCGCGCCCTGCTGGCAACGACACTGATTCTGGTTGCCAGTTTCTGGATGCGGCTGTTCAGTGACCTGAAAGTGGTCGCGGATTTCGGATTGGTGCTGGGCATTGCGTTACTGGCGGCCTTTCTGGCCGATGTATTGCTCGCGCCAGCCCTTTTGCGGGTCTTTTATGGAGCTGGGCAGATGGATTCTGTCAAACGATTTGATGTTCAGAAGGCGCAGAACATATGATACTTAAAAAACGCATCCTCAAACATATGGTTCTTTACCTGGTCTGTCTTGCAGTCTCAACAGCGGCATTTTACGCTTTCATTGTTGTTTATGCTCAAAAGACATTTTATTTGAGCGATAAACAATGGCATCCGGCGGAAGCGGAATCGCAGGGCATCGACCCGAACCTTTTAAACAAAGCATTTAACTATGTTGACACGCGGCTACCCACTGCTCGAAGCCTGTTGCTGCTTCGCAACGGCAAGACGGTCGCCGAAAAATACTATTGGCTCGGTGGCCCCAAGGAGACAGATTACCTGCATTCCCTGAATCTGCCGCTCCTGCAGATATTGATCGGTATCGCCATTGATCAACAATTGATCCAGGGCCCGCAGCAACCACTAGCTGCTTTTTTCCAAAAACATCTGACGCAAAACCTACCGGATGGTACAGCATCGATGACGTTAAGCCGCCTGCTAAGGTCACAGGCACCACTGCTTTGGGGAGCCGGAAGCCCGGATTATTGGGATTTGTTTTACGCAGAAGATAAAATTGAGGCCAGTCTGCGACTCATTTCCCGGCAACAGACAAATATCCAACCGGCGACAAACTTTGCCGCAGCGTATTTGTTGAGCCAGGTGATTGAACAGGTATCCGGCCAGAGCGTATTCAATTTTGCTGACCGTTATCTGTTCCAACCTCTGGGCATAACAACCTACGCAGCCGACGATGACGACCTGCCACGCGATCCAATGGTCGGATTTCAGCTCAAGGCACTGGATCTTGCCAAGATCGGCTATCTTCTGACCCAGGAAGGGATTTGGGAGGATCAGCGAATCGTTTCTAAGGATTGGGTCCGCTGGTTGTTTTCCAGGGTTCCTCACGCTGAACTTAACGACACTCCGGGGGGCAGCTGGGCTAAGACAAAAATCCAGGGACAGGAAAGTCTGGTGGCGCGCGGAGATGGGGGGCAATATCTTGTCCTGGTTCCGGGTTTGCATGTGGTGGTGGTCACAACATCAACGAGCCGTTTTGCACTACCACAGGATAATGGGCATGACCGACTTCTGCAGCTGGTTATGGAAGCAGTTTTGGAAACGAATGATACAGCAGAAAAGGTGGCCAAGCCAGAGCTGAAGTCAGATACGCAGTCAGGGCAATATACCGACACTCTTGCACCGAAGTATGTATTCTCCACACCTGTGCCGCAGGACATATTGGATTTCTTCCATCAATTTGCACAGGATATCGATAGTATGGATACCCGCCGTATAGCTCAAAACTATGCGCGCGCATACGATCATCGCAAAGATATCTTTGACTCCCCATCCCGTCTGATACTTGGCCCCAGTCCACCCCATCTGGAGTATGTTCACATCACCAAGATACGTGTTGAAAATAACAGAGCCTATCTGCGTGGCACTTTGAAATTTAATTTCATACATATATTTGCAGGCCTGAATGGTATCTGGCCATTGGAGAACTTAATTAAGCTCAAAGGTCGCTGGAGATGGCTCGGGTTGCCGGAAAAGACCGCCCTGCTGGATCGGGATGACTATTTTGATGCCGAGCTGAGTGGGGAGCAGCAACAGTTCGTGGATGACTGTTCGGGTCCCCTGGTAGGAAAATCTTCGTTATTCGGAAACGATTGTTTTTCTGAGACTTTCCAATTGGCCGGAGGAGAAGGAGAGCTGTTTGCCGAACGCCTGCAACCTTTTCTACGAGGACGTTCCGGGGCAGACCTGCATGTAACGGGGGTGCAGCAAAATGGCGCAGCCTACCGGGTGCAGGGTTATATCGACGGCAGCTCGCTGGGTGAACTCCGTTTGCCCAATAACCTGCATATCGTTAAAAAGAATGGTGCCTGGAAATGGCAAGGTCTCGTCGCTTTAAAGCAGACAGATTGAAAGGTGTTCAGAATTTTTCAGCGCTATCTAAAAGGGTAATAAGCGGGTGCATGCTTAGTATGAATTATGGTCGCAACTTGCGCTCAACGTTATTCGCGCTGCTCGCCGGTAGTCGATACGTTTGCCAAAAAGCAATAAGATCCACTGCTATTGACTTGAGAAGATCATATCGTTAAAAGCATTTAAAGGACTAAATTCGGTCCATGTTCTCGACAGCGCTCGTATGTTATGCGGGAAAATCCATGTTTTCAAATATTCTGGGCCATCAATGAGATTCCTCTGGAAGAAAACAGGTCGACTCGTCATTGTGGTACTTGCTGTTACTGCATTGACTTTTTTGATGGTCAATATCCTGCCGGGTGACGTGGCCGATATAATTGGCGGACGAGGCGCCAGCCCGGAGGACATCGAAGCCATTCGCAAGGACCTGGGGCTCGATCGCGACATCCTGGTCCGATTTGTCAGCTGGCTGGGTGATCTTCTCCAGGGCGATCTGGGCAAATCCTACCTGACCGGAGAGCCTGTCCTGCACATCATTTTAATCCGCCTGCCCGTCACCGTTGAGCTGCTCGTTATTTCTCAGCTCTTTACCCTTTTGCTGGCCCTACCGGCCGGCATCTTTTGCGCCTATCGCAGCGGCACTTTTTTCGACCGCCTGATCAGCATCGGCGGCTTTGCCACCTTCTCGGTTCCCATCTTTGTCATGGCACTGGTGGGCATCTATCTGTTTGCCATTCAGCTGCATTGGCTGCCGGCTACCGGCTACATGCCGCTTGAATACGGGTTCTGGGCCAACTTTCGGTCCTTTATCCTACCGGCGCTGAGTATCGCCCTGATTGAGTGGGTCGTTCTAATGCGCGTGCTGCGCAGTGATATGATCAGCACCTTGCAGCAAAATTATATCCTGATGGCCCGAGCCAAGGGGCTGCCGCCCTGGAAGGTGCTGCTGCATCACGCTCTGAGACCCTCATCATTTACCCTGGTCACCATTCTGGGTCTACAGATTGGACGCTTATTGGGCGGTGCGGTGATCATCGAAACCATCTTTGCCCTGCCCGGTATCGGCCGCCTGCTGGTCAATTCTATTTATGCCCGCGATTATATGGTCGTCCAGGGGTGTATTCTACTGATTACCATCGGGTATGTGGTCATCAATACCATGGTTGACATCTTATATCACATCTTAGACCCGCGGATTCGAACGGAGCCCGCCAATGTCGGTTAATGCTGTTAAAACGCGCCCGGGCAGGACCTTCTGGCTGGCAGTCATCTGGCTGGCAATTGTCGTTGCAGCGGCCACCACAGCCGGCTGGTGGGCTGTGCGGGCATTTGATACCATGGACTGGGATCATCCCGCGGCAACGCCCGGGACACGCAGCGATAGCGCTTCCCTTCAAAATGCGGTCAAACCGGAAAAAGAGACATACACCTACTGGCTGGGAACCGACACCATGGGGCGAGACGTGACCTCTCGTTTGATCTATGGCGCCCGCGTTTCTCTTACGGTGGGATTGCTCTCGCCAGTAATCGGATTTTTTCTGGGCGGCATCCTGGGTTGCCTGGCAGGGTATTTCCGCGGCCGCCTGGAAAGCGTCATTGTCGCTGCTATGGATGTGATCCTGGCTTTTCCGGGAATCGTACTGCTTTTGGCAATTAGCTTTTACCTGGGGCCAAGCTTGCGCAATCTGGTCATCGCCTTAGGGTTTCTGACGATCCCGGCCTTTAGCCGGGTTGCCCGGGCCAAAACCTTAACCCTGCGCGATCTTGAATTCGTCCAGGCCGCCCGTCTAAGCGGTGCCGGCAACTTCACAATTCTGGCTCGGGAAATCATCCCGAATGTGATCGCGCCCATGGCCGCATACGCGCTGCTGGTGGTGTCTTTTATGATCATGGCCGAAGGCGCTCTAAGCTTTTTAGGTCTGGGGATACCGGCACCGACACCCAGCTGGGGCGGCATGATTGCCGAGGGCCGGGAGGTGCTCGAGGAGGCACCCCATGTGAGTATGATTCCCGCTGGTGTTATGTTTTTGACGGTGATGGCCTTTAACCTCATCGGAGACAGTTTGCGCAATCTGACTGAAAAGAGAACGAGTCAATTATGATCGCAAAAGCCCACAACACACCACTTTTGGCAGTCGAGAACCTGCAGACACTGGTGCCGACACCCGGCGGTTTGGTGCATGCCGTCGACGGTGTTTCATTTGCGCTTGAGCCCGGAAAAACACTGGGTGTGGTCGGCGAATCCGGCTGTGGCAAGACCATGATGGCACGCTCTGTGATGGGTTTATTGCCGCGTAATGCAATCATGCCGCCGGAAACCCGCATTGAATTTTTGGGAGAAAACCTGGTTGGTCTGGCAGGTCCGCAAATGCGGCAAATCCTGGGCAAAGACATTGCCATGATCTTCCAGGACCCCATGTTATCCTTGAATCCGGTCATAAAAGTGGGCAAACAGATTAGCGAAGTGTTAACCCACCATCTGCAAATGGATAGACAGGTCGCCCGGGATCGTGCCGTAGAACTTCTGGAGCAGGTCGGGATTCCCATGGCCGAGCGCCGTTTCAGCCACTACCCCCATCAGCTCTCCGGAGGACTGCGCCAGCGGGTGGCCATCGCCATCGCCCTTGCCTGTGAACCGCAGCTGCTGATTGCAGATGAACCCACCACAGCGCTGGATGTAACCGTTCAGACCGACATTCTGGACCTGCTGGCCATGCTCCAGCAGGACAAACACATGGCCATGATACTCATTTCCCATGACCTGGGTGTGGTAGCCGGCCGAACCCACGATACGGCCGTTATGTACGCCGGCAAGATCGTTGAGCAGGCCGCAACCACTGAGCTTTTTGAACATACTGCCATGCCGTATACCCGGACTTTAATGGATGCCATGCCGCGCCTGGCAGATCCTGCGAACACCACACTTCAGGCCATCGGCGGGCATCCCCCCGATCTGATTGATCCGCCATCTGGATGTCGTTTTGCGCCGCGTTGCACCCGGGCAGAAGCCCGTTGCCGGCAGCAGGAACCGGTGTTGAGAAATATTGCCGGAAAAAACCACCAGTTTGCATGCTGGTATCCATTGGAAACCAAATGAGTCCTGATCAAACACAAACCCATCCCCTGCTGGAC
>JAAUYK010040421.1_pt1 | contig 13707 bp, 7 predicted proteins | sample 7278021 | NCBI WGS metagenome assembly JAAUYK01 (sample SAMN14350223, study PRJNA611818) | marine sediment metagenome | isolation source: surface marine sediment (1.8m) | place: French Polynesia: Moorea | collected 2018-08
AATGTTCAATTTGAGAGTGGGGGGTTCCATATAAGTTTCCTAATCGTTTAATCGTATCTTTTTCGTATTCTGAAAAGTGAAAAATAGGAGCCTGATCATAAGTATTGACAAACTTAAGAAATTGTTGCCAAATCTGTTCTTCTTCTTCAGGAGTTTCTGCTAAAAAAGGATAAAAGGTTTGGGTTTGGGTGAGATGATTAACGAGAACAACCCCTAATAAATAATCTAAATTCCGTTCTGGTTCTGCTTCAATATCAAAATAAAGTTCAAAGGTTCGCTCAGCAAGGATATCTGAGAGGTTGTACGGGGATTGAGAGCGAGCAATAGCTTGATTATAAACAAGGGAATGAGCCTGTTGTTGCAATTTTTCACCCAATTCCTTGCCGAGTACTTCCTGGATGGTGTCTGAGTTAGCTTGAGCTAGAGACTCAGTAGTAGTAATCCCAATTTCTTGTAAACATCCATAACGACTGGGAGTCACCCCTGGAACCAAAGAAAGATGTCTTTGAGATTTAGCGATCGCATAACAGTGACTATACCAACGACAAAGATTACAGCGTTGTCTGGAAATGAAGAGTTCTGGTTCTTCCTCTGTTGTCAGAGTTGTTAAACATTCCTCGAGAATAAGCTCTAGCTTTGATAACCATTGCACTGTGTCCACCGATGACTGTTTGAGGGGACGGGTAATTAATTCTGGGGTTGGAGGGGATGTTTCTTGAATAATAGCTAACAATTGAGCATAAAAAGTAGCTACTAGCTTATATTCTGGTTTCGCTTTGCGGCCTAAATGGATGCTGACAGGATAATAGGACCAGTCCCCAAATTTAGATTGGCCAGGTTGTTTAATTAATAAGTGAGGTTTTCCCAGATAATCATAACCAAAAGGCATAATTCTCAAAAAGTTTTCTCGCCACTCAACAGATGTTGAGGTATTATCATCAACCCATAATAGTCCTTGATAAATACAATTAACTCCCTGCTGCATCAATGTTTCGGTTGTTTGTGCTTTTTCTTTGGGGCTAGTATTTGAGAATGGGACTTGTTGATAATGAGGATAATAGTTTTCTAAGACTAAGGCAATGTGACGTTTATTATCTTGTCGTAGTTTGTTTAGAAAATCTCTTTCTGGATCTTTTTGTCTTGAATCACCATGAATATTCAGAAAAGCACGACGTGAACATCTTTTATAATCCAGTAGGAGAGAATCAGTAATTAGCATTATTATCAAAAAAGTACCTTTAATTATTATCAGTTATTACTCATCAGTTATCAGTTTTTCCTTTTCCTCAGTAGGTAGAAGGAAGATTTGGGAGAAAGGGTAAGAAAATATTAATATTCATTTTAGTATTACTTGTTGCTCAACTTTTTGAGATAAACCTCACACAATCCTTATTTCATAAACTTTTCAAGCTTATCCCAGTAGTATTGTCACACCTTCCACCCCTCCCTTATTGATGGTGCTAGAATTGAACCAGAAACTACAAAAATACCCCGATTTTGATAATTTTGTGATCATCCATGCTAAAAGTAACCAAGCCATTTAATCAACTATTGTGTATCTTATTGTTTAGTAGTGTTTCTGCCTTTTCTGTTTTGGGACAAGAAACCCCTTATAATCAGTCTTCCCTAATCTCTTCAAAAACAGGGATTGATTACACACCACTAGAAGAAAGTTTACAACAACAACAATGGCTGCGAGCCAATGAAATCACTACCAACTTGCTTTTACAATCTGCCGAGCGCGAACAACAAGGATGGATAGCGATAATTCAACCAAAACCACCGGAAGATGAGGTGGTAAATAGTCTTAGAATAACAACACCTATTAAGTGTGAGGATCTCAGAATCATAGACGATCTCTGGAAAAAACATTCTGAGGGGAAATTTGGCTTTACTGTTCAACTTGATGTTTTTTTAGAAACCGATAATGTACCCGGACGTTTAGTAGATACAGAAGCTTATGATAAATTCGGGGAAAAAATCGGATGGCGAAATCAAGACGGATGGATACAATTCAAATATAACCTTAACTTTAGTTTACAAGCCCCCAGGGGTCATTTACCTAATCCTCGCCCAGAATATCAAATTACAGGGGGAAGAATGAACTACATAGCCCTAACTCAAACAATGCAAGATTGTGGGATGCAGCGTGTTGCAGTCTCCAGATAAGGCATTAATGATCAACCTGAAGAATGGATAATGTATAATGACCTCTCCCTTTCTAGGGAGAGGGTTATAGATAGAGAATTTCTTTATTTTTTCCCTTAAAAGCGGATCAAGACAGGGGATATTTTTAAACCTTTAATTGATAATAACCATAATGAGTAATGATATGAATATGATAGAAATTGTTACACCAAGACTAAAATTAAGACAGTGGAAAGAAGAAGATAAAGAACCATTTTTTAAGCTCAATTCTGATCCAAGAGTGATGAAATTTATGCCGAAACTATTATCAAAAGAAGAAAGTGATAGTTTTATTAAACGCATAAAAGGACGGTTTAAAGAAGATGGATATAGTTTTTTTGCTGTAGAATTAATTGAGAATCAAACTTTTATTGGATTGACTGGTTTATCGATTCCGAGTTTTCAATCTTTTTTTACTCCTTGTGTAGAAATTGGTTGGCGTTTAGCTTATGATTATTGGGGAAAAGGTTACGCCACCGAAGGTGCAAAAGCATCTCTTAATTATGGATTTAATGAACTAAATTTATCAGAAATTGTATCCTTTACTGTTCCTAAAAATTTGCGTTCTCGTAAGGTTATGGAAAGGATAGGGATGAGATTTATTGGTCAATTCCGGCATCCTTTATTACCCAAAGAACATTATTTAAGTAAGCACGTTTTATATAAAATTAATGCCAGCATTTAGCTATCAGTCGTCAGCCGTACCTAGTAGAGCAAATTTGTTAAAGCTACACCAATAAAAGTAGCAATTGCATAGCCCAAAGTTCCACATAAAATGGCTGGAGTTACTAATTTATTCCATTGTTTTGAACTGGCCATAGCTGCGGCAGTTGTAGGACCGCCTATATTCGCATTAGAAGCAATAATTAATTCAGCTAAATCTATACCCAATAATTTTCCTCCTAACAATAATACTAATAAATGAACAGTCAAAATTAAAGCAGCAAAGACAAATAAAAGGGGACTAACTTGAATAACTTCCCAAATATTAGCACTAGCACCAATAACAGCAAAAAATATTTGCATCAATAATGTACCAATTTCTTCAGCTACAGTTAACCTACCTAAATATTGAGGAAAACCCGTTGCTAAAACCACAATTAAAATAGTTGAAACTAAAATTCCTGCTTTGGGGAAACCCAATAAAAAAGCAATTCCGATCCCTGTTGCACAAATAATTGCACTAATAGCTAAACATTGACTTACTTGAAGTAATGATAATTCTGTTTTATTATGAGATTTCAAACTAACATTAGGTTCATTTTCCTGGCTATTTTTAGCAGATTTTTTATTAGAAAATAATCCTTGGATAATCTTAATAGAAGGTAGGGTAAACAGAATCAGAAAAAACACTGTCATAACCAAATTATCTGCTGCTGTAGCTGCTGCTAATAACTCCCCTGAATCCAAATCTAACTGTAAGGTCTTTGCTGTTGAAAAAAAATTCACTGAACCCCCAATATAAGTCGCACAAAACACCCCTGCTAATTTCTTGGAAAACTCTCCTAAAGGAATTAGATAATAAGCCAATATTGTTCCTAATAATGTTCCTATTGATCCCATTAAGTAAGCAATCAACATTAAACCAGATTCTTTGAAAATACGAGCTAAATTAGCTTTAAATAAAAGTAGAGGAATAGAAAAAGGAACTAAAAAAGACCAGACAATACTATAAGTAGGAGCATCTAAAGGAATAATTTTCAAATTAGATAACAAAAATCCCACCAACATAGTGATAACAGCACCGGATACTTTAGCACCCCAGAGAGTCTTTTCTCCCCAAATACCAATAGTTGCTGCTGATAAGAGAATGGCCCATAAAGCAAAAGTTTGGTCGGGATGAATTAATGAATTTTCCATAGTTTGATTATGAATAGATAGGAACTTGTGTTGCTCATTTATTTGTTTACATATTACACAAAGAGAAATATACCATCTATATCACTTTTTTATTGCCCTTGACTATTCAATGAATCCAAAAAGTAACAACCCTCCTAATATAATTAATCCTAACCCTAAAACTCCATAAAAAACACGCGCTCCTCCTCGACCCAACATCCTCAAAAGAAACCGAGCTTTTCGGTGATTCATATACCAATCCCAATTTAAAATAGCTCCACACAAACTAAATACACCTGCGACAATAACGAATAATCCAGCCACTGTTCTTCCTCCAAACCTTATGATACTATTTATTGTTATTTTCAATTTATTAAAAGATTAATAAACAATCTTTAATATTTATGTTTTCTTTACTTTACAAGAGGTCTATTATCCTATTTCTCACTATCAAAGTAATTTCCTGTGTATCCTCCTTCTATCATATAGTTAATTCAAATAGAAATTAGACAAAACTTGCCTACGGTATTGTCACCATAGTTAGCAGGATGCTCACACTACTCTCTCTCCAACTTATTTGAAACGACTATAAGGACTTTTGACCACACTAAGAACAGTTTTGATTTGCATAGATTAAACATTAACATATCAACACTTCCAACATCTCCCACGCTCATTAAACTAAAATATTAATAAGTAGGTTTAGGAAAAGTTAGTTAAGCAAAGGGTTAGCAAATCATCACTATATTTGATATGATTTTGATTAATATTATATCTTAGTTGCAATATGATTATAGATTATGTTTAAAAAAATGAATTTTCTTATTCCGAAATTACATGGGGATAAATATGCAAATCTTGTAACCGCTTTTGCAGTAATTATTACTGTCGAATATTCAGGAGATGGTTATGATATTTGGGATAGTTTTCTTGGGGTTTTAGCAATTGTACTTGGTTACTCCTTTATTAAAACGGCAAAGACAAATAAGGATTTTTGGTATTCATTGATAACAGTCTCATTAATAAGTTTAGGGTTAGTGACTATTTTCAGAGGTCTAACGGAAGGTCTAAAGGAAGGTCTAAAGGATTTTAATTTAAGTGCGTTCCTAAAAAATCTGTTTGAATCAGGTTCGTCTCAATCAGGTTTGTCTGATTCAGCTTGGTTTTTATTATTTATTATTATTGATATTATTGGAATAATAATTTTGTATTTCCTTACCAAAAAATCAAGTAAATTAAGAGATAAATTATAACTAATCTAGTATTACTTGCTTCCTAACCATCAAAGTTATCTAAACCGTCAAACTCCCATCAGGACTTTGACCTAACCATTTTACACTCCGAAAAGTACCATAATAAGGACTTTTGAGAACACTAAGATTAGCGATCGCTGTTACTTCTTGGAGTGTCAAAAAAAAGAACTGTAGATTAACACAAATAACTCTACAGTCCTAATAAAATTGTCAGTTAGAAGTTTCCTATTTTTTACCCTTCTTACCTTTATCTTCTTTAGATTCATTAGACCAAGGGGGGTCAGCCTCAGTATAGGCACGAGCAATATTATCATCGAGGATCATATTTTCATCCACCTCATCGAGGGTAGCCCCAATTAAGCGATTAGTGGACTTTTTATTACTCTTCTTCTTGTCTTTTTCTGCCTGCCCATAACGATTATTGAGACTTTCTTCAGCGTTATCCGCGCTGCCCATAACCATCTCTTCATGGGCATTAAAACCGGTTCCCGCAGGAATCAAACGACCGATGATCACGTTTTCTTTCAAACCCCGTAACCAGTCGGACTTACCTTCAATGGCCGCTTCAGTCAAGACACGGGTTGTCTCTTGGAAAGATGCTGCACTAATGAAACTATCGGTATTCAAAGAAGCTTTAGTAATACCCAACAACACAGGAGTGTATCGTGCTGGCGCACCCCCTGTAATAGCCATAGCCTCATTAACCTGTTCAATTTGCCGTAATTCCACTAATTCTCCAGGTAACATGGTGGTGTCGCCCCCATCATCCACCCGAACCTTAGCCGTCATCTGACGCACAATCACTTCAATGTGTTTATCAGAAATATCAATCCCTTGGGACTGATAAACCATTTGCACTTGATCAACTAAGAATTTTTGTGCCGCTTGTAAGCCAACCAAAGCAGCCTCATAAACCCCTTTTTTGTCCACATAGTAGTCAAAAAAGACCTCTAACAATTCGTGAGGGTTAGCAGGCCCATCGGTTAAATGATCACCCACATTCACTTGTTGATTATCAGAAACAATAGCATTTTGATTGAGCAAAACGGGATATTCGCTCACAGTACCATCATCTTCGATGACCTTGACATCAACGGTTTCGTCTTCTAAATACTCAACTTGACAAACCCCTGGTTTGCGAGCCAGAACACAAGCTTCTTTGGGCTTACGGGCTTCCAATAATTCCTCAATTCTTGGTAAACCCTGAATAATATCCCCAGTTTTTGCCCGTTCGTACACCAGTAATACCAGGTTATCCCCCCGTTGGACCAGATCCCCATCAGCAATGTGTAAAATGGCTCCAGCAGACACCCGATAAGGACGGGCTAAGCGTAATTTAAGCTCATAACCCTCATCAACTTGGTTAATAGCCACCACTAAACTAGACTCAGTAGCCGCCACCCCAGGGGCTAACTCCTTACCAGCAACAATCAAATCACCGATGGCCACCGTTGGTTGATCTTGGACAATAATATTGTCTAGGTCTTCCTCTCGCACAACTAACACCCGACGAACCGCCTCGGCACCGCTTTTAATGCCTCGAATTTGTCCCTCTTCTTTACACTGAATTTCGGTTTTGGCTACCACTGCACCTGGAGCAATTTGATCCCCATCTGTCACTAAAACACTGGTGTTAATGATGCCACCGTGAGGATCGGTGTCGAGATCCCGACGCAAAATCAAAGACTCCAGGATAACTAACTGTAGCCGTTGACAATCTTCCTCTTCGTCGTTTTTTAGCTCAATATCCGCGGCCAAATTAGCGGCACTTTGTTCGCTTCCTGTGTCAATTTCTAGGACTAATTGGGTGCTTAAAAGAGGAATGCCGTCTACAGATTTTACCCGTTCCCCATCCTTATAGAAGAGACGTTGCACCGATCGCAGTTCGATCTGTCGTCCACCGTCTTCTTCGTTGATGGAACCTTGGGAGGGAGCGGCTGGTTCGTTACTAACAGGGTATTCTTCCACAGGACGTAATAACAATCCCATCCCCTCCGTACTTTCGATCCATTCTGCTTGACGCATATCCGTTGTCACCACCCCGGGTAAGACTTCGGTGCCTGGGGGAATCAAGTCCTCGTTTTTAAAAGAAACTTCATCGGGGTCCACATCTAAATGAAATTCTCCGGGTTTAACAATAATTTCTCGGAGAATATCGTTTTTCTGCACCACCTCGATCGCCCCTGAACTTTGGCAGAAGATATCTTTAACCACTTCGGTTCCGGCTTCTACATAAGCCCCATCTTCTACAACTAACAACGAAATATCTTTGTTGACTTCGTGTGTTTCTTCGGGAACCCAGAGTAAAGTTCCCCCTTCCACCACTTCATAACCAGTTTTACGGCTACCTTTAGCCACTTCGATGCCACCGTAGCGCAATATTCCGCCGGTGCTGGTTTGATAGCGATCGTCAATTAACTCGGCGATAATGGCGTGGTTTTGTACTTTGGTGTCGGGGGTGGCTTTTAATAAAAACTGTTGACCATCGGCTGTATCAATCACATATTGTTCATGACCTGCGGTACTTTCTTTGCGCACCTCAGCTTGATCCAACAACACAGAGGCGGTAATAATATCGATTTCACGGCTTTGGGGTTGATAACGAACCACCCCTCCATTTACGGAAACTAACTGAGTTTCTGCTAAGACAGTGCCTTCTGTAACTGTCTCTTCGTTATCTACCACCGCTTCGGCCCCTGGGGGTAAGTTATAAACTTCCCCTGATAACACCCAAACCAGTCCCCCTCTTTGGGCGATATGGGTGGTATTACCTTGGCGATCGGTTTTTTCTTCGGCGATCAAGTTAGCAAATAAGACTTCCCCGGCTAGATCGGTTGATACGTCTTTTGTTGCCCGTTCTGTGGAACGGGTTGACTTAGCTGCGGTTACCTCAGCTAACATCTGTTCTTTTTCTACTTTATCCCCGTCTGCTGCGAAGAGAACGGAACCTGGTGTAACTGAGTAGGTCATTTTCTTGCCACTACCCGAAGGAGTCCAGACTAAGTCTCCTGCCAGTTCAACTTGGAAAGCGTCTTCCCCGTGACGGGTTCTGACTTTACGGGTACTTAAACCTTTACCCCATTTAACGGTTCCTTCGTCGGGGGCTTTAATCTGTTCGGCAACTTCTCCGGTGAAGACCCCTCCTGTGTGGAAAGTCCGCATGGTTAGCTGGGTTCCGGGTTCTCCGATGGACTGTGCTGCAATAATACCGACCGCTTCTCCCAGGTCTACGGGTCGTCCTGTGGCTAAACTCCAACCGTAACAATAACGACAAACGGAGCGTGCTGCTTCACAGGTTAGGGGCGATCGCACCACCACCGATTCTACACTTTTGCCGATTTTAGCGGCTAAAGCTCCGTCGATATATTGGTTACGAGTGGCAATGACTTCATCTCCTGCTACCACATCTTCTGCCAAAACCCGTCCTAAGAGGCGATCGCCCAGGGCGATTTTCACCCGTTCACCGTCTTTCATGGCGGTTACTTTCAGGCCGCGATGGGTGCCACAGTCGATTTCGCGAACAATCACATCTTGGGAAACGTCTACTAAGCGTCGAGTTAAGTAACCTGAGTCTGCTGTCCGTAGGGCTGTATCTACTAACCCTTTACGCGCTCCATAGGAAGAGATGACGTATTCTGTTACGGTTAGTCCTTCGCGGAAGTTGGTTTTAATGGGTTGGTCGATAATTTGTCCTTGGGGATCTGCCATTAAGCCGCGCATTCCCACTAACTGACGCACTTGGCTCATGTTACCCCGCGCCCCGGAAAAGGCCATCATATAGACAGAGTTTAAGGGGTCGGTTTGTCGAAAGTTCTTTACTACCTCGTCTTTTAATTCTTCTGAGGTACTATTCCAGGTATCGATTACTTTTTGGAAACGTTCTACTTCGGTAATTTCTCCCCGGGCGTATTTCGCTTCTGTGGTGTTAATTTCTTTTTCTGCACTATCGAGCATTCCCCGTTTTGTGGGAGGGACGGTTAGATCGTCAATACTAATAGAAACACCGGCTCTTGTGGCGTAACGAAACCCTAAGTCTTTTAAATTATCCGCTACTTGAGAGCTACGGGCTGCACCATAATTACGATAGGCCCAAGCTACCAATTTTTTTAAACGGCCTTTGTCAACAATTTGGTTATAGAATGTCATCGCAGTTGTTAATGGATAGTTGATAGTTAATAATCGATAATTAATAGTTAATAAATGACGGTTAACTTTCACCATTAACTATTAATTATTCACGGGTCATTGTTAACTGTTTACGCTTCTTCTTCTTCGAGTTCCTCGTTGTTCAAAGATTCGTAGGTGGGACGGTTCGGGGCGCGACGTTGACTATCAATCATCAGGTCAACTTCTACATCTCGACTGCTTCCGTCTTCGGCAGTTTCTACTTTATGGACGGCGATATCCAAGCCTAAAGATTGTAATTCTCGCATTAACACTTTAAAGGACTCGGGGGTTCCTGGACGGGGAATGGGTTTCCCTTTAACAATGGCGTTTAAGGCTTCGTTACGTCCCTGCATATCGTCGGATTTCACCGTTAACAGTTCTTGTAGGGTATAGGCTGCTCCATAAGCTTCTAGGGCCCATACTTCCATTTCTCCGAACCTTTGTCCGCCCTGTTGTGCTTTACCACCAAGGGGTTGTTGGGTCACTAAGGAATAGGGACCGGTGGAACGGGCGTGGATCTTATCATCTACGAGGTGAACCAGTTTTAACATATAGGCTTCACCAACGGTGACGGGGCGATCAAATTTTTCTCCGGTTCGTCCGTCGTAAACGTCTATTTTCCCGGGGTGATCGGTGTTATAAACCCAATCTTTACGAGGTTTTTTGGAGGCTTTTTCCAATAACCCATGAACGGTTTTTCTTGATGATTCTTCGCCGTACATTTCGTCAAAGGGAGTAATTTTAAAGCGTACTCCTAAGTTTTCTCCTGCCCAACCGAGAAGACACTCAAACACTTGTCCCACATTCATCCGTGAGGGTACACCCAAGGGGTTGAGGACGATATCCATGGGGCGGCCATCGGGTAAATAGGGCATATCTTCGATGGGTAAAATACGGGAAATAATTCCTTTATTTCCGTGTCGCCCTGCCATTTTATCCCCAACTTGGATTTTGCGTTTTTGGGCAACATAAACCCTTACCACCATATTGGCACCTGGGGGTAATTCGTCTCCCTGTTCACGGGTAAACACGCGCACATCTACAACCCGGCCTTTTTCTCCGTTGGGAACTCTCAAGGAGTTATCCCGTACGTCTCTGGCTTTTTCCCCGAAAATAGCTCGTAAGAGTTTTTCTTCTGGGGGTTGATCGGATTCTCCTTTAGGGGTCACTTTACCCACCAAAATGTCTCCTGCTTCTACCCAGGCCCCAATGCGGATAATTCCTTGTTCATCGAGGTTTCTCAGGGAATCTTCCCCTACGTTGGGAATCTCACGGGTGATTTCTTCTGGTCCTAGTTTGGTTTGACGGGCTTCGATTTCAAATTTTTCGACGTGAATACTGGTATAAACGTCGTCATAGACCAATCTTTCACTAATCAAGATTGCGTCTTCGTAGTTATAGCCTTCCCAGGGCATATAAGCCACTAAGATATTTTGTCCTAAGGCTAGTTCTCCTCCTTCGGTGGCGGAACCATCGGCTAATACTTGACCGGGTACTACGTCTTCTCCTACATAAACCAAGGGACGTTGATTTAAACAGGTATCTTGGTTGGATCTTTGATATTTTTGCAGGATATATTGAATTTCCTGACCAACTTTTTCGTGGCCTTCGGGTCCTGTAACTTTAACGCGAATTTCGTTGGCATCGGCATAAGTAACAATACCTTCGGTTCTGGAAACAATAACCATCCCTGAGTCTCTGGCTGCTTGTGCCTCTAAACCGGTTCCCACTAAAGGACGTTCGGGACGTAATAAGGGTACGGCTTGCCGTTGCATATTAGATCCCATCAAGGCGCGGTTAGCGTCATCGTGTTCCAAGAAGGGGATCATTGATGTTGCTACAGAAATAATCTGTACGGGGGAAACTGCAACATAATCCACTTGATCGGGGCCGGTAATGAAGAATTCTTGCCGATAACGGGTCGGTACGGCGTTTCCTAATATATTGCCTTCTTCGTCGGTGCCAATGTCTCCTGGGGCTACCCGTAGATCGTCTTCTTCGTCTGCTGTTAGGTAAACTGGGTCTAAGTCTCGTCTTACCCGACCATTTTCCACACGGTAGTAAGGGGTTTCAATAAATCCGTAGTTGTTGACCCTTGCGTAGGTAGCCAAGGAACCGATTAAACCGGCGTTGGGTCCTTCTGGGGTCTCTACGGGGCAAATACGTCCATGATGGGAGGGGTGGATGTCTCGGACGGCAAACCCTGCTCTTTCTCTGGTAAGTCCTCCTGGTCCCAGGGCAGAAATACGCCGTTTGTGGGTTAATTCTGCTAGGGGGTTGGTTTGGTCCATAAATTGGGACAATTGAGATGAGCCAAAAAATTCTTTGATGGCTGCTACTAAGGGTTTGGGGTTAACCAAAGAGGCCGGGGTGAGACTATCGGACTCACTGACGGTCATTCTTTCGCGGATAATGCGTTCTAGGCGGTTTAATCCTACTCTGACTTGGTTTTGTAGCAGTTCTCCTACGGATCTCACCCGACGGTTACCTAAGTGATCGATGTCATCGACGGTACCGATATCAAATTCTAGGTTAATTAGATAGTCGATGGCTGACAAAATGTCTTCTGAACGCAGTGTCCGCATGGTATCGGCTGCATTCAGGCGTAATTTTTTGTTGAGTTTATATCTTCCTACTCGCCCTAAGTCATAGCGTTTACTATCAAAAAAGCGAGATTCTAGGAGTTGTTGTCCACCACTGACTGTGGGGGGTTCCCCTGGTCTTAGTTTGCGGTACAATTCCAGTAAGGCATCTTCTTCTGTGGGGTTGCCTTCTTTATCTAGGGTTCTTTGATAAAATTCGGGGTGACGTAGGGAGTCTAAGATTTCGTTATCACTGAGTCCTATGGCTTTGAGTAGGACTTGGGCGGATAATTTACGGGTTTTATCGATTCTCACCCATACTAAACCGTTTTTGTCTGTTTCAAATTTTAACCAAGCACCTCGGTTGGGTATTAAAGAAGCTGAGTAGGTTCTTCTACCGTTTTTGTCGGTTTCTGCTTTATAATAAACCCCTGGAGAGCGCACAATCTGATTAACGATCACCCTTTCTGCACCGTTGATGATGAAGGTTCCGCGATCGGTCATTAGGGGTAAATCACCTATAAATACTTCTTGTTCTTTGATTTCTCCTGTTTCTTTGTTGATTAAACGGGTTGGAACGTACATCTGCACGGAATAGCTGGCATCCCGTCGTTTGGCTTCGTCAACGTCGTATTTTGGCTCTTTTAGTTTATAATTTTCTCCTAAAAAGTGTAGTTCTAATTTTCCTGTATAGTCTGAAATTGGGGAAAAGCTATTGAGTTCTTCTATTAGTCCTTGTTCGAGAAACCAACGAAAACTCGCGTGTTGAATTTCAATTAGGTCTGGTAGCAGGTTATAGTTATAGATCAGATTTGTAGTCATGGGTTGCTCTATTGGCTGTTGTTATGGGGTATCCTTGTTAACCTGAGTTCGGAATTCAGAGTTGAGTCTTTTTTTTAGGAGACAATGGGTATTTGATACTCCTGATGTTGACAAGTTGTCTTAAAAATTCCCTTATATCGAATTCAGGTTATTAGGGTACAAGGGATAATTTAAACAGTTGACAAGCGTTCTGGGTTGTTTGTTGGGCTAAGTTTTCTAAGGGAACGTTACGTAATTCTGCCAAAAATTCGGCAACATGGCGAACGTTGGCTGGTTCGTTGCGTTTTCCTCGTTTGGGAACAGGGGCTAAAAAGGGACAGTCTGTTTCTACTAATAGGCGATCGCTGGGGACTATTTTGGCACTTTCTTGAATGGTTTTGGCGTTCTTGAAGGTGACAACTCCACTGAAACTGATGTAAAATCCCAGGTCTAAGAACCATTTTGTTTCTTCTGGTGTTCCACTCCAACAGTGCATAACTCCTCTTATTTGACCGATTTGCTGCCAAAATAATTCTAAAACATCTTTGAGTTTTTGGGCCGCGTCCCGGCAATGAATAATGACTGGTTTTTGCAGTTGGTGGGCAATTTTTAGTTGTGCTTCTAGAACTTCTTGTTGTTTTTCCTGATTACTAGCTTTGTAAAAGTCTAGCCCCATTTCTCCGATGGCTACTACTCGATGGTCCGATTTAGCATAGTCTAATATCTCTTTTCCCATGTTGTTTGTCCATTTCTCTGCGTCTAAGGGATGCAACCCCACGGCAAAGGATAGGTTGCCAAAGCGATCAGCCAATGCTTTAATGCTTGGAAATTCGCTAGGTTCGACACAGGAATGGACTAGGTGAACAACTTCTGCTTCT
>JAAUYK010067135.1_pt1 | contig 13703 bp, 9 predicted proteins | sample 7278021 | NCBI WGS metagenome assembly JAAUYK01 (sample SAMN14350223, study PRJNA611818) | marine sediment metagenome | isolation source: surface marine sediment (1.8m) | place: French Polynesia: Moorea | collected 2018-08
GAGGCCATGCTGAACGGCGACGTCCAGATGGCCGCGCCCTCGCTCTCCAAGTTCGAGAAGTTCACCAAGAAGTTCCGGATCTTCGACCTGCCCTTCGTTTTCGAGGACGTGGCCGCGGTCGACCGCTTCCAGAACTCCGAGGCCGGCCAGAAGCTGAAGGGGTCCATGCGGCGCAAGGGCCTCCAGGGCCTCGCCTTCTGGCACAACGGCATGAAGCAGATGTCGGCCAGCCGGCCGCTGATCAAGCCCGAGGACGCCAAGGGCCTGAAGTTCCGCGTGCAGGCCTCCGACGTGCTGGTCGCGCAGTTCGAGCAGCTCGGCGCCAACCCGCAGAAGATGTCCTTCAAGGAGGTCTACGGCGGGCTGCAGACCAAGGTGATCGACGGCCAGGAGAACACCTGGTCGAACATCTACGGCAAGAAGTTCTTCGAGGTGCAGGACGGCATCACCGAGACCAACCACGGCATCATCGACTACCTGGTGGTCACCTCGACCGAGTGGTGGGAAGACCTTGACGAGGGCGTCCGCGAGGACCTGGCGCGCATCCTCAAGGAGGTCACCGAGACTCGTAACGCCGAGTCGACCGCGGTCAACGAGGCCAACAAGCAAAAGATCATCGATGCCGGCACCGAGGTCCGCACCCTGACCAAGGAACAGCGCCAGGCCTGGGTCGATGCCCTGAAGCCCGTCTGGGCCAAGTTCGAGAAGGACATCGGCGCCGACCTGATCGAAGCCGCCCAGGCGGCCAACACCGGCAGCTAAGCCGGCCGCGAGCGTCGGGCCGCGCGGAGTTTTCCGCGCGGCCCCGCGCGCCGCAATCCAAGTCGTCTCGGGGAGGGGGGAGCCTCATGTCCAGGCAAGCGCAGAGCGCGTTCGGTCGCGCTGTCGACCGGGTCGAGGAGACCGTGATCACGGTGCTGCTCGGCGTAATGACCCTGCTGACCTTCGCCAACGTCGTCGCGCGCTACATCTTCAACACCAACATCCTCTGGGCGCTGGAGGTGACGGTCTTCCTCTTCGCCTGGCTGGTGCTGCTGGGGGCGTCCTACGCGGTCAAGCACTCGATCCACATCGGCGTCGACGTGATGATCCGCGCCCTGCCTAAGGGAACCCAGCGGATGATCTCGCTGATCGCGGCGGCGGCCTGCATACTCTTCGCCCTGCTCATGCTTAAGGGCGCCTGGGACTACTGGTATCCCTTCGCGACCAAGCGCGCCTTCCTCGAGACCGACGACGTCCCCATGCCCGAGTTCCTCCAGTTCCTCGCGGACTGGCTGAACGAGGGGGAACGCTACGAGAAGCTGCCGCGCTTCATTCCCTACTTCGTGCTGCCGCTGTCCATGGCGCTGCTGACCTGGCGCTTCGTCCAGGCCGGCTGGGACATCCTGACCGGCAAGCGCGAGCTGTTGATCGCGGGCCACGAGGCCGAGGCCGCCTTGATCGACGAGGTCACCGACGACCTGTCGCACCGGCCGGATCGGAAGGACTGAGCCATGGCGATCGTCCTGCTCTTCGCGCTGGTCATCGGCCTGATGCTGATCGGCGTGCCGATCGCCGTCTCGCTCGGTCTTTCCAGCGTGGTCTTCCTGCTGCTGCACTCCGACGGCTCGCTCGCCTCGATCGCGCAGACCCTGTTCTCCGCCTTCGAGGGGCACTACACCCTGCTGGCGATCCCCTTCTTCATCCTGGCCTCGACCTTCATGTCGACCGGCGGGGTGGCCCGGCGGATCATCCGCTTCGCGATCGCCGTGGTCGGCCATTTCCAGGGCGGGCTCGCCATCGCGTCGGTCTTCGCCTGCATGATGTTCGCGGCGCTCTCCGGCTCCTCGCCGGCGACGGTTGTGGCGATCGGCACTATCGTCATCGCCGGCATGGTGCAGGTCGGTTACACCAAGGAATTCGCCTCGGGCGTGATCTGCAACGCCGGGACCCTCGGCATCCTGATTCCGCCCTCCATCGTCATGGTGGTCTACGCGGCGGCGACCGACGTCTCGGTCGGCCGCATGTTCCTCGCCGGCGTCATCCCCGGGCTGGTCGCCGGCCTGATGCTGATGATCGGGATCTACGTAGCGGCCAAGATCAAGAACCTGCCGGCCCAGGACTGGGCCGGCTGGGGCGAGATCCTGGCCTCGGCGCGGGACGCCGTCTGGGGCCTGCTGCTGATCATCATCATCCTGGGCGGCATCTACGGTGGCATCTTCACGCCGACAGAGGCGGCGGCGGTCGCCGCGGTCTATGCCTTCTTCATCGCCAACTTCGTCTATCGCGACATGGGCCCCCTTTACGTCGAGGGCGGCGATCCGATCCCGCTGCTGAAGAAGCCGACCAGCCTGCTGACCGTCTGGACCCATCCGGATACCCAGAAGACCCTGCTGGAAGCCGGCCGGCTGACCGTGATGCTGCTCTTCATCATCGCAAACGCGCTCATTCTGAAGCACGTGCTGACCGAGGAGCGCATTCCTCAGGCGATCACCGAGGCGATGCTCGCCGCCGGCCTGGGACCGATCCTCTTCCTCGTCGTGGTCAACGTGATCCTTCTCATCGGCGGCCAGTTCATGGAGCCCTCGGGTCTCCTGGTCATCGTCGCGCCGCTGGTGTTTCCGATCGCCGTCGAGCTGGGGATCGACCCGATCCACCTGGGCATCATCATGGTGGTCAACATGGAGATCGGCATGATCACGCCGCCGGTCGGCCTGAACCTCTTCGTCACCGCCGGGGTCTCCAAGATGTCGGTGATGAACGTGGTCAAGGCGGCGCTGCCCTGGCTCGGCATCATGTTCGTCTTCCTGATCCTGGTGACCTACGTGCCATGGATCTCGACCTGGCTGCCGATCAGCCTGATGGGGCCGGAGATCATTACCAAGTAGGGGACCGCCGGCCGCCTCAGCCGAGCGCGGTACCGGGAACCCAGATGTAGCCGTCGGGATCGGCGAGGTAGCATTCGCGCAGGCCGTGAGGTTTGTCGGCGCTTGCGGCCAGGACCGTGTCGCCGCGCGCCTCGGCCCGCGCCTCGGCCTCGTCGGGGTCGATTCCGTAGAGCCTGAGCTCGGCCCCGGCGCCGCGGATCGCCCCGTCCCCGGTCAGGGACAGCAGCGGGTGGCCGCCGTAAGTGTGGTCGGCGTGCAGCATCCATTCGTGCCCGCCGTGGCGCAGCACGGCGAAATCCGGATCGGCGTAGACCAGCTCGACCCCCAGCACCTCGGTCTGGAAGGCCACGGCCCGGGCTATGTCACGCACCAGGAGGTTGACGCCGAAGCCGCTGAGCGAGCGGCCGTAGGCGTCCGCCGCCATAAAGGGTTCGCCGGTCCTCCGCTTCATGCCACCTCCCTTGGCCGCGTGCTGGCCCCCGACTATAACCGGATCGGGGGGCCGCTGGAAAAGGGCCACTTGCTTCGATTTCGAGGGGTCCATGTTTCGCCCGGAAAGCCTGGCCGTCACCGTTCTGCTCACCGCGCTGGTCGCCTTCGGCGCGATCTCGACGGACCTCTACCTGCCTTCGCTGCCGGCGATCGTCGAGGCCTTCGACAGCGACACGGCCGAGGTCCAGCTGACCCTGTCTGTCTTTCTGGCAGGCTTCGCCGTCAGCCAGATCTTCTACGGACCGCTGTCCGACCGCTTCGGCCGGCGGCCGGTGCTGATCTTCGGGCTGAGCCTCTACGTCGCGGCGAGCCTCGCCGCCGCGCTGGCGCCGGGCATCGATTTTCTGATCGCCGCCCGGTTCTGTCAGGCGGTCGGCGCCTGCGCCGGCGTGGTTCTGGGCCGGGCCGTGGTGCGCGACATCCACGGGCGGGCCGGCGCCGCGCGGGCGCTCTCCTACATGGGCATGGCCATGGCGCTGGCGCCGGCGATCGGCCCGATCCTGGGCGGCTATATCGAGGTTGCCTTCGGCTGGCGCGCCAACTTCTTGGCGCTCACCGCCTTCGGCGCGGTCTCCCTCGGCGCTCTGCTCCTGGTGCTGCCGGAAACCAATCTCTGGCCCAATCCGACCGCCACCCGGCCGGGCCCCATGGCCCGTAACTACCTGAGGCTGGCGCGCGACCGGGTGTTCCTCGGCTACGTCCTGGTCGCGGCCTGCACCTACGCCGCGATCTTCGCCTTCATCTCAGGCTCGGCCTTCGTGCTGATCGACGGCTTCGGCCTCAGCCCGGACCGCTACGGCCTCTGCTTCGCCTTCGTGGTGGTCGGCTACATGCTGGGCACCTTCGTCTCGGGACGCTTGACCATGAAACTCGGGCTCGAGCGCCTGGTCGCCGCCGGCGCCCTGGTCGGCCTGCTCGGCGGCGGCGCCGGCGGCGCCCTCGCCTGGGCCGGTGTCTACAACTTGGCCGCGGTACTGCTGCCGGTCTTCACGGTGCTGATTGCCGCCGGCCTGATGCTGCCCAACGCGCTGGCCGGCGCCATCGGCCCGTTCCAGGAGATGGCGGGCACCGCCTCGGCTTTCCTCGGCTTCGTTCAGATGGGTTTCGCCGCCCTGGTCGGGATCGCCGTCGGCGGGCTGCACGACGGCACGCCCCGGGTCATGATGACCGCGATCGCCATCGTCAGCCTCGGCGCCCTGGCCGCCCGCCTGCTCACGCTCGCCCGCAAGCCGGCCGGCGAGTCCACCTGAGCGACCCGGGCCGGAACCCGATGGTCAGCGTTGCGGGCCGCCTTCCTCGCGCCCGAAGCGAGTGTTGGCAGCGGTATCGGATGCCGTTCCGTCGCCGCCCAGCCGGCGCAGAATGCGCGAGATCAGGCCTTCGCCGCCGCCTTCACCAGCCCGCGGCAGCGGCTTGGACGGTACGCCGGCCAGCCCGCGGGTCATGACCCGCGCCCAGAGCCTGGCCGGCAGCCCGCCCCCCGTGACGCGGCGCATGGGCGTCCCGTCGTCGTTGCCGAACCAGGCGCCGCCGACCAGATCGGCGGTGTAGCCGATGAACCAGGCGTCGCGGAAGTCCTGGCTGGTGCCGGTCTTGCCGGCTGCGGGCCGGCCGGGGTTGGCGGCCTTGCCGGTGCCCCATTCGACCGTGGCGGTCATGACGTCGGTCATCTGGTCGACGTCCTCCCCGGCAATCAACTGGCCCGGGCCGTCGCCCGACCGGCGGTAGAGCGTGCGGCCGCTGCTGTCCCGGATCTCCGCGATGCCGTAGGGCCAGACGCCGACGCCGCCGTTGGCGAAGGCGGCGTAGGCGCCGGTCAGCTCCAGCAGGCTGACCTCCGAGGTGCCAAGCGCGATGCTGGGCGTGGCCGAGATTGGCGAGGTGATGCCGAGGCGGCGCGCCATGGCGGCGACCGCTTCCGGGCTGGACTCCAGCGCCACGCGGACCGCGACCGAGTTGAGCGAGCGGGCGAAGGCCTCGCGGAGGGTCACCTCGCCCAGGTACTTGTCGTCGTAGTTGCGCGGCGTCCAGCCGTCCAAGGTGACCGGTTCGTCGACGAAGCGGTCATCGGGCGTCCGGCCGCTCTCGAACGCAGAAAGGTAGATGAAGGGCTTGAAGGCCGAGCCGGGCTGGCGCAGGGCCTGGACGGAGCGGTTGAACTGGCTGCTGCGGTAGTCGCGGCCGCCGACCATGGCGCGCACCGCGCCGCTGGTGTCCAGGGCGACGAAGGCGGCCTGGCTGGCGTCGAGTTCCTTGCCCGGTCCGTCGAGAAGGCCCGCGGTTTCCGCTTCGGCCACGGCCTGAAGCTCGGCGTTCAGCGTGGTCAGGATCACAAGGTCCCGCCCGGTCGGCCCGACGTAGTCCTGCACCTGGGACAGCACCCAGTCGGTGAAGTACCGGGCCTGGCCGCGGGCAACGCCGCGCGCCGCGGTCTTGTTCTCGAGCGCGGCCTCGGATTCCGCGGCGGTCAGGAAGCCGGCCTGGACCATGGATGACAGCACCAGGGCCGTGCGCTGGTCGGCGCCGGCCGCGTTGGTCGCCGGGTTGTATCGCGACGGGGCCTTGAGCAGCCCGGCGAGCAGCGCCGCCTCGTAGACCGTCAAGTCGGCGGGGGCCTTGTCGAAATAGCGCCGGGCGGCGGCGTCGACGCCGTAGTTGCCGCCGCCGAAGTAGACCCGGTTGAGATAGAGCGTGAGGATCTCGTCCTTGGTAAAGTGCCGTTCCATCCAGAGCGCGAGCAGAACCTCCTGCACTTTGCGCCGGATCGTGCGTTCCGGGGTCAGGAACAGGTTCTTGGCCAGCTGCTGGGTGATCGTCGAGCCGCCCTGGACGATGCGCCCGGCCTTCAGGTTCGCCAGCATGGCGCGGGCGAGGCCGCGGGGGTCGATGCCGCTGTGCTCGTAGAATCGGCGGTCTTCGATCGCGATCAGGGCCTTGGTCAGATTGGGCGAGACTTCGCGGAGGACGACGGTCTCGCCGTGGATGTCACCGACCGCCGCGAGCTGCGTGCCGTCCAAAGCCAGGATCGTGATGTTGGGCTGGCGGCCGGAACCGATCATGGTAACGTCCGGCAGGTTGTAGGCGTACCAGCCGACGACCGACGCGACCCCGAGCGTCCCCCAGATCAGGATGATCACGCACCACGCCAGAACGCGGCCCAGCAGCGAACGCTTGGGCTTTGGCTCGACCGAGGTCCAGCGAATCTTCCCGCTTTTCTTCCGGCGCGGCATCTCTGTCTATCTAAGCGCTCTCGGGTCGAATGGCCACAATCAACCTTGGGCGGCGCGCGCCCCGCCAAGCGCGGACGGATCCGCTGCTCCGCGGGGACCGCGCTAGATATCCAGGTTGGCGACTTCCAGGGCGTGGGTCTGGATGAACTCGCGCCTCGGCTCGACCACGTCGCCCATCAGGGTCGAGAAGATGTCCTCGGCGTCGTCGGCGTGCTTGATCTCGACCTTCAGCAGGGTGCGCACCTCGGGATCCAGGGTGGTCTCCCAGAGCTGCTCCGGGTTCATCTCGCCCAGTCCCTTGTAACGGCTGATCACCTGGCCCTTGGCGCCCAGCTCGAAGATCGCCTCGATCAAATCGAGCGGGCCGGTCACCCGGTATTCCTGATCCTTCTGGCGCAGCGTGGCGTGGTGCTCGTAGTCCCGCCACAGGTCGGCCGCCATGTCGTTCAGGGCGCGCGCCTCCGAAGAGCGGATCAGGGCGCGGTCGATCAGGTAGTGCTCGGTCACGCCGCGCAGGCTGCGCGTGAAGCTGAGTCCGCGGTCGGCGTCCACGGCGCCCTGCCAGCCGCGCTCGGCCTCCGGCGCCAGGTCGTCGAGCCGCCGGGCGATCTGGTTTGCCGCCTCCGCCGCCTGGGCCTCGTCGGTCAGCAGATCGGGATTGAGCGCGCCGGCGATGGCGGCCTGGACCGCGACGTCCCGGCTGCGCACGCGCCGGACCAGGGGGTCGATCAAGTGCTTGGCGCGCAGGCCCTGCTGGACCAGTTCGAGAAGCTCCGCTCCCGCGACCTGGGCGTCGGTCCTGCACTCGAGCACCGCGTCCTTGGTGCCGTTCTCGATCAGGAAGGCCTCGCGCTCGCGGTCGTCCTTGAGATAGCGCCGGGAATCGCCCTTCTTGGCGTGATAGAGCGGCGGTTGCGCGATGTAGAGGTGCCCCTGCTCGATGATCTGGGGCATGTGGCGGAAGAAGAAGGTCAGCAGGAGCGTGCGGATATGGCTGCCGTCGACGTCGGCGTCGGTCATGATGATGACCTTGTGGTAGCGCAGCTTCTGGAGGTTGAACTCGTCGGCGCCGATCCCGGTGCCCAGCGCGGTGATCAGGGTGCCGATCTCGGCCGAGGAGAGCATCTTGTCGAAGCGGGCGCGCTCCACGTTGAGGATCTTGCCTCTCAGCGGCAGGATGGCCTGGAACCGGCGGTCGCGCCCCTGCTTGGCCGAGCCGCCCGCCGAATCGCCCTCGACCAGGAAGAGTTCCGATCGCGCGGGATCCCGCTCCTGGCAGTCGGCCAGCTTGCCGGGCAGCGAAGAGACGTCGAGCGCGCTCTTGCGCCGGGTCAGCTCGCGCGCCTTGCGCGCTGCCTCGCGCGCCGCCGCCGCCTCGACCACCTTGGCGACGATGCGCTTGGTCTGGGCGGGGTGCTCCTCGAAGTACTGATCGAGGCGCTCGGCGATCACGCTCTCGACCACCGGCCGGACCTCCGACGACACGAGCTTGTCCTTGGTCTGGCTGGAGAACTTGGGATCGGGCACCTTGACCGAGAGGACGCAGGTCAGGCCTTCGCGGGCGTCGTCGCCCGTCAGGGTGACCTTCTCCTTCTTCATCAGGCCCTGGGCCGTCGCGTAGCTGTTGATCTGGCGGGTCAGGGCGCTGCGGAAGCCGGCCAGGTGGGTGCCGCCGTCGCGCTGCGGGATGTTGTTGGTGAAGCAGAGCACCGACTCGTGATAGCTGTCGGTCCACTGCAGGGCGGCCTCCACGCCGATCCCCTCGTGCTCGGTCTTGACCAGGATCGGCGGCGAGATCAGCGCCGTCTTGGTCCGGTCGAGGTACTTCACGAAGGCTTCCAGGCCGCCCTCGTAGTGCATCTCGACCACCTTCGGCTCGGCGTGCCGGGCGTCGATCAGGGTGAGCTGGACCCCGGAGTTGAGGAAGGCGAGCTCGCGCAGGCGGTGCTCCAGGGTCGAGAAGTCGTACTCGATGTTCGAGAAGGTCTTGGGCGACGGCAGGAAGGTGATCTCCGTGCCGGTGACGTCTTCGCAGTCGCCGACCACGGCGAGCGGCGCCTCCGCCTCGCCGTTCGAGAAGGTCATGCTGTGTTCCTGACCGTCGCGCCAGATGCGCAGCGTCAGGCTCTCGGAAAGCGCGTTGACCACCGACACGCCGACGCCGTGCAACCCGCCGGAGACCTTGTAGGAGTTCTGGTCGAACTTCCCGCCCGCGTGCAGCTGGGTCATGATGACCTGGGCGGCGGAAACGCCTTCCTCTTCCATGACGTCGACGGGGATGCCCCGGCCGTTGTCGAGCACGGTGACCGAGCCGTCGCCGTTCAGCGTCACCTCGATTCGGTCGCAGTGGCCGGCCAGCGATTCGTCGATCGAGTTGTCGACCACTTCGTAGACCATGTGGTGCAGGCCGGAGCCGTCGTCGGTGTCGCCGATGTACATGCCGGGCCGGCGGCGCACCGCTTCCAATCCCCTGAGGACCTTGATCGACTCGGCGCCGTAGGCGTCGTCGTGCTCCTTGTCCTTGGGTGCTTGGGGCTCTGTTTGCTGGGTCATGATCACTACAGGCTTTGAGAAACGGAACGGGTATCGTCGAGGGCCGCGATCTGGGCGGCGCGCACCTCGTAAAACTGGGCCGCTGGCCCGAGCGCTTCGAACAACGCCCGGTCGGTGCCGGTCAGCCAAGCCTGGCAGCCGAGCGCCAGGAGCTCGTCGAACAGCGCCCCTCTGCGGCGCTCGTCCAGGTGCGCGACGACCTCGTCGAGCAGCAGGATGGGCGTGGTCGCGCGCTCGGCGGCGAGTAGGCGCGCGTGGGCCAGGACGATCGAGATCAGCAGCGCCTTCTGCTCGCCGGTCGAGGAGAGCGCCGCCGCCACGCCGCGCTCCATGTCCTCGACCGCGAGGTCGCTGCGGTGCGGGCCGCAGGCGGTCGTGCCGCTCTCCGCGTCGGACCGGCGGTTGGCGGCGAGCTGTTGCCGGAAGCGCTCCTCCGTCTCCAGGGCCGCGCCCTCGCCGAGCCAGGACTCGATCTCGCCGATCAGCCCCAGGCGCGCCCGTGGGAAGGGGCCGACGCCGGCCGCGCAGGCGGCGGCCAGCCTGGCGACGAACTGGCGCCGGGCGGCGGCGATGGCGACGCCGTGGCCGGCGGCCGACTCTTCCAGGGCGCTCAGCCAGTCGTGGTCGCCGGCGCCGCTCTTGAGCAGGCGGCCGCGTTCCCTGAGGACCTGCTCGTAGGCCGCGACGCGACCGGCGTGGGCGGCGTCGAAGCCATAGACCAGGCGGTCGAGAAAGCGCCGGCGAGCCGAGGCGCCGTCGCGGAACAGGCCGTCCATCTGCGGCGTCAGCCAGACCATAGCGGCGGTCTCGCCGAGCGCCTGCTGGCCCTTCACGGCGACGCCGTCGACTTTGACCACGCGCCGTTCGCGCTTGGCCGATTCCTGCGCCGGATCCCGCCCCGTGCCGAGGCGGCGCGGTCCCTCCGGGGTCTCCAGCACGGCCGCCACGGCCCAGGGGCGTGCGCTTTCGCGCTCGCCCGGCGCCATGCGCGCCACTTCCGGCAGCTTGGCCGCGCGCAGGCCCCTTCCGGGAGCCAGAAAGGAGAGCGCCTCGAGGAAGTTGGTCTTGCCGGCGCCGTTGGGTCCGCAGAGCACCACCGGGCGACCGTCCGCGCTCAGCGCGGCGCGGCCGTAGCAGCGAAAGTCGGTCAGCGTGACTTGGCGGATCCAGCTCGGCGCCGCACGCCCCGGCAGCCGTTCCGCCGCAGGCTCCGGCCGCTCGCGGTCGAGCGATGTGGTTTCCGCCACGCTCACGTTACCGGCGCGCTCCCTCAGACCCGCATGGGCATGAGGACATAGAGCGCGCTGGCATCTGCGATGTCGCGAACGATGGTCGGCGAGGCGGCGTCCTTCAGGGAGAACTCGGCATTCTCGCCTTCGATCTGCCGGGCGATGTCGAGCAGGTAGTTCGAGTTGAAGCCGATCTCCAAGGGCTCGCCGCCGTAGGTGATCTCCACCTCCTCGGTCGCGCTGCCCGCATCGGGGCTGGTCGCGGAGAGGCTCAGGCTGCCGTCGGCCATCGAGAGCTTCACCGCCCGGCTCTTCTCGGTCGAGATCGTCGAGACCCGGTCGACGGCGGCGGAGAAGGCCTTGCGGTCGACGCCCATCACCTTGTCGTTGTTGGCCGGGATGACCCGCTCGTAGTCGGGGAAGGTGCCGTCGATCAGCTTGGAGGTCAGCTCCGTCGAATCGAAGGCGAAGCGCACCTTGGTTTCCGACAGGCTGACGGCGATCGTCTGCTCGCTCTCGTCGATCAGCTTGCGCAGCTCGGCCACCGTCTTGCGCGGCACGATGACTCCGGGCATGTCCTCGGCGCCCTCGGGCCGGGGCATCTCGAAGCGTGCCAGGCGGTGCCCGTCGGTCGCGACCGCGCGCAGCACGGGAAGATCGTTCGACGCGGTGCAGTGCAGGTAAATGCCGTTCAGGTAGTAGCGGGTTTCCTCGGTCGAGATCGCGAAGCGGGTCCGATCGATCAGGTTGCGCAGCTCGGCCGAGTCCAGGGCGAAGCTCTGGGGCAGGCTCTCCGCGCCGGTGCTGGGGAAGTCCTCGCGTGGCAGGGTCGACAGCCGGAAGGTGGAGCGGCCCGCGTTCAGGGTCATCTGTCCCGCTTCGCCGCTGGTCTCCAGGCCGATCTGCGACCCGTCGGGCAGCTTGCGTACGATGTCGTAGAGCGTGTGGGCTGGGGCTGTCGTCGCGCCCGCGTCGGCGATGTCGGCATCGACCTGCTCGACCACCGTCAGGTCCATATCCGTGGCGCAGAGGGTCAGGCGGTCGCCAGCGGCTTCCAACAGGACGTTGGACAGGATGGGGATGGTGTTGCGCCGTTCGACCACGCTTTGCACGTGGGCGAGCGCCCGCAGGAGCGCCGCGCGTTCGATCGTCAGCTTCATGGTGTCCTAGGTATCGTGTCTTGAACTCTGCATAGCGTCAGGGGATCCGCTTCCAACACTCGATCGGCCGCCGATAACGGCCCAGCGATCACCGCCCCTATGCCGAAATGAAGAGAGCCGAATCCAGGCTTTCCGGAACGGTTGAACACTATAGCACAGGTGTCCGGAATGGTAAGCTTTATTGCCGCTTAACCGGGCGCCGCCGACGGCCCGGCAAACCCTCCGTTTCCCCGCGCGCGAACCCGCTATCCATCAAAAGTTTAGAGCGAATTCAGATGTTTAGAGGATGGCAGATCTGCTCTAGCCTTCGAGCATCCGCCGCAGCAGCTCGACATCCTCGGCGAAGCCGTTGTCGGTGGACTTCAACTCCTCGATCTTCCGGACCGCGTGCATCACCGTGGTATGGTCCCGGCCGCCGAATTTCCGGCCGATCTCGGGCAGCGAGCGCGAGGTCAATTGCTTGGCCAGATACATCGCGACCTGGCGCGGGCGCGCGACCGCGCGGGCGCGTCGCGCCGAATGCATGTCCGAAACCCGCATGTTGAAGTGCTCGGCGACCCGCTTCTGGATCTCCTCGATGGTCACGCGCCGATCGTTCGCCCGGAGCAGGTCGTGCAGGACCTCCTGTGTCGCCTCGAGCGTAATCGGCCGGCCGACCAGGGTGGCGTGGGCGACGATCCGGTTGAGCGCGCCCTCCAGCTCGCGGATGTTCGAGGTGATCGTGTGGGCCAGGAACTCGAACACCTTCTCCGGGATGTCGGCCGACAACTGCTCCGCCTTGGCCTGAAGGATGCCGAGGCGCAGCTCGTAGGTTGTGGGATGTATGTCGGCCACGAGGCCCCAGCCGAGCCGTGAGCGCATACGCTCTTCCACGCCTTCCAGGTCGGACGGGCTCTTGTCCGCGGAGATCACGACCTGCCGGTTGTGGTCGACCAGTGTGTTGAAGGTGTGGAAGAATTCCTCCTGGGTGGCCTCGCGGCCGCCGATGAACTGGACGTCGTCGATCATCAGCACGTCGACCGAGCGGAACTCGTCCTTGAAGGCCATGGTGTCCTTGGTGCGCAGCGCCCGGACGAACTGGTACATGAACTTCTCGGCCGATAGGTAGATGATCCGGCGCTTCGGCTCCCGCTGCTTGATGTGGTGCGCGATGGCGTGCATCAGATGGGTCTTACCGAGTCCGACGCCGCCATAGAGGAACAGCGGATTGAAGGGGACTGTCTTGGCCTCCGCGACCCGCCGTGCGGCGGCGTAGGCGAGCTCGTTCGGCTTGCCGACGACGAAGTTCTTGAAGATGAAGCGGGGGTCGAGCGGCGCGCTGATCTCGGGCCGGCTGGCGCGGCTGACCGTATCGTAGAGCCCTGAATCGCCGGGCTCGACCGCGTCGGGGCCGCGCGCGCCGTTGCGCCGCTCGGCCCGGGACGCAATCCCCGCCCGCTCGACTCCGGGCTTGGGGTGCGGGCGCACCGGCGATTGAACGACGATGTCGATCTTGCGGATCACCCCGTCCTCGTCGCCCCAGAGCTCGAAGATCTGCTCGGCGTAGTTCTTCTTGACCCAGTCCCGCATGAAGCGCGTCGGCACGGCCAGCCGGACCGCGCCCTCCTTCGCGCCGACCAGGACCAGAGGCTTCAGCCAACTCCGGTATGCCGCTTCGCCGACCTCGGCGCGCAGACGTCCGCGTACCCGCGTCCAGAGTGCCTGGGTGGTGGAATCAATCTGGCCAACAGACATCCGTCTAGCCCCCTCAACAAAAGACCTGTTCTCTCGTCCAACCCACGCGATCTGCCGACCGGCCGCGCGCGAGCGCCTCGGGGACCTCGGAACCGTGAAACCTGAGACCGTGACCTCGCGGGGAGGTCATTACGCACGACAAGGCATCGTCCATCTATCCGTAGTACTCCTCCTATCGACCCAGATCGTTGACCCGAGCCGTTTCGTCGGACAAACCACCTCCGTTCCCAAGGACAGAAGCCCATGGGTTTAAGAGCAATCGCGTGCAAATGGCCCCAATTACTGATGCCCGTACCTGGCTACTTAGAATTTCCCCCGTCTCGGGTGAATTCTATTTGTTTTGACCGTATTTTTACTTATAGAGCCCCAGGTAGCCTCCTTGGTTAATGTACCTGTCACATCTTCCCCTTGCAACAGGTCTGAAAGGAGAACGGAGAA
>JAAUYK010006300.1_pt1 | contig 13700 bp, 11 predicted proteins | sample 7278021 | NCBI WGS metagenome assembly JAAUYK01 (sample SAMN14350223, study PRJNA611818) | marine sediment metagenome | isolation source: surface marine sediment (1.8m) | place: French Polynesia: Moorea | collected 2018-08
CACATGAAGTCGATCAATAAGCAGTATTTCTTACGGGGACGGCAGTAAACAAATGGATAATCTATTTCGCAACATATATACACGTACGGCCTGGGCAATTTTCCCCAAGATGTATCGAGTATCAAAATAAGCCCGTCCTTGACTTGCTAGCTATTGACAAATGCAGCACGGAGGGAATTACTTTCTCTTATTAGCGGGATATTGCTTCTAACGCCATCGGACGGACGCGGACGCACGGGCATAACATGTCTTGTTTTTTCACCGAGCTAGGCTCCCCAACAAGTATTTTACTTGTCAATATTTGATGTCCCCTTTCTCCACGCTCCCTTCGTCTTATCCATAACAACTTAAGGGCGAGTTAGGCAACTGCAATCGCACCGGCGGTTATTAGGAATTGTTGTTTTTCTAGCCGCTGGACCTTTAGCTATATGTATAGAGGAATGCCTGTCTGACAAGTGTAATATACTACAGAATTCCGCTACAGACGCTGCATGATGAGATTTGGGGAAAATTCAACTCTCTGCCGGCGGCGGCCTTTGATGTTGCTTGTTTCTCTAGCAAGCTGCTGCATTAAGTTATTCTCTCTGCAACCTATTATATATTATTCAGCACCATCTACAGCAGGTCCTCGGACTGTGCAGAAAAAAAAGTGGGAAAGACAACAAAATCTCCAGCCACATGCTCGCCGCATTCGACCAAACTATGTATACATACGTAGCATTATATAAATGCTTGGAACGGGGTCGGTTATGCGCGCGCGCGCGCGCGTGTGGGTGTGTGTGTACGCGTACACAAAGTAGTATCAAAGGTGCGTTGCTTATTTGTTCAATTATTCATGCACCAGTGCTGCTGCTGCTGCTGCATACTAGTATATGCTCCCTCTGCTGTAAATGTACGTATGCGTGCTGTACCTATACCTACCTACCTACCTGCTACATACGCATGTCCCCTATCCATGTGAAATGTGTTAAATATTAAAGCCTGCTCCAACCATAAAAGGGTCTTGAATATATTAATGAGATCATTTTCCGACCTGAATTATCAAACAGGCCGGACGTATAACCACATAGGACGCGCGCACGTATTGCTGTGAATAGTGTGAACAGGCTGTACGCGTATTAAGTTTACATTAACCGGATATTCTAATCCGGCTAAATTTTTACTTTCCAACATGATTAATATATTAAAAGTTCTCGGACCGTCTTTAAAATTAAGTTTCGAGAGGTCGGCTGCTGAGTCATGGAAATTAAGAGTACTGCCGACAATTTCAGCTCGTTATATAACTAAACTATTCAGCATAATTCATGCATGGCCAAATGTACTCGTACGCACTAGGAACATCGGTCGGTCGGTCTGTCTGTGCGTCACTTACGATAATGACGAGAAATAGTTCGCGATCGATCGACACTTGTTTTTTCCACCAGCTGCTGATAATTTGCATTGACTGGCTGGCTGCCTGGCTGACGTCCGATATATAGTGGGCATAGCTGCTACGAAACGTGTATAATCGACTTTTTAGGACGGATAGAATTGCATGCGCAGATGAAAATGCTTCATTCCGATCGCTCACCTCTGCCGCTCCTCGAGTCGGAAGTCTTCTTATTGCACACTCTTATGATCGACGGACGGATGGCGAGCCAGATGTCTCTTTGGGGCTTTTTAAACTCTTTCCCTATCCACGCGTTCAAACGCTGTTGCTTCCTTTCCCCATTGCTTCACTCAGACGAATGAAGAGAAGGTTCGGTCGGTCGGATGTTGGAACGAACGGGCAGAGCTAGTACTAGAGAGCAGACCGTACGCCGCGTGGTACGCCCTCGCCTCGATCCCAGGCTCTCTCGGCCGGCGCTCCTATGATGCGCGAGGGCGCGCTCGATTCGAGCGCGCTCGCTCGTTCCCTCCCTCATTGGATTGCCGTCGCGCCGTCCGCCCGCGCCCGGCCTCCCCTCAACTCTACGTACATACGAGGAGGAGGGATGTTTTGTCTAACCTCAATCGTGCATAACCGATAAGTTGTAGCTAATTAATATTTCATCGGCGCCGCCCGGCCGCTCCAAAAACTCGGCTCATTCGCCGACTACACGTCCTTTGGGAATAGGCTGGCTGCTGGATAGAACGAACGAACGAACGAACGCTGCTTCGCTTCGGCCGCGCTGTAACTTAAACTATACATACTACGAGAGTGAAGAGGGAGTATAAGCGAGAGAAAGGGTGCATGCAGCTAGCTAGCGGCGGCGGCTATACTACGGGGGAATGAACAAGAAGAACTTGAGAGGAGTTTCCCCTTTAAGTAATAAAAGCAGCAGGCAGAGCAGAGGGGAGAGCTTCATCTTCTCAGACTTGCAGAACTAAATAAAGGAGGTTTATATATCATGCTGAACTGCTTTTGCTTGTCGGCGAGCATTCATCCCCGCCGCCGCGGTCCGGACAAAATATTTGTCTTTAAATGAGGAGGAGGAGGAGGAGGAAGTTGACCTTTACATCCACTAGCTCCGCTTGGTACTTTCTCGTAAATAATTAGGGTATGATTTTGTTTCCGAGTTAGCTAGGCCGACCGTCGTTTCCGGCGAATCCTTGCCGACACGATATACGTACGTTCTGTACTGATGCTGGCTCTTAAATGAATAATTCAGGGTTTATTTTGACTATGGCACAATGTGTTTTTAAGCTAGGGTATATAATTGGAAGCTGCTTCCTGTGTCTTCGCCTCGCCTCGCCGGCCATCAATTGTTAAAATCATTCTCAGCCGACTTATTGCCACACCGGCCTCGCCTCGGATGCAATTAATCTTGGCCAAATGACACGAGACCGTTGGCAAGAATGCTAGCTTTTCGACATGTTTTCCGGCTAAGGTTTTTTTCGTCAGAATCGAGCGAACCCTGTGGAACTGAGCAATGCCCGGCCGATTCTGGAGAACCCAATAAATCCCCTGGCCGTGCTTAAGTTCATGTCATGAAAACACCTGTGAGAAAACGCTAATAATTTACTAGATGTGTATACACACATATGCGAGGGTGGCCGCCAGACTAAAGCTTTCCGGGTAAAATGTAGAAACATGAATGCCCCGTAATACGCAGGTTTCTATTTCAAATAAACTTCCTGGTCGATGACAGGTGGCTTCTATGCCTAGTGGGGAAGAGAAACTCGGCGTAAGAATATTGGTTGCGCACCGTAGATACGCATACGGCCGAACGTCGAACTTAACAATATGGGTCTCATTAATTATGAAAGCCGTGTAATAGCGCGGAATGGCCGACAAAACATATAGCGCGCGTTAGAGGGTTGCCAACCGTACTGTTGTGGTCATAATACACACGTATGTCAACCCTGAACAATATCAGCGAGCATACACTACTTCCGTCATGTGCATGTGTGTGTGCGGCGGTTGCGGCGGCGGCGCGGACATCAAGTTATGCCCGCGACGGAGGCGATTCTTAAATTATTCACGTGGAAGTTATTGCGGGCCGTGTTACTTACTTTCGGCTTGTTAGACTTACTCACGCGTAATACGCGTTCGTACACCTTGCTCTAATTACGCTACATGTGAGAAGAAATTCAACGCTGATGATCATGCACCGAATTTTGTGATTGAGATCCGGAGAAATTTAGGAAGGCGATAAAACGGACGGATAATAAAACCTGCCGTCGTAATATTTTACCCCAATGCCCGGCCGGTCGGCCGACCGACCGGCCAAGGTGGAATCGTCAGAATTAATGCCGTCTATTAAAGGCGTTCGAATTTCAGATTTCAAAATGATTTTATTCCGATGTAGAATTTGTACTCGGACTGGCACCGCATCGACTCGTATAACGTAGCTGGAAATACAAATGAGTCCGGTCCGGGAATCGCAAGTTATACAGTCCGGATTTTTTGTCACACGTGTTATTACATACAATTCGCAGCTGCAATCTATTAATCGACTAACATTGCTATATGTGTGCAAAAAAGTTGGATTGCGTGTATACTCTTACGTTTGTTTCTGTTGTCACAATGGCTAGGCATCTTTATACGAAGGGCACTGCGAATATTTCCCGTCCGCGTCCGTCCGCGTCCGTCCGCGTCCTCTCTTCCGGCTGCGATAAATCGCATCGCGTCGCGTCGGATCCCTTTTCGCGCATAAACTCGACCTCATGCAGTCGCAATCAGATGAAGAGAATAGCGCCAAGGTCATCAATCAACTTATGCACAACGTGCAAAACCTGACGTCAGGAAAATACCGACTAGGAATCGAACGGGTCGCCGGCAGATTCGATCTGCAAGAGGATCTTCTTCGGCGTCCAGTCGGACGCCGCTTGAATTCTTCCGGACAGATCAATGACACGAGCCGTGAGCGAGCGAACGGTCAGTGCGTATGCCCAGCCGGAGACGAGTCGAGAAGGAATTTGGGCCAATTTCAGTGCGAGGCACTGAGATCGAGACAAAAGAGGCTCTGACAGGCGGAAGGAAGGAAGGAAGCGAGCGATGTTTGTCACTTCGACAGGCGGACGGACGCGGACGCTTGAACTGACCTTTATACGCGCACGCTCCGTCGCGTCGGTCCGTCCGTCCGACTTTTGCCCCTTTAATGGGACGTGTACTCGACGGACAAACGCGGTTTCCCTTCTTTGGCCGGAAGACATTGTCTCAAAGTCGGCCAATCCGTCACTGGCCGGGCGAAGAAGAGGAGCGGACCGACGGCCTTCAATTGGACATGCTAGGATGGGACCTACTACATAGTGCACAAGAGGAGTTTTGCTGTACAGAAACATTTGGAGGAATTATAGCTTTGGATACGGCATCGCTGAAATCAATGTGTCTAAAGCTAAGAGCCTCTCCTACACATAAAATTCTGGTTGATAAAGTCGCGATAACGTGCGGGTCGCCAGTGACAGGCGGCGATTTTTCTCTTCAGCCAGGATAAGTCCGTCCCGAAACATAAGTCACTCTCGCTCGCGCCCTTTGAATCAAGCGCATGTTTAAAGGAATCGTTAGCGCGCAGGCGTCACTTCCAGCCAGCCGAAAAATTCCTACACGCGAAAAAAATGTGGGCGAATGAATACGCACGTTGTGACTCCGCTTTGGGACCGAGGTGCCATTTCCCCTCTGAGTGCCGCGATATACATACACGTACTCTATGTTCTAAATGCATAGCGAGTATGCGAATTTTTCGCCTTTTGAACAATGTGGCTGCAAGATATATCGCCAATTTGCGGTCGCCGATGTGCGAACCGTTGCATAACGCACGTGCGGCTAGGGCAAGAAGGTGCAAAAAGGAAAGGGGAAAAGTCAAGTTTCGGAGATGCGCAGAGAAGAGGTTTAGCGAGTGTCTGACTTCAACTTCCGCTTCCGGCGGCGAAATTAATTTCTAATTTTTCCCGGACAGGTACAGGTGGCTCTGCAGTTTCGAAATCCGTCGCTTGATCCCTGAAAGCAATTGGAATTTAGCGTCTGTGCAAGCATTAACTACATGCAGTATGCAGATAACTATATTTACCCGGTCGCATAGCCAGTCGCTCCACTGTGAGTGCAACTCGCCGCAGTTGATCCAGAGGTCGGCCACGGGACAGCTGTTGGTGCACAGACCGATGGATGAGGAGGGGGCTGCCGACGAGGACGTCACCTTTGCACGCGGGCCTCCCTTCTTCCTCCTCCTATGTCTCATCCTCCCCTTGAGCCGTTCTCGTTGGAGATGGTTAAAGCCCTGCCGCCGCCGCCGTCCCCTGTCGGAGCCAATTTTCCTCTTGGGACGATTGAGACTCCTCGCTGCTGCCGGCCTCCTTGCCCTCGTTCTTGTTCTTGTACGTCTTCCCCTAGTTTCCTTTCTCCTCAGCTTTTTCTTTTTCCTCCTCCTGCGCTGCAGCCGCTTCTTCCTCTTTGCCGTTCTCCGGTTACAGTGTCCACGGCATCCTGAACACGGCTCGCCGCGCTCGTACGGAGTTCCCAACCGCTCGGGAAAATTGCCACTATAACAGGTATACAAGCACTTACCAACTACTAAGAGAAAGGTAAACTCATTTTACTTACATTGGGCAGTAATTGCAGACATATAGGTAGTACATCTTCCTGCTCCCGTCCGCGACCGTCATGTAGCACTTGTTGACGCCGCAGCCGACCTTGTGCGTGGCCGCCCAGACCAGCTGCGTGTAGTGGCCGACGTCGTGCAGGTCGTTCGTGGCGGGGTCGTGGCTGCCGAAGGTGAACAGGTTCTTCTCCAGCCACCAGGTCTCGATGGCAAACAGCCTGCATCAGGAAAGGAGAACAGGGGAGAGGAAAGTTAGCCAAGCCGGATACACAAACGGAAGCCACTAGCGAGGTAGTCTGGCCACTTTGGTCTCAATTTGCTTTGCGCCTTTGCGTTGGCGGCTGTGGTCAGTGCTGACAGATTGTCAGTATGGACGAGGCTTAATTTGATCCGGTAAAGGCCAGTTTTGCGACACATCCGGGGTATATGTATATAACTTGATTTAAGTAGTCTTCTCTAGGTATGTAATTTTGTACCATCTACGTATGATGGTATCACGGTCTTCATGCAGTGTTAAGAAGCTAGGCAGCTAGAGAGCCTCTAGCGAGCTCTCTGATGCTGCCTCGCACGCAAATCTTGGAAGGTGCGTAAGGAGTAGCGAGCGAACGAGGCTTGGCCGCATTTCCGTTTGTTCTCCAGCTTTTAGAGTAATGGGAACCGAGAGCGAGAGCTAGCAGCTAGGAGAGAAAGAGAGCAAGCGGGAGATCGCGTTGGAGTGGGCGGCCATTCGGGATCTAACAGCGAGCACGAGAAGGTGGCTTGACTGACGTAATTAAGGTGTAAGTGTTAACAACGAATATTAACGCCTTTTAGATCAGCAAGCAAGCATGAAAACGTCTCCCTTTCTCCCAATCGCCATGATCCTCGTGGCGGCGACCTCCTCGGCGCAGCCGCTCTGGCCCAACTCGTGGATCTGGGCCGACATAGTGGACGGTGACGCGCCCGCCGGCGTCGGACCCCGGCGCATGAGCGACGCCCCCGGCTCCATCATGGTGACCCCGCCCACCCTCGGCTTCGGCGGCGGCGGCGGCAGGGCCGGCGGCGCCAACGCCAGGCTTCAAATGGCAACAAGGAGAGGACTTCAAGAGGACAGGTTAGATCCTCATTGGAAAAGTTAAATCCCAGTTTGAGACTCTCTCTAATCATTCTAGCGCTTCCAAACTCCGCCGCGCGATTGCTACCGCCGTCTACCTTCGCGTGAGGGAGGAGATCGAGCGCCGCGAGAACCAGAGAGAGAACGGACTCAGAGGCCCCTTCGCCGCCAAGACGGCCTACCTGAACTTTCCCAGGGGCGGCGGCAACAAGAACCAGAAATTCAGGCACCACATTGCGGCGGCGGGCAACAGCGTCGGCTACCTGTCCCGCTATTAAGCATAACTCAAATAATTATTGTTCGGAGAATTATTCTAAGTGAGAATATATGTTAGGGGCGATGTGGCTTCATTCGGCAATCGATCTGGCTTACTTACCAAGGCACCATTTTCGTCGCGATGAAAATGTTCTGTCCGCATGATCCGAAGTTGTCCACCCACCGGCCGGTGGCGTTGTCATGCTGAAGGACGAGGCACTCCTTAGACCACCTGGATCAAAAATGATTTGTGCGATGAAATCCACACAACAGAAAAGTGCAATACTTGCCTGGATGCATCTTTTGCTGCAGACTCGTCCCAGCTCTAAAAGGAGTTTGTTAGGAAGAGTCATACTTCATTTAATTAATTTACCACTCGTACCATTTCGAGCATGTTGGCCGCCGATGGCTCGACCCGCATCCTGTAGTAGTTGTGTATGTCGACGATCAGCTCTCGCACCTCCTCCTCGCCGGACGGGTCCAGGTGACGCTCCAGCGAGATTTTCTCGTGAGAAACTCGCGGCTCTTAAGATCGAAGTGAGATCAAGGCTATTTGTCGTCGTAGTTACGCATTTGCACCCATCAATCTCTACGCACGTCTGTCGAACCTCCATTTTCTGAACTCGGCGCTGACCCCGGCGACGAAGACGAACGAGAAGACGAACAGCACGTTGGACACCTTCTTCTCGTGGCGCCACCGGCGTGATATCCGATCGAGTCTCATGACGCGACTGCTGTTTGCATGCCTAGCTAGCTGGCGACCTACCGGCAGATTCCTTTTTCGGACGCGCGTACGCACATTCGGCGGCGGCGGCGGCGGCCAAGGAATAAGCGCGCGCATGGCGCGTATCTGTGACAGCGGTGAAGACGACGCAGGAGGAGGAGACATGGATGTGAGCACGAAGGACTCTTAGCAGAAAGTGGGAAATTAGATGGCAAAAACGATTTGCACGTATGGCCTGAAGTACGTACGTACATCTGCCAATTAAGCAACGTTGTCAGGCTATAACAAAGTGGGCGGCCGGACAGCGGGACGCGCTACGACGTAAGTGATTCCGCCCACTGCAAACGCCTACTTGAGAGCAAAGTGAGCGCGCTCATTTAATCGCAATCTAGCACTACTGCAACGATAGTGCAACTAAGAGATCCCTAATCTAGTATAATACGCCTAAACTTTAAAATAGATGCTCAGCAGATTTATGTCAAAACCGCAGGCAAAATGAAATTACACGACAAATCGCATATTTAAACGTGAAGACATGCAGATCTTGGGTGATGTGATCATGTAGCTACACAATCAGTCGATCCCGCTCGCTCGCTCTTCTCATTCGGCATCGGAATTGGAATTGGATTGGGCCGCCGACAAGATTTATCGGCTCGTTACAAAAGCTGCACGCGGGAGGCCATTACTGAACTGAGCTGGCCGACCGCGGCCGGTCAGTTAAAATGTTTACGCCAGGGTAAGGGACGCGAAGTAAGGTGCAGCAGCTAGGTACATCCCTGTACGTGCCATAATACTTTGTCGCTCACAGGAAATTTGAACCTGCATGGCCACAGCTAGGATATTTCCTGGAATCCGCCCACGATCACTGCATGACAAGTGGACGGAGGGAGGCGGGGGGCCGGAAAAAAGTTTGAATGAACGTGTCTGGCAATACTTATTGTCTACGCATGACATCATTTCAACTTTTCAAGAGATGAAACCTGATCGTACCGTACAATTAACCCCCTGGGGAGGCGGCGATAACGACATTTTGCTTTAGAGCGTCTCACTCGCGGGCCGCCGTCCGCCGATATCTCCTGGTTGCCTTTTGGGGTGACTACGCACTCTACTCGTTCCCTCCCCTCCCTCTCGCCACGAGGCCATATTACAACCCAGTAGTCATTTACGGACAGCCAGACGCCTTTGGCAGGAGCTAGACTCAATTTGCATACCAGGCAGATAAAGAAGAATTAAGCTACTGAAATGTGGAACATACGGAGAATGCCACCAGGGGGAGGCGAAGTCACATCAATTCAATGTCATATGGGACTAACCCAATAAATGTGCGTGAAAAGTACCGAACATCAAAGTAAGTTTAAGCGCGATCGGAAGAAACAAGATGCGAAATCACGGAACCCCGTATAACGATGACATGAGAACTTCTTAGCTTTATTTTACCGTCTTAGTTAATTCGCATACGTAGCGGCCTTTAATGAATAATCACCATCTTAGTATATCTTCACCGATCGTCATGAAGAGAACGAACATAGCTTTTGGAGTATTTGAGATCACTGTGCAGAGGCGACGCCGCCGCCGCCGTCGACGACGGGTTTCGGAAGGGCGTCGCCGGTCGCCGTTGCCGCCATCGTGGACGAAGTGGAGGAGGAGGAAGAGGAAGAGGAGGAAGATGCGGCGGCCGACGGGCAGACGCTGGTCGTCGTCGGCGAGTCCTTCCCGCCGCCCGCGTTGACATTCCCGTTCCCGGCCTCCTCCAGTTTTCTCTGCTGCATTTCCTTCTGACGCTGCTGCTGGAGCACGAGCTGCTGTTGCCGTCGCTGCTGGTCTTGCTGCTGACGCTGAAGTACAAATTCACCGTAGGCAAATTGAAGTTTACATATATGTTAAACGCAAATATCTTCGTACCACTTTGTTGCTGTCCGCGAGCAAGTAGATGTTGAGCATGTGCGCGGCCTGCACGTGCACCATGAGATCCCAGGCCGATGAGAAGGGCGACTTGCAGGTCACGCAGTGAAGCCACTTGGTCGGCGACGACGGAGATGAGTTCGCGTTGCCGACCTGCTGGGGTGACGTCGGCGAAGGGGACTTCTTGCTGTCCGGACCGTCGGCTGAAAGAGAAAGCATTCCTCTTGTTATACTTTCTCCCTTCCTCCGTCCTATTTTCTCAGCACGCGTACTTTCGGCTGCCTGCGCCTCTTTCTTAAGCTGCTGTCTGCAGTCCTGAATTGAAGATTGATGCTCTCGGCCCCCTTTTTTATTCTGCCCCATCCCGAGATAGAGGCGAGGGAGGCCATGGAACGAACGCGGACACAACCGACAGTACCCACGGAGCTTATTTAATTGTTCAATTCTGTTCGTCAAGTCTTCATTTCGGGGTTACCATTTATTATCTCGGGAAGAAAAGACTGTGACGTCCTTTCTCGCAAGTCCGGGAAACTACTCCGCTGTTTCTCAGAATTAATGTCGACGCCGTCTGAATTTATGGTTGTAGTTCTGGGGGGCAGGCAGCTAGACGGAGCCGTCGGGGACAGCCCGACGGCCCTCCTGCCATGCCAGCTTCGCGTCTAGCTATAGCAGCCGCATCCCTTTCTTTTTTTTCCGCGCATACGCTGAGGATATGTACGCGTTGTTTTCTATACGGCATCGAAGGAAACGCGGACGTCTCGACGCGTTCCGTTCCATGGCCTTGGACAGGTACAAATAGCGCCTCATTCTAATTCGCAGCAGAGATGAGACAGCTCGTTAATTCGCAACTGGTGTGACAGCCATATTTGTCAACATGTCGGTCCGGCCCGGAATATGAGGAAAAATCTCTGCGGACTTTTTTAAAGTCAACGTTTATGCGGTATCGGGAAGGAGCTAGAGTGAAGGGTTGAGAAAGCAGACTGCCTGCGAGTTGTTGGAAAGATATTAAGATCGGCGGGCGAGACTGCCGTATGAGCTCACCGGATAAGATCTTCGTCCCTAGTTCTCAAATGTGCCGCTCGCCCGCCCGCCCGCCGCCGCCGCATCCGCAACGCGCATGCAGCGGCTTCCTAGCTTGCCAAATATCAGTGACGAGAAATATGCGATGGACGGAAAAACAGGTGCGGAGAAAGTAGATGGAAAGAAGGAAGGGGGCACATGAGCTCACGACACATGGCGTGCTACCACAAAAAATTCGTATATAACTACAACTGGGCGAAATTTGACCCTCCTTATATATACTTACCTGCACCTAGCGCAATCTTTTACCAGTTGCGCTCCCTCCTTCTCCCCTTTCATATCTGCAACGTACGTTCTATAATGACAACGTACGTCGGCTTTCTTCCCTCTCCTCCCCAATAACTGCTGGCAAGTGACGGCTAAGGAAGGAAAGTATTAAAAAGCCAATCCGCCCCGCCAGTCCAAATCTGCTTAGCCGCCGGACGAAAAGGGCGAGACATAAAATCGGCTGTACGAACGAACAGCTCCAACTTCTGCTCGAAGGAAGACGCGTTAAGAGGATTAGCGCTACTTGAAGGAATTAAGCATGGACTACCCTCTGCTCCCAGATAATGTACGTAGCAGCCACTGTGCATGACAAAGAGATCTAGCTCAAGTCGGCCGGTATAGGCTGCATGGCTGCCAAGTAAAATTAGGGTTGGATCTATAATTCACAGGTGACAAAAGCAGACGTAGCTAGACCCCGATCCGGATTGCGAAGACCACGAGCCATCGCGGCGGTATTAAGTGCGGCTTTCTAATGCTGATTGAAAGCTATAGTAGTCCGTAATCAAAAACTCAACAACTGTTCAGAACGGTATATAGTGTCCTAAGGCTTTCTCGCCGATTTTTTTGCCATCGCTGGGTATACAGTATAGGCTGCTTTCTCTTCCCGAAATGCCTCCACGCTGCGCCGTTGGGTAGCGGCCTGTGGAATGAGAAAAGCGCCTGCGGAATAATTTAGAAGATTTATGTCTTGACAGGAGGCAGGCTGGCAGCGGGCGACGACGACAGCATCGAGCAAGCGAGGGAGCGAGGAGAATGCGCGTTCCCGGCCGCACGCATCAGGTGTTTTCCGCCCGCCCGTCCGTCCGTCCGTGTATGGTGACGCTATCCAGAGGCGAAAATTTATCTCCTCCCTCCCACCTCCTTACTTACTTACAGAATGGGATCGCCCGCGCCCGTCCATCCGTCCGTTCCGGCAAATTTGTCAGAGAGAAAGGAAGAAAGAAGGCGCACACTGTGTTGGCGGCGGCAATGACTAATTGTCCGAATGGCAGTTAGCCCGAGAGACCTCAAGGAATTCATTCTTTTGTCCGGCCGCCGGAGGTCGCCGAGGTTTGAGTCTCCCAGCTCGATCCATTCTCCGGGTCGTTTGAGTAGGACATAATTCTCTCGACGGGTCTACCTGCATTGCAAAAACGGCCAGATTAGATTCGATCTGGCTGAATTAATCTCGGCTAAAAGCGACTACTTCCCGCACTTTGGGCCGGCCGGCCATTAATTACGGAGAAGATTGCTGAGTGGGCAGACGGACGGAACTGGAGACTCCGGTTCCATCTGCTGAATTGCAATATACGTATACGGCTTCTAGCAACCGCACTTTTTTCCCAGGCGGGATTTAACATTTTAAACTGCGGCCAGAAGTTGGGCGTACGCATCAAGCCTTCCCATCTCCCGGTCTGTCGCCCTCGCAGAGACATAAATTTCGATTCACTCAACGAGTAAGGCGAAAGCTTGGATCAAGCAACTATTGCGGCGGCGGCGACATTCCAGTACTCTCTCTCTCCGTCTTGGCTTTGCACACGACAGACAGACAGATCGGCCAAGAATCCGGCCCTACTACTACGTATATAGATAGTATACCTGCCTAGCTGCATGAACAAGAAGACTGAATGCTCTTGTTATAGCCGATGTCAATTAGTCCTCCTCCGCTGCTGGCAATCTCTTTTTCCTAGCTTCTGCTCGATTGGCCGGCCATTCGCTGCGGGGAATCTCCACTGTTATTGTAGGCTTCGCGGCTGGCATGTCGTTAGCGTTTGTTCGCATGCATGCACATACAGTAGTACGAGTTGAGGCTTTGTCTGTCCGTCCGTCTGTCTGTCTGCAGTCAGTCGGCCGGGAAAGCAAGGTCTTGACTGGCCCCTTTTCCGCGCATTTCAACCTGAATAAACAAAGAGCCGACTATATCCACGAATGAGTCCGAGAGAAGGAACGAAAGAAAGAACTGACTGACTGACTAACTCCAACTGCAATTATGGGCCACATTCTCATCTCTATCCATCATCTTTGCGAACGCCCACAACGCAATTTCGAAATGCGAGACCCGTGTAATACACTGTACTATACGTATATGAATATTCTTCCTCACCCCCGGCCAACCGGACAAGAGATTGCTTTCAACTAAATCCGGCTTATCTGGTTTGCCGCTCGAGCGCGGCCGTAGCTTTGTGGGACGCTGGCGCCCGACCGACCGACCGGCTAACGTGGTTTTGATGTCGCTTCCTCACTTCGTTGAAAATTTCTTCTTTCATTCTTTTCGCTCGCCCCAGTAACTGATGAGCAAGTCATTTGCCACAGCGCTAATGATGCCTGGAATTCTGCTTCTCTCCAAATGAGAGCACCACAGTGCATTCATTGAACTGTACAAAAACGGCTACAAGCACTG
>JAAUYK010199874.1_pt1 | contig 13697 bp, 9 predicted proteins | sample 7278021 | NCBI WGS metagenome assembly JAAUYK01 (sample SAMN14350223, study PRJNA611818) | marine sediment metagenome | isolation source: surface marine sediment (1.8m) | place: French Polynesia: Moorea | collected 2018-08
GAAACTGTTCCAGTTCGCCTTCTGCTTCAGGGAAGTTGGCTTCGATTTCCTCCGACTCGGTTTGAGTATCTGAACTGAGAAACTGTTCCAGTTCGCCTTCTGCTTCAGGTAAGTTGGCTTCGATTTCTTCCGACTCAGTTGACTCGGTTTGAGCATCTGAGCTGTGAAACTGCTCCAGTTCGCCTTCTGCCTCAGGTAAGTGGGCTTCGATTGACTCGGACTCAGTTGACTCGGTTTGATTATCTGAGCTGAGAAACTGCTCCAGTTCGCCTTCTGTCTCAGGGAAGCTCTCCTCTACTTCCGTTTGCTGTTGCTGCTCCTGTTCCCGGAGTTGAGTCTGTAAGTCCTGGTTTTCAGCTTCTAATTGCTGTTTTCGAGTTTCTAGATTGGCTAAGTCTTGATTGAGTTGTGTCTGTTGCTGCTGGATTTCGGAAACTTGGCTGAGAAGGAGTTCCAGTTCAGCTTGTCTATCAGCTAAGTTCGCCTCTACTTCCGTTTGCTTTTGCTGCAAGGGAGCTAAAGTCTGATTCAGTTGTTCGCGTTGTTGCTCCTGTTCCTGGAGTTGAGTTTGCAAGTCCTGGTTTTCGGCTTCTAATTGCTGTTTGCGAGTTTCTAGATTAGCTAAGTCTTGATTGAGTTTTGTCTGTTGCTGCTGGGTTTCAGAAACTTGGCTGAGAAGCAGTTCTAGTTCGCCTTGCTTCTCACTTAAGCTAGCTTCCACTGCTTGCTGCTGTTGCTGCAAGGGATCTACAGTCTGCTTTAGTTCGTCTCTTTGAGCGTTTAATTCGGAGATTCGGCTGAGTAGCTGGCTGTGTTCGTCTTGCAGTGCATTAGTGCTGGCTTCTGCTTCTTGTATTTTCGCAGTTGCTTCAGAGAGAGACTGATGCAGCTGCTTTTCTTGTTCTTCAAGCTCTTGAATCTGATTTTTGAAAGAGCCTTTCAGCTGCTTTTCTTGATTCATTCGCTGTTTATCGGCGACTGCAGCTCCTGCAATGCTCGCAGGGACGGTAATTGCACCAGTAATTGCACCGGTTAGCCAAGGATTTTCTTGCTTGGCTGCCAGCAAGCAGCTGACACCAAAGGCAACTGAACCGATCAGAATTCCATTAACTACTTTGGTTGATTGCATCTTGCCTGTTGTGAGAATTAAGTTGTTTGTAGATGAGCTAGCAATTGCCGGGAAGCTAACAGAACTAAATCAAGTATAAACTTCTAGCTAGCTTGCTCTTTTTGACTTCCGGAGTCTTAATTCAAGAGTTCCCAAATATTCAGTCAAAACTAACAGCGTTCTGTTAACTCATCCCACCCCTAAAGGGCTATGCTTTACTCATAACTTGGGTGAAGACTGATGGGGAGATGGGATTTTAGGGAGATGGGGAGAAACAAACAAGGAAAAATCGTTTAATTTTATTGATCTAACCAATAATCTTGAGCTAATCTCTCCCTAGTTCCCTATCTCTCTATCAAACAAAGGTTTCAGGACTTGTGGGTAATGGATAGCTCTAAAGAAGGCGGGATTTCTTGTTGTTAGTTGGTGGCTACGCCGCCGAAGGGCGCGGGATGTGATTTATTATTTGTAGTTGAGCAGTGAGTATCGAACTTGCCACAAATAACCAATAACAAAAAACTAATAACAAAGCGACGAAGCGGTAATTCAGATCACATCGACAAGGAGTAGGCTTCGGAGCCGCTTTCTTGTGAGGGATTTGATGCACAAATAGCCAGTTCGCCGCGAAGGAAATCAATAAATTGCCGTGCAGTTCTTCCAGAGCGTCCATTGTGGCGGGTTGCCCATTGTTTAGCGCGAAATTCTAATTCTTCCTGAGGGAGGAAAACTCCAACTTGGTTTGCTAGATGGCGGACAATTTTAAGATAGGTGTCTTGGTTAGCTGGCTCGAAGGTAAGGGTTAAGCCAAAGCGATCGCTGAAGGACAATTTCTCTTGTACTGTATCCCAGGCATGGACTTCATCGCCATTGCTAGGACGGGGGCGATCGCCAAAAAACTCCCGAATCAAGTGCCGCCGATTGGATGTGGCATAAACAACGGCGTTTTGCGCTTTGGCAGTTAAACTCCCTTCTAGGACAACCTTCAGGGCTTTGAAGGCATCGTCATCTTCTTCAAAGGATAAGTCATCGACAAAAATAATGAATTTCTGGGGTACATCCCGTAACTGCTCTACAATTAGCGGGAGGTCTTTTAGCTCAGATTTGCCCACTTCAATCAGTCTGAGTCCCTTTTGACTATATTTTTGTAACAATCCCTTGACAAGAGAAGACTTTCCAGAACCACGACTGCCGTAGAGCAAGACGTGCAGAGCTGGATATCCAGCAAGTAAAAATTCAGTATTTTTCAGTGCAACGGGGGCTACTGGCAACTGGGATGCTGCTTGCACCCACTGACTAATCTGTTGGCTGCTGCAATCATAGAGATTCTGTAAGGTTTGTAAATCCTGCTTTACAGCGGCTGTCAGGGATGGAGACAAATCCTGGACAGACATCCACTGGACTTTTTGGCTAAAAGGATTATCGTCTCGCAGAATTTGAGTAGTTAGAAAATCTTGCCAGCTTTGATTTCTGGCGGCTAAAGTTTTGAACCAATTACCGTAAGCTTGCAGACAGCGTACAGAAGCCACTTGATAAGTCTCTCTATACCTATCACCTTGGTGTAGAGTTTGCAGAAGGTTGACAAAGGCTTCGCCAACTTCATTGTGGAAGACAGATTGATACAGTAGCAGTGATGCGACTTGGTGGAGGAGGAGTCGGCTCGAAGCAATGGCTGGGTAATTAGTCATTAGTTATTGATTGTTTGTTAGCGGTTCAACCAGTCTTGAATTTCTTGGGCTAACCAAGCACACTCATCTTCTCTCAAAGCACCACCGAGAAAGTAAACAGCGTCTCTTGTGCGAATACTAACTTGATTACTCCTTCCTTTGTTGTGTAAGAAAACGCCTACAATATTCCGGTTGTATCCATTTTTTCGACCGTAAGTTATCCCAAAAATTGTTCGCATCAGTTCAAATTTATTGCGATCGAAACAAATGGAAGTGCCTTCGCCACATAAGATCGTGACTCTAGCAATAGCAATAAATGGCAACAACACTAATCCTATAGGCAAAAAAATAAGAAGAATAGCCCACCAGCAGCCGATGTTGTCGAAGAGGTAGATTGGTTGGCGTAGTCCTGCAGGTGGAATGTTAATTTCCAACTTTTCCTCAGACTGATTTAACTTAATGTAAGTTTTAGAAGGTCTAGCAAGTCTGTTGAGAGCGGGAACTTTAGACACCGCAGCACGGCGAATTCGCCGAGATTTGAGGGCTTCGAGCGCTTTTCTAGCTGTACCAAAACGTTTTTCGATCGCTGTTTCGGTTACCTTCTCAATCCAACTGATAAAATCCGGTTTCAAGCTTACTCGCTCGGCAAATTGGATGCGAGAATCCTTCTGGGGTAAGTCAGCAGGTGCTGTCCCAGTCAGTAAGTGAATTAACGTCGCTCCTAAAGCATAAAGATCGGAAGCAGGAACAGCGCGTCCCCAAAACTGTTCTAGAGGCGCATAACCACTGGTTCCCACAACCGTAAAGGTAACTCCTGTAACAGCAGCTTGAGCTTGGACTGCGCCAAAGTCTACCAGATAGATATGCTCATCCTCCCCCAAAATTAAATTACTGGGTTTAAGATCGCGGTGCAGTACAGGTGGACTCAACTCGTGAAGATAAATCAAAATCTCCAAAACTTCCGTGGCAATTGAGCGCACCTGTTTCTCCGGGAAACGTTTACCCTGCTCTAATAATTCCTGAAGGGAATAACCCCGAATGTAGTCTTGTACCAATCCAAACCAAGGCACTCCTCCCCCTATTTGCTTGTCTATGTCAAAATAATCCCGATAGCTTGGAATTCGAGGATGATTGAGAGCTTGTAAAACTTGTGCCTCCCTCTCAAACAGCTTCAGTTCTTCCCACTGCATTTGAGGGCTAAATGCCAGCAGCTTCACAGTCACCTGCTCCTGGGACTGTAAATCGACTGCAAGCCAGGTTTGATGTCCGGCAGCGGTTCGTCCTAACTGTTGTTGCAGTTGGTAAGGCTCTGTTAAAATTTGCCCTGGCATGAACATGGCATGACCCCTATCTCCAATAGCTCTAATTAAAGACTAATCCAATCAATATAATTGGCTGCCGACTAACCAGCTTTCTAGACGGCGAAACCAGAGCGATCGCAGACTAAACAAAATTACCAACAGTGGCAACAACGCTAGCAGTCCAAACAGCTTCAACGCCAGTATTCCCATACCCATAGCCACAGAGAGAAATCCATCAGCAGATCGTCGGTAGAAGATAATTCCTAGCAGGATTAACAGTCCCGCCAACACGCCAGCTTCTTGGCGATAAAACTTGCCAACACCGAGACGGAAAGGACTGCGCACCCACCTTACTAACCATCTCCCACTTCCCTCTATCACCGTCAAAGTGACTCCAGGCAAGATTAACTCCAGCAATACCAACAGCAAAAATAACCAACTGGGATTCAAAGCAAAAGTATAAGCTGAAAAAAAAGCCAGTTTAACCGCCTGAGCATAGTTGTAGAAGAGAAAAAATCCCCATTGGAGCAGGAATTGGGGAATATAGGCGATATAAGCCGGTTTAAGCATAATTTCCCTGATGCCCAAGAGCAAAGCAGGAAGGACAACAGCCCCCAAAAACAAGAGGCTGTACAAACTGGCAACTCGCACCCCTGGAATGAATTTTTCTGGGTAGCGCCGAGCGTAATTGCTGCACAACTGGAGGAACAAGCAGAAGAGCATGACGTTACTAACTGCTTCAGTGGGCATCAGTCTACTGGCTCCCAGTCCCCATAAGACAGCAATTTGTACTCCTATTAACAAACTTGGCTGATTTGTCTGCAACAGCAGATAAACACCGAGAGCAATACCACCGCTGAAGGTGAGGAGCGCGCCAAAGATAAACCAGGGGATCGAGTATTTAACCCGATCTGATCTGACAGGCACATCCAAAGCTTGTTGTGTCCAGTTCACTACTTGCCGGATTAATCGAGGGTCGTAGGGGGCTGTAACATGGTCGGTGGTGGGAGAAACAAACAGTTGGCGGGCAGTACCAGCTCTAAAGTCGCCACAAATATCACCATTGAGACAATTAGAGTTACTCTCGGTTGCTTGTTTGAGCATCAATCGCAACTTCTGAGGGGGATTTAGCTGCTCATAGGCACCGACACCGAAGAAGAGATTGGCTGGGGTTGTCGGTGTTGCTTCTCCACCGATACTGAGTACAACTGTGGCTCGCAATTGCGACTCCATCCCAATACTACTCGGATAAGCCCTATTTTCTCCCCCCCTGCCCCTCTGCTTCCTCTGCTCCCCCTGCTTGTCTAAACCGACAAATTTTCTTGACAGAGCAGTATTGGGCTCCATCCGTGCTAGCTTGAGGGCAGTATTGCCGCCCATCGAGTGACCGCCGATGCCGATACGACTGAGATCGAAGCGTTCTGGGTGGTGGCGCACAAAAGCAAGGACGGCTTGGGCATCTGCTAGGGTGCTGGCTTCAAGGTTGTCGAGGGATTTCAACTGTGCTGGTAATTGGTAGGATTCCCCAAAGCCGCCAAAGTCAAAAGCGATCGCCGCAATTCCATGTCTAGCTAGTTCCACTGCCAGTGGTGCCATCATCTCCTTGCTATTGTTCATGCCGTGACAGAGAATCATCACTGGCTGAGGTGTGGGTGTAGTTTTGGGCGTGTAGATGCGAGTGACCAGATGGCGCTGGGCATCCAAATCAATTGCTACCGCCTCGGATTCAATGCCGAGATTCGGGTTAAAGACGGTACACAGAAACAGTCCAATGCCCAAAAGCAAAAGGCTGAGAAGCATTCCACGGTAACGGCGCACATTTATTCCCCCAGTTGACTGAAAAATCCCAATAATTATAGTTACAGAGTTCCCTGAAATCTTGCCAAAGTAACAGTTTCAGTTTAAGTGACCTTTAATTATTGGATACAATTTGATTCCACTCCTGAGCAGCATCTTTAACTGCTTGTTCCACCGTCTTCTCCTCTAACATTGCCGCTTGTAAATTTTCATAAATTGCCTTTTGCAGCCGATTGAGGTCTTTCATCGCTGGCACTAATACCTCTGCATCTTTAATCTGGCTGGCACTCACTTTACGCGCCTGTTCTACAGACGTGGCATTCGAGTGCTGCTCTAATTCCTGAATATACGCCTGCACAGCCTCAACCGTCGAGGGGAGAACATTTGCCGCCTTAGCAAAAGCTAACTGATTTTCTGTATTAGTCACAAACAGAGCGAATTTCAAAGCCTCATCCGGCTTGTCAGTATCTCGGGGAATCACCAGATTCATCACTGCGACATTCTTCTTGCCAGTCTCCCCAGTAATCTGAGGGGCTGATGCTGACACCTTAGCGATCGTCGGCGCATTATTGGCGATCGCATTGAGAAACTCCGCTCCCGAAGAGAGTAACGCCGTCTCCCCTGATTGATAAAGCTCAATCCCGTGTCGATGTCCTTGGGTGAGAACTTCTGGGGGCAATAGTCCCTTTTGATATAAGTCTACCCAATACTGAAACGCTGCAATTCCAGCGGCAGTATCAAATGCTGCCTTGCCTTGTTCTCCTACCAACTGTACTCCCATCTGCACTAAGGATTCGAGCACTTCGCCAGAATCACCAGATACAAAGGTGACAAAAAAGGCATATTTGCCCGTTTTTTCTTTAACTTGTTCGGCAACCTTTGCCAGTTCAGCATAAGTTCCCGGTGGTTTGCTAATTCCAGCTTTGGCTAATAAATCTTGGTTATAAATCGTGACTCGCGTGGTCAAATACCAGGGAATGCCAAAGCTTTTGCCATCTATCGTGCTCGCTTTCCAGATATTTGGCAAATACTGCTGTTTTACCTCTGGTGAAACCTTAGTTTTTAAATCCAACCAAGCATTGCGCGTCGCCAACTGAGAGGCAAAATTAGGATTCAGGTTGACTACATCCGGTGCTGTCTTCGCCGAAACCGCCGTTAGGATTTTACTCTCCATCGCCGACCAAGGCACATCTATCCAGCGTACCTTAACCCCTTGATTTTTTCCTTCAAATGTGGTGTTGAGTTCATTGAAATAGGTTGTGAACTGGGGCTGTAGCTGCATAGTCCAAAATTCAACTTCTTGGACTCCTGAAGGGGAAGGAGCAGGATTGCAACTCAGTAGCCAGCTTGACAATAACCCCAACAGCGCCCACAAGCCTAGACTTCTTAGCTTTAGGATTCTGTTCATTCCTGACAATGGTTGATGCCCAAACATAATAGTTCATCTTACCCTTCGGGAAGCTGAAGAAAGCGCTTGCATCATTGATCTTTCCCTTAATTTTCCTCTTACTGGGAAAAAAACTACACACTAGGAAAATTCTGAGCTAGATTGGGGAGGATAAGTTGATCGACACTTAACTTGCACAATTAAGGAGCTAAAACCTAGAATTAGCTTGAGTTGCTGCAAAAAACTAGATGTCGTTCAGCTTAGATTGGGAGTTGTCTATTTGTCTTGCCACCATTATCTCCCTCAGTCTCAATTTTCGCCTCAGGGGTAAAAATATGTTAAGTCGGTTAAAAACCCTTTTTCCCAAAAATACAAAAGGTGTCGGACTCGAAATCACTCCGCAAAGGATTAATGTTGCTCAACTGCGCAAGCAAGGACAGCAATATAAACTAGTCAAATATTTCTCTCAGGAAATTCCCGAAAGCATATTTGAGGATGGAAAGATTGCTGATTCCCCAGCTCTAGCCGAACTGATTCAGGAGACGCTAGCTGAATATAAAGTTCAGGTCAAGCAGGTTGCTACAGCCGTGCCGATGCGAGAAGCAATTATCCGGATTATTCCCATTCCCTCGGAACTCGACGATCGGGAATTGCGAGAAATGGTTTTAAATCATGAAGCGGGTTTATACTTGCCCTATCCCCGCGAAGAAGTCGATATAGATTATCAAAAGCTGGGTTACTTCGTCGATGAAGATGGGATTGAAAAAGTGCAGGTGCTGCTGGTTGCTACCCGACGGGAAGTCACAGACCTGTATCGGAATACTTTCGGCCAAGCTGGTTTACAGATAGATGTTTTAGAAATCAACAGCTTTGCTCTGATTCGCACTATCAGAGAGCAACTGCGGCAATTTGGCTCTAGAGAAGCCGTCGTTCTCGTCGATATAGAATTTGACAACACTGAAATAGCGATTATTGTCGATGGTGTCCCTCAATTTTCCCGCACCGTGCCCATTGGAACCTATCAACTGCAAAGTGCTCTCTCGAAGGAGATGAATTTACCCCCAACCAGAGACACCACACTGCTGCAAGAAATGACGATTCTCAATGCTCCCACTGAGGGAAGTGATGGAAGTAGCACTGGTGCCACCTGGATTAATCCAGGCATGGCTGCGCTGCTGAGAGTATTAGGAGAGCTAACCGATGAACTGCGCCGCTCAATCAATTTTTATTTGAATCAAAGGGACGACTTAGAAGTAGTGCAGCTATTACTAGCAGGTCCAGGAGGCGGAATTGGACAACTTGACGAATTATTCACACAGCGGTTAAGTTTGCCTGCGCTTCAGGTAGATCCTTTGACCGCACTTGCTGTGGAAGTAAATGAAGAAATTCCCGCCATACAGCGACCGGGATTAGGCATTGTAATGGGCTTAGGACTGCGGGAGGTTTAGATCGATGTATAGCCTAGATATCAACTTTCTCAAAGATCGCAATTTGGATGATGCATCTAAAACGCGGATCCAAAAAAAGACACAAACGCAGCAATTTGGGAAAAACGCGCCCCTGATTGCTGGGTTGGCTGTTATGGTGCTTTTCCCTGCCGTGGCTGGCGGTTTTTTGTTGGTGGTGAATGGGCAAAATACTGAACTAGAAAAGCAAATTCAGGAGCTAGATGCCCAAATCAATGCGATTAACGCTCAGAATCAGAAAATTCAGCAGATGGAAGCAAAAATCGCTCAAGTCAATGCTGAAACCAATGCACTTGTCGGTGTTTTCAATCAGATTAAGCCCTGGTCAGCTATCTTGCAAGACATTAGCGATCGCCTTCCTCCGAGAGTCCAAATTGACTCAATCCAGCAGGGTCAATCCCCTAAGCTAACTCTCGTCGGTAGTGCTCGCTCTTACAACGATGTGAACGACTTTCTCCTAACCTTACAGCGGTCTAACTTTTTCAAGGCTAAAGCAACTCGATTGCAGAGTGCTCAGTTAGTCGATAACCCAACCAAAGTGGAGTATTCTGAAGCTGAGCAAGCCGAAAATGTGACAGTTGAACTGCCAAAGGTTGTCAACTATACCATAACAACAGAGCTTAATAATACCCCAGCTTCCAAGTTACTCCGAGAGCTAGCTCGCAAAGGGGATGTGGGGTTAGTAACTCGTATGGAAACCCTTAAGCAAAAAGGAGTGATTCAACCATGACATTTGGTGAAGAATTTGTTCCCGACGAAGGTCAAGAATTCGGGGAAGAGGCTGACTATCCTACAGTGTTTGGCATTACTTTTACGCCAAAAGTAAGCAGTATCATGTTGGGACTTGTCGGTATTTTAGGAGCTGGTTATATTTATTTTACTTGGATCCAACCTGCTCAGAAGAGTTATCAGGAGCTAAAAGCCGATCGAGAAACCAAAGAAGCTCAAGTTCAGCGACAGCAAACAGGCGAAATAGAAAGAAAAATTGACAATCTGGAGGGGGAGCTTCAACGATCCCAAGCACTAAAATCCCAAGCCTTGGCATTGTTTTCTAGTGAGCAATCATTAGATACTTTGTTGTTAGACATCAACCGTTTCATTGCTCCTAGCCAAGCCACATTGATTAGCTTTAAACCTCAGGGACAGCAAGCAACGATTGTCAATGATAATTCTCTGGGAACAGCAGCCAACAACAAGCTAAAACGCAAGAGTATCAACGTGGAGATGGAGGGAAGTTTCCAGGAGACTCAGTCAATTTTGCGCGATCTTGAGCGACTGCAGCCCCTGTTGATGGTTAAAAACCTCCGCTCCCAGGTGAACGAGCAACCAAGTCTCTTATTCAAGCAAGGTAAAGTTGTTCCTCAGGGTTCAACGAAACTGAAAACAAGTTTTAGGGTAGATGTACTCTTGCCTTTGAACGAGAAGGAATTAGCCAAAGTAGCGCCACCGGCAGAGCAACAGGCTCAGTAGACAATATCGACGTTCTAACTGAGAGACTCTAAATAATCCTGCACCTGGTTCCGGCGCTTCGGTTGCCGCAACTTTTGCAGGGCTTTAGCTTCAATTTGCCGAACCCGTTCACGAGACAGTTCGAGAGTGCGACCGATTTCTGCTAGAGAGTAAGACTTGCCACCTCCTAAGCCAAACCGCATCTGAATCACATCCCGTTCGCGGCTAGTGAGATCTGCCAGGAGGTGCTTCAAGTCTCGCTGTAAGGCTTCGCGCATCAAGGTTTCTTCAGGAGAAGCATCCTCGGTTTCAAGTAAATCGCCTAATTCGGTATCTTTCTCCGAACCCACTTTGATTTCCAAAGAAACAGAGCGAGGTACTCGCATTAACACTTCCCGGACTTGGGGCGGTGTCATTCCCAATTCTTTGGCAATGTCTTCAACGGTGGCAGTACGACCTTTTTCCTGGGAGATTTTGCGCTGAGCTTTTTTGATTTTGTTGAGTTTTTCAGTGATGTGAACTGGCAGTCGAATGGTACGGCTTTGGGTAGCGATCGCCCGGGTAATTCCCTGACGAATCCACCAGTAGGCATAGGTACTGAACCGATATCCTTTAGTTGGGTCAAACTTTTCTACTGCCCTTTCTAGCCCCAGAGTTCCTTCCTGAATCAAATCTAGCAATTCTAAACCGCGATTTTGATACTTTTTCGCCACCGACACCACCAGGCGTAGGTTCGCCTTGATCATGTGTTCTTTGGCTCGGATACCTGCTTTTTGAGTTTGTTCCAACTCTTGAACATCTATCTTCGATACTTCGGCCCAGCGGCGTTTCCCTACTGATAAAGTCTGCTTCAGTTCAGGTACATCCATCCCAACAGCAGCAGCCCACCTTTTCAAAGAAGGACGGTGACCCAGTTGAGACACTAGGCGATCGTGGGCATTGATCAATTCCATAAAACGCTGCATCACCTGATTATCTTTGTTAGCAGCCTCTGTTCGCAGTTCTAGTAAGCGGATGTAGCGCTGAACTTTTTGCGCTTCTAAGACTTCCTCATCGCGTCTTAGTAAGGGAACTCGACCAATGTCCTGGAGATATAAGCGCACCAAATCGGTCGTGATCCGGTTGCCATTTTTGGGAGCATTGGCTGTGTCTATCCCGTCAATATCGAGTTCAACCAAATCATCCGTCAGCTTGACAGCTGGATCTATTTCATTTGTCTCTTTCAGCCCAAAACTTTCAGCAGATGGATTATTATCGTCCTGCGGGTCGATGAAAGGAGTAGCTAGCATAGCAATTTCTCAATGACGACTCCGGTAATTATCGGGTAGTTCTGAATCACTTCTTATTATTAAGGTTCCCAAGTTCGAGAACAAAAAGAACACTGCCTGTGGTTTTTTCTAGGTCAGAGTGACCAGTATTTGGTCTTTCGCTATTAGTATAAGCAGCGAAATGCTTCAGAAGCAGTGATTTGAGTCTAGGATAAATTAACCTACATCACTGACGAAGGGAATTCCTGAAAGATTCCCTATATTTAAGATCAAGATTGGGCTTTGATAGTTCCTGAAAGATATAAAAGCTAGGAATAATCCAGGCTTTGAGAACGAAAGCAAGGGAGGAAGTCTGTTCTCCATCGAGAATAGAGAAGAAAAATTCTCCCCCTGCCCACTCTACCCAGTAATTTAAACTTGACAGACTACTAGTCTTATTAGTCTGTCAAGAAGCTTGTTTAGTGCGAGGATAGCGCTTCATCAATTCCTTTACTTGTTCGGCATGGTAGGAACTGCGCGTGAGGGGAGAGGAAACGACTTGTAGAAAGCCGATAGACTCGCCAAACTCTCTCCAGAGATTAAATTGGACAGGAGTAATAAATTCATGCACTCCCAAGTGTTTTTGAGAAGGTTGAAGATATTGCCCGATAGTTAAAATATCGCAATCGACACTGCGCAAATCCTGCATCACTGCTCGGATTTCGGCATCCGTTTCACCTAATCCCACCATGATGCCAGATTTAGTGTAAATCCAGGGGGCTAATTCACGACTGCGTTGGAGAAGTTCGAGCGATCGCTCATACTTTCCTTGAGGACGTATCCGCCGATACAGCCGGGAAATTGTTTCCGTATTGTGGTTGAGTACCTCTGGTTTTGCTTGGATAATCAGCGTTAGTGCTTCCCAGTTACCGCACAAATCAGGAATAAGTACTTCGATGGTTGTTGTCGGCGAAATTGTGCGAATTTCTTCAATACAGCTCACAAATTGAGATGCTCCCCCATCAGGTAAATCATCCCGATTGACAGAGGTAATCACTACGTGATTCAGTCCCAGACGCCGCACCGCCTCTGCTAAACGAAGCGGTTCAGTTGGATCGAGAGGTTTGGGTTTTTTCTCAAAATCTATATCGCAGTAAGGACAAGCGCGGGTACAGGCGGGTCCCATGATTAAAAAGGTCGCTGTTCGAGCATTGAAGCATTCGCCGATATTCGGGCAAGATGCTTCTTCACAAACAGTATTCAGGTTCAAATCTCGCAGAATCTCTTTAACACTGCCGACACGCTGCCATTGAGGGGCTTTTACTCGCAGCCAATCTGGTTTAACTGTCACGCCCAACTTACTCCCAACTTAAGTCACACGTCTTTTATCCTATCAACCCCAGCTCTGATTGCCGGGGGAACATGATAACATGGGGAAATTATAAAAGCTTTTTTCGGGATGTAGCGCAGCTTGGTAGCGCACTTCGTTCGGGACGAAGGGGCCGCTGGTTCGAATCCAGTCATCCCGATTTCTCTCAAATGTCGATTGTCAGATTATTTGTCCGTGGTGACAGATCAATGTCCGCGTTGACAAATTAGTGTCACTTTGGGCGTATTTGGTTTATTTTAGGACTCTCAGAACGCACAAGCCTGACAATGTACTTTTTCCTAGGCATCAGTTTCCACTTTTCTCCTTGGCGCCCCGCTTGCGGCGCCGGAGGCATCGCTTTTAGATCATCTTCCGACATAATCGACATCAATATCTTGGTTGAAATGGCACTAAACTATCATCATAGGCAACAGGCAAGAGCAAACACCTCAAGGTTAATTATTGCAAGCAGCCGATCCGCCTCGCACTGGCGGAGTAACTCGTGGCGGAGCCTTCTGAGCGCAATCTCCAATCCGTTTTCCGGAGGCAAGGCGGCGGATTGGCTATTTCCTTGGTTATCCGCTCTTTTCTAAAGCAGATTGGATCGCCTCTGCCGCCCGATCTAGTTCCGACCTCGCAGGCAAGTTAAAGTAATTTTTACCAAATTGCAATTCAAAATCATCTCCTTTGAATCTCGGGAAGACCTGCAGGTGGACGTGAAAGACATCTTGTCTGGCGGCTTCACCGTCAGCGAGAAACATATTGATTCCTTCACATTTAAGGCAGCTTTGAAGCAAAGCTTTGGCAATTCGATGACCGATTCGGAATAAATGAGCTCCTGTTTCTTCGTCTAGCTCAGCCAGAGAAGCAACTTCCTGATTGGGAATCACGAGAACGTGTCCTGGATTA
>JAAUYK010012835.1_pt1 | contig 13696 bp, 13 predicted proteins | sample 7278021 | NCBI WGS metagenome assembly JAAUYK01 (sample SAMN14350223, study PRJNA611818) | marine sediment metagenome | isolation source: surface marine sediment (1.8m) | place: French Polynesia: Moorea | collected 2018-08
GGATTTTGAAGTACAGACTTGGTTCTTCAAACCTGCAAGTGATGTTGGTCTAATCAAGAAAATTTACGGAAGCTATTGGGCCGATCCTGATGGGTTTAGTCAGTATGTTGGTGATTCGGGTTCTACCTTTTCATCAGGTGCTTCAGGTGGTCTAACATATGAAATAAAAGGAAAAGTTGAGGATGGTGATTTGCTCATCAAATACACTCTATTTGAGCCATGAGCGAATAGCACTATTTAATCCTCAGTTAGGGGGGAAGATAAATGAGATTTAAAAGTTATTTAACAGAAGCTAGATGGCAAGTAGAATCGGGTATAACAAGTAAGCTGATGGATAAAAATCTTCAGGTACAGGTTATGTGGAAACCCGGACAAAAAGAAGTCAAGGTTCAGTTTCAGAAACTTAGTGGTGGCAAAAATCCACCTGAGTTCATGGGTCATGTTATGGTGCCAACAAAAGGTATGAAATCGAAAGACTTCTTAAAATGGGTTGACAAAGATTGGAAAGACATTTGGGGTTCTGTTCTCAAAAAGAGAATGAAATCAGGTAGTGCCGCTATGACTCATTATGACACTATGAAGTAAGGATATAAAATGATTAATTGTACCTCATCAAATTTAGATAGTATGGATAAGGCAACTCCTACTAACTATTCGTTGATATTTCCGCTTATACCAACTGAAGATAGTATTGGTGCCAACAATCCATTTATCATGAATATATTTTCGGCTATCATTCCCTCAGTGTCAATGGCTAGTGAGGAATTGAGATGGCAGGGGAACAAGAGCAAGAACGCTTTAGAGCCTATGGAGTTTGACCCTTGGCTAGTTAGTTTCGTTGTCGATGCTCAATTGGAAAACTGGAAGTTATTGGTAAAGTGGATGGCATACATCAATAATAACTGGAACAAGATAGCTGAAGAAAAAAGAAATTACGGTGTGGACGCTTCTTTAGTTGTTACTGACAACTATGGAAATTCTGTTTTGGAATTGCGCTTCATAGACATTTGGCCTAGCACAATCGGTGAAGTATCTTTTAGCCAAAGGGAAGGAGACATAGAATTAGAAAGTACAGTAAATTTTAATTATGATTATTTCGTCTTTCAAGACTTAGACGAAACAACAGAGGAATAGTAAAATGCCTAAAAGAATAAATCAATTAGATACACCTTCAATACCACTAACAGGTGGTGAATTAGTAGAATTATCACAATATGGTACTTCTGTTCAATTGAACTTGAATCAACTGAAGACTTGGTTACAGACTTCAGGGCCTAGTGGAGTTATTCATAATGAGTTATCAGGTCTACAGGGTGGAGTGCCTTCAGCCGGGGAATTCTATCATCTACCGCTTGATATCTATAATGGCCTGTTTTCTGGAAGTCCATTGATCGGGTTAGGGGATAAAAACGGAACAAACCTTAGAGTGAAATATGGTGGTGGTGATCATACGTTATCATATGACATATCGGGTTCAGATAGACTCTATTTCGATAACAATGTATTCATGGTAGGTGATACGCAATTTGATTTTGATCCACCTAATGCTTCAGGTTCTTTTATAAGGCTTGAGCGTGGCAGGGATGGAGTAACAAACTTCAATCAATATAATGTTCATTTGGAAGGACAGGGAGCAGGTGGAAACATGATAAATGTAATCCACTATAATCTTCTTGACGAAATCCAACTATCGAACAGTGACTTAACAGGTAATTTACTCATTCATGGAAGTGCCGCTTTTAGTGCAACTCCTGATTCACTTACATATAGAGCAGGTGGTATAACGGCAGGATTTCAGAGATTTGAAATTGGACAAAACGCTCAAATCATAGGTGATACAAACGATTTCATCAGAGTAGATCAAAGTACTAATACTATATCACTTTCGGCAGGTAATGATGGAATCGTAGTTGGTAGTAGCGTAAAAGCTCAAGTTAATGGAGTAGAGGTATTTGATCTAAGAGAAGATTCAATGGTTCTTGGAGATGAAGCAGGTGTCATTGGTTCAACTTTTATTAAAGTCGATACTAACTCTGAACAAATCATAAGCAATGTTGGTGGTGTTGTTCCATTAGACCTTCAACCTACAAGAGTGGTTTTAGGTGATGATGATTCTGTTGACCCAACTTATCTTGCAATGAATTCATCAAATCCTTCAGCGGCAATTTTAGTTAGCGGTGATCAACTCCTTAATCTATATCGGATTGATGATGGTTATGGTGGATTCGATAATTATGCACAATTAGGTGATGTTGCTCAAGGTGCCTACTTTCAGGCAGTGTATGAACCTTATTATGATAATACCGTTCTTAGAGTATTCGGTAACGATACAGGCAATTTTGATGTTGTGATGGATACGGCAGGTGTCTTATCATCTCTTAATATTCAAAAAGGTGCCGCTAGACTTGGAGCTAGCAACCGTATTCAAACACAAGATGGTGCAGGGCCAGAATTTCATGGTTCAATTTCAGGATTTGTAAACATGGCTACAATAGGTGGTTCTGTTTCAAGTGTTTTTCTTCTTGATGGTGCAAATGATTTAGTACGAATAGGAACAAGCGATTCACTTAAAATTGAGATGGATGTTCTTGAATCAGGAAAGGATAGATTCAGAGTAATGAAGGGTACAGATGATTTTATTACTATAAGCCCTACAGGTAGTCAAATATTCGGATTAGATACAGGTGAAAGAATTGTAGTTGATCAACCGGGGAATGCCATTGGAGCAATAGCATTCAGTACTGAAAAGGGTGAATTTGTTCAAGCAATAGATGTAGATGGGCCTAACAGTACTTTATTTCTTGGAGACCAAACGGCAGTACACGCTAGATTAGGAATTGGTTCTTCTCCGCAATTTAGAATTATGAGTGGAACCACTCAATATATATTTGCTGATACATCTAGTGCAAGATTGGGAATATCTACTCAAGCAAACTGGAATGCTCAATATGGAACCCTTCTACAAGGAAGCTTCGATAATGTTCCATTGTTCCAATATAGGGGTTCAGGAGCATCAGGGCTAGAGAAAGTTTTAGCATTGGGTGATATAGATACATTATCTCCAAATAATCAAGTAGACGCAACAGTATTAGAGGAAGTAAGAGTAGGACTTGGAAATACTAACATGTCCATAACTTCAGGTGGTAGCGGTGATATAACTCTTAATTCAACTGGTACTATAACGCTTTCTGCCGCAACAAAAATTGATTTAGATACTCCTACTCAAGAATTTTCGGGAACAAACATAAACTTTGATGCTACTAACTCTATAGCTCTTTCGGCAGGTGGAGATGGACTTGTAATAGGAAATAGCATACGTCATAAGTTAAGTTCTATAAATGTTTTTGAACAAACATTTGATTCAGAAAACAATATTCTTAATACTACAATTGGAAGAACTACGGATGGACAAGCATATATATTAGTTGCAGATGATCAGGCAGACCCGAATGTAGCTATTGAAGCTTACGTAGAGGGTGATAGCAAAATGCAACTGTATGATAGTAATCAAAGATGGGGGGGATACCCTGATGCTTTCCTTACTACACATCAAGGAGTAGGAGAAATAAGAGGTCAAGTTACAGGTTCAGTTACAGTATTCTTACTAACTGAAGATGAACAGACCCTTGGTAATACATCTGATACATACTTTCAAGTTAATAGAGCAAACAGAAGAATATTAGCAGACTTAGATGGTGTTTCGCCTATCTACCTAGATAGAGCTTCACAGACATTAGGTGTTAGCGGTTCTAATTTTATTAATGTAAATCAAAATATTAATAACATAACAATGTCTTCCGAACAATTTTCATGGTCTGCATCAGGAGCAGGATTTAATGAAGAAATAATTTTCAATTTAGGATGGAGACCACAAATCCGTTTATTTACTCAAGATGGTGGATACGGTGATGAGCAATTTGTATCTCAATTCGGTGATATCAATGCAGGAAGCTATATAGAAACCCTATATTCAGGTTACTATGGACAGCATCAATTAAACATGTATAACAAGACAAGTCAAAATGGTCAAGGAATAAGACTTGAATCAGATAGTATTTCACTAAGGACTGAAGCAGGTAATACAAGAATAGCGGCAGGCAACTCATCAACTTTTATGGGATTGGGTGATATTAATGGTGTGGTTTGTAGAGTACAGCAAGGGGGAGATCAAACAGGTCAATTCGTTGTTGAAGGAGATGGAGCAGATTATATAGCGGTCTATCATAATCGTTTTGGGCCATCTCCTGATAATCATTTTCTTGCAAGATATGGTGCCTTCATTGGTGGAGTTGGTACTATGTCGATTGAGGTTAGCGCAAGGAATCTTCCAGTAACAGATGGTGCCATAAGATTTAAACAGAAGAAAACTACAGGTGGAGCATTACAGGCATGGCATACTGAGGTTGAATTTAGACCTTCAGCGGCATATTTCGGATTGGATACTGATGGTAACTATGGAGTCGATATAGACGGTGAACTAAGAGTCACTCCGGGTACTGGTAATGCAATGCTTGATATCACTGAAAATCAAGTTATACTTGGTGATGATGCTCCTGCTAACCGAACTTATTTTAAAGTCGATTTAGATAATCAAAGACTTACCGCTGAAGCAGACTATCAAGCTCTTACGATTGAAGGTCTTCAAAATAGATTTGGGCCTTTAGGTAGAGTAAACATTTACATGAATGGTAGTGGCATTCCAAGTATAAATGATTACATGGATTTCTATGCAGGAGCAAGTGATAGAGTCCTGTATATGGATGGTAAGCAACAGATACTTGGTAGGGATGGTCAAAACGGCAGAACTCACATGGCAATGTATACTTCAGCGGCAGGGTTAGGGCCTTTAGTTGAGTTTACAGTAGAAGCAAATGAAGTATTAAGCCTTGAGGATAATGAACAAAGAATTGGTCAATCAGGAGATGCCAATATTTCATTAGATCAATTAAGTAATTTGATAACTGCTCAAGCCGCAAGTACTGAAATATTTAGACTTCAAAATACCCTACAGAGGTTAGGTGGTTCTGGAACTACTAATGTAGAAGTTGATCAAGACCCCGGAGAAGTCAGATTTACAGTTGATGGAAATGCTGATGCTCTTAGTGTTAGTGCAGGTCAATTGACAGGTCAAATATTTGTTACCATTGAAGATGTATTAAGATTAAAAGAAAGAACCTCAGACCCACAAGAGCCAATAGAAGGAACAGCAATTATTTGGTTAAGTGATGGAACAGGCAAGGGTGATGATGGTGATGTGATGATTGCAAGTAAGGTAGATGGAAATACAAGATTCGCAACATTGTTTGATCATTCGGCAGGGTCTCCTTGGTAATATGTATTTTATAATATCTCATAGGAGATCGGGTGGACATTACCTTACTCAATTATTGAAGAAGAATTATCAAATCAAGAGTACGGTAAGGCATGTTCCTATCGAAAAGCGAAAGGAAAATTGGAAACATATTATCCTTGTAAGAGACCCTAGAGATGTATTAGTAGCGTGTTATTTCTATTACAAGAAATTAGGTTACTTTCAACTCATGGAGAATCTTTCGATTCAAGAATTCATTAGGGGAGTTCCTATAAGGATTGAGGATATAGAAAGTGTAATTTTCCGCAACCAACATTGGTCAAACGATATGTTCAGTGATCCAATCGGGTTTTGGGTGTCATATGTAAGCGATTGGATGAATGAAGGCCATCAAATAAGATATGAGAATATTTTCAATGACTTAAAGAGAACATTCGGCAGTAAAAAACTTGTGGATCATGAAGGATTATGTGGCCCATTTACCCGGAATAAGAAGATTGGTGAATATAAAGAATACCTTACAGAGGATGATATAAAACTATTTGATGAAAAAGCAGGAAAGCTTATGGATTTTTTTGGATATAAGAGTCCATAAAAAACTGATTTTTTGTAAAAAATTTATAAATATATATGAAAGATAGAAACTAAGCTTCAGATTAAAATCTGAATAGGGGGAAATTATTATGGCAATGTATTTAAGTCCTTTAGTGGATGTAAACGAAATTGATCTAACTACCACAATCCCGGCAGTAGCTACTTCTATCGGTGTGCTTGTAGCAAGAAACACTTGGAAAGGGCCTGAATTGAAAGCGCAATTGATTAATACAGTCGATGAGCTTACAGAGGTTTTTGGTCAACCGGATGATGATTCGTATGAAGACTTGCTTGCAGGAGTGGGTTTTCTTCAATACGGTAATAACATGTACTGTACTAGAGTATTAGCTCCAAGTGCCACATTTGCAGGTGCATATGGAACAGTAGCTTCGGGTGGAACATTCACTCAATACACATCAGGAAATGCTTATCAATTAAGTGACTTAGACTCACAAGACCCTGATGAATTCGGCAATGAGGATACGGTATTTGATCCGGGTAGACCGGACAATGGTTCAGAAATGGCCTTTATTGCGAACAGTAGAGGGGAATGGGGCAATTATGTTCAGATTGCTATTGTTGGTAGAGATACCTATAACGGAATTAGACAGGGTACGGATGCCGCAACTCTTGGAATTTCAGCTACACTATACGATGATATTGATCAAGAAGTTGATACCGCTTTTGATGATGATAGACAATTCTTAGTCATGATCAAAGCCGCTAAACAAGAGAATGTCAATAAGAATCCAGTGCCTTATGAAGTCGTTGAAGCGTGGCTTGTTAGCTCAGACCCAAATGCTAGAGATGATGGTGGTGAAAGTATATTCGTTGAGAATTACATAAACACTAGATCAAGGTATGTAAGGGTTGCTACAACTGCCGCTTTCAGAGATAAAAACTTTAAGAACAAGTATCAGACCGATTACACTAACTTTGGTGGTGGTGTGAGAAATCAGGGAGATAGCATTCAGGATGGGGATATCATAGAAGCTTATGAAGTCTATCAAGACCCTGAAAGCATTGATGTTAATATCTTCATCGACTCTGACAAATCCACAACTGTCAAACAATCTATTATAAGTATTTGTGAAGACAGAGCAGATGCCGTTGGTGTTATGGATGTTCCTGAGAGTTTGGTTGTCAATAACAAAGGTAATGAAGCAACAGATTGTAGAGATTACAGACTGAATACCTTTAATGAGAACACAAGCTATGTTGCTCTCTATGCGAATTGGCTGAACATTTACGATAAATGGAGTAGCAAGTATAGATGGGTTCCTGCTTCAGGACATGTTGCAGGTATTTACGCCAATACCGATAACGTAGCTGAACCTTGGTTTGCCCCGGCAGGTCTAAACCGGGGAGTCATTCAACAGGTAAGAAAGCTAGGTTGGAATCCGGTATTAGGTGAAAGGGATATCCTGTATAAGAATGGTCTTAATCCTATCGTTAGCTTTCCGGGTCAAGGAAAGGTAGTTTGGGGTCAGAAGAATATGCTTGACAAAAATTCAGCCTTTAACAGGGTGAATATCAGAAGACTCTTTATCATTATCGGGAAAGCCGTTGCAACAGCGTTGAAATACTTCCTGTTCGAACCTAACGATACCTTCACAAGATTGGCTATCATCAACATGATTGATCCATTCCTGAGAGATATCGTAGCAAGAAGGGGAATATTCGATTACCTGATTGTTTGTGATGAGAGAAATAACACTGCCGAAAGAATTGACCGTAACGAACTTTGGGTTGATATCTACATTAAACCTACAAGAACGGCAGAGTTTATTGTCCTTAACCTGATTGCAACTAAAACAGGAGCAAGCTTTACGGAACTTATAGCCGCAACTGCTCCCTAATTAGGGTACAATGGGGGGGAGCAATCCCCCCCTTCTTGGAGATATAATGAGTAGATTTGATAAATTCATAAAGGAAGGTACTGAAGCGCAAGTCAAACATTCTGCCAAACAGGTAAGTAAGAGTGAAGGTGGAGAAATGTCAAAGAACATAAAAAGGTTTGATACGCATTTTGGTACAATATATGAAGCAATGGTAAAAGATGGATTCGGAATGGAAGCACAAAGGGTTGCAGTTCAATTTGAAGACATGATACGGATGATAGCGAACCTATATGGAAGTGCTGATGATCATCTTGCTATACCTCAAAGGAGATTTGAATAATGGCTAGACTAGAAAAATTCTTAGATGAGATGTGTGGTGCCGAACACAAAGACAAGAAAAAGAAAAAGAAAAAGGTCGATGAAAACACTCTAAATGAAAAAGTAAAACTCCAATTTAGGATTAGTCCAAAGGGTAGTAAGATGCGTGTTGTCAAAACTTTAGATCAAGCTCTTAATGATTATACTAAAGAGGAAATAAAAGATTCTAACATAGATGTAATTGTTAATGGAGAAGTCGTTGGTTCTTTTACAGGTGAAAAGTTATCATATAGAGTAATGTAAGGAGAACAGTTATGCCTACAATGAATGAATTTTTAGAAAAAGCACTAGACGGTGTAGACTTAGAAAAGCTACCTACCAATGAGCAATTATCAGGTCACTACGATAATAAATATTATGGTAGAGAAAAGATAACAGCGAAACTAAAGGATTCGCCTGAGAAATATCAGGAATTATACGATGATTGCAAACAATTTGTAAAGGAAATAAATCAAGCTCTTGATGAACATAAAAGAAAGTTTCAAAAGGATTGGAAGAATTGGTCTCATGGTGGTGATTTAGGTAGAGTACACTATGACCTACAGACCATTTTAACTTGGTTAAAGGGTGGTAAATAAGATAAATAGATAATAAGGAGATAAGAAAATGCCTGATGTAAGAGCGTTCAACATAGAAGCTTTCAAAGCAAGATTTGGTGATGGAGCAAAAACTAGTCTATTTTACTTTCAACCTCAATGGCCCGGAGCATTAGACTTCGATACCAATCAAGAGGATGCAATATATATGGTAAAGACTGCTCAAGTTCCTTCCACTGCTCTTGAGGAAGTGGTTTTAAACTGGCAGGGTTTTGATTGGAAATTTCCGGGGAAACATACGTACACCGATATCGTTGTTACGTTCAATGTTGACCTCAAAGCGGAAATTAGATCAACTTTCGAAAAGTGGTCTAACCTATGCCATGATCCTTTAACGAACTTTTACAATGTTCATACGATATTCATGGCAGACCAAAGACTTCAGATGGTAGGATATCAAGGACAGGTTATCCTTGAGTTTACGATTCATGATGCATGGCCTAAAGAGATTTCACAGATTCAGATGGATTATGCTTCTACAGAAGTCGCTACATTCGATGTAACCTTTACGTACAGTTACCATGAAGTACAGTTCAATGAGACAGGTGGATCAGGAGCAGAAGATTCACAGAATCAAGCGTAAAAATAATAAAATTGTATAAGGGGGAAATATGTCAGAAAAACCTAAGTTTTATCAGCATGTTAATGTATATGATTTCAAGTGTGATTTACCCGGAAGTAAACAAGAGGTTCTATTCAAGCCTGTAACAACAGGTCAAATCAAAAGACTTCTCACATATGAGAACGAAACAAATTATGTAGTTCAGGAGCAAGCACTTGATGATCTTATAGCATCAAGTGTTTTGTCTGAAGGGTTTAACATTGATGAGTTATTTATCTATGACAGATTATACTTGTTAATTGAAATCAGAAAAAAGACAAAGGGTGAAGTGTTAGAATTTCAAGTGAATTGCCCTGAATGTCGTTCTCAGTCATTAAACAGAGTAAATTTAGATACCCTAGAAATTAAACAATTAGATGAGAATTTAAGCACTGTTGTAGAGCTAAATAAAGATATAAAGGTTCATCTAAGATACATGAAAAGGAAGCATCAGAAGGAAGATATTAAACCTCAGATGTTTCCCAAAAGAATGACTGATACCCAAATGGCATACATGTTTCAAGTTGCTTTTCATGCTTGTGCGATAGAAAAGATTGAGACTCCAAGTGGAATTGACGAAAACTTGACTATGAAGGATAAGGTATTCTTCATAGAACAAATTCCAGTAAGTGACTTGGATATGATAAAAAACAAGCTAGATGAAATGGAATTTGGATGGCAGTTAAAACAGAAGATCGAATGTGTTCACTGTAAATTCAAACACGAAACAGATATACCTATTCAGCAAAATTTTTTTGGATAATTAATTTGTGGGGTACTTTCCAAGAGATCATGGAATCTCAATATGTACTTGCAAGGAAGTTACACATTCCACCATCGGAAAGTAATGAGTTACCCGATTTCGAAAGAGAAATATATATGAATCTCTTTATCAAAGAAATGGAAGAAGAAAAGAAGGCAATGAATAAGAATGGCTGATGATCTAAAACAACTCAACAAAAGAGTAGAAGAAGCAGTAAACATTCTGAAGGTTTATGCAGGTAACTCTGCTCAAGTCAAAAACATGAATGAGAAACAGCGTGAAGCTATCTCTAAGTGGTTTGAGGTAACAGACTATGCAGAAGAAACCGAAAAGAAGAAAAGAGCTTTTGTTGAGAGAGAAAGAGATGAGCATGGCAGGTTCTTCAAGAAACAGGATGATCAATCCAAGAAGTTTATGGGTATGGCCCAATCTGTAAAAGGAATGTTTGCAGGTATGACAGTAGGTATAGGAAATACCTTTAAGAACTTGGTTAGCGGAATAACTTCTCATCTAAGTAATTTATTTCAATCAATCAAATCTCAATTCCTAAGTTTATTTGGTGAAGAATCGGAATGGTTCGAACTTTTAAAGAGTATCAGTGATACTATAACAGGATTTTTTGGATGGTTCATAAAGGGATTTATAGCCTTAATCAGGAGAACTCCTGCATGGGCAAACAAGATGATAAAGACTCTTAATAATATGTATGCTTTACAAATAAAGCAGATGAAAATGGAAGCTTTGGGTGGAGACCCAACAAAGAAAAAGACAGGCATACTAGGTATTCTTGGTCTGTTACTTTTTGGTATTGCGGCAGGATTCGCAGGATGGTTAAAGGCAAGATTAATGGGCCTTGTGATGTTATGGAAAGGATTTAAGTTGACTAATATATTCAAAGCTCTTAAAATGAGAATATTAGGATTCTTTGGTAAATCAGGAATAGGTGGATGGTTCACAAAGCTTTGGAAGATATTACAGAATGTTCCTATTCTTGGTAAACTCCTGCAAGGTCTCAAATTCGGCTTGAAATGGTTAGGATGGCCTATAACTATTCTATTAGGTATAATCGACTTCATAAAGGGATTTGCCGCAACAGAGGGTACGCTATTCGATAAGATCAAAGGTGGTTTATGGGCCGCACTAGAGGGGTTTGTTGAACTACCTGCAAAGTTCATTGGATGGATGGTAGAGAAGATTGCAGGATGGTTTGGTTTAGAAGTTGATAACGTGGCTGATAAGATCATGGGTGGTATCAGAGTATGGTTCGATGCTTTGTTAGATTTCAATCCGCTTGCACCATTCATAGATTTCTTTAAAGGATTCTTTGAAGCTGAAGGAACATTCTTAGAAAAGATAAAGGCAGGATTCGCCAATATGCTAACCAGTATGCAAGCCAAGTTCCAGAAATGGCTATTGCCTTTATGGGAATCAATTCAGCCGATCATTGCAGGAGTGGCAAACTTCTTTATTGACTTTTGGAATTCAGCCGTACAATGGATTCAATCTAAAATTCCTGATTGGTTGCCGGGGGGAGAGTCCATTATAGAAGGGTTAAAAAGTACAGAAATGTCAAGGATAGAACCTTTGGAAAAGACCGCTAAGACTCCCTTGGAAATGGCTAATGAGTATGCCGCTGAACGAATCAGAAAGAAGAATCAGAAAGATACTGAAGATAGCAGGACACAAAATGAGATTCTAAAAGAACAGAAGAAAGCCAATGAGGAAGCACAAACCGATAGGGCAATGAATAACGTAATAGGAATGAATAATCAACAGACTCAAGCAAGTCCAACTGAAGGAGAACAAATTCCTGATGAAGTAGATAATTGGGGAATGACAATGTTTAACTATGGTGGAGGGATGTTCTAATGCCAACTCAAAAGCAATTAGATTCTTTAGGAAGAAATACTAGAAGAAGAAACAGAGATCGAAATCCGAATCCTGTAACCTATCAAAGACCAGTTCTATTGACACCATGGGCAAGAAAGGCAGGAGTAGGTACTGAAAATGGTGCTGTTTGGATTAGTATGAAAGCTAGAAGAATCCTTGATCAGTTCTCCAAAGGACAGGGAACTATCGCAACAGATAGCAAAAATGATCCTGAAATCGAATTCAAGTTCCTTGCTCCGCTGAACATCAATGAGAACATTGTCCATCATTGGGAACAATACGAATCAGTAGCTTCAAGGCTAGCTCAGAAGGTTAGATCGGCAGTTAAACTTGGTGCTGAAGGTGCCGCTTTAATGGGCTTATATGAAAAGAAAACCAATTTAGCCGATAACCTAAGAGACACCTTCTCTAGGCAGGGTGTAAATGTCGGTAGAGCGGTGCAGGAAGCTATGTTCAATGCTTATTCGGCAGTGGGTGGTTCAGCTATTCCACCTGTCAAAATAGACACTCCCTTATACTATACGAATTCTGATAGAAGGCAAATCGTTTTCGATTTCCAATTATACCATGAGAACGTGCCGGGGTTAGCTCCACAAGACGTATTGGTAAAACCTATACAAGAATTAATGAAATACTCATCACCTGATTTACAGGGTGATATTAAGATCGAATTCCCCTACATGTGGGATGTTCGAACAGAACCCTATGAATTTATTAAATATACCACTTGTGCATTAGTAGGTGTTCAGCCTACATGGAATGCACCATACTTAGCTGTTTCGGATGAGCAACAGACAAATTTTGACAGTGGCTATCCTTCAAGCTGTAACCTTCAGCTAACCTTCTTGGATATGAGTCCGTTATATGCAGGAACAATTGAAAGAGGTAGCGTTATCAGAGTTATTTCTCCTGAAACAGCCGCAAGGAAAAAGAATACTCTTGATGTACCTTCCAATCCTGCTATAGTTCCAAACAAAAATTCCCTTGGAGCAGGGGTTCAGAAATTAAAGTAACGGAAAGTTATCCACAAGCTTTTCCACTTCCTCAAGATCATAAAGTTTACTCTGATGATCGGGATCATACATGTATTTGCTTATTTCATGTATGGGAATCTTTCTTCCCAATGTTACCATGTATGGTGAATTCCATCTATCGCTAGGGTCTTTCTGCTCAAGCTTGATACGGAAAAAAGCAGGATACCCGGACAGACCGTAACCGAACATTGGGTCAACATTCCTGCCTTCTAATCCATGCTTCTCAAAGTAATCCCATGCTTCAACAAAGGTTTGGAATACCCATCTCATACCATCACTTCTCCAACAGGAATCATGATCGGAAAGCTGTTCCATTTCCATCTCTTTATTGTGTCCAAGAAAAACCCTTTCTTCTGTAATATCCTTGAACAAGACTTTGGTGTAATTCGATGGCCTATGGAAAACAAGCAGAACTTCCTTATGAAAATTCGTGTCTTCCCGAACCTTGTTATTGCCTGTCTCATCGTATCCATGATCATGCCAATCCATTCGAATTGTCATTGCCATGCAGATATGACGATAGCTAAAGCGTGGTAAGAAGTGCTCAACAGTATCGACTATAAAGCCTTCATAATTGTTTGACTCCATGACATTTTCCTTTCTACAACATATTTGTTGTGCAACTGAATTGTTGGTACAATATATTTGTTGTTAACTTCCCATTCCGATTTTTGCCACAAGGACACCA
>JAAUYK010090241.1_pt1 | contig 13694 bp, 20 predicted proteins | sample 7278021 | NCBI WGS metagenome assembly JAAUYK01 (sample SAMN14350223, study PRJNA611818) | marine sediment metagenome | isolation source: surface marine sediment (1.8m) | place: French Polynesia: Moorea | collected 2018-08
AATGGGATGGAGTGCAACCGCAGACGCAGTAGATAACTGGGTGTATGAAGACGTAAATACAACCTTCATTGAAGACGAAGAAATGTGTAAACGTCTGATGAATTTAAACCCGAATTCTTTCCGTAAAATGGTCGGTACATTACTCGAAGTTAACGGACGAGGTTATTGGGAAACCTCCGAAGAAAACTTAGAAAGGTTACAGGAATTGTACCAGGAAGTTGAGGACAGAATTGAAGGTGTAGAATAACATAGTAGGGTGGGCAATGCCCACCTTAACTTTTAAATTTATTGTCCATTAAAAACATCTTTAAGCAAAATTATGATAATGAACAATGAATATAAAACCTGTAGAATGGATGGGTAGTTCTTTGGATGACTTAAAACAGTTTCCTCAAGAAGTACAGTCCGATATGGGATACGCTTTGTATCTAGCACAAACAGGGATGTTATATAGTTCTTGTAAACCCTTAAAAGGATTTAAAGGTGCAGGAGTTATTGAAATTGTAGAAAATTTTGATGGCAATGCCTACCGAGCCGTTTATACTGTTAAACTAGAAGGAGTCATTTATGTCTTACACGCTTTTCAAAAAAAATCCAAACAGGGAATTACCACTCCTAAACAGGAAATTGATTTAGTCAAAAGAAGACTTAAACAAGCTCAACAACACTATCAAGACTATTATGCTAACTAATCTTTAACTAGCAGGAGAAATCATGAATCAAGAAATTAACTTTTACTCTGGTAGCGGAAATATTTTTGAAGACTTAGGCTTTGAAAATGCTGATGAAATGTTAGCTAAAGCTGAATTGACTAGACAAATTAATTTAATTATTCAGCAGAGACAATTGACTGATGAAGAAGTTGCTAAATTATTAAGCATAGAACCTTCTCAAGTAATAGAATTAGAAAAAGGAAAACTATTAAAATTTTCTACTGATGATTTAATTCGATTTTTGAAAGCGTTAGGTAAAGATGTAGAAATTGTTGTCAAAAATACCTCGTCTGTCTCAGGAAAGCTTACAGTTACTGATACAGAATCTAACGTGATGGTAAGTTAAAAATGAAACATAATAAAGACTCAGAAAATCTATATCTAGACTATTTTTTATACCTAAAATATCCTATTTCAATTTATCCTGAAGATGAAGGAGGATATACTGCTTTAATTCCTGACTTACCAGGATGTATAACTCAAGGGGAAACCTTAGAAGAAGTTGTTATTAATATTGAAGAAGCAAGAGAATTATGGATAGAGACAGTTTATAATAGTGGCAAAAAAGAGATTCCTTTACCATCAAGGAAATAGTTGATATTTTTAATTAAATAAGGTGTATTACACTTCGTTAATACACCCTACAAAATAGGTTATCTCACTGATTTGAAGGAAGTTTAAGTCCCCTAAATCCTACAGAAAACTTGGTATGTTCTCCCGCAGGATTTGTTGTACTGCGTTGATAACGAACTAAAGGAAAACTAGCATTAAACTCGGTACTAGTAGGGAATTCACAATCTGTTTGACCGACTGTAATTGTTGAACCAGGACTGATTAGAGTAAAATAATCTGGTTGATTGGCGGAAGATCGAACCGAAGCTAAACCTTGAAGACCTCGATCACTACAAGTCTGGCCAAAATTATCAGTAATAGTGCCTCTATTCCTCTCCCGATTTACTGCCAAATACAGGTCTTCGTTAGTTTTATTGGTAATAACAAAACCTAGCATTATCCTTCCATTTTGGTTTTTGCTAATTCCACTAATTTGCATTTTCATAAATTGGTTTTCAACTGCTTCAATAATCGTCGTGTCGCGAGGAGTTGCAGTTGCTTCCCAAGTATCGACTGATGGTGTTTTTGAAGATGGTATGACTTCAGGTTGACCAGACTGACTCATTCGAATTGTTCTGGCTAGGTCTTGTTCATTTTCTAAATTGATCGTAACGTTCTGCGTCGGATAGCCTGACTTAGTTAAAACAACACGAACATTTCCTTTACTGGGAATCTTAACGGTACCATAACCATTATCATCTGTGTATGTCATTTCAGGTGGTCCACTTGAACCCATCACAGTAACTTCTACTCCTCCTAAAAGTTCCCCTGATTCTGTTCTTGTATATAGTTCAACTTTTTCTTGTGTAATTGATTCAGTGGGTTTTTGTGTAATTGATTCAGTGGGTTTTTGTGTAATTGATTGAGGGGGACAACTTAAGTTTAGCAAAAAGCATCTAAACTCTGGAATACCGATTAAACCGACTAATACACTACCAGCAGTTAAAACAGTTCCTATAATTGTTAAAATTAAGAACCAATTAGGCTTTTTAGGCATAGGGGAAGGTGTTTGAGGAGCTTGATGTGTTCGACTCATAAAATTAAAAAGATTCAATATTTATAACCTCAATGGTACGAGTTCATTATGAAAATGACAGCATCAAAAAGACGGAAAAAGACGGTATAGATTACATACTATTATGGGTAGAATTGCTGAAACTCAACCTAATGCAAGTCGTGCTATGTTGGAGTTATTGGAACGTTCTATTGATGAGACTCAAGCGACTATAGCAGCAACCGAAGCAACCATTAACGAGGAAAAGAGAGGGTTTAACTTATCATGACACAAGAATCATTTACTCCTGATATAGAACAAATTAAAGCAACATCAGCATACCGAAGCAGAATATCAAAGATTAGTAAAATTTTTGGACGAATTAATTGATGTCGTAGGTGAAAATGAATCTCATCCCTTAGCATCATTAATGGAAGTAATAGGAGTATTAATTGAAAATTATTAAGATCAATATATTCCTGAATTATCGGCTTAAAATTGGCAGTTCTATAGAAATAATTGTGCTAAACTGTTATTAATTATAACTTTTTTAAACTCTCATGATTCAAGTTACCTTATCTCAAGATATTTTTACAGGTATTAGTAAACTTGCTAATCAGTTCAACTTATCTGTTGATGAACTTTTACAAGAAATTAGTCAAGGAAAATTAACCGTTATTGATACAGAAACGTTAGAAGACTTATTAGATGTTCGAGATGCTATCATAGCGGAAAATGATCCTGACAATCAAGAAAGAATTTCCTGGGAAGATATAAAACAAGATTTAGGATTATAATCTCAAACATGACAGAATATAAAATAGAGTTCCTGAAAAGTGCTAAGAAAGAACTTGAAAAACTTCCCAGAAACATTCAAGAAAGAATCAGCAATAAACTTGAAAAATTAAAAATAGATCCTTATTCTCCTGACGTGAAACAACTCAAAAATGGGGAGGGAAGGTTAATAATAAGAATAGGAGACTATCGAATTATTTATCGGGTTGAGAATAATATTTTAGTAATTTTGGTCATTAAAATTGGTCATCGTAGTAAAGTATATAAAAAATTATAAAAAATGGAAATAATAATGATTAAATTTAGAATTAATTTGGTAATATTGAATTGTGATTTGATAATTGAGGTGAATAAGTTATGATTAATCCTCTAGAAATTAAGTTTGATTCTTGTCAACTGACAGATGAACAATTCTATAAACTTTGTCAAGATAACCGTGATTTACGGTTTGAAAGAAATAGTAAGGGAGATATGATGATTATGGCACCAACAGGAGGAGAAACAAGTGAGCGTAATTCTGAAATTAATTTTCAATTGAGACTATGGAATAAACAATATAAACTAGGTAAAGTTTTTGAATCTTCTGGAGGTTTCAAGTTACCAAATGGTGCAGATAGATCCCCAGATGCTTCTTGGATAACTTTAGATAAATGGAATAATTTAACATTAAAACAACGTCAAAAGTTCCTGCCTTTATGTCCTGATTTTGTCATTGAATTACGTTCTCCCAGTGATAGTTTAAAATCTTTACAAGAGAAAATGCAAGAATATATAGAAAATGGAACAAAATTAGGTTGGTTAATTAATCGAAAAGATAAACAAGTAGAAATTTATCGACAAAAAAAACAAGTAGAAATATTAGATAATCCCACCACCTTATCAGGAGAAGATATCTTACCTAATTTTGTTTTAAATTTAGAATTAATTTGGTAAAAATATCAACAGTAACACAACCTTCTAGGTTGTTAAAATAATATAATTCTAAGCAATACTGCCTCTTTTTCTCGCCTCTTTATAAGAAGTTCCCACATTGTGTAAACCAACCCGAATCATTTGTTGTTCCAATAACGCAAAAAAACGAACGCGATCGCCACCTCGGATCACTGCTTGGTTATGAGACTCAGCTAAGGCAACAGGATAGCCAAACCCTTTACTTACCTGTGCTAACATAATCCCCAAAGCCTGATCGAATAACTCTTGATCTTCAACCACCCAGGCCGGCACTTCTACCCTAGCAATTTCCGTTCCTACATTAACGTAACAAAAATAGATGCGTTGCGCTTCATCATAAAGATCGAGAATACGGGCCGAACTTTTCCAGAGAGGTCCCCGTTCTCCAGGTTGCAGACTTTCCCCCCATAACGTCGTATCTCGTAAAGGTTCAATCATCTGACAAGGGGCCTTTTCTTCCCCCAAGTCCAGACAATTCATAATACAGTTTGGCGTGTCAAAGGTACAGTTATGAAGACGCAAAAAGTTGACAGCTTCCACACTACGGGAGGCACTAAGATACCCCATCAAAGGAATACGTGCAGCCTTTAATTGTTCCCAAGCCTCTTGAATAGGCACTAAAATTAAATCACGAGCATCATGGGCCAAACCGTCCAAAAACCAATAGACTAATGAGCCATCTACCATGCTTAAATTGGGTTCATGGTGGGCCCCTGGCGGTTTAACCCAACCACAGGCCATTTCCGCTAAACATTCGGCCTCTAAAACGCTTCGGCGATATCCTAACCATTCTTCTGTCCTAATACCCCATTGTCTCGAAACATAAAGGTCTTCGGGACGATAATAAACCTCTGGTAAACTATCTAATAAAGGGTGTAAATTTTGTCCATAATGAAGCATTACCCTTCCCACATTAATTAGATAACAATAGGCAATTTCGTGGTGAGAGGGAGCAATTTGTGAGCCATCTGTAGCAAAGACACTATGACTGTAAGGAGGAGGAACAATTGTTATGCGAGTGTCCAAAGGTTCCATAGGTATAGCAGCAGAAAAAATGAGGCGATCGCTCCAAGTTTGGTAAAGTTCGAGTAATTCTTCTTGTTTATTTTGTGCTTGTTTTAATATAGTTTTTGCCAGTTCCAGACGTTGGGAACTAGCGTTCATTTCTTGTTGAAAATGCTGACTAATTCCTGGGATTTTTCCTGCTAGTTTAGCGATGTCTAACATAAGAATTTTTTCTCCTCATTATTATTATAATACTCCATAAAATTCTAGTAAATTTAATGAATAAAAGGGGCAAAAAAATTTAATAAAGCATAACGATGACGAGATTGTATCCAGATTTTACCAATACCTTTAAAATGGCAAAATAGATTATGTTCTCCTACGGTTCCTATATGTACCCCCGACACCGACAAATTTTGAAGCTGTTTAATTTCATAGTTTAGTGTATCTTCAAAAGCCACTAAATAACTGAGATTAATAATATAGTTTCCTTTAACTGAAATTTCCTGAATATTACCATAATAATTTAACCATAAGTCTCCCGTTCCCAAAAGATGTAAAAAAAAGGAATCCCGTTCACTAATTGGCTTAATATTGGGAGACGATATCACTCTCAATTGAACTTTTTCACTACAAGCCAAAAAAGAAAATATTTGAGTAATTATTCCCGATTCTCCATCTAAATAATGATGTTGTATAGAACCAAGAACATCAGGAATTAAATAAACACTACCAGGTAACTTAGGAGCGGTTATTTCATGAATAGTTAAATTAGAAGTCAGAGAAAAATTAAGGTTTAAATCTAAAGAATCATTCATAACAGCTTTACCGATTTGAATAGAAGCATCTCTAATATTCAAGGCAGATATTTTAACAAAAGCCTTGTCTGAAGACTTTAATTTAATCATTAAATATGCAGAATCAGGGTCGTTATTAATTTGATATTCAAGGTGTTGATTAGTTGACATTTATTGTTTACTTAGATTTTAATTTCTTAGCGATTAAATAGCCCCAATTTTTTCCCTGATGGGTTTGACAGTATAACTTGCCCTCTCCCCTAAATTTTATGAAGATTTTGGGTTTTTGCCACCATTTTTCCTTAAGTTCTTTAACTTCATATTTTAGACTATTTTCAAAAGCAACTAAATGCTCAACCTTTACCCAATACTCTTCTTCAACTTCAATCAAATAAATTGCACCTAACCCATTGAGTAAGACTTCACCTTTTCCTGTCAGACTTAATAAAGTTAAAGTCTGATTTTCAGAGGGAAATTTAATTTCTGGAATACCAAAAAATAAAGTCATGGTGCCATCGCAGGCCAAATAAGCAGAGGCAACAACCACAAGTTTATACTTTTTAATGCTATGAACGACAATATTCCCAATCATAGCAGAAGCCAACAAAACCTCATTTGTATCGTTTAAACCGCAAAATTCTGTTAAAAACAGGGATTCTGTGGCAATTATCTTTGTATTAGATGATTTGCCCTTAGCTGAACTTCGACGGAAGCTAGTACTGATACTCACATTGCCACGCATAGCTACCAAAGTTCCTGCTTGAGTTATCAATGTTTGATCATTTTTCAAGAGAATACGAGCTATGGAACTTTCTCGCTCATTAATAATTTTAACTTTCATGTTGAACAGGGGAAGGGAAAAACAGAAGCAGAAGAACAAAGCTATAATTAAACGGAAAAAATTATTTAAAATTATTTCAGTGTTGATAGCGATGGCAAAATGACATGAACATACTACACATAATCAAAGTTGTTGGCGGAGTCAGTCTCATTGGCCTGGGAACCAGCATGGTATTAACAAACCCTGGACAGATAGATTACGAAAGTTATGCAACCGATACCCTCAGCAGCTATTTAAAGCAAGAACTGTGTTCACAAGCATCGGGAGGGTTAGGCAGTTTTCTCGCTAGTCATTGCAAAACCCTTGTTGATACTGGAAAACCTCACATGAAGCGGGTTATCGCTAATAAAACCATTCGCCAAAACTACTTGTTATTTAGTGTTTATGAAACAGAACTGCTTTTGCCCTCTCCAGTTCCCAATTACGAATTTGGAACCATCGGGGTATTTCAGCAATTTTACACCTATCAAGCTGATAAATTTTAGTAAACCATGACTAACAGCCCCACCCCTATTTTAAACCCAATCAAAACCAATCAGGCCACAGAAGTTATCGAAACCCTGATTAATTTAGCCCAACAGGGAGAAATCGATCCTTGGGACGTTCAAGTAATTGATGTTATCGATCGCTTTTTGCAAGAATTAGGCATCAACGACTATGGAGATAACATTTACGAACAAGCCACTTTACCCAAGTCAGGACAAGCTTTTTTATGGGCATCGATGCTAGTCCGTTTCAAAGCCGATTCTTTAGAACAACTAGAAAGCGACCAGAGTGAGCCAGAATTACCTTGCGACCCAGAAGAAATGACGGAAGAGGGACATAGACAGTTCCGTATTTCCGACCTAGAAAAACATCTTCGTCGTAGAACTGCCGCCCGTCCTCCTCGTCAACGTCGTGTTACCCTGCAAGAGTTAATCACTCATATCGAAGAAATTGCCGAAGAAATAGAAACAGCAGGGCCCCCTCGTCGTCGCAAAGCAACCCCTAAACCCCATTCCCAACGAGAAGCCATGAAAATGGTGACTCAATTGGCACACCAGGAAAATTTAACGGAATTAGCCCAACAATTAGAAGTTTTTTTCGCCCAACAGTGGCCAAATTCACCCGAAATAGAACGAAAACTAGATTTAGACGACTTATTACACCAATGGCATCAACTTAACCCTCCCCACGACGACCATAAACAAGATCGAGTTGGGGTCTTTTGGGCTTTATTACTCCTCTCCTCTCAATCCAAAGTCGAATTATCTCAAGAGGAATTTTATCAAGACCTCACCATTCAAGTGCTTTGAGTTATATTATTGAACGATTAACCATTAACTGATTTAAAATCGTTATCCGAATTTAGCAAAACTTAATGGTAAACTAAGCAGTGTCACCTTAAATACCTGTGGCGAAGATTGAGGAAAGATTATTAATGAAAGCCATGATTCTGGCCGCTGGGAAAGGAACTCGCGTTCGTCCCATTACCCATACCATCCCTAAACCGTTAATTCCCATTTTGCAAAAGCCTGTGATGGAGTTTTTGCTAGAACTTTTGCGACAGCATGGTTTTGATGAAATAATGGTCAATGTTAGCCATCTGGCCGAAGAAATTGAAAGTTATTTCCGTGATGGCCAAAGATTTGGTGTTCAAATCGGCTATTCTTTTGAAGGGAAAATTGTTGATGGTGACTTGGTAGGTGAAGCGTTGGGATCAGCCGGTGGGTTAAAACGAATTCAAGATTTTAATCCCTTTTTTGATGATACCTTTATCGTTTTATGTGGTGATGCTCTTATCGATTTGGATTTAACTGCCGCCGTTAAATATCATAGGGAAAAAGGTGCGATCGCTACTATTGTCACAAAATCGGTTCCCAAAGAAGTAGTATCGAGTTATGGGGTAGTGGTAACCGATGAGGAGGGAAGAATTCAAACTTTCCAGGAAAAACCCTCTGTAGAAGAAGCCCTCAGCACTAATATTAATACAGGGATTTATATCTTTGAACCGGAAATTATTAATTATATTCCCCCCAATCAGAAATATGACATCGGTGGTGAATTATTCCCCATGTTAGTTGAAAAAGGTGCGCCGTTTTATGCGGTGAGTATGGATTTTGAATGGGTGGATATTGGGAAGGTTCCTGATTATTGGCACGCTGTTCGCGGTGTTTTAAAAAGAGACATCAAAAATGTGCAAATTCCTGGAATTGAGGTTAAACCAGGAATTTATACGGGGTTAAACGTGGCAGTTAATTGGGATAAGGTTAATATTCAAGGGCCTGTTTATATTGGTGGAATGACTCATATCGAAGATGGGGCGACTATTATTGGCCCTAGTATGATTGGCCCCAATTGTCTGGTTTGTAGCGGCGCAACGGTGGATAATAGCGTCATTTTTGAATATTCTCGTCTTGGTCCAGGGGTGCGTTTAGTGGATAAATTGGTCTTTGGACGCTACTGTGTGGATAAAACAGGGGCGGCCATTGATGTACAGCAAGCGGCCTTAGATTGGTTAATTACTGATTCTCGTCAAATCTTCCCCGATGATAGCCAAATACCACAACAGGCGATCGCAGAATTACTTAATCAAAACCAGTGACCTGGGTTCGGAGTTTGGAGTTCGGAGTTCGGAGTTCGGAGTCAAATGATTTTCTCCTGAAAAATCATCTTTTTTGCAGTCAGGGGTGATCATGAGTTAAAACACTTATTAACTAAACAATTAGCAATTCTTTGTGCTGCCCCTGGTTTTCCCAGGCGTTTTTGTCCATTCTTGGCAATGTTTTCTAATTTTTTGGGATCTTTTATTAATTGAGTTAAGGAATCTCCCACTTGTTGAGGTGTATCTACTAAAGTCACGGAACACCCTAAAAGACGAGTTTGATTTTGAGCAAATTTTTTAGTAAACTGGGGACCGTTTCCAGGGAAGCTAATCACGGGTTTACCTAACCCCACAAATTGTTCTGTAGCTGTCCCGGCCATGGCAATACCAACATGGGACAATTGTAAACAAGTTTGATAAGCTTGTTGAGTAAGAATTAAGGAAGTTTCACCCTGAGTGAATAAAATAGCTTGAGGATCTGAAATTGATAAATTGTAAGTATTTTTTGCTTCTTTTTGCCAATTCTTATCTATCAAATCTTCTTGAAAAGGAATAGAATTAAAACTAGGGGTAATAGCTGCTAAAAATAATAGCGATCGCTGAGAAAAAACTGCTTTGATACTATCAACAGCTTGCAGGATTAATTGCCAATTATTTTGTGCTTCTGGCATCCTTGAACCTGGTAATAAAAGAATGATTAAAGTTTCAGTTTCCGATGGAAAAGTTAGGGATTTATTAACCGAAAAATTATCCATCATGGGGTTGCCTAAGTCATAAACAGGAATAGAGAATTTCTCTAAAATTTGAGCAGTAAGGCTATCCCTGACAAAAACACCGCAACAAGTCAAACGATTCATTAACCAACGTTCCCAAGGAAAATACATCGATCCTAGCCAACGTTCAAGAAAGGATGTAGAAGTCAACCACCGTGTTTCATCTCGTAGATAATATTCTGATTTCGCCGTTCCCACAAAAGCAAACTCACCACCACTTAACCAAGCAAATAATAGAGGAAGAATATCACCCACTGCTAATATTTTGCCCCCATTTTCTCCCCATCGTTTTATAGTTTTATATTGATGATAAGTTAGGTTTAATAATCCACCGTTAAAATCACGCCATAATTGATTAATATCTTGATTAAACCCTCCAGATGGCATAGTTTTCACTGTACCAATGATAGGAATATTGGCTTTTTCGTAAGCATAACCTTTCCCAACTAAGGGTAAGGCAGAAATTTTAGTAATGTCGGGAAACTGTCTCAATTCTTGAGCAATAGATACTGCAATAACATCTTCTCCATGACCATTACTAATAACTAAAATTTCCATAATTTTAACCTTATATTTTTATCTCGAAAATGTAATCATTAAGAGTATAAATTTAAACTCTCAATGAAGGTAAAATCTTTCTTATTGAGTGTATATAATTCAATTTTGTGGACTATTGCAGTAGCAGCAATCAGAGCATCAGGAATAGTTAATTTATGACTTAAAGTATATTTTTGCATAAGTTTAATAAACTGTGTTGAGATTGCTTTATCTATTGGCAGAATATGTAACTGTTTTAAGTTGGTGCTGATTCTATTTAATTCTTGTTTATTTAATGCTCCATAATACAACTCAGCTTCAGTAATTACACTAATGGCTAAATTTCTGCTCCCTATATTACGCAATTGAGAAATAACCAATGGCTGATTTTTATAGAATTCAATAATGATATTTGTATCACACAAAATCATTTGCTTTCTTCTCTCCAAACTTGTTTACGAAGCGAGTGAATATCAATCTCTCTGTTTTCCCAAATTCCTGCTAGAGAAAAGAAGTTTTCTTGTTCTAATTTTTCCGTCGTTTGACCAGAAAAGACACTATTTTCTATTTGGCTTTCCTGTTGGTTTTTAAAGTCTATAAATTCAATAAATTTAAACACTTCTTGTTGTTCTTTCGGAGGAAGTTGCTTAATTTTTTCAATAGCTGCTTCTAGGGATAACATGGTATTTTCTCCTTAATTTAACTTAATTTTAGCTAATACTCTCAGATTAACCCATCAAAAATTCTATCATCTGAAAATCCTCCAGAGAATCAATTTCTACCGCAGCTATTTCACTCATAACATAGAGAGATATTTTGCCGCCGAGTCGGTTTTTATTTTCTTTGAGTACCCAGGGTTTAAACACATAAATTGACCCATTTTCTACATATTGGGGGTTCATATCTTGACGACGGGGACGGTGACGATAATCATAATTAATAGACTTAGCAACCCCATTCACTTCTTCCCAGAGAAAACGATGAGACGGAGAAACCGATACCAGAGAGTCCCCTTGCTCATTTTTTAGTTTAGCGATCGCTTGATCAATTTCGACACCGGTTCTAATAGGAGATGTACATTGTAAAAATACCAATAAGTCTGGATTAATATTTTGATCTTCTAATGCTTTTAGGCCATGAATTAAAGCAGACTCAGAGGAAGCCGTATCATTAGCAAACTCAGCCGGACGATTGATGATTTTTGCCCCATATTCAGCCGAAATATTAGCAATTTCCGGATCATCCGTGGAAACATACACTTGATCAACCGAGGTAGACTCTTGAGCATCCTCGATAGAATAAGCAATTAAGGGTTTCCCTGCCAAAAGACGAATATTTTTACGGGGAACCCCTTTTGAGCCTCCACGCGCCGGAATAATAGCAATAGTTGTCATGGCTACACCTTTTTTGATCAATAATAACAACAGAGAAACACTTAATCATTTTATAGTCCTTAAGCTGTAATGCTTACTACCAACGTTCCATCAAAAAAGAGAATGTCTGAAGAAACTTGTACAATAGCAGCGATCGATATTGGCACTAATTCCATTCACATGGTAGTTGTGGAAATTGATAAAACCCTCCCTGCTTTTACCATTATTTCACGGGAAAAGGATACCGTCCGTTTAGGAGAGCGAGATCCCAAAACAGGTAACTTGAGCGAAGCGGCCATTAAGCGTTCCTTGGCTTCTTTACGAAGATGTAAAGACCTAGCAGATAGTTTCAACGTAGAATATATCATTGCCGCCGCCACCAGTGCCACCAGAGAAGCTCCCAATGGGTTAGACTTTATCTGGCAGGTACAAGCAGAAATAGGCATCACCATCAATTTAATTTCTGGGTATGAAGAAGCCCGTCGCATCTATTTAGGGGTGTTATCGGGGATGGATTTCCAGGAAAAACCCCACGTTATCATTGATATTGGCGGCGGTTCCACGGAAATTGTCCTTGCTGATTCCCAAGAACCCCGATTTTTAAGCAGTACGAAAGTAGGGGCAGTCCGTCTCACTAATGATTTTATCAGCACTGATCCCATCGATAAAAAAGAATTAACCTATTTACAGGCTTATGTACGGGGAATGTTAGAGCGGCCTATCGATGAAGTTAAACGCAAACTTAAACCAGAAGAAATACCCCAAGCAGTCGGCACATCAGGAACCATTGAAACGTTGGTAACTATCCATGCAATGCAAACTTTGGGAGAATTACCCAGTCCCTTACAAGGGTATCAAATGAGTCGTCAAGACCTCAAAGATATGGTCAAACAATTTGTTTCTTTGACCTACGAAGAACGGGTGAATATATCAGGAATGGCGGAAAAAAGGGCGGAAATTATTGTTGCTGGTGCGGTTATTCTTTTAGAAGCAATGACTATGTTAGAGCTAGAAACTATTACTATTTGTGAAAGGGCATTAAGAGAGGGAATGATTGTTGATTGGATGTTAAATAATGGCTTAATCGAAAATAGATTAAGTTTTCAAACAGAAGTGCGTCAAAGAAGTGTTTATAAAATTGCTCGAAAATATAAAGTTGATCTTGGTTATGCTGAACGGGTTGCTACTTTTGCTGTTAGTTTATTTGATCAATTATCAGGTACGCTTCATAACTGGAAACAAAGAGAACGAGAATTATTATGGTCAGCAGCTATTTTACATAATTGTGGGGTTTATATTAGTCATTCATCCCATCATAAACACTCTTATTATTTGATTCGTAATGCAGAATTATTAGGCTTTACAGAAATAGAAATTGAAACCATTGCCAATATTGCCCGTTATCACCGAAAAAGTACACCCAAGAAAAAACACACTGCTTACAGTAAATTACCGGATAATTACCGTAAACAAGTTAAACAATTAAGTGCAATTTTACGCCTTGCTGTGGCTTTAGATCGTCGACAAATTGGAGCAATTAAAGACATTGATTGTAAGTACGATCAAGAATACAAAAAACTACATTTACATATTATTCCTTCTAATCCTAAAGATGATTGTTCCTTAGAATTATGGAATTTAGGTTATAAAAAAGTTGTTTTTGAAGACTTATATAATTTAAAAATTATGGCAACCCTAGAATCTAAAATATAGTTTTAT